>Ga0208823_1001016_pt1 | contig 22762 bp, 21 predicted proteins | sample AD_UKC075_MetaG_FD_184440 | JGI IMG/M metagenome (GOLD analysis project Ga0208823, IMG submission 184440) | Active sludge microbial communities of municipal wastewater-treating anaerobic digesters from USA - AD_UKC075_MetaG (SPAdes) (version 2) | ecosystem: Engineered > Bioreactor > Anaerobic >... | reverse complement strand
GGGGTGCCTGCCGAGATCATCGTCGGCATCATCGGCGTGGAAACCATCTACGGCCAGCAGATGGGCAACTACCGCGTGCTGGATGCGCTGGCCACCCTGGCCTTTGACTTTCCCACCAGCCACCCCCGGGCCGCCGCGCGCCAGGCATTCTTCCGCGACGAGCTGGAGCAATTCCTGTCGCAGAGCCATCGCACGGGCGTGGACCCGCTGACACCCGTGGGCAGCTTCGCGGGTGCCATGGGCATGCCCCAGTTCATGCCGTCCAGCGTGGTCCGGTACGCGGTGGACTTCGATGGCGATGGCCGGATCGACCTCACGGGCAGCGCGTCCGACGTGATCGGCTCCGTGGCCAGCTACTTCCGGGGCTTCAACTGGCAGCCCGGCATGCCCACGCACTATGCCGTGGGCTTTGATCCGTCCCGGCTGGACAAGGACGCGCTGCTGGCGCCCGACATCCTGCCCACCTTCAGCGTCGAGAGCTTCACGGCCAAGGGTGCCGTGCTGGACGCCGATGGCCTGGCGCACAAGGGGCCGCTGGCGCTGGTGGAACTGCAGAACGGCGAGGCGCCGCCCAGCTACGTGGCCGGCACGGAGAACTTCTACGCGATCACCCGTTACAACTGGAGCAGCTACTACGCCATGGCCGTGATCGAGCTCGGGCGCGAGGTGGCGGCTGCGATGGCCTCTGGCAGCGCCGCGGCGCGCTGAGCGCGCACGGGCCTGGTCAGCGCGCGGGCAGGTACTTGGCCGGGTCCACCGGCTTGCCCTGCCGGCGGATCTCGAAGTGCAGCTTCACCCGGTCGGCGTCGCTGTTGCCCATCTCGGCAATCTTCTGGCCCTTGCGCACCGTCTGGTCTTCCTTCACCAGCAGCGTCTGGTTGTGGGCGTAGGCGGTGAGGTAGGTGTTGTTGTGCTTGAGGATCACGAGATTGCCGTAGCCCCGCAGGCCCGCGCCGGCATAGACCACCCGCCCGTCAGCCGCCGCCACCACCGGGTCCCCCGCCTTGCCACCGAGGTCCAGGCCCTTGTTCTTGGCCTCGTCGAAGCCGGCAATCACCACACCCGTGCCAGGCCAGACAAAGGCCACCTCATCCTCGCCCGCCGTGGCTGCAGGCGCAGCCGTCGCGGCGGATGCGGGGGCCGACGCAGGTGCCGCGCTCGCGGCGGCCGCAGCGGCCTGCCCGGCCGGCGGCGTGACCCCGGTGGGCGCCACCGATGATGAAGTGACCGGCTTGGACACGGCCCCTGTCGATGAACTCACGGTGGGGGCCGCAGCGGCGGCCACTGGCGGCACGACCCGCAGCACCTGCCCCACTTCGATCAGGTTCGGGTTCTCCAGGTTGTTCCAGCGCACGATGTCGCGCCAGGCCTGGCCGGTTTCCAGGCCGATGCGCATCACCGTGTCGCCACGCTTGACGGTGTAGTAGCCCGGCTTGCCGGCGTTTTCGGCCCCGGGCAGGGGCTTGGCGTCGGCTGCGCCGGCAGGCTGCGTCGCCGTGGCGGAGCGGTCCTCCACGGGCGCCTTGGTCTGCGGCTTGCTGGAACAGGCGCCGAGCGCCACAGCCAGCGCCAGGCAGAAGGCAAGAACCCCGATCCGATTCGTTCGACCAGCCATGTCAACTCCCATTAGGCAATGCCTGATTTTAGGGGGACGAAGTGAACCGCCTCCAGCACCGTCTGTTGCAACCCCTGCGCCGTCTTGTCCACCACCACCAGCGCTTGCTGGCCCGCCGCCGTCACCATCGGCGCCACCAGCCGCCCGCCCACCGCCAGCTGTTCCAGCCAGGGTTGCGGAAGGGCCTCGCCACCGGCGGCGGCAATGATGGCGGCATAGGGTGCGCCCTTGGGGAACCCGGCCATGCCATCGCCGAACAGCAGGTGCACGTTGGCCAGCCGAAACGGGCGCAGGTTGTCGCGCGCCTTGTCGTGCAGGCCGCGCAGGCGCTCGATGCTGTACACCTCGGTGGCCAGGTGGCTCAGCACGGCCGCCTGGTAGCCGCAGCCGGTGCCGATCTCCAGCACGCGCCCCAGCTTGCCGGGCTGCCCGTGGCGCAGCAGCTCCATCATGCGCGCCACCACGTTCGGCTTGGAAATCGTCTGGCCCAACCCGATCGGCAGGCTGGTGTCTTCATAGGCCTGGTTCACCAGCGCCGGGTCCACAAAGCGGTGGCGCTCCACCGCGTTCATGGCCTGCAGCACCCACTTGTCCGCCACGCCCTGTGCGGCCAGCTTCTGCACCATGCTGGCCCGCACCGCCACCGAATCCATGCCCAGGCCCTGCGGGCCCACCGGGGCACGTGCCGCCGCGCCCGCGCGTGGCCCCGCCTTCGACCCCGCGCCCGCCGGGCGCACCGTGGTGGGCTGTCCGTGCGAAAAGTCGATCCGCGCGGGAAAGCTGGGGCGTCGCGTCATTCGGGGGTCCGTGTGGAGGCGCCCAGGTTGGCGGCCGTCTGCGCCCAGTTGCCCAGGTTGTCGTGGTCGGTCAGGTCCACCTTCAGCGGGGTCACCACCACATGGCCGTGCTCCGTGGCGTGGAAGTCCGTGCCCTCGGCCTCGTCCAGCGCGGGGCCGGCGGCGCCGATCCAGTACATGGTCTCGCCACGCGGATTGACCTGCGTGATCACCGGCTCGGCCGCGTGCCGGCGGCCCAGGCGGCACACCTTGAGCGGCTTGATCTGTTCCAGCGGCAGGTTGGGAATGTTGACGTTCAGCAGCCAGGGCCGGGCGCCGATCATCTGCTGCTGCGCCAGCTGCAACACGATCTCGCGCGCCTTGGCGGCTGCCGCGTCCAGGTGCGTCCAGCCCCGCTCGATCTGCGAGAACGCGATCGCCGGGATGCCGAACAGGTAGCCCTCCATGGCCGCGCCCACGGTGCCGGAATAGATGGTGTCGTCGCCCATGTTGGCGCCGTTGTTGATGCCCGAGACCACCAGGTCGGGCCGGTAGCCCAGCAGCCCCGTCAGCGCGATGTGCACGCAATCGGCCGGCGTGCCGTTCACGTAGCGAAAACCGTTGGCGGCCGTCTGCACGTAGAGCGGCGCATGCAGGGTCAGCGCGTTGGACTTGGCGCTGTTGTTCTGCTCGGGTGCCACCACTTCGACCTCGGCCACGGTCTTGAGCGCCTCGTACAGCGCGTTGATGCCGGGGGCCTGGTAGCCGTCGTCGTTGGAAATGAGGATTTTCATGGGGGTTCGGGGTTGTGACGGATTGTAGGTGGCGCCCCCCGCGCACACGGCGCAGCCCGCTGGCACCGGGGTCGCTGGTGAGACAAGGGCCGGGCGCCCCGGCCCCCTATGATCGCGCTCTTGTTCTGAAGGAGACCTCCCCGTGCATGCCTGGCTTTGTGAAAACCCTGTGGGCGTCGATGCCCTGACCTGGAAAGAACTGCCCACCCCCGCGCCCAAGGCCGGCGAGGTGCTCATCGAGATCAAGGCCGCCAGCCTGAACTTCCCCGATCTGCTGATCGTGCAGAACAAGTACCAGATGAAGCCGCCCCTGCCCTTCGTGCCGGGCTCCGAATACGCCGGCGTGGTGGCGGCGGTGGGCGAAGGCGTGACGAACCTCAAGGTGGGCCAGAATGTCGCCTGCCTGTCGGGCACCGGCGGCTTCGGCACCCACACCATCGCCCCGGCCGCGCTGTGCATGCCGCTGCCACCCGGCTTCTCGCACGTGGACGCCGCCGCCTTCATCATGATCTACGCCACCAGCCACCACGCGCTGGTGGACCGGGCCCAGCTCAAGGCCGGCGAAACCGTGCTGGTGCTGGGCGCGGCCGGCGGCGTGGGCACCGCCGCCATCCAGATCGCCAAGGCCGTGGGCGCCAAGGTGATTGCCGCCGCCTCCACCGACGAAAAATGTGCGCTCTGCAAGACCTTGGGGGCCGATGCCACCATCAACTACAGCAAAGAAAACCTGCGCGACGCGCTCAAGGCGCTGACCGAAGGCAAAGGCCCGGACGTGATCTACGACCCGGTCGGCGGTGACTTTGCCGAGCCCGCCTTCCGCGGCATCGCCTGGCGCGGGCGCTACCTGGTGGTGGGCTTTGCGGCGGGGCCCATCCCCTCGCTGCCGCTGAACCTGGCGCTGCTGAAGGGCGCGTCCATCGTCGGTGTGTTCTGGGGCGACTTCGCCCGCCGCGAACCCAAGGCCAACGCCGCCATGATGATGGAGCTGGCCCAGTGGTACGCCCAGGGCAAGGTCAAGCCCGTGATCGACCGCACCATGCCCATGAGCGAACTGAAAGCCGCCTACGCCCACATGGGCTCGCGCGGGGTGATGGGCAAGCTGGTGATGGTGAACTGAAGGGCGGCACGACGGCAGCGCCGCCAGCAACCTACGGCGCATTGCCGCTGCAGCGGCAATGCGGCCCCCCGGGGCGGCCGTGTTTGGGATGGGTGGGCCTTGATTAACTTTACGCCTGAGTTAGGCGACGCTGCAGGCACTAGCATTTAATAGAGTTCTGTACGTAGGGCCTCGAACTCCCAACGCAGGAAGCGCCCAAGGCCGACGATGTCCGGAAACAGCGATTTAGCGCTGATCTGTTTCTCTTCGGCAAGAAAGCGAAGAATGTCGCGCTTCCGGCTGGCACGTATGACGTGACGGCCAAAGTAGTCTCCCGTGGCTTCACGGCCGGTCTTTAGGGTTGCCAGTCGCCACAGCAGATGGGCATGGTCGACCGTCGCGTTGTCGCTGGCGGTCAGGCGACCTTGTTGGGCGCGAAGTCGTGCATTCGACATTGGGCTCATCACTGCGATATGCGGCATTCCCCATGTCGGGTGGTACTCCGCAGGGCGACCTCCAATGCTGGCGGAGACGATCTCTTTGACTCTGGAGGCAGGCAGATCATCGGGCGTCGGATCTAGGAGTTGCTCGCTGGCAAACCACAGTTCTGCGTCCTTGTCTGAGTGCGCAGCACAAGCGAAGTACGCGGCAACCCAGATGCTCTCGCTCCAGTCCAAGAGCCGGCTTGGTACTTCATAGTGCTGCATCAAGCTCAGTACGTCGACATCCGCCTTGGCCTGTACTTCGTCGCCAGACGGCATGTCTCCGGGCAGTGACTGAAGTTCCAAATAATGGCGCCTGAACTTCTCTAGGAGTCGTCGCTCCAGCAGTGTTGCCGCGTCATAAGCGCCCCCCTGCACGGAGCGAGCAAGAGTGGGAAGGAGATTGCTGTGTGTCTCTGAATGACCTCGATACAGCATGGGACCAGACTCCGAGCTGAGTCTCTGCAAATGGTCCGCCCAAATCATCAGGTCTGAAGGGGAATTGATGGGGGATCGGGTCAGTTCAGTAAGGTTCATGATGTTTCTGAACGCGCGCAGTTCGTGATTTGGCGCCTACCTTTGATGTATCCCGTAAACCCGCGAGATACCTTGGGGGGCTGCGAAATAACATGGCGCACCTGGACTGAAAAATCTGTTGAGCAACATAGAACTACCTCGATATGCCGTATGCATGAACTGGTGTAACGGTTCCGGCAATGTCGCTGCCCCTGCCTTCATTCCACTCGCCTGTTGGATGAGGTGCGCAAGCGAATTCATTCTCTGCACTATAGCCTGCAGACCGAGAAGGCCTACCTGTACTGGGCGCGATATTTCATTCGCTGGCATGGCCGGGGCGGCACCATGCGGCACCCGCGCAACATGGGTCAGGTCGAGGTCGTAGTAGCCTTCCTGACCATGTTGGCGGTCGAGCGGCCTGTATTCCCGGCCACGCACCGCCAGGCACTGAATGCGCTGCTGTTCCTCTGCAGGCAAGTGTTGGGGCGGGACCTGCCCTGGATGCAGGCCATCGGCCGGCCGTCGGAACATTGGGTCTTCCCCGCAGACGGGCTTTCGGTGTGAAGCCGCGCCTTTAACGCTATCGGATAAATAGCGCATAACGACCATTCCACGCTGGGATAAGGCCCCTTTTTTCTGACTTTGGCTTCGAAATGCCACCATGATGATGGAGCTGGCCCAGTGGTACGCCCAAGGCAAGGTCAAGCCCGTGATCGACCGCACCAGGCCCATGAGCGAGCTGAAAGCCGCCTGTGCCCACATGGGCTCACGCGGGGTGATGGGCAAGCTGGTGATGGTGAACTGACGACGGGCCCGCCGTCTGGGCACGCTTACCGGGCGACCCACCCCCCGCACACCGGAAACACCTGCCCCACAAAGCAGTCGGCCGCGGGGCTGCACAGGTAGGCGGCGAACAGGGCGTCTTCGCGCGCGCCGACCAGGCGGCCCAGGGGCACCTCGCGGGCCAGCCGTTCCTGGAAGCGCGGGTTGGCCTGCACCTCGGCCGGGAAGTAGGTGGGGTTGTCGACGAAATTTTGCGCGATGGCATTGAGCTGGACCTGGTGCGGTGCCAGCTCCACGCCCACCGCCTGCGCATAGGCCAGTTGCGCGCCCCGCGCGGCACTGTAGGTGGAGGCGCGCTTCATGCCGCGCAGGGCCGAGGCACTGCCCATCACCAGGATCTTGCCCGCACGCCGCTGGATCATGGCAGGCGCGGCAGCCCCGACCAGATGCGGCAGCGGGTCCACCAGCGCGGCGAACACCTGGCGCCATTCGGCATCGTTCACCTCCACCGCCGCTGTCGTGGGCGCCCGGATGGCCAGATTCGCCACCAGCACGTCGATGGGACCGGCCTCCTCCACCACGCGCCGGGCCGCGCCGGGCTCACTGAGGTCGGCTGCGCTGGCCACCACGTCCGCTCCCTGCTCGGCAAACACCTCGCACAGCACCGGGCCCATGAACTCGGTGGCCTGGGTGATGAGCACCCGCTTGCCGGTGAGCGCGTCTTGCATGGTCGGCATGCCTCCTGGAAAGTTTTGAGACGGGTCCGAAGCGGGCTTAGTCGGTTGCCACCAGCGCCGGCGGCTGCCAGCTGCCCTCGCCCGGCGGCAGGATCGACGGCGCCTCGGTCTTGGGCCAGTACAGGCGCATCGCCAGGTAGATCGGACCGTCGGGCGCCGGCAGCCAGTTGGATTCCTTGGCCTTGCCCGGCGAGTCCTTCTGGATGTAAATCGTCAGCGAACCGTCCGGATTCTTCTTCATCGACGGCAGCATCGGCGAGTTGATCAGGTAGCGGTTGATCGGGTTCTTGATCAGCAGCTGCGTCTTGCCGTCGTACATCGTGACGGACCAGAAGGCATTGACCGGCGGGAACTGGTCCTTGGCGAAGGTCAGCGTGTACTTGTGCTTGCTGCCATCGAGCTCGTCGCCATTGGCCATCGTCTTGGTCAGCGGATACATGGCTTCGGCGGCATCGTTGCCGTAGATGCCGCCCTTGGCGGCGGCAGCGCGCTTGAGCCAGTCGCCGTTGTAGAAAGCCCGGTCACCGAACAGGGAGCCGACCTTCCAGCCATTGATGTTCTTCATCCCCCCCTCAAGGTACTTCTCGATCCTGGTGTCACCTTCCTTCATCGCCAGCAGGATGGCGGCCTTGTGCTCGACCGAAAGGTCCTTGAAGGCGAACTTCTTGCCCGGGCCGATGCCGATGCTGGCGAGCTTCGCGCGGATCGCCTCTTCCTCGGGTCCGGCCGGCGCGAACTGAAGCGCAAAGTCCAGGTAGTCGAAGAAGTTGGTCTTCACCATGTCCTTGTCGATCTTGGGGAAGTCGATCGCCGGTGGCGCCGGCGGGGCCGGCTGCTTGAGGAACGCCGACAGCGGCTGGACCTTGTAGCCGGCCTGGATCTTCACGACATTGGGCATGTCCTTGGGGTCGATGAGCTGGGTTCGGTACACGGCAGCAGAGAACTCGGTGGTCGAGCGGAACACCTGCTTGATGCCCGGGGGCGTCTCGCCCTTCCAGTTCGGCCCGACGACCATGTAGTCGCCGGCCTCGCTGCCGGTGGCGCGGCTGCCGATGTAGCCGTAGTTGAAGGTGTTGCCGTCGTTGAGCATCACCGAGTAGTAGCGCTTCTTGTCCACCGCCGGCACCGACAGCACCATCGGCTCGGCGCGCAGATCCATCCACAACATCGAGTAGGGCGTGTCGCTGTTGGGCGTGATGATCGCGGTGTCTTCGTAGGTGAAGACCCGCGCCTCGTTGTGGATCTGGTTGAACGGGGCCTTGAACTGGCCCGAGTTCTTGTCGACCGCATACTCGTACATGACGGCGTAGTTCATCACGATCGGCAGACCGTAGATGAAGCCCTCTTCCGCAATCGCCTTGACCTCCGCCAGGCTCGGCACCCCGGGCGCGCTGGCGGCACCACTGGCGGCACCACTTGCGGCCGCGCTGGCGGCACCGCTGGCAGGCTGGGCCTTCGACGCCTGGTTGATGGGGTCGTCCGGCTTGCTGCAGCCGGGCAGCAACGCCGCGGCCACGGCGGCGCCCAAGGCGCTGGCCAGCAATTTGTGTTTCGTTTTCTTCATAGGACCTCCTGGGTAAGTGACATGGTGGGGGATCGGGAACAGGGGCACGGCTAGGCCTTGGCACGGGTCGGGCCTGCGTCGTCCTTGCGGTCTTTCGCCCGCGCCAACAACACCCGGGTGGCCGTCGGATACACCAGCAGCGACACCAGCGCCGCGCCGATCAGTGCCTGGGCGACGTCCGGCGCGAGATGCCCGGATTTCAGACCCACGCTCGTGACGACGACGACGATGCCCAGCGAGGCGACGGACGACGACAGCGCCATGGGCGCCAGCTCGCTGCGTGGCAGGTCGCGCCGGTACAGCCACACGGGCAGACCGCGGGCCATCAGGAACAGCGCCAGAAAGACGGGCACGAGCAGCAGCGTCTTCAGGTCGCTGCAAAGCCCCACGACATCGAAGGCGACGCCGGTGCCGACAAAGAAGAAGGGCGCGAACCAGCCGAAGCACACCGCGTCAATCTTGGTGCGGAAGTCCTCGCCGTCCGGGCCGCGCACCGCGACACCCACGATCATGCCGGCCGCAAAGGCGCCGATCGCCGCCTCGAACCCGAAGCGCTGCGACAGAAAGATCAGCGAGGCCAGCAGCAGCAGCGCCAAGCGCACCGGCAGCTGCGTGCTGGTGTGCATCGTGCGCCCCAGCAGCGCGAGCAGCCTGGGCGGCCGCAGCCCCGCGCCCATGGCGATGGCCAGCGCGACCACCCCGAGAAAGACGATCAACAGTGCGAACTCCTGCCAGCTGCTGAACCGGCTGGACAGCACCAGCGAGGCAGCAACGATCGGGCCGACCTCGCCGACCGTGCCGGCGGCCAGCAGCATGGCGCCAAGCGGCGACGCGAGCAGGCCGCCGTCGCGCAGGATCGGCAACAGCGTGCCCAGGCCGGTCGTTGCCAGCGCAATGACCAGCGTGGGCGGCAAGGCCAGACCCAGCAGCGGATGCAGCAGCGCCAGCGCCGCCGCGCTGAGACCGATCGAGGCCAGCCAGCCGGTGGCCCCCAGCGCCAGCGGCCGGCCGCGGATGCGGGCGAAGTCGATCTCCATGCCGGCCATGAACATCACGGCGACCATGCCAACCTCGCGCATGAACGCGAGGAACCCGTGGTCGGCCACCAGCCTGAGCCCCTGGGGCCCGATGACGATGCCGAGCACGACCTCGAACACCACCACCGGCATGCGGCTGCCCAGGCGCGTCTGTGCGACCAGCGGCGCCAGCACGGCGACGAGGAAGACAACGAAGATGGGATGGTCGGCGAGCATGGGGGTTGGGCGGGTCAGCGGCGGGCAAGGGGGCGGCCAGCCTGCGCGAAGCCGGCACTGCCCGGCAAGGACCAGGCTCCGTGCCCCGCATCATGGGTTTCAAACCGAATCGCACGCCAACCTCCATGTCCGCTCCGCTGAACAGCTATTTCCGGGCGCTGCCCCGAAAGGCCTCGGCGGCGCGCGCACCCGCTGAAGTCTATCGGCCGAACGGCGTAATCTTCTTGCATTTTCGGCCAGATTACAGTGGAATCCGGCCCTTGAGCGGCAACACGGACACCCCCCTTTCGACCATGACCGGACCTGGCACTTCGGCCCCTGCACGGCCTCCGTCGGCGCCCGGCGGCACCATGCGCGTCGGGCCGGTTGCAGCGATTCCGCGGGTGATGCAGGAACTGGGCGTGGCGGTGGAGCCCGTGTTTGAACGGGCCCGCGTGCGCTTGCCCGAGTTCGCCAACGGCGACACGCGCCTGCCGCTGCAGACCCTGGGCCACCTGGCGCACGATGCAGCGCGACAGGCCGACTGTCCGCAATTCGGCGTCCTGGTGGGCGACCACTTCCGGCTCGACGGCATGGGCGCCATCGGCGCGCTGCTGCGCCATGCGCCCAGCGTGGGCAGCGCGCTGCGCGCCTTCGCCGAAAAATTTCATGTGCACGACTCCGGCGCCACACCGGTGCTGGCGCGCCGGCCCGGCCATGCGGTGCTGCTGGGTTACGCGGCGCTGCGCCCGGACGCCACGGCCCTGCGCTACATCTACGACGCGGCCGCCGGAATTCTGTACCGCATGCTGCGCGAACTGTGCGGCCCCGCATTCCACCCCCGCGCCATCGAACTTGCGTACGCACGCCCGGCCGACCCCAACTTCTACCGCAATTACTTCGGTTGCAAGGTGACCTTCAACGCCAGCCTGACCGGGGTGCTCTTCGACGAACGCTGGCTGGCCCAGCCGCTGGCGCAATCGCGCCCGGGCGCCTTTCGCGAGCTGCTGGACCAGATTGCCCGGGAGGAAGAACACAAGGCCCTTCCCTGGACGCACCGCACCGAGCATGCGCTGCAGCAGCTGCTGCTGGGTGGCACCGCCTCGGCGCCTGCGGTCTCTGCGCTGCTGCACCTGAGCGAGCGCTCCCTGCGCCGCAAGCTCGACAGCGAAGGCCAGAGCTTTCGCGACCTGCTGGCGCAGCGACGCTTTGAATACGCGCAGCAGCTGCTGCGCGACACCCAGCTGGCCATCGGCGACATCGCGACCGTGCTGCAATATCAGGATGCCAATGCCTTCTCCCGCGCGTTCCGTGCCTGGGCGGATTGCTCACCGTCGGACTGGCGCGGCCTGAACGCGCACGGGCGGACTTCAGAACACTCCTGAACCGATAGCAGCTTATGACCATTTCACGACGGGATTGGGCTCAAACAGCTTGAAAAATGCCCCGACAACCGGCCGCGCCGGCGATTCAAGCACCCTGGACGCCCTCGCCGCGCGCCTGCAGAGCCATCGGGCCCGCCGGCTGCCCGGGCGGCACTGGGTGGCGCGCTGCGGCGTCGTCCTGCTGATCGCCGAGCAAGACCCCGGCGGCGCGGCCCCTGCCCTGCTGATGATGCGCCGTGCCGAGCGCGCGGGCGACCCCTGGTCGGGCCAGGTGTCGTTTCCGGGCGGGCGCGTCCAGCCGGATGACACGGACACCCGCGCGGCGGCGCTGCGGGAACTGCGCGAAGAAACCGGGCTGCAGCCCGACGCATCGTTCATGCCCATCGGCCGCCTGTCCGACCTGCTGACCCGCGAGCACGGCCGCCACCGCCCGATGGTGGTGACGCCCTACGTGTACCAGGTGCCGCGCGCCTTGGCGGTTGCCCCCGGCGAGGAAGCGGCCCGCCTCTGGTGGGAGCCGCTGACCACCCTGGTCGACCCAGACCGGCAGCGCTCCCAGGTCTGGCGTGTGGCCGGCCTGCCCCTGCGCTTTCCCGCCATCGAGGTCAGCGGCGCACGGCTGTGGGGGCTGTCGCTGATGATGGTGAAGGAACTGGTCCGGGCCACCGGCCTGAAGCCCCGCTGACCGCAGGCCGGCGTCCGTCACCCGGGTGGCGTGACCGGGGCTGCCAGCGCGCGCCAGGTCGGGATACAGTGTTGCGCCAGGGCCGTGACCCAATCGGGATCGGACGGCACGAAGGCCAGGCCGAAACGCGGGCTGACCACAAAGCCGGCGCGCTCGAAGGCGTCGGGGTCCTGCGCCGCGACAAACGCTGGCAGCGCACGAAAGGGAATCGCCACTTCCCCCAGGTGCAGCACCGGCGCGCGCTGCGTCAGCTCTTCCAGCCGGCCCGACGCCTGGAAGCGGAACACCGCCCCGCCGTAGTCAAACACCTCCAGCGCCACGTCATTGATGAAACGCCGCAAGGGCGGGCCCTTGAGCCGCAGCAGTGCGGCGCGGGGGGTGCTGAACAGAACGTCGTCCACCTGGACGAAAGGGGTGAGGTGCATCGCGGAGCGACAGGGCGATCAAACCACCATCATGCCCGGGTGTCGAAAAGGCTGGCAAGCACCGCTCGTCCTGCCGGGCATTTCGGCCCCAGTCACGCTGTGGAGGTTCCCGACTGACGCTCAGCAATCCGCCGCCAAGGGTGCAGTTCTGAGCACCTGGCAGCGGTCAGGCGTTGTTAATCCATGCCATCCGGACAGCGGCAGCGGCTGCTGGATCCCCACCCGATCCGTGTTTCGGTTCCACACCCATTCCGTGGTCAAGGTGTCTCCCGCGCCACCACGGGCCTAGCGTGCCGGCGTATCTCGCGCAGCCGCGATCACTTTCTGCATCTCGTCACGGTCCGCCACGCTCAGCTGCTCAGGCCGAAGGGTGTAGGTGACCGCATGGATCGTTCCGGTGAAAGCAAAAGGCAAGCTGTAGCTCTCGTCCACCGGTGAGCGCGTATCGAGGCCAATGTCCAGCGACTCGTCGATCGACATCAGGAAGGGGATCGTGTGCTCCATCTTCTGCTGCGACAGCACACGGCCGTCGACCGACAGCGTGCCGGTGCCGCCCTTGCCAAGGCCCGGACCGTCGTACTTGAAGTCGAACACAATCTTGTGCTTTCCGGGCGCGAGCGAGCGCCCGAGCCAGTCTTCGCCGCCAACGCCGCCCTCGAAGCGCGTGCGCTTCAGGTTTAGCAGGTTGTAGACGAACACCGGCTTGCCCTTCTGCAGGTACAGGCCGTAGCCGCCGAAGCGCCCGCCCATGGTCGCGATCATCCCCTCCGCGCCTTCCTTGGGTACCGTGATCTCGGCACTGATGGTGTAGTCGCGATTGAGCAGTGCAGGCGCATTGGCCACCGGGATGCCGGCATTGACGCCGCGGTAGGTAAAGGTCGTGCGACCTGCCGCGCCACTTGGGCGCGGCGTCAGCAGGCGCGGCAAGACGGAATTGTCGAGCGGGAAGACCTGGTTCTTGTTCGCCTCGGCGACGAATGCCGCCTGCATCTCCTTCAGTTTGTCGGGCATCTTCGCAGCCAGGTCGTTGGCCTGCGAGAAGTCCTCGGCGATGTGGTACAGCTCCCACTTGTAATCCATCACCGCCGGCAGCGCCTTCGTGCCGACGAGCCAGGGCGGCTCGGGCGGCGTCGTCGCGGCGTACCAGCCGTCCTTGTAGATGCCGCGGTTGGCGAAGATCTCGAAGTATTGCGCCGTGCGCTTCGACGGGGCGTTCGCGCCGGCCTTCTTGAAGGTGTAGGCCATGCTGACGCCCTCGATCGGCTTCTGCTTGATGCCGTCGACCATGTCCGGCGCGCGGATGCCGGCAGCCTCAAGGATCGTCGGGACGATGTCGATCACGTGGTGAAACTGGGTGCGAATGCCACCGATGTCGTCGATATGGCCGGGCCAGGAGATCGCCATGCCCTGGCGGGTGCCCCCGAAGTGCGAAGCCACCTGCTTGACCCACTTGAACGGCGTGTCGAAGGCCCAGGCCCAGGGCACCGCCATGTGCGGGTAAGTCGTGTCCGACCCCCAGGATTCGTAGTAGCGCAGGTACTCGAGCTCGGGCAGCTCCAGCACGCCGTTGTAGACCGTCATGGTGTTGGGCGTGCCCATCATCGAGCCTTCGGAGCTCGTGCCGTTGTCGCCGTTGATGTAGATGATCAGCGTGTTGTCGAGCTTGCCCATGTCCTGCACCGCCTGGATCACGCGCCCGATCTCGTGGTCGTTGTAGGCGGTGTAGGCCGCGAAGACGTCGGCCTGGCGGGTCACGATCTTCTTCTGCACGGCGGTCAGCGAGCCCCACTTCGGCAGGCTGTCCGGCCACGGCGTCAGCTGCGTATTCGACGGAATGACGCCCAGGCGCTTCTGGTTGGCGAAGATCGTTTCGCGCAGTTTCTCCCAGCCCTGGTCAAAGAGTTTCATCGCGCTGATCTTGTCGATCCACTCCTTGGTCGGATGGTGCGGCGAATGCGTCGCGCCCGGCACGTAATAGACCAGGAAGGGCTTGTCCGGCGTCGCGGCGTCGAGATCCTTCATGTAGCGGATCGCGTCGTCGGCCATGTCGGTGATCAGGTTGTAGTTCTTCTGACCGACCCAAGGGAAGACGGGCGTCGTGTTGCGGAACAGGTAGGGCGTCCACTGGTCGGACTCGCCGCCCATGAATCCGTAGAAGTACTGGAAACCCATGCCAGTTGGCCACTGGTCGAATGGCCCGCCGGCGCTGTAGAGGAACGCCGGCGTGTTGTGGTTCTTGCCGAACCAGGAGGTCGCGTAGCCATTGTCGGAGAGGATGCGCCCAATGGTCGCGTTCTCGGTCCCGATGACCGAGTCGTAGCCGGGGAAACCGGTGGCGAACTCGCTGACCTGGCCGAAGCCCACCGCATGGTGGTTGCGGCCGGTGATCAGCGCGGCGCGTGTCGGCGAGCACAGCGCTGTCGAGTGGAACTGCGTGTAGCGCAGGCCGGACCTGGCGATGCGGTCGAGGTTGGGCGTCGGGATCACGCCGCCGAAAGTGCTGGGCACGCCAAAGCCGGAGTCGTCGGTCATGATCAACAGCACGTTCGGTGCACCCTTCGGTGGCACCACGGTCGGGGGCCACCAGGGCTTGGAGGTCCTGGCGTCCTGGGTGATCACGCCGCCGAAGGCGGGCGGGGCCGGCGGCAGTTGGTTGCCACGAATCGTCGTGGTTGCACTGGGTGCACCGAGGGTCCCCGTGACCTGCTGAGCCCCTCCGGCGCCCGGCACCAGCGCGCCCAGCAACCCGGCAATGCCGACTGTCACTGACAGGATGCTTCCTCGAAGCCTGTTTGCCCAAACATCCATTGCGTCTGAGCGAGGATGAAGATATTGCATGGTGCCTCCGCATGTCCTGACCGAATCCAACCCAAAGCCCGGCGCGATTTGCGATCGCAGCCGTGTGCGGCTCCCATGTCCAGCGCACTCAGGGCCCGGCTGCGCCGCGCCCCGATCTCTTACACCAGGGTGGTGCAGTTCCATGTGAGTCTGGGCCGCCAGACAGCCTGAAACGATACACTCGCGAACAGAAAGCGTCCTTACATTTCCGGCACGACCGCGTACTGGCGCTGCATGTGGACCGGCTGCTGGAGAACCCACCTCCAATTTCTGCCATGACCGTCTCCCGCTCGCCTGCCGCTGCCTCAGACTTTGCTCGAGTCGGTCCTTTGCGTCCCTTGCTCTCGATTCTTGCGGACGCGGGCCTATCGGCGGAAGTGGTGTTCGACCAGGCCGACATCGAACTTTCGCTGTTCCAGGATCCGGACAATCGAATTCCCTTCGAAGCAGCCGGGCGTTTGCTTGAAACCTCGGCACGGCTTGCCCGCCTCCCTGATCTGGGGCTCCGTCTGGGTCGTGCGGGGCGATTGGCGAATTTTGGCCGGGTTGGAGAATATGTCCGCACGGCAGCAACGGTCGGCGACGCGCTGCGCGCTTTCGTTGAATGCTTCGCGTTCCAGGACAGTGGCGGCGTGCTGATGCTCCTGCCGATGCCGCTCGGCAACGTCGCGTTCGCCTACTCGATGCACATGGCCAATACGCCGGGCCGACAACAGATACAGGACATGGCGATCGGACGGGGATGCAATGTGCTCAACGAGTTATGTGGTTCCGGCTGGAGACCCAGCTATGTGCAGTTCGCCCACGCCAGGACAGCCGAATCCCGCCCGCACCTTGCATCAATCTGCGCAAACCCGGTGTTCGATGCAGAGGTCACCGCAATCGTCTTTCCGGCCCGCTGGATGGATCGGACACTGCCCCACAGCGAACCGGAACGCCATGCCGTCCTGGGCCACGAACTCACCGTTGCGCTGCTGACCGACACCCAGCTGATTGCCGACAAAGTCCGCCGACTCCTTCCTCCTGCGATCTTCAGCGGCAATCTGTCGGCCACGCGGGTTGCCAGGCAGTTCGGAATGAAGGAACGAACCTTGCGAAAGCACCTCGCCGACGACGGAACGAGCTTCTCGACACTTGCCGCCATGGCACGCTTCGAGGTTGCACAACAGCTGCTTCGGGATACTTCGATGGCCATCGGGGATATTGCGATGGCGATGAATTACAGCGACTCGAACGCGTTCACCCGCGCGTTTCGGGCCTGGGCGACGGAAAGTCCGACGGGATGGCGCCGCCGTGAAAAAGGTGTTGTCCAGCGGTGAACCCCTGTCGGCGGCCGTGCACCCCTGCGGCCGCGTCGCGCCGACGCCTGCCAGGCCCTGGCTGGCGCTGAAGCCAACGCTGGCGACCCGCACCTTGTGTCCATGGGCTTGGGCGATTTGAGCAGTGCAGCGCGACAGCCGCCGTTCACAGCACACATCGCATGAAGACCACGGACTGCCTCAACGCTTGCGGAAAGTCAGGCGGCGCATCGACGACGTGGAAGCCGGCATTCTTGTAGATGTCGTGCGCCGTGGCCATGGACCGGTGGCTGTCCAGAACCGCGTATTGGTAGCCCAGGCTTCGCGCGCTCTGCATGAACGCATCGACCAGTTGCTTGCCAAGGTGGTGGCCGCGAAAGGCTGGACGCACGAACAGTCGTTTGAGTTCGCAATGTTCCTGATCCACCGGCTTGAGCGTTACGCATCCGGCTGGCTGCCCGTTCAGCGTGGCCAGCAGGTAACTCCCCCTCGGGGGAACGCAGGCCCCGGGAATGGCCTCCAGTTCGTCTTCCCACCCACGGAACGTCGGGTCGGTCTCGCTACCGGGAACCCACGCAAAGAACCAGGAAAAATACTCGCGTACCAGCTCCTGGGCGCCTGCAATCTGAACCGGATTGGCGACTTGTGTGATCGAGAACATCTCTTTGGCACCTTGATTGAGCATTGGGTCGCCTCATGGATTGCCGGTTGCCTTGCAGGTGCAAGCAACGGCCCTGAAGCGGTGGGCCCACCGGTACTGAAGCCGGGAATCACCCGCCTGGCCGCCGCATGTCGACCACCACATCGCCCGACACCGGGTCGGTGACGCCAAGCCCGCCACCCAGGTCTTCCAGCGTGTCGCGGAACCGGTTCAGCAGGGCGATCATCTGATCCCGCGCGCCGACAAGACTCGTCGTGTCTTCCCATTCGCCAATCACGCAGTAGGCACGTTCACCGGTCTTCACCAGCGCGACGCGCCGCATGCCCGGAAAGTTGGCCTGCGCGTCGCGGTGTGCGTTGACAAACTCTTCCTCGCGACCGGGCTTGACGCGAAATCGCACCACATTGAATGCCGTCATGGTCTCTCCTTGGTGAAGTTGAACACAGGTTCGCTCGCGTCACCGCGACCGCCGTCGCGCGTGACGCACGAAGCCTAAGCGTGTCGCCGACATCGCGCAACCCTGTCCATCGCGGCCTCGTGGGTATGGCGCGGGCTCGCGCGATGCCGTTTGGCTTTGGCAGGAACAGGCACCGCCAGGAGAGCAGCCAGTTGTGCAACGCGCTGACCCCGCGCGGCGCCATGCGCGTGCACCAGGCTGGCCGATGCGGTCTGCAAAAGAGATTGCCGGGCCTTGCCCCGGTTGGCGCTGCGCTGCAGCAAGAAAGCTGCGCACGGCGGTCCGGTGCTGCTGTCCCAGTCCGTCACATGAAGTCAGCAGGCCGACAAAAGCCGCTGCCCTCTCATGTCGCAGGCGACGTCTGTCCTGCCATGCGAACGGTGAGGTCCGGCAGTTGTGGGCATGCCCGCTTCAGGCTGAGGGCCGCCGTTCAAGTTTGGATTCCGATTGCCGGTTTCGACCACCAGCGGCCATCCGCGGAACAAGAGCCCAAGCCCCCCTCGACCACGCAGACCGGCCATCGTCTGGAGCGGCGATCCGAATCCACAGAAAAGCCAATGGTCCTGCTCAGGCCGTGCCTTTTGGTTTGGGCAGCAGACGTTGATATTCGAGTTTCACGGCTTCGTAGCATTCACAGGCACGCGCCTCCAGCTTTGGGCGGTCTTCCACCGTGATGCGCCCACGCACATACGAAATCAAACCGTCTTTTTGCAGTTTGCTTGCCGCCTGCGTGATGCTCTCCCGTCTCACGCCGAGCAGGTTGGCAATCATTTCCTGGGTGATCACCAGCTTTTCTTCCTGCAAGCGATCCACGCTCATCAACAGCCAGCGGCACAACTGCTGCTCCAGGGCATGGTGCTGGTTGCAGACAGCGGTCTGGGAGGTCTGGCAAATCAATGCCTGCGTGTACAGCAAGGCCAGGTGCTGCAGTTGGCCCCCCAGCGCGAACTCCCGCTTCATGATTGAGCGGCTCAGCCGGTATGCGTTGCCGGCGCTTTGCACTTCCGTGCTGCTCGGCATGCTTTCTCCGCCCATGAAAATGGAAATACCCACCATGCCTTCGTTACCCACGAGCGCAATCTCACTGGAAGAGCCGTCTTCCAGCGCGTAGATCAATGAGACGATGCCGGAAACCGGAAAGTGAAGAAAATTCACATGATCGCCCGACTCCGACATCGTCCATCCCACCGGCATTTCGACAAGTGTCAGATCGGGCAGCAGGCGCTCGAGGTCCTTCGCCGGAAGCGCGGCCAGGATGCGGTTTTGCGTCGGATCGGGTAACGACGCAATTTCTGTCTTTGACATGTCCAAATTTCTGGAAATAAACACCCGGCCGCCCGACCCGCATTGAGGCCAGACTTGCACGACGTTTTTGGTGGTTGGCGCCCGTCTGCCGTTTTCGTGAAACGACAGGCCTGCTGGTTCGTGTTCTTCTTAGCGAACTTGCAGTTGGGCGTGGAAGGAATGTGAACCTTGCTCGAACGGACGAATGATCATCCGCGAGCGCAGCCGCTTGACGTGAGGTGACTCAATCAGCGTCGACCTCGTGCAACAAATGCTGAACACCAGGAAGCGCCATTGTGCGGGCAACGGGTACAACCTTGTGTCTGCAAGGAGATGGCGCGGGATCGTCGATTGAGGCGGGGGCCTTGGTTTTGGAGAGTTGAGTCGCGAGGCGCAAATGCGACCGCGCTGCCGGGTGAGCCGAAGACCGCTTCCTGCGAGGTACCGCAATCCCAGTTCTTCGCCGCTATTGACGGCAATCGCTGCGGCAACCAAGCACGCCCCGCCTCTGCACTTCCCTTCAGCTCTATCTCGCCGCAGCCGCCCCACCCCCCTCTTCATCCACTGCCTTCTGTACCGCCTGGTAGAACGCTTCGCGCGCGGCGCTGGCCACCGGGTCGCGCGCGCCGCCGCCCCAGTCAGCGTTGGAGGCGATCACCAGCTTGCGTTTGGGGTCGATGAAGATGCCCTGGCCGAAGATGCCGCGGGCGGTGAAGGCGCCGCTGTCGTAGGTCCACCACTGGTAGCCATAGCCGCGCCCCGGCTGGCCGATGGGCACGCGGGTGGTGGTGGCCTGCTCCAGCCAGCCGTCAGGCACGATGGACCTGCCGCCCACCGACGCGCCCCCCAGGATGAACTGGCCGAAGCGCGCAAAGTCCCTTGGTGCGGCCTGGATGCAGCAGCCGCTGATCTCCTGACCGGTCTTGCTCAGGATCCAGGTGGCTTTCTGTTCCATGCCGGCGGGCGCCCAGATCTTTTCCGACAGGTAGGTGGCCAGCGGCTTCTTCGTGGCCCGGCTGACCAGGATGCCCACCAGGTTGGTCTCGCCGGTGCTGTAGAGCCAGCGCGTGCCGGGGGGCACCTCGCGCGGCAGCTTGCGCATGTAGCTCACCAGGGCGTCCACGCCGGGCTCGGGCTGGTGGTTGTTGAAGCGGGCCACGTCGGAATTTGGGTCGGCGTAGTTTTCGTTCCACTTCACGCCGGAGGTCATGGTGAGCAGCTGGCGAATACTGACCTCGTCGTAGGCAGAGCCCTTCATCTCGGGGATGTAGTCGCTGACCTTGTCGTCCATGTTCTTGATGAAGCCGTCCTTCAGGGCCGCGCCCAGCAAGGTGGAGGTGATGGACTTGGCGACCGAAAAGCTGGTCCAGCGGCCGGCGGCGTCAAAGCCCAGGCCGTAGCGCTCCAGGCGCACCTTGCCGTCGTGCAGCACGATCACCGCGGCGGCGCGCTGCCCGGCCATGTAGGCGTCCACGTCCAGCGGCAGCTTCAGTGGCGGCCCCGGCGGCAGGGCCGACGGCGTGCCGCCGGGCGGGACGTCGTGCCACTTGGCCAGCAGGGAGATGCGGTCCATGGCGCGGAAGGCGGCGTCTCGCTGCGGCTGGCTCCAGAACAGCAAGTCCTTGTTGGTGGGGGCCGCAGCGATCAGGCCCCGCGTTTCCTTGTCCAGGCTGAACCAGCCGGCGATGCCACCAACGGCCAGCACGGCGAGCGTGCCAAGGGCGATTTTCTTGAATGTCAATTCGTGTCTCCTGCGCATGAAGGGGCGGTCTGCCAGGCGAATGCCCCGGGCTCAGCTGATTCTGCCGCCTGTGCGCTTTTGGCGAATGAGCACTTGTACCGAGGGCGCCCCGCCGTTTGCCTGACGTCGGGGTTCGCACTCAGCGCGGATCTGCCGCCGAACCGCGCGAGTTCTTCCCCGTGGAGCAGGAGACGGCCGCCGGTGCGGTGGACGACGCGCGCCCCGACCGCTGGGGCGAACGGGTCATCCGCTTCCTCGACAAGCCGTCCCGCCTGGCGGTGCCGGATTTTCTTTTCTACGCCGGTGACGAACGTTCCGGCGCATGGTGTTCAACATCCTGATCGACAACACCGACGACCACGAGAAGAACCCTGCCCTGCTGATGGCCGACAGCGGGGAATACGCCTTGTCGCCCGCCTTCGACGTCCTGCCCTCCGGCCAGGCCCTGGGCTACCAACAGATGCGCGTCGGCGCGCAGGCGGCGGACTCGACGTTGGTCAATGCGTTGTCGGAGTGCGCCCAGTTTGGCCTGAAGAAGGCCGAGGCCACAGAACAAGTCAAGACGGTTTGCGCGGTCGTGGCCGGCTGGGCCAAGCACTTTGCGCGGGCAGGCGTCTCAGGCCGTGACATTGAATCGCTGGCCGGGCAGATTGATCGGCCGTTTCTGCGCGAGCAGCGGCAGGGGTGGCTGGCGAGTTGAGCGGCAGGTGCCTTTGCGCAGGGTCAGGCCACCTGGCGCAGGACGTCCGCGATGACGATCTTGCGTACGCTGCGCAATAGCTGGGCCTCGGCGCCCTGCGTGGCCCGCAGGGCATCGGGCTGGGGCGCTCGCGCTGCGATTTCTTCAAACTCGCGCTCCATGTCGGCGATCAGCCCATCGGCGGCACCTGGCAAGGCATCGATCATTTTCGTGACCTCCCGGGTCGCCGCCGCGGGCGCCAGGCCCAGCGCCAGGCCGGTTTTGACCAGCTTCTCGCGCGTGACATCGGCAAACACCGCAGCCCCCACGATGGGGACCGCAAGGGGTTCGTCCGGCCAGATGGCGGCGTCCGCGGCGTACAGGCGGGTGTGGTACACGGCGGTGCACAGCAGGTCATAGAACGGCGCAACCTGCACGCCTTCCGCGCTGACGAGGAACGAGAGGTTCTTGAGGTGGCTGTCGGAGTTGCCCACCAGCGTGTTGAACAGGACCCACCGGAATACCGCCATGCGAGCCGCCGCCTTCTGCCGGCACAGGCTGATCAGGCGCGCGAGCGTCTCCAGCTTGGCGTTGTGGTATTTGAAGACCGGCGGCTGATCCAGCAGCTGGCAGGCATCCAGCACGTGCCGGCGCTGCCAGGCCTTTGCGCCGGCGTCCCACGCGCGGTCGAAGCGCTCGATGATGTAGACCGGCTCGGGCACGTAGAGCCGGGCCACCGGCGGCACGTTCAGGCCCAGCTGGCGGGCCAGGCGCATCGTGAAGGTTTCGTTGACAACCGAATGCGGGTACTGCGCGGACTGCCCGTTGGGCTTGAGGATGTGCGAAGACGCACTGCCCCGCAACGGCTCGCGCAGCGCACCGGTGGCAGGGTCAAACAACACCACCATCTTGTGCTGTGCGCCCGCAAGCGACATCCGCTTCGGTGACTTCGAGGTCAGGGAGGCACGCGGCAGGTTCCGGATCCGTGCGGACAGGTCTTCAGGCGTCAGCGGCTGAGCGCCTTGCTCGCCCGTGGGGCCGCCCGGGGGCAACAACACCAGCGAACCGGCCGATTCATCGCCCAGGCGCTCCAGCAGGCCGAAGGCGTCAAGCACGCTGACGCCCTGCTCCCGGCTGATCACCTCACGCATCCGCTCCTCGGGCAGCAGGTTGTCGAAGTACCACTGCACGGTGCGGTGCGTGGAGCCATCGCGGTGCAACTTTTCGGCAAGGGGCAAGGCAGGAGACAGTGAAAATGCATCGGCGGCCTGTCGCCACGCATCGTCATATTCAAAGGCCCAGATGTCGTCCTGCTCAAACAGGGCGCCGATGGCGCGGCCGTTGGTCGATACCGCCAGGCGTCTTTCGTCGCTCATGGGTGATCCGCTTCATCGCGCACGTCGCGGGTTGCATGGGTGGTGCCGCGACCAGGCAAGGGCTTCAGTCCGGTCTTGCGCAGCGCCTCAAAGCGCGCCAACGCCTCGGCGGGGATGTCGATGCTCAGGTGGATGCCCAGCTCATTCAGCACCTGCAGCACACGCCCCAACTGCACGGTTTCCTTGCCGCGCTCCACCTCCCGCAGGAACACATGCCCCACACCCGCACTGCCTGCGGTGTCATCCAGACGCAAGCCCTGCTCCTTGCGTACGGCGCGGATCGCGATGCCCAGCTCGGCGACGGAATGAATGGGGATGTGCATGATGGGCCTGAATCG
>Ga0208823_1001015_pt1 | contig 22763 bp, 16 predicted proteins | sample AD_UKC075_MetaG_FD_184440 | JGI IMG/M metagenome (GOLD analysis project Ga0208823, IMG submission 184440) | Active sludge microbial communities of municipal wastewater-treating anaerobic digesters from USA - AD_UKC075_MetaG (SPAdes) (version 2) | ecosystem: Engineered > Bioreactor > Anaerobic >... | reverse complement strand
GAGGCCGTGCGCAGGTATGCCGCGAGCTGGCCCTCGCTGGTCCCTGTCGCCGACGCCTTCGTCGCCACGGTGACGGGCATCCTCGACGACGCGGGCATCAACTATCTGACCGTCACCGGCCGGGCCAAGGCCGTCGCGTCGTTCGCCGCCAAGGCCGCCCGCGAGCGCGACGGCGCCCGGGCGCATCCCGACCCGATGCGTGACATCACCGACCAGGTCGGGGTTCGGGTCATCACCTACGTCCGCAGTGACGTCGACGCTGTCGCCGAGTTGCTGGCCGACCAACTCACGGTGCTCGACGATCGCGACATGGGCCGCGAGACCGCCCGCGCCGGCCGGTTCGGTTACGCGAGCAGGCACCTGCTGGTGTCGCTCGACTCAGGTGAGCACACGGCATACGAGCCGACGAGGTGCGCGTCGATCCAGCTGCGGACCGTCCTGCAACATGCCTGGGCCGAGTTCGAGCACGAGATCCGTTACAAGGGAACGGTGCCCACGGAGTATGCCTCCGACCTGGACCGACGGTTCACGCTGGCGGCGGGGCTGCTCGAGCTGGCCGACCGCGAGTTCTCGACGATCCGCGACACGATCGCGGCCGAGCTCGGCGGCGGCGAGACCCCCGAGGCGGACGAGCGCGATCCCCGGATCAGCGCGCAGGAGCTGACGACCTTCCTCGCGGGGCGCTATGCGAGCGCGGGCTGGTCGCGGACCGAGCACTACGAGTGGCTCAGCGGGCTGCTGCTGGAGTTGGGGATCACCTCGCTCGACGAGTTGAGCGCGACGTTGCGTGACATCGACACCGTCGGGGTGACCGAGCGGATGGACTACCGCTACCCCGCCGGGGCTGTGCGGCGTCTGGATGACGACCTGTTGGCCAAGGTCGGCGAGCCCTATCTGCAGTTGCACGGCAATGCCCACCGCGTCGAGGGGCTGCGCGCCCGATTGGCCAAGCTCCGCGGCGAGTGAGCCCGCACCGGGGTCCTTCGCGGGCGGGCGGGCGGTGAGTGGGCGGTGAGCGGGCGGCATACTCGGGGCATGTCTTTCCTCGGTGACCAACCGCTCGTCGTCACCCGTGAGGACGGCGTCGCCACCCTCTGGCTCAACCGGCCCGAGAAGCGCAACGCCGTCGACTACGCGATGTGGCTGGAACTCGCGCGGCTGGCGGCCGAGCTCGGCGCCGACCCTGACGTGCGCGTCCTCGTGGTGCGCGGCGTGGGCAAGCACTTCTGCGCCGGCGGCGACATCAGCGGTCTGGGCGACCTGCCGTTCGAGGAGTACACCCGCGCCAACGAGCTCGCCGATCGGGCGCTGGCCGACTTCCCCAAGCCGAGCATCGCCTTCATCCAAGGGTCGTGCATCGGCGGAGGCGCCGAGATCGCCATCGCCTGCGATCTGCGGCTGGCCGACGCGAGCGCGCGATTCGGGATCACGCCCGCGCGGCTGGGCATCATCTACCCCGGCTTCGCGGTGGCGCGCGCGGTGCAGCTCATCGGCGAATCGGCCACCAAACACTTGCTGTTCACCGCCGAGATCGTCGATGCCGACCGAGCGCTGCGGGTCGGGCTCATCGACGAGTTGCTCGCGACGGAGGTGGCCGAGGCGCGGCTGGCCGAGCTGGTCCGGGTGATGTCCCGCGAGCGCTCGCTGCTTACCCAGATGGCCAGCAAGGAGATGGTCGACAGCGTGCTGGCCCACGGCCACGTGACCGACGAGGTCCACGCGCGCTGGGCCGCCGCCTTGGCGACCAGCCCCGACGCCGCCGAGGGGATCGCCGCCTTCACCGAGCGACGCGCGCCTGACTTCCGGTGGGCACCGCCGGCGGACTGGGCAGCCCACGGCGACCGCCGCGCAGACCTGCCTGCTGAGCCCACCCCGATCGAGATCACCGCACCGGTGCTCGGAGTGGACGGCTGCGCCGCCGGCTGGGTCGGCGCCCTCCTCGCGCCCGGACTCCCCCGCCCCCAGCTGTATGCCGCGGACACCATCGCCTCCCTCGTCGAGACCGTCATGGAGTCCTGGCCCGTAGCGGTGGTCGCCATCGACCGGTCGGCCGGTCTGACGGACGGCGACACCCGCGCGGCCAAGGATCTCGAGGTCGAGGCGTGGGTGCGCACCCGGCCACCTGCCCACGTGCTGAACGTGCACGCTGAGACGTGTTTCGCGCGGATGGCCGGCGAGCCGATCGCGGCGTCCAAGAAGACGCCTGAGGGCATCGACGCCCGGATGGCTCAGTTGGCACGACACGGCATCGCCCGTCCCAGTGTCCTCTCCGACAGCGGTTTTGCCGCCGACGACGTTCTCGAGGCCTGTGCCGCCGCGTGGACGGCCGCCCGGTTTGCCAACGGGGACGCGCGGTCGTTGCCTGACGCACCCGAGACCTTCTCGGACGGCATACCGGCCGCGATCTGGGCCTGAGGAGTCTTCGCGCTCGTCAGGTGAGCAAAACCGACGGCAGGACGTCGGAATCGCTCACCCGAAATCCGTCAGCCACCCAGCGCCCTGGTGCGCGTCGTCAGGTGCCGGATCGGCTGCGGATGACGATCCCGGCCACGAGGACGCCGACCAACATCGCGGTGACGGCGCCGAACCCGAGTCGGGCGATCAGCGGCATGGCGATCCCCAGCGCACCGCCGCCGACCCAGGCCGCCTGCAGTCGCGTCTCCGACCACGAGAACACCTGCGCTCGCGTCTCGTCGTCGGTCGCGTCCTGGATGAGGGCGTCCAGACAGAGCTTGGCCAACTGCCCGAATGCCCCGCTGACCAGGCCAAGCAGGATCAGCGTGGGCACCGAGTAGTAGGCCGTCACGAGGGCACCCACGGCAATCGCCGCGAGCAGCCCCGCGGAGGCGATCACGGTCGGGGAGCGGTCGCCGATCCGATTGCCGGCGAAGGAGCCCAGGGCGTTGCCGACCCCCGCTGCCGCTACCACCAGGCCCAGGGCGAGCACGCTCGAGATGCCGGGGAGCGGCTGGTCCCAGAGCAGGAACGACAGGAACAACGTGACGAACCCCGACAGCGCCTTGGCCCCAGACGCCGTCGCGAGGGCGGCGCGGACTGCCGCAGGCAACAACCGCCGCAACTCCCGGGCCCGGGCCCGCCGCCCTTGCCCGGCGCCCTCGGCCGAAGAGGGTTCGGTCGCGGGGGTTTCGGCTGCAGGGGGTTCGGCCGAAGGGGGTTCGGCCGGAGGTGACTCGGTCGCAACATCGGGCGGCGGCGTTCGCTGGGAGTCGACCGCCGCCGGCAGCCGGATCGCGAGCACCGTGGCGCCGATATAGATGAGGAAGGCGACCCGCAGCGACCAGGGCGCGCCGAACCGCCCGATCGGCGCCGCCACCGCTGCGCCAAGCAGCATGCCCATCAACGTCGCGACCGACTGCCGCGAGTTGGCTGTCACCAGACTGATCGCGTCGGGTCGCACGAGGGGTATGCCGGCCGAGAGGGCCACGGCATACGCGCGGGTTGCCATGAGGCAGAGCAAGGCGAGGGGCAGCAACCAGGGCGACCCGTCCGCGACCACGCCGGCGAGCACCCACGAGAGGAAGGCCCGCAGGGCCAGCGTGGTGCCGATCGCCCAGCGCCGACCGTGCCGCCAACGATCCAGCAGGGGGCCGACGAGGGGGGCAAGGACGACGAACGGTGCCATCGTCGTCACGAGGAACAGCGCGACCTGGCCGCGCGCCTGGCCGAGAGGAAGGGCCAGGATCGTGCTGGCCAGCGCCACGGTGAAGGCTGCGTCGCCCGCCGAGGCAAGGACCTGCATCTCGGTGACCCGGCTCAGGCCCGACTCAGCGGCGCCTTCCGATCGGGCGAACAGCCGGAACCGTTCCGTCCCAGCCTTCGCGCCCCGACCCATGAACTTGGCTCCGACGACGACACCCTTGGCCGTGGCCTTGCTCGCCCCGGCGGTGGCTCGCCCGGCGGCCTTGCCGGCCCGCGCCGTCGCCCGACCCGTCACCGCTGCCGCCCGCCGGGCCCGTTCGCTCGCCACCTCGACCAGCGCCGGTTGGTCGGTCGCGTCGTTGCGCAGCGGCTGTCGCGGCTGGGGTTCCCCCGCGGCGCCAGTGCCCGCGCCGGGGCCGGCCGCGGCACCCAAGCGGCTGCCCGGATCGGCCCCCGCGTCGCGCATCGCTGGCTCCCCGGTGTCCACGCCCCCATCCTGCCGCGTGGACGCCGACCGGACGGCGCGGCATACCGGGGATTCCCCTCGGGCGACGCGCGGTCCCGGGGTTATGCCACATCTGTGCCCCGCCTTCAGTCAACTGTGTGACTGCCCACGTTCACCTCTAGGGGGGCGATTTGCCGGGAAGTGGCCACTATCTTCGGCAGAGACCTCGTGCATCGATCGCACTGCCGCGACCGCAGTCACTCCAGCGCGCGAAAACCCAGCACCGAGAGGACCCCCCACCGTGCCCGTTGATCGGACATCTGAAGGAGCCCACGCCGACTCACCGTCGGTTGACTTTCGCGACATCGGGCCGGCGTTCCCGCCGACGCATCCGCTGGCCCTCAGCCCGACAGTGGCACCCGAACGCACCGTCGACGGATTCGTGCAGGACTACCTGCGTGAGCTGAACTTCGGCCAGGGCGCAGCACTGACGCGTTCCACGGTCAACCACCAATACCTCGCGTTGGCCAGAACTGTGCGCCACCACCTCATGGCGGCCTGGCTGGAGACCGCCCAACGGCGCCGTGAGCACCCGACCAAGATGGTCGGCTATCTGTCCGCGGAATACCTGCTCGGGCGGCAACTCGGGAACGCACTCATGGCCACCGATCTGCGCGACGTCGTCAACGAGGCGATGAAGGCTTGTGGACTGGACCTGCGCAAGGTGCGCGTCCAGGAGGTCGAGCCGGGGCTGGGCAACGGCGGACTGGGCCGTCTCGCAGCGTGCTTCATCGACTCGTTGGCCACGATGGACGTCAGTTGCATCGGTTACGGGATCCGCTACGAGTACGGGATCTTCCGGCAGACCTTTGTCGACGGACGCCAGGCCGAGGTCCCTGACAACTGGCTGTCCCTCGGGGCGCCATGGGAGTTCCCCAACCCCGAGCGGGCCGTGCGCGTCGACTTCGGTGGCCGGGTCGAGGACGTCGTCGATGAGGCGGGCGTGACCCGCCGCCAGTGGGTGCCAGCCTGGAATGTGCTGGGAATCCCTTACAACTACATGGTTCCCGGCTACCGCAACGGCGTCGTCAACACCCTGCGGCTGTGGAGCGCCGAGGCGACCCGGGCGTTCGACCTCACGATCTTCAACTCCGGCGACTACGCCCAGGCCGTGCGCGCCCAGACCTTCGCCGAGAACATCTCCAAGGTGCTCTACCCGGAGGACTCGACTCCCCAGGGGCGGGAGTTGCGCCTGCAGCAGCAGTACTTTTTCGTCGCCTGTTCGCTGCGGGACTACCTCGACGGGACCTTGCCCCAGGGCTTCGACCTGCGCAAACTCCCCGAGCAGATCATCTTCCAGCTCAACGACACCCACCCGGTCATCGCCATCCCCGAGTTCATGCGCCTGCTCGTCGACGAGAAGGGCATGGAGTGGGACGAGGCCTGGGCGATCACCCAGAAGTGCTTCGCCTACACGTGCCACACGTTGCTGCCCGAGGCGCTCGAGGTGTGGCCGACCGATCTGCTCGGGCGGCTGCTCCCCCGGCATTTGGAGATCATCTACCGGATCAACGAGGAGTTCCTCGCGAGTGTGCGCGCGGCATACCCGGGCGACGAGATGCGCGCGCGGCGGATGTCGATCATCTCCGACTACCCGCAGGCGGTGCGGATGGCACACCTCGCGACGGTCACGGCGGTCCGCGTCAACGGCGTCGCCGAACTGCACTCCCAGTTGCTGCGTGACAAGGTGCTGCCGGACTTCTCGGCGTTCTGGCCGGAGAAGTTCACCAACGTCACGAACGGCATCACCCCGCGTCGCTTCATCCGAATGGCCAATCCGGCTCTCTCGCAGGTGATCACCGACGCCATCGGAGAGGGGTGGGTCACCGACCTCGAGCGGTTGCGTGAGCTGGAGCCGTATGCCGATGACCCGGCTTTCCGTGCCGAGTTCCGTCGCGCGAAGGCCGCCAACAAGAAGCGGCTCTACACGTTGGCCGAGGCGTTCGAGGGTGTCAGCCTGCCGGAAGGGCACCTCATCGACGTCATGGTCAAGCGGCTGCACGAATACAAGCGGCAGTTGCTCAAGGTGCTGCACGTCGTCTCGACGTACGAGGGCATCCTGTCGGGGGCCGTGCGTGCGGAGGACATCACGCCCCGCCTCGTCGTGTTCGGCGCCAAGGCGGCTCCGGGCTACTTCATGGCCAAGGAGATCATCTATCTCATCAACCGGATGGCCACCGTCATCAACAATGACCCTCTGGTCAAGCGGCAGTTGATCGTCGGCTTCCCGGCCAACTACAACGTCACCCTCGCCGAGAAGATCATCCCGGCGGCCGACCTGTCCGAGCAGATCTCCCTGGCCGGCAAGGAGGCCTCCGGCACCGGCAACATGAAGTTCACCCTCAACGGGGCGCTGACCATCGGCACCGACGACGGCGCCAACGTCGAGATCCGGCGCCTCGTCGGCGATGACAACTTCTTCCTCTTCGGGATGCGCGAGCCCGAGGTGGTCGCGTTGCAGGCCAAGGGCTATGTCCCGAGTTCCTACTATGAGAGCAACCCGACCCTGCGACGGGCGATCGACCTCATCGCGAGCGGCCACTTCACCGAGGGCAACCGCGACGCGGTCGGGCCGATCATCGGAGACCTGCTGAGCAACGACCGGTTCCTCGTGCTCGCCGATTACCAGTCCTACATCGACGCGCAGGCTCGGGTGGACACGGCATACCGGGACGAAGAGGGGTGGACCCGATCGGCGATCCTCAACGTCGCCCGGGCCGGCTTCTTCTCCTCCGACCGCTCGATGCGCGACTACATCGACCGGGTGTGGGGGCTCAACCAGCCGTGAGACGGGTGTGGGCATGGCTGATCTCATCGATTCGATGATTCCTCGACCATGAAGAAGGTGAGCGCGGAGACGATCTGAACGACCCCGCGCAGGTCGAAGGCTAGATCTGCGGCGTCTCGACGGGGATGCCGAATCGGCCGAAGTCCCGATCGAAGGTCACGACCGTGGCCGATGACTCGATGGCCAGCGCGGCCAGATGCGCATCGGTCGTCAGATTGCCGGCGGTCCCGGACTCCCGCAGCAGGCCGGCTAGCAGCGACAGGTGCCGAGCCGATGGCTCGGGAATCACCACGGCTGGGGCCGACAGCCAGGTCTGGACCAGCTCGGTCGCCTGAGCGGCCGTAAGGGGGCGCGGGAAAACCCGCGGGTGGGTCGAGATCCGGATGAACCCGAGCAGGGTGACCCAGGGCATCCCGATCACCTCGGGCCCATGCAGAGCCTGCGTGAGCCAGCCACGCGCACTGGCGTGATGCGCGGAGCGCTCGCTCACGGCATACAGAAGAACGTTGGTGTCGACGATCTTCATCGGCCGCGCGCGAGGTCCTGGCCGATCTCGTCGGCCTCCAACTCCGCGACGAAAGCGGCGGCATGGGAGAGGTCGACGAACGGCTCACCCATGTCGAACGTCGGGAAACGCAGGTCCAGCGCAGGAGCGGCGGGCGCGAGCCCCGCGCGGATGGCCGAGTTGAGCGCCTCCTTGAACGACACGCCGCGCTCACGCATGGCCCGATGCACCAACGCCTCCACGTCAGGCTCCAGCGTCACCGTTGTCCGCGACATGGGACGCATCATAGCATCACGCTCGATGATGCCGTGATGCGCTCGACGCGAAGAAGAGAGCCCTCGGGGGAGCAAGACCGACATCAGGACGTCGGAATCGCTCACCCGAGGGCCGTCGACACCGCTGGTCAGACACCACCCGTCAGACGAGCGTGCCGAACTTGCCGTTGTTGAAGTCGACCATCGCCTCGCGGATCTCCTCCATCGTGTTCATCACGAACGGACCGTAGAACACGACCGGCTCGTCGATCGGCTTGCCGCCGAGCACGAGGAACCGAGCGCCCACCTCGCCGGCAGTGACCTGCAGACGGTCACCCTCGCGGTTGAAGATGCCCATCTCCTCACGGCCGATCGTCCCTGTCGACGTCGTCAGCTCACCGTCGAGCACGAACGTCATCAGCGTGTGACCGTCGGGCACGGCAAGGTCGGCCGACTCGTCGGCACCGAGTTGCACATCCCACAGCGAGATCGGGGTGACGGTGCGAGCGGGCCCGCGCACGTCGTCGAGCTCACCGGCAACGAGGGTCACCACGCCACCGTCGTCGAGCTTGACCTTGCCCATCGACTCGGCGGTCAGCGGCTGGTAACCCGGCGCGTCCATCTTGTGCGCCGCAGGCAGGTTGACCCACAGCTGCATCATGTGGAAACGCCCACCGCGGGCCGCCCACTCCGGGTCGTGATACTCCTTGTGGAGTATGCCGCTCGCGGCCGTCATCCACTGGACGTCACCCGGGCGGATGACGCCACCGGCGCCGGTCGAGTCGTGGTGGGCGACAGCCCCCTCGAAGGCCATCGTCACCGTCTCGAAGCCCCGGTGCGGGTGCACGCCGACCCCACGGGGAGTCGTGGTCGGCGGGTACTCCTTGACCGGGTTGTAGTCCATGAGCAGGAACGGGTCGGTGAGCCGCTGCAGCTCGGGCGACGCCGGGAGCAACTGGGTCACATAGAACCCGTCGCCGACCCAGTGGAATCCGTCGCCACGGTGGACGGTGTGCAGAGTGCGGATGGTCATGACAGAAACCTCTCAGAGAAGCAGTTGTTGGTCGGGGGATTCAGCGTGGTTTTGGGGGCGGGTTAGACGGTGAGGCCGAGGGCCTCGGCGCGACGCAGCCAGCCCTTGCCCTCGTCGCCCCGCGCCTGCCGGCACAGGACGCGCCCGAGGAGGAGCACGGCATACGGATCGCTCGGATCGGCGGCGACCAACTCGCGAGCCGCACGCTCCGCGCGGCCCAGTTGGGCCGAGTGGTAGTAGGCGCGGGCCAGCAGCAGGCGCGCCTCCCCGGTGCCGGTCTGCTCGGGCAGATCCTGCAGATCCTGGAGCAACTCCTCGAGGAGGAGAGCGGCCTGGGCATAGCGACGCTGCGAGAAGAGCAGCTCGGCGGTGCGGTAACGGTTGTAGAGGTCAGTGCGGCCCATGCGGTCGTCCATGGCACTATCAACATCATAGTGACTCGGATATTCCCAGGCACTATGAGACTCGGGGTAGACTGATGCCCAACACCCGAAAGGAGCCGTCATGCCCGACGCTGTGCCCGACGCTGTGCCTGAAGCCGAGCCCGAACCCGGCACCCCTGAGTGCACGGTGGTCGAGAGCGTCCTGGCCTTCCTCGGCCGCGCGTGGGCAGGCGCCGTCGTCGAAGCCCTGCTGCACGGGAACGAGCGGTTCGGCGACATCGCGAAAGCGATCCCTGAGGCGACCGACGGAGTGCTTTCGGCGCGCCTCAAGGACCTGTGCGCCCGCGGCCTGGCCCTACGCGACGTGACCCCGGGCCCGCCGGTCAGCGTCCGCTACACCCTCACCGCGGCCGGCCGTGACCTCGGGCCGGTGTTGGATGCGCTCACGGCATACGGAGCCACCCACCCCGAGGTGCTGATCCCCAAGCGACCCCGCGGCTGAAGTCTCGCGAGCGCGGAGCACCCGTCAGGCGAGGGTATGCCGCCGCACCGCCCCGGGGTTAGTGCCCGAGGAGGGAGGCCATCTTCTTGGCGACCAGGTCGGTGGCCCGCTGCGGGGCGAGCCGCGAGAGCCGGTCGAGCATCGTCGCGTCCTTGCCGATCACCACGCGATAGCTGCCGCGCTCGATGCCGCCGATGATCGCAGCAGCGGCGTCCTGCGGCGAGGTGAGGCTGGCGGCCATCTTCTTCGCGTCGGCGTCGGCCCCGCCCGCATCGGCCTCCGGGGCGCCCGGGATCCGCGCCCCCGAGTTCTGGGCAATGCCGGTGGCAACGCCGCCGGGAAAGACGACGGTGACGGCGACCGGTGTGCCGCGCAACTCGGCATACAGGCCTTCGGTGAAGAGCTTGACCGCAGCCTTGCTCGCGCCGTAAAGCGTCTGCCCCGGCACCGGCACGAACGCGCCCATGCTCGACACGTTGACCACACAGGCCTCCGGCCGGGCGGACAGCAACGGCAGGAACCCCTTGCACATCCGCACGACGCCCCAGAAGTTGACGTCCATGACCGAGGTCATCTCGGCCTCGGTGAGATCGGCGAACCTCACGAAATGCTGGATGATCCCGGCCACGTTGACCAGCCCGTCGACCTGGCCGTGCACCTGCTCGACCTGCGCCGGAAGGGCCGCCACGGCGGCCTCGTCGGTGACGTCGACGATGTGGCTGCTCACCCGCTCGGCGCCCACCCCCGCCAGCCGGATGGTTTCCAGAATGTCGTCGGTTCGCCGGTCGACGATAGCCACGCGAGCGCCTCGGGTGAGGAGCCCGAGGACCACCTCCCGGCCGATCCCATTGCCGCCCCCGGTGACCACAAACACCTTGCGCTCGATCTTCATGATCGATCCCTTCGTCCCCAGCCGAGTCTCTTCCGGGGCTCACCTCAACGCTAACTCTGTTGTCGCACACCGGCGGTCGTCCAGCGTGTCTCGTCGCTCACCTCTGGCCGCGCCGGTAACCCAGAACACGGACGGGCCGGCTCTCACGCCCTAAAGTGCTGCCGTGCCTCCCACTGCCTGGCCGTTCGTCGGACGCGAGCCCGTCGTCGCCGACGTGCGCTCGCGGCTCGACGGCGACCGCCATGTGGTAATCACCGGGGCAGCGGGCCTGGGCAAGACCCGAGTGGCCCAAGAGATCATCGACAGGTATGCCGCGTCCGGCACCCCCGTCGTGCGGGTCGTTGCCAGCCCCGCGTCCGCGCCGGTGCCGTTGGCCCCCTTGGCAGCCCTCGTGGGAGACGCGATCGGCATCGAAGCGATGAACGCCGCCCGACGGTCGGTCGCCGCGCTGGCTCGGCAAGGCTCGTCACGTCCCCTGCTGTCGGTCGACGACCTGCACCTGCTTGATGAGGCCAGCGCCATCGTCATCCACCAACTGCTCACGACGGGCACCGTGCGCGTCCTGGCCACCGTCCGCAGCTCCGCCGCCTGCCCACCTGCGGTGGACCGGCTGCGCCAGTCGACCGGGGTCGATCACGTCGAGCTGGGAACCATGGCAGACGCCGACATCGCCGACCTCGTTGAGCGCGCCCTCGGCGGCCCGCTATCTGGGCACGCGCGGAGCGTCATCATCACCTCGGCGGCCGGTAACCCCATGTATGCCCGGGAGCTTGTCGAGGGTTCCGTCGCCGCCGGGGCCATGCAGCGCCATGGCGGCGTCTATGGGTTCGAGGGCCGCATGGTCGCCACACCGCTGCTGGAAGAGGTGGTGCTCGCCCGCCTGGCACCGTTCGAGGGTGCGGAGCGGACGGCGTTGGAGTTGCTCGCCGTCGGGGGTCGCCTGGAACAGCCACTCGTCGAGCGGGTCGCCGGCTTCGAGCCGTTGGAGCGCCTCGAACGGCTGGGCATCCTCGTGGCCGAGGAGCACGCCGGGAGACTCGTCCTGGACGTCGGGCATCCCCTCTATCGCGAGCTCACCCGGGCGCGCCTGGGAGCGCTAGCCCGGATGCGGATCTACCGCACCCTCGCCGAGGTCGACGCCGCTCTGGCCAACCCCTCCGGCACGAGCACCCCGGACGAGCAGTTGCGGGCTGCCGTCTGGAGCATCCGCGGCGGGCTGCCGGTCGAATCGGTGCTCCTCACGGCGGCGGCCCATCGGGCGGCCGCCACGGGTAACACCCCGCTAGCGGCCGAGCTCGCCCATGAGGCAAGCCGACGCACCGGCACCACCCAGGACGCCATGCTCGCGTCGTGGTGTCTGTCGCTCGACGGCGACCACGACCAAGCAATTGCCGTCCTGCGCACGGCTCTGCGCAACGAGACCGACCCGTGGACCCGCGCCGCGGTGCGCCTGCGCATCGCGGAGGAACACTGGTGGTTCGGCGACCTCGACAGCGGTCGCGCGGTGCTCGACGAGGCGGCCGCAGAACCGGGCCCTTGGGACGCGCTGCGGGAAGCACAACTGTCCGCTCACGCCGCCCTTGCGGGCGACGTGACAGAGTCGGTTCGGTTGGGGTCACCGCTCATGGACCACGCCCATCCCTGGGTGAGGTTCGTTGCCGCCGTGGGCTATTGCCTCGGGATGATCTACGGCGACGGCGCCGACGAAGGGTTGCGGGCAGCTCGGGCACTCACTGAGAGCCTCGCCGGCACCGATGTCCAGCCCATCGGGGATCCGGGCCAGCATCACGCCATCCAGGTGCTCGGCATGGTGGCCGCCGGCGAACTAGCCGCGGCCCGGGACGCTGCGGACGCGGCATACGCCGGCGCCCAACTGTCCCCCTCGCAACAGGCGCGCGCGTGGGCAGCGATGCTCGTCGGTTTGGTGGCGGAGTTGGCCGGCGACCTGCGATCGGGGGCCCGCGCGCTTGCCGAAGCCGAACGGTTGTGGACCACGGTGCGAGTGTGGGGATTCGCGGTGTGGTGCGGAGCCGCGCTCGCCCGGGCTCAGGCCGAGTGCGGAGACCTCGACGAGGCGGCCACCACGCTGGCTCGGGTGCAGGCCTACCCCAGACCACCACAGATGCTCAACGGCCACCTCCTCGACCTGGCCAGCGCGTGGGTCGCCGGCGCCGGAGGCGACCGAGTCGCTGCCGCCCAACACATCGCCGCCGCGGTGCGTCACTCCGCAGCTGCCGGGGCGGTCGCGAACGAAGCCGAAGCCTGGCACGAAGCCGCCCGACTCGGGGTCCTCGACCTCGTCGACCACCTCCCCGACCCGCGCGGCTGGTCCCGCCCACGCTCGGCGCTTGCGGCGGCCCGCTTCGACCTCGTGCAAGCCCGGCTGACCGGCGACCCCGTCGGGTGGGAACGCGCCGCTTCCGGTTTCGCCGCCATGGGCGCCCACGGGTATGCCGCGGAGGCCGCGACCGGGGCGGCCGCGGCATACCGTCGGGCCGGATCGAGCCGAGACGCCGCGCGCCTTGACGGCTTGGCAGGGACCCACCTCGCCCGCACCACGGCCCTGGCCACCCCTCTCGTTGCGCGCCGTGCCGCGACCGGGCCGCTGACCCCACGAGAGGCCGAGATCGCCCGCCTCGCCGCCGGCCACCTGAGCAATCGCCAGATCGCCGAGCAGTTGGTCGTCAGCGAGCGCACAGTCGAGAACCACCTCTATCGGATCTTCATCAAGCTTGCGGTCACGGGGCGGGACGACCTCGCAGCGGCGTTGGCTGCCACCGAGCAGGGCTGAGGCGGCCCGGTCGGGCCTGGGGGGATCGAGTACCCCCGACGGTGGGTTGAGTAGTCGCCACTCATGCGGCGGCGGGCTTGCGCCGACGACCGTGTGGTCATGGCCGGACTCGACGATGCCCTCGCGCGAATCGCCAACGACCCCGCGTGGGCCGACGCTGTGCGCATCCAGCCCCAGGAGGCGTTGCGCGGCTACGACCTGGATCCGCAGGAGCTGGGTCGCCTTGAACATGCCCTCGGCATCAACCCGGGGCCTCCGGCTGCCATCTTCCAAGCGCCGACCACCGGCGCCTCCCCCGCCCCGTTCGCCGCAGCTCCGGTCGCCGGCAGTCCCGCCGCCTCGAGCGGGGTCACGATGGCCGCAACCGCGATCGGCGTCGGGCGGTTCCCGCTCGTCGTTGCTGGCCTCGCCGTTGCGAGCGCCGCCATCGGCGTGGGCGTCGGCTCCAGCGGAGCGCTCGGCTCCCCCACCGGCCCGGCCCTCCGTGCGGACTCGGCCACGGTCTACGGCTGCAGCGACGACACGACCCGCGGTCCGGCCGTCGCAACCCTGCACCGCGGCGACCGAGTCTGGGTCATCGGCCGCAGCGGCAGCTCATGGCTGGTCATTCGTCATCCCGAGCGACTGACCACCCCGGCGTGGATCTCCACGGCGAGCGTGATGAACTCCGCCGACCCGGCGACCCTGCCCGAGCTCACCTGCAGCACCGCGAGCGCGGTGGCCGCCGTCGCGCCGACCGCGATCCCGACCGGCGCGACATCGACCACGAGCCCCACGGCCGTGCCGACGGAAACCCCCGCCACCTCCGCCACGTCCCCCGCAACCACCACGGCGACGACCCGGTCCTCGACCACGACGACGCGCCCGCCCGGCTCGTCGTCCAGCACATCAAGCACCTCGAGCTCCTCCAGCTCGACCCCACCACCGGACACCACCGGCCCGAGCCTCACGCTCACCTCGGACTCCAGCTCCCTCTACTCCGACGGTGGCGCCGCGTGCGCGGCATACCGCCAGCAGGTGACCGCCGCGGTGACGGCGACCGACCCGAGCGGCGCGACCGTCGACGGGGTGACCTGGAAGGCGGGGACGCTCACCGGGAGCGCTACCAAGGTGTCGCCCGGCAGCTACCGGATCGGCCCGATCTACAGCTCCCACAGCGGGACCATCCCCATGACGATCACCGTGACGGCCCACGACGGCAAGGGCAACTCCTCGACCCGATCCACGACCGTCGACTTCCGCCAAATCGCCGAAACCTGCATCGGCTGAGGAGCGCCATGACCAGCACCCCTGCCCCCCAACCCGTGTCCGCAGCCCCCGCAGGAGCGGGGCGACACCGGCGCGTGATCGGCGCGCTCGTCGTCCTCGTCATGCTCGTCGCTGGCGCCCTGGTCGGGCGCGCGCTGCGCCCCGCGACGCCGAGTCTGCCCACGGCATACCCCGTGCTCCCGGCGTCGTCGGTCACCGCGCGCGACGGGAGGGTCTCGCCCGTCACAGCGCAGGCGAGCAGCCCTGCAGGGTATGCCGTCGCGCCTGCGGAGTACGTCGCCAGCGCCGCACCGCCGCCGGTGGTTGCGGTCGGTGCCGGGCTGACGGTCGGCGCCGGGCGCCCCAGCCCCAACCCCGGCGGCGCTCCTGATCTGCGGGCCGATCCGGAGGCGGGGGTGAGCGGGAGTGCCCCGCCGAGCAGCGCCCCGCCTGCGGCACCCGATTTGGCCGACGAGGCGGCACTGGCGCTCGTCACCGAACGCTACGACGAATTGACCGGAGCCACCGGGGCGCGTCCGACGGCCACCGGGTCGACCGCGCCGTCCAGCGCCCCCACGACGAGTGGCTCCAGTGAGGGAGGCCCGGCGTATCCGGGGATACCGACTGACCTGAGCAAGGTTCCGCTGCGGGCCTTCACCGACCCGTGCGTCTTGGACGCCTCGTCTGCGGCCTGCGGTCGGGGCCTGTCGGCGATTGTCCTGGGGATCCGGGCGATGCCGGAGTTCCAGACCCAGTGGGTCGGTGAGATCCGTCGCAGCGACCTGTATGCCGGTGAGTGCGCCCGGCAGTTCCCGACAGCCCCCATCGATTGGGCGAGCGACACGATCTTCGCTGCCGTCGTCAACCAACCGGTCGTCGCACGGCTGGACCTGCAACTCAACACTCCTGGCGTCTTCGGCTCACTCATCCGGGTGTCGCACCGGGGTGCAGTGGTCACCAGCGAGGCCGCCCTCCCCTCGGCCGACCTGATCGCGGCCTGGATCGATGCGTTCGAACGTGGGGCGCCCACGCCGGGAATCCCGCTGTGCATGAAGGTGTCCCGCCAGACCATGGAGATCAACCGAGATGGGTGCCTCGGTGAGTTCAACTACAACCGGTGGCTCGATTGCTCGGCGCCGTTCCACCTGTCGGTGCACACCGGGTGCTCGTCCACGTCGGTCGCACCGCTGTGCAGCCAGGTGGGCGACCTGCTCGGAGGTCGCGAGATCCCGCAGGTCCGTCAAGGACCCTTCGGCTTCCAATACTCCTATGACCCCCAATGGGCGGTGTGGGACCCGCAGCTGCGCGCGGAGTCCGGGGTCTCCGAGGCCAACCTCCGTCGCCAGGTGCGGTTGACTTCCGTGGACGCCCTCAACGTCGAGGTGGCCATCCCCACCTTCACCGTGACCCTCGGCGAGCCCACCGCCGCAGCCGACCCGCAGGCTCCGCTCACCGGGCGACTCGCGCTGACCGGACATCAGATGGTCGCCGCGGCCGGCTATGCCCCCGGGACCGACTGCCGCACCGTCGACCCGGCCATCCGCAGCACGACGTTGCCGGTGACCCGCCAGGCGAGTGCGACTCGCTACTGGACTCCGGACGCAGGCATCCCGCAGAGCCGCGAAGCCGTCGTCAACCTGACGATGCCGCACCTGGCCGCCGGCGAGGCCGTCGACATTTGCGTCTTCTGGTACCAGCTGCCGAGCCGCTCCTTCGACGACATCGTCGTGACGGCGATCGAGCGGCATACCGTCGTGCCTCCGTCTCGGGCGGCAACCGAGATCGCGTTCGTCGGGGTGGGTCGCGGCGGTGAGGCGCCCAGCACGCCCGCCGGTTCGCTGGCCGCGGAACTGGCGCGCTGGACCTTCCAGGTGATCGGCAATCGGACCCTCACGGCCGCGTGCGGATTCCCCTCGGGCAACACCCCCGACCCGGTCATCCTGCACCCCGTCGGTGACCCCGGGTTCCTGTGTCGGGTGGAGGACAGCAGTTACCTGTTCGAGCCGCGGGATATCGAGCTGTTCACCACTGACCTGGCCGCCAATGCGCCGGAGGGGCGCACCCGGCTGCGGATCGACAACCGAGGCTGCACACCGACCGATTGCGGGACCCCCCGGCAGGCGCGGATCGAGCTCAGCGACGGCCGCTGGATGGAGTTGGTCGTGCGCAAGGTGCCGTTCGCCACTGCGCCGCTGCTGCCGGGTGGTCGGATCGCCACTGAGTGGTCGGCAGACCAGTGGCGCATCGACCCCTCGGGATTCCAGGGCGTGGCACCGACGCTGCGCACTCCAGTCCGGCAGAGCGCACCGGCCTTGGACACCTTCGGCCTGCGGGTCGTGCCGACTCCGGACAGCCCGACCGACTCGTTGGACGTGCACTGGCAGGCCGATCGAGACGTCACCCTGGTCGTTCTCGGCCATCCGCTCGTCCCCGCGAGCCTGGCCCCGACCTGCACGGACACCTGGGTGGAGCCGACCGCCGTCGCCAACTCGGGCACGGTGACGCTGCCTGGGCTGTGTTCCAACACCGACTACGGCCTGCGCGTGACAGTCACCGACGCTGCGACCGGGGCGTCGCAGGTCTATGACTGGCTCCGGGGTGGAGCCAGGGTCGATGTGCTGACCGGGCTGACCTTCAACCTCGTCGGACGCACCCGAGCCCGGCCTGTCCCGCCGGAGTTCCTGGTCGCGTGGTCGGTCAGCGTTGCCGAGCCGACCGGGTCGACTTCCCCGACGGGTGTCGGCACGGGTGCGGTCGAGGGAACCCTGGCTGCCCTCTCGGTCCGGGTCGGCGAGCACACCCTGGTGTCCCGCACCGATCCGGCGACCACCTGCACGCGAGTCGCCCCCGGCACGACCCTTGCCAGCGGGTTCGACGGTGGCCAGCCACTGGGTCAGTTGCGGGTCGCCGTGTCCTTCACTCTCGTGGCACCCGGGACCAGCGGCTGTGCCGGACCGCCGGGCACCACGAACTTCAGCGTGCAACAGGACGTGATCTGGGACGGGCGCAGCGAACAGACGTTCCGGCTGAGCGCTCCCGATGGCCGCACCGTCGCGCTCACCGTGCGCCCTGCGACACGGGATTGACCGAAACGAATTCCCTTGATGTCAGAAGAAATTCACCGAAGGAGAACGCTATGAAGGACATCCTGCCGGGCCGTGGTCGGCGAGCCGGCGTCGTGACCCTCGCGCTCGTCACCAGCGTGACCGGCCTGGCCGGCCTAGCGGGGTGCGGGTCCGGTGGCGGGTCGACCACCTCGGCCGCCGCATCGACAGCCAGCGGCGCGGCCGCTCAATCCCCAGCGGTCCAGTCCCCCACGGCAGCGGCGCCTGCAACGACCCCCGCGGGAGGAACCGGTGCCAGCAACGGCTCAGGCAGTCAGCCGACCTGGTGCCAGCCTCCGCAAGGCCCGATGGAGATCCTGCTCGGCAAGGGCACCGTCTTCGAGATCACCGGCGACGACAAGCGGTGTCGGTTCGCGGCAACCGGCGGCAAGCGGGGTGTCGTGGACGTCAGCAACCTCACCGCGTTCGACCCCACGGTCACCTACGAGGCAACCCGCAAGGGCGAACGAGCCGTCCGCTGCAATGCCCCGCTGGTCGAGCCCGCGGGCGTGGGAGAGCAGTCCTGGCTCAACGCCACGTGTTTCGCGCAAACCTTCACGATCAACCTGTATGCCGCCAAGGCCGGCACGATCTACGAATTCATCTACACGGGCGACCCGTCGATCCCGGTGACGGCCGCCCAGGCCAGCACCGAGCTGCTTCAGGTCGCCAAGGTCATCCTGCACTGACCACGGGGACGCCCACGAGCGGCGGCTCGCGGCATACCCAGGGGGTATGCCGCGCGCCTCGAGCAGCGGTGAGTCCACTCCTTACACTGCACGGATGGGTATGCCGTCGCACCGCCTGCGCCCGATGACCGGCCGCGACCCGAGTGAGCGGGGCCGGGCGTCGAGCACGCTCGAGTTGCTTTTCGACCTCACCGTTGTCATCGGATTAGGCACTGCTGCAGGACAATTGGCGCACTACCTCGCCGAGGGGCACGCGACGGTCGCGGTGATCGGCTTCCTCATGTCGGCGTTCGCGGTCGTGTGGGCCTGGATGAACTGGTCGTGGTTCGCGTCGGCCTATGACACCGACGACTGGGCGTTCCGACTGCTCACCCTCGTGCAGATGGTCGGCGCGCTGATCCTCTCGCTCGGGGTGCCGGCCGTTTTCTCGTCGTTCGAGAGCGGCGGCCAGATCGACAACCAGACCATGGTGAGCGGTTACGTCGTCATGCGGGTGCCGATGATCATCCAGTGGTTGCGCGCCGCCCGGTCCGACCCGGCCCATCGCGGCATCTGCCTGGTCTATGCCCAGACGCTCGCCGCCGCGCAAACCGGGTGGGTGATCGTCGCTATCGCTCCCCTGACGTTCTGGCCCAGCCTGTTGCTCGCGCTTGCTCTCGCCAGCACGGAGCTGCTCGGGCCGATCCTCCTCAGCCGGCGACACGGCGGGACGCCCTGGCATCCGCATCACATCGCCGAGCGTTACGGGCTGCTCATCATCATCGCCCTCGGCGAGGGCCTCATCGGCACGATGGCCACGCTGTCGGTGCTGTTCGACGCATCCGGGTGGTCGGTCGACTTCGTCGTCGTCGGGCTCGCCGGAGTCGGGTTGACCTTCGGCATCTGGTGGGCCTACTTCCTCTTCCCCAGCGGCGCCCTCCTGGAGCACTTCCGCAGCCGGTCCCGGCTATGGGGCAACGGCCATATCCCCCTCTTCATCGCGGTCGTGGCCGTCGGCGGCGGACTGCACCTCGCGGCATACGCCATCGACGGACGGTCGCATCTGGGTCCGGTGCCGACCCTCCTCGCGATCGCGATCCCCCTCGCCGCGTATGCCGTGTTGATCTACGCGCTGTTCGGCTCACTGACGCGGGCCCTCACTCGCAGGCATCTGTGGCAGTTGGCCGCGTCGCTCGCGGTGGCGCTGCTCAGCGTGGTCCTGGTGGCGCTGGGCTCGCCGTTGTCGGTGGGGCTGGTCGTGCTCTCGTTCGTGCCGTGGGTGACCGTGATCGCGCAGGAGAGGGACGCCCGTCGCAAGGAACTCAGCAGTGACGCCTTGGCCCTGGGGGCTTCCCCACATCACCGGCGGGTGTGAGGGAATCCGGGACGCCAGGGCCCGGCGAGCTGGAAATCACCGGCGGGTGTGAGGAAATCCGGAAAGAGGGCGGGGCAGCGGGTCAGGCGCGGAGTGCCACCGCCAGATCGCGGAAGTCGCTGACCAACGCCGCCATGTCCTCGTCGGTGTGCGCCAGCGAAACCAGCCACTGCTCGTCCAGCCCGGGCGGCGTGAGGATGTTGCGGTTGACGCCCCAGAGCCAGGACAACTCGGCCATCCGGAAGTCGGTCGCCTTGTAGTCGCGGTAGTTGCGCACCGGAGTCGTCGACCAGGTGACGCAGCCCTTGATGCCCAACCCCACCGTGTGCGCCGGCAACTCGAACTCCTCGATCACGGCATCGACGGCGTCGAGGGCACGGACGTTGATGTCCTCGGCCCCCTGCAACGCATCCCGCGTGCAGATCTCGTCCACCGCGCGGGCGGCGGCCATGACCAGCGGGTTGCCGTTGTAGGTGCCGAAGTGGTGCATCCGACCGTCGACGACGACCTGCATGACCTCCTGCCGACCCCCGAACGCGGCCAGCGGAAGCCCGCCGCCGATGCTCTTGGCCAGCGTGATGAGGTCGGGCTTGACGCCGAGGCGCTGAGCGGCACCGGCATACCCAGCGGTGAGCCCGGTCTTCACCTCGTCGAAGATGAGGACGACGCCGAACTCGTCACAGGCCGCGCGCACCCCGGCGAGGTAACCCTCGTCAGGGACGACGATGGCGAGGTTCTCGATGACCGGCTCCATGACAAGGGCGGCGATCTCGCGGCCGTGCTCGGCGAGGATCCGACGCAGGTAGGCGAGGTCGTTGAACGGCACGACGTAGACGGTTCCCGCCTCGGCATCGTGCGGCACCGACGGCACCGGCGCGTCAGCCGGCCCGATGTCGGCCAGAGCCGGCTTGACCGACACCTGCAGCGCGTCGTACCCACCGTGGTAACCGCCTTCGATCTTCACGATCGCCTTGCGGCCGGTGTAGGCGCGAGCCACGCGCACGGCATACATCACGGACTCCGTGCCCGACTGGGTGAAGCGGAGCATGTCGAGTTGGAAGCGGTCCTGGAACAACTCGGCCACCTCCGTCGCGGTCGGCGACGGCGTGACGAAGAGGGTGCCCACGGTGTCGAGGGCGCTGCGGACGTGCTCGACGACGGTCGGGTGCAGGTGACCGACCATCATCGCGCCGAAGCCCATCGACATGTCGAGCAAGCGCCGCCCGTCGACGTCGGTGACGTGCGCCCCGCGCGCCGTGACGATGGAGATGGGGTAGGGGTCCCAGTGCTGGAAGGACGACGTGACACCGAGCGGCAGGCTCTTGCTCGCGCGGGCATTGTGCTCGGCCGAGGCCGGGGTCTGGCGGACGAACCGCTCCCACTCGGCGGCCAGCAGGGCTTCGACCCGGCCGGGATCCACCGGCGTGGATGCAGCGGGCAGCCACCGGCGGGTCGCCGGGTCGTGCGCGGGCCATGCCTGGGTCGCGGTCTGGTCGGTCATCGCCGTCGTCTCCTCACGGTCGGCGGTCGCCCCGCCGAATCCGGTCATCATTGCCTATCCGTCGCCAGATTCCTAGTCGACAGTAGAAAACGACTCCCAGCCACGCATGAGACGACGGATTCCGTATGCCGCGCTGCAGCTCCGCGCCACGGCTGCGCTGCGCGCTGCGGCGACGCTCCGTGCCGACCGGCTGGCCGAGCGGCGGTGGGTGTACGCATCCTGAGCGCAAAGCCAGCACCGGGGCTACTCTCGAAAGACCACCATTTCGAGAGGAGTGACGACGATGAACGGCAGCACCAGCTTCTGGGATCTTCTCCTGTGGAGCTTTTGGATCTTCATCTGGATCTCGGCCATCATCATCTGGTTCCGCTGTGTGTTCGACCTCTTCACCGACCACACCCTCAGCGGCTGGGGCAAGGCCGGTTGGGCCGCCCTGCTGATCTTCCTGCCGTGGCTCGGCGCCTTCATCTACATCGTTGCGCGCGGCCGCAGCATGGCCCAACGTCAGGTCGACGCCGCGGTCTCTGCGGTGGCCCAACAGGAGAAGTACATCCGGTCGGTCGCGAGCAGCTCGATCAGCCCGACGGAGCAGATCATGCACGCCAAGTCGCTCCTCGACGCCGGCGCGATCAGCCAGGACGAGTTCGCCTCCCTCAAGGCCAAGGCTCTGGCCTAGAGTCAGCCGATCACGACGGCCGAGTAGCCACCGTCCTCACGGAGCTCGCCGTCGTGGTGAGCGAAACGCAGCAGGTGCGCTGCTGGCTTGCCCTCGGCGAGGGCGTGAGCGAGATTGGCCGCGCCCAGGTCGCCCAGGCCCCAAAGCATGACCAGACCCTCGACGAGCGCCTGGCCCGGCTCAAGGTCGGTCAGCACGCCGAAGAAGTCCGCCCGCTCGACGCCGAGTTCCTCGATGACCCGCCGGGTGGTCAGCGGCGTGGCGAAGGGGTGCGGCCGGCCGCGGCCGAGGGAACGCTTGTCGATGACCCCGAACTCCAGCCCGGCCGTGAGCACCTTGGCGCTGTCGGCCACCAGCCAACCCTTCTGGGTCCGGAACATCGTCAGCAGATGCTGCTGACCCGTCCCGATCGGCACCCCACGAAGCAGGGTCTTGGCCGCCGGAGCACGCAACGCCCCCAACGCTCCGAACTCGGTCTTCTCCCGCCCAGCCAGCGCACGCAGCAGCGGCGTGACCGCCGGCCCGCCGTGGATCAGCTCGAGCGTCCCCGCCCCGGTCACCATCGCCCCCAGACCGAAGATCAGGTCCTTGGCGCTCATCGGCCCGGCGAGGATGTTGAGGTTGCGCTGCCCGACGTGCCGGTCATGGTTGGCATCCAGCGCACCACTCCACTGATCGGCGGGGCAACTCACCGAGGCCATGAGGCACTCGTGCCCCGTCAGCGCCGCAGGGATGTCCCACGCCCGATCCAGTTCGACGAGCTGCATCGCACCGGGCCGGGTCCGATCCTCCAGGTGCACCATCGCTCCGCCGATCAACTGCGGGGCGTATGCCGGGTTGCTCGGATCCCCGCCGAAGAAGCCGGGATTCACGAACCA
>Ga0208823_1001014_pt1 | contig 22771 bp, 17 predicted proteins | sample AD_UKC075_MetaG_FD_184440 | JGI IMG/M metagenome (GOLD analysis project Ga0208823, IMG submission 184440) | Active sludge microbial communities of municipal wastewater-treating anaerobic digesters from USA - AD_UKC075_MetaG (SPAdes) (version 2) | ecosystem: Engineered > Bioreactor > Anaerobic >... | reverse complement strand
GCGATCATGGAAGCGGCAAAGACGCGAAAAGCAACCGCTTCAGTGTCGCGGACGGGCCACCCGAACTCATGGTTAACCCTTGATTCCGGGTGAGCCGCCCACCGGCCGCTCAGGCGCGCCGGCGCGCCACCAGCGGAAGGGCCGCCAGGCCGGCCAGCCACAGCAGCCAGGTGCCGGGCTCGGGCACCGGCGCGGTGTAGCCGGCGATGTCGGCGGTGTAGGCATGCAGCACGCCGGGCAGCAGGGCATAACCCGCCGTCAACGCGGCCGGCGCACCGCCGCTGGTGAAGCTGCAGCCGCTGACCTGGCCCACCGGGCACTGGATCGAGCCGGCGTACGGGTCGGCATCGCTGAAGCGGAAGTAGACGTCGAACTGCACGTTGCTGCCGTTCTGGGTCACGCTGTAGTCGTTGTCGGTGCCGGCCAGCACCAGGTACTTGCCATTGGCCAGCTGCGGGCCCACGGCCAGTCCTTCCCACTTCTCGGGCGACTTGTTGCCCAGCGCGGCCAGGGTGTTGGCGTCCAGGTCCATCACCTTGGCGCCCTTGGCCACGGCCGTGAAGCCGGCCGGCAGGCTGCCGTTGGCCGGCAGCGCGATGCCGCTCACGTCGCTGGCTTGCGACAGGTCGATCTCGAAGACGTTCTTGTCCGGGCTGGCCACCGTGGCGCCGACACCGACACCGCGGTTGTTGCGCTCCAGCACCAGGAAACGCTCGCCGCCCAGGGCCACCAGGGCCGAGATGCCACGGCCCTGGCCGCTGCTGTCCAGCTTGTAGGCGTACTGGCCCACGGCCTCGCCGGTGCCGGTGTCGAACTTGACGATGCGGGTGTACTGGCCGCGGCTGGCGCTGGTCCAGCCGTCCTGCACGGTGCCGTTCTGCAGCATGGCGTAGGCGAAGCGACCATCGGGGCTGATGGCCAGGCCCTCGAAGCCGCGGTTGCCCTCGCGGCCGGCCACCAGGCTGGCCGCGCCGGCGTTGTAGTCGACGACGGTGCTGCCCGGGGTGGCGCCGCTGACACGCGGCACCAGGTTGGCCGGCAGCACATAGTCGCGCACGCGCCGGCCGTGGCGGTCGAGTTCGTAGACCGAGGGCCCGTACTCGTCGCTGACGATGAAGTTGCCGTTGCGCGGGTTCAGCACCAGGCCCTCGGGGTCGAAGGCGCTGCCGATCTGGCTGGCCGGGTTGGGCGCCAGGCCGTTCAGCGGCGTGCCGCCGGCGCTGAACTGCACCGTCTGCGTGATGCGGAAGTTGGAGATGGCGCCGGTGGTCGCGTTCACGTCGAGCGTGAAGCGCTGCAGCCGCGTGCCGTAGGGCAGCGTGCCGCCGCCTGGGCCACGGTCGGACAGGCCCCACCAGGCGTTGCTGGCGCGGTCGTAGTAGAGGTCGGAGAAGAAGCCGACGCGGCGGTCGAAGTCGCTGCCGCTGCTCAGGTCGAGGCTGTCACCGGCGATGCTGATGCCGTTGACGAAGCTGACGTTGGACAGCGACTGCGCGGCGGCAGGCAGGCTGGCGGCCAGGGCCAGCAGCGACAGGGCGAAGGTGTGACGGGGAGTGGGCATGGTCGGCAGCAATCAAGCGGAAACACGGCACGCTAGGCAGCCGCCATGACAGTGCCGTGACAGACCGCACGGATCCCCCGGACCCCGGGGCGCCTCATGCCGCCGGCGCGCAAGCACATGCGGCCTGCGGCGGTGCCCCGGAGACGGCCACTAGACTGCGAGGTCCGCCGCTCGACGGCCCGGCCTGCCCTGATCGCCCACCATGACTTTCGCCCCGCCAACCAAGCGCCGCCGCGCGCTGTCCGCCCTGGCCGCCACCGTGGCCGCCTTGATCGCCCCGCTGCCGGCGCTGGCCCAGGCCGCCTGGCCCCAGCGCCCGGTCACGCTGTACATGGGCTTTCCGGCCGGCTCGGGCGTGGACGTGGTGGCCCGCGCCATCCAGGAGCCGCTGGGCAAGCTGCTGGGCCAGCCGGTGATCATCGACTACAAGCCCGGCGCGGCCGGCAACATCGCCAGCGACTTCGTCGCCAAGGCCCGGCCCGACGGCCACACCCTGCTGTTCGGCACCGCGGCCACCCACGGCAGCAATGCGGCGCTGTACAAGAACCTGCCCTTCGACGTCGAGGCCGACTTCGTTGCGGTGGCGCCGATCCTGGACGTGGCCAATGCGCTGATGGTCAACACCGACGTGATCCCGGCCAAGACGCTGGCCGAGTTCGTCGCGCTGATCAAGGCCAACCCGGGCAAGTACAACTACGCGTCCACCGGCAACGGCGCGGGCACGCACATGGCGTTTGCCGAGTTCAACAGCCGCCTGGGGCTGGACCTGGTGCACGTGCCCTACAAGGGCGGGCCCGAGGCCATCACCGCGGTGCTGCGCGGCGAGACCTGCTGCATCATGAACCAGGTGCAGACCGCGCTGCCGCACCTGGCCTCCGGCAAGGTGCGCCTGCTGGCGCTGACCACGCCCAGGCCGCTGACCGCCGTGGCCGCCGTGAAGGACGTGCCCACCATCGCCAGCAGCGGCCTGCCCGGCACGGCCGGCTTCGACAGCTCGATCTGGTTCGGCGTGTTCGCGCCCAAGGGCACGCCGCCGGAGGTCGTCAACACGCTGAACACCGCCATCCAGACGGTGCTGAAGCAGCCCGAGGTGGCCCAGCGCTTCGAGGCCCAGGGCAACACGCTGCGGCTGGAATCGCCCGAGCAGTTCCGCCGCACGGTGCAGGCCAACCGCCGCAAGTGGGCCGAGGTGGTGCGGCAGGCCAACATCCACTTGGACTGAGGGGCGGGCCATGGCTGGACACGCAGACGCCCCGGCGCCATCGGCCTGGGCACCGGTGCCGACCTTCACCCCGCTGCCGCCGGTGCCCGCCACCGCGCCGGACGCGGCCATCGGCCTGGACGCGCTGGCCACGCGCCTGGCGCATGACCTGCGCTGCCTGGGCCTGCCGGCCAAGGGCTGGATGGCGCCGCCGAGAACCTGGCAAGCCACGCCTGGCGCACCGGACGCCGAGGTGCTGGACGTGGCCGTCATCGGTGCCGGCCAGGCCGGCCTGGCGGTGACGCTGGCGCTGCGCCATGTGGGCATCAGCGCGGCGCTGTTCGACAAGGCACCCGAGGGCGAAGAAGGCCCCTGGGTGACGACCGCACGCATGGAGACGCTGCGCTCGCCCAAGGAGCTGACCGGCCCCGCCCTGGGCCTGCCGGCGCTGACGTTCCGCGCCTGGTTCGAGGCGCAGTTCGGCGCGGTGGCCTGGGGCCAGCTGGACAAGATCCCGCGCGTGATGTGGATGGACTACCTGCGCTGGTTCCGCGAAGTCAACCGCATCGGCGTGCACAACGGCTGCGCGCTGCTGGCGGTGCAGCCGCGGGCCGATGCGACGGTGGACCTGCGGCTGCGCGATGCCGCGGGCGAGCGCACCGTGCGCGCCCGCCGCGTGGTGCTGGCCACGGGGCGCGACGGGCTGGGCGGGCCGACGATTCCGGCGTTCCTGCAAGGGCTGCCGCGTGGCTTGCCGGCCGCCGATGGCAGCGGCAGCGGGCTGTGGGCGCATTCGGCCGACGACGGTGGCTTCAGCGGCCTGGCCGGCAAGCGGGTGCTGGTGATCGGCGCCGGCTCGTCGGCGATGGACGTGGCCGGCACCGCGCTGGAGGCGGGTGCCCGCTCGGTGGACCTGCTGATCCGCCGCGCCGACCTGCCGCGCATCAACAAGGGCAAGGGCGCCGGCAACCCCGGACTGGTGCACGGCCACCCCGAGCTGCCCGACGCGCTGCGCTGGGCGCTGCGCCACTACATCAATGTGAGCCAGGTGCCGCCGCCGCACGGCAGCACGCTGCGCGTGTCGCGCCACCCGCAGGCGTTCTTCCACTTCGGCTGCCCGGTGGTCGCCGTGCGGCGCGACGGCGCGCAGCTGTTGGTCGACACGCCAAAGGGTCGCTTCCGCGGCGACTTCCTGTTCGTCGCCACCGGCTTCGTCATCGACTGGGCGCAGCGGCCCGAGCTGGCGGCCATCGCGCCGCATGTGCGCACCTGGGGCGAGCGCTACACGCCGCCGGCCGGCGACGAGGATGCCGAGCTGCACGACTCGCCCGACCTGGGCCCGCTGTTCGAGTTCCAGCCGCGCACCGCTGATGCCTGCCCGGGCCTGGAGCGCATCCACTGCTTCAACTACCCGGCGGCGCTGTCGCACGGCACGGTGTCGGGCGACATCCCGGCCATCAGCGACGGCGCGCTGCGCCTGGCGCGCGGCCTGGCCGCCGCCTTCTACCGCGAGGACATCGACCACCACCTGGCCCGCATGCACGCCTGGGACGAACCCGAGCTGCTGGGCGACGAATGGCAGCCGGCCGACACCGCCGCCGTGCTGGCGCAGCGGGCGGCCGAGGATGCCGCAGTCACCCCTGAACCGATCACCCAACCAACAACATGAGCGACTCCACCACAGCCACCGCTGACTTCATCGACCTGGCGGTGCCGCTGGCCCCGGGCCACGCCCTGCAGGCCCTGCGCCGCGAACGGCCGAAGATCGTCGACGCCACCCAGGCCAGCCAGCAGGCGATGTTCGGCGATGCGGTGGCCGGGCTGTCGGTGCGGCACCGCCTGGCCGTCGCCCTGCACTGCTGCCGGCTGGCGCAGGCGCCAGGCCTGGCCGCGCTGTACGAACGGGCGCTGCTGGACGGCGGCGCGCCGGCCGACCATGTGCAAGCCATCGGCACCGACGGCGTGGCGGCCATCGTCTCGCCCCGGCTGGCCGCGCTGCTGCAATTCGCCGGCACGCTGACGCGCAAGCCGCTGGACGGCGACCGCGCCGCGATCACCGCCCTGGTGGATGCCGGCTTGACGCCACCCGACATCGTGGCCCTGGGCCAGTTGGTGGCGTACCTCTCGTACCAGATCCGCCTGGTCGCCGGCCTGCAGGCCTTGGCCGCGGCCGGGCCGGCGCCGGCGCTGCGCTCCGATGTGCCCGGCGCGCTGGCCGCGCCGCCGGTGGTCAACGCCACGCCGGCCGAGCCGCTGCTGATCAACGGCTTCACCAGCGCCACGCTGGGCTGGCTGCCCTGGCTGCCCACAGTCGATGTCGACACCGCCACGCCCGAGCAGCTGGCCGCGCTGGACGCGATGAACGCCACCGCCCGCCAGTCGCCCTACTTCCTGCTGCTGGCACACCAGCCCGAGCTGCTGCTGCAGCGCTCGATCGCCTTCAACGCCATCATGTTCGCGCCCGGCGGCCTGTCGCGCGCCGAGCGGGAACTGGGCGCCACGGTGGAATCGGTGCTCAACGGCTGCGTGTACTGCACGGCGGTGCATGCCCAGCGCTTCGAGCAGCTGGCCAAGCGCAACGACGTGATCCGCCAGCTGTTCGAGCAGCCGGGCCAGGCCGCACAGGCCGGCACCACGCCGCGTGAACGGGCGATCGTCGCCTTCTCGGCCCGGCTGGGGCTGCAGCCGCAGGCCGTGGCCGCCGCCGACGTGGCCGCGCTGCGCAGCGCCGGCCTGGACGACCGCGAGGTGCTGGACCTGGTGCATGCGGTGGCGCTGTTCGCCTGGGCCAACCGGCTGATGCTGAACCTGGGCGAGGCGGTGTGGCCAGCCGGGTTGAAGGCATGAGGCGCGCGCTGCAGCTGTGCCTGGCGCTGTTGCTGGGCGCGCCAGCGGCGCAGGCGCAATCTGAGGCGAAGACGCTGAAGATCCTGGTGCCCTTTGCGGCCGGTGGTGGGCAGGACGTGATGGCGCGCCACATCGGCCCGCGCCTGGCCGACCGCCCCGACCTTGAACTCTTGCGTGTACCGCTTCGTGCTCATCGCACCTCCTGATTTGCCTGAAGTTTGAGGCACGCAGGTGTCTACGGTTTCCGGGGCGATTCAAGGCGCGGCGCTTCGGCATCGTGTGGTCGCGTGCGGCCCTGCGGCTGCACGCGATCGAGACCCTGGTCGAGCACGCCCGGCACGCGGTGGCTGCGCAGGCCACGGCCGCGACCAGTCCGCCAATGCCGGATGAAGGCACCGGCGCACCATGAAAAAAGCACCGGGCGTTGCCGCCAGGTGCTTGATTCAACTACCAAATTTGGTAGGCGCGATTGGACTCGAACCAACGACCCCCACCATGTCAAGGTGGTGCTCTAACCAGCTGAGCTACGCGCCTGAAGAGCCTCGCACTATAGCATGGCTTTCCAGGTGCTCTATCGGCGGCGTGCGTGACGGATGCCCGGCACCTGCGCCACCGCCCGCAGCACGGCGGCCAGGCGGGTGGCGTCGGGCAGCTCGACGGTGAAGGTCATGTACGCGGTGCGGCCGGCCGCACCACGCACCGACTGGGTGTGCACGCCCGTCACGTTGACCTTGTCCTTGGCGAACACCTCGCTGATGTCGCGCAGCAGGCCCGGGCGGTCGGTGGCCTCCACCACCACATCGACCGGATAGGCCGCGTCCTTGCCCGCATCGCCCCAGGCCACGGCGATCACCCGCTCGGGCGTGGTCTCGGCCATGTGGCGGAAGTTCGGGCAGGTGCTGCGGTGGATGGCCACGCCCTTGCCACGGGTGACATAACCGCCAATCGCATCCGGCGGCGCCGGCCGGCAGCAGCGCGACAGCTGGGTCAGCAGCGATTCGACACCCACCACCAGCACGCCGCCCTCGGTGGCGCGGGTGCGCTTGAGGTGGATGCCCTCGTCCTCGGCCGACGGCGGTGCGGCCGGTCGCAGCAGCAGTTCGATGTTGCGCAGCGAGAACTCGTCCTTGCCCACCACCTCGAACAGGGCATCGGCCCCCTTGAAGCCCAGCTGCGCGGCCAGGTCGTCGAGGCGGATCGCGGTGCGGCCCTCGCGCTGCAGCAGCTTCTCCACCAGCTCGCGCCCACGCGCCGCCGTGGCCTGCATGGCCTGGGCGTTGAACCAGGCGCGCACCTTGGCCTTGCTGCGGGCGCTGCGCAGGTAGCCCAGCTCCGCATTCAGCCAGTCCAGCGACGGCCCGCCCTCCTTGGTCGCCACCACCTCCACCGTCTGCCCGTTGGCCAGCGGCGTGTTCAGCGGCACCATCTGGCCGTCGACCCGAGCCCCGCGGCAGCGGTGGCCCAGGTCGGTGTGCAGCGCGTAGGCGAAGTCCACCGGCGTGGCGCCCGCGGTCAGCTCGATCACCGTGGCCTGGGGCGTGAAGACGTAGATGCGGTCGTCGAACGACGGCCCGGTGGCCGCATCACCCGCAGCCGGACCGTCGCCGGTGTCGGACAGGTCGCGCTCCCAGGCCAGCAGCTGGCGCAGCACCGCCTTGCGCGCCTCGGCCACACGCTCCTCGAAGTCGCCTGCGGCCTGCACGCCGGCATAGCCCTTGGCGCCGGCTTCCTTGTAGGCCCAGTGCGCGGCCACGCCGTGCTCGGCATGCTCGTGCATGGCCGCGGTGCGGATCTGCACTTCCACGGGCCGGCCGCCATCGCCCGGGGCCGCGCCGGGCTCGTCGAACAGCACCACGGTGTGCAGGCTCTGGTAGCCGTTGGACTTGGGGCGGACGATGTAGTCGTCGTACTCGCCGGGCACCGGACGGTGGCACTCGTGCACCCGCGACAGCGCCGCATAACACGCCGGCACATCGGCCACGATGACGCGCAGCGCCCGCAGGTCGAACACCCGGTCCAGCGCCAGCTGCTTGCCCTGCATCTTCTTCCAGATGCTGTAGAGGTGCTTGGGGCGGCCCTGCACCTGGGCGGCGATGCCGGCGGCCGCCAGCTCGGCCTGCAGCTGCGCACGGGCGGCCTCGATGCCGGCCTCGCGCTGCACCCGCTTCTCGGCCAGGGCCTGGGCCAGGCGCTTGTAGTCGGCCGGCTGCAGGAAGCGGAAGGCCAGGTCCTCCATCTCCCACTTGATCTGCCAGATGCCCAGCCGGTTGGCCAGCGGCGCGAAGACCTGCTGGCTCTCCTGCGCCAGCAGGGCCGGGCACGGCACCTTGCTGGCCGCATGCCAGCGCAGCGTCTGCAGCCGCGAGGCCAGGCGCAGCAGCACCACCCGCAGGTCGCGCGAGAAGGCCAGCAGCATCTTGCGCACGCGCTCGGTCTGCTGGGCACGCTGTTCGGCCTCGACCTGCGCCTCGCGCGCGGCCCGCTGGATCTGTACCAGCTTGCGGGTGTGCGCCACCAGGCCGGCATGGCTGTCGCCGAAAGCCTTGGCGACCACCTCCTCGGGCTTCTGCAGGAAGTCGCCGGCATAGACGAGGTAGGCCGCCGCCCGCATGCCCGGGCCGGCGCCGATGGCCTGCAGGATGTCGGCCACGCCGTCGGCATGGGCCAGCGCCGGCTCGCCGGTGTCCAGCACCCGCCCGGCCAGCAGCGGCTCGGCAAAGGCCCGGGCGCGCTGCAGGGTGCCCTGCTCGGCGGCATCCGCCACGCCGGCGGGTTGCACCGCATCGGTCAGGGCAATGATCGGGGCGGTGGCCAGTGTCGGCGCGCCCGGCTGCAGATCCGTCCTCATGGGCCGCGCAGGAAGTCCTTCACCAGTGCGACCTGATCGGCCTGCACCAGGGTGGGCGCATGGCCGACGCCGGGCAGCTCGACCAGCCGCGCCTTCGGGCCGCGCTGGGTCATCGCCTGCGCCGTCTCGCGCGACAGCAGGTCGGAGTCGGCGCCGCGGATCAGCAGCGTCGGGCAGGTCAGGCGGTCGTAGCCGGCCCACAGCGCGGCCTGGCCGGCCAGCGCCAGCTCGGGCGTCACCAGGCGGAAGGGCACGGCGATGCGCGGGTCGTAGTGCGGCTTGAAGCCATCACCTTCAGGCTTGAGCTGGGGCCGCGTCAGCGCCAGCCACTGGTCGGGCGTGTGCGGGCCGAAGCCCTGGCTGATCTGCCACAGCGCGTCGGCCGCGGCCTGCTCGGTGGGCCAATGCGCCGGCTGCCCCAGGTAGGTGCCGATGCGCTGCAGCGAGGCGTACTCGATCACCGGGCCCACATCATTGAGCACCAGGCGCTGCACCGGGCTGCCAGGCAGCGCCGCCAGGCCCAGGCCGATCAGCCCGCCCATGGACGTGCCGACCCAGTGCAGCTCCTCGGCGTCCAGGCGCGCCAGCAGGGTCACCATGTCGGCCACGTAGGCCGGGATGGCGTAGCCCATCGGGTCGGCCAGCCAGTCGCTCCGGCCACGGCCCACCACGTCGGGGCAGACCACGCGGTAGGTGTCGCACAGGGCCGCGGCCAGGGTGTCGAAGTCGCGCCCCTGGCGCGACAGGCCGTGCACGCACACCAGCACCCGCGGGTTGGCCGGGTCGCCCCACTCCCAGTAGGCCATGCGGTGCAGGCCCTGGGCGCCCAGGCATTGCACCTGCTTCAGGCGCGGTGCTGTCGGTTGCGTGGTGTCAGCCATGGTCAAGGTCTCCTTGCCCATAATCATCGCAGCATGGCCCAGGCCCTCCGGCCGGGTCGATCGAACACTTTCGGAGAAGCACATGCTCGACACGCTCAAAGGCAAGACCGCCATCGTCACCGGCTCCACCAGCGGCATCGGACTGGGCATCGCCCTGGCCCTGGCGCGGCAGGGCGCCAACCTGATGCTCAACGGCTTCGGCGACGCCGAGGGTGCCAAGGCCGAGGTCGCGAAACTGGGTGGCCGGGTCAGCTACCACGGCGCCGACATGAGCAAGCCGGCCGAGATCGAGGCCATGGTGCGGGCCTGCGAGGCCGAGTTCGGCGCGGTCGACATCCTGGTCAACAACGCCGGCATCCAGCATGTGGCCAAGGTCGAGGACTTTCCGGTCGACCGCTGGGACGCGATCATCGCGATCAACCTGTCCAGCGTCTTCCATGCCACCCGCGCCGCGCTGCCGGGCATGCGGGCCCGCAACTGGGGCCGGGTGATCAACATCGCCTCCACCCACGGCCTGGTGGCCTCGGCCGAGAAGTCGGCCTACGTGGCGGCCAAGCACGGCGTCGTCGGCTTCACCAAGGCCGCCGCGCTGGAAAGCGCCACCACCGGCGTCACCCACAACGCCATCTGCCCGGGCTGGGTGCTGACGCCGCTGGTGCAGAAGCAGGTTGATGCCCGCGCCGCCGCGGCGGGCGTCAGCAACGACGAGGCCAAGCGCCAGCTGCTGTCGGAAAAGCAGCCCTCGCTGCAGTTCACCACGCCCGAGCAGCTGGGCGAACTGGCCGTGTTCCTGTGCTCCAGCGCTGCCGACAACGTGCGCGGCCAGGCCTGGGCGATGGACGGCGGCTGGACTGCGCAGTAACAGTAACCGGGGCACCCGGCGGCGGGGTCCCGCCGCCACCCGCCGGGCGGGTCGGCCGGCCGGCTTGGGGCGGCCCGGCGCTCGACCGGCCCCGCTTCGTCAGCCAGCAGGGTTACCGGGGCGATAGCTGGATGCTGCCGCTCACGCTGACCGTCACCGTCGTGCGCCCCGGCTCCACCGGCTGCGCCTGCTCGGCCATGGCCATGGGCGCGGCGGCGGCGCGGAACATCGGCGCCGGCATGGGCGAGCCGCTCTCGCCGGCGTTGACCGACACCTCGCGCAGGCTGTAGCTGGCGAAGCCGAACTGCTGGGCGTGGGCCGCCGCACGTGCCTTGAAGCGGTCGATGGCCTGGGCCGCCACCTCGGCCTCGGTCTTCTCGCGCACCTCGCGCGACAGGCCGAACGCCACCCGCGTGACGGCCAGCCCGCCGCTGCCGCCCAGTCGGCCGGCCAGCTGGGTGATGGTGGCGATGTCGCTGCCCTCCAGCACCAGCTCGGCCCGGCCCTGCCAGCCGGCGATGGCCGGCGCCGCACCGGCGCGGGCGGCATAGCGCGGCGTCACCTGGAAGGCACCGGTGCGCACGTCCACCTGGCCGGCGCGTGCCGACTTGCGCGCCTCGGCCAGCGCGGCGTCCAGCGCCTGGCGCAGCTGGCCCTGCACCGTGGCGGCCTCGGCGCCCTCGCGGGTGGCCGCCAGCGTGATCGACAGCAGGTCCTGCGGCACCTCGCGGCTGGCCTCGGCGCTGAGGTTGATCACGTTCTGCGGCGCCGACTGCCAGACCGTCACCGGGTTGGACTGGGCCTGCGCGGCACCCGCGGTCCAGGCCAGGCAGGCCAGCGGCAGCAGCAGGCGGCGGGTGAACAGGCGGGCGGATGTCGAGGCGGGCATGGTCTTCTCGCAGGCGGATTGAACTGGGCGGATGATCGGCGCCAAGCGCCGCACGGGCACGGGTGCAGTGTCGCTGCGCCCTGTTGCTGCACTGTTCGTGGCTGACGTCACGGGCCGCAGGCCGGGCCCGGACCCAGTTGTAACAGAGGGTCAGAGCCGGGCCGTTGCCCCGGAACCCGGCCTGCACAATGCCGCTGTTACAAATCAGGAGCCAGGATGAGCAACGCTGCCAACGCCCGCCCGGACCGCATCGTCGTGGTCGACGACGACGCGCGCATCCGCGACCTGCTGCGCCGCTACCTGACGCAGGAGGGCTTCGACGTGCTGCTGGCCGAGGACAGCAAGGCGCTGAACCGGCTGATGACGCGCGAGAACATCGACATGCTCGTGCTCGACCTGATGCTGCCCGGCGAGGACGGCCTGTCGATCTGCCGCCGGCTGCGCGCGGCCAACGACACCACGCCGATCATCATGCTGACAGCCAAGGTCGAGGACGTGGACCGCATCGTCGGCCTGGAGGTGGGCGCCGACGACTACCTGCCCAAGCCCTTCAACCCGCGCGAGCTGCTGGCGCGCATCCACGCCGTGCTGCGCCGCCGGCCGGTGCAGGAAGCGCCGGGCGCGCCCAGCAAGGAAGCGCAGGTGATCAACTTCGGCCCCTTCGAGTTCGACCTGTCGCAGCGCCGCCTGACCAAGGACGGCGAGGTGCTGGCGCTGACCACCGGCGAGTTCTCGATGCTCAAGGCCCTGGTGCGCCACCCGCGCCAGCCGCTGTCGCGCGACAAGCTGGCGCAGCTGGCACGGGGGCGCGACTTCGAGCCCTTCGACCGCAGCCTGGATGTGCAGGTCTCGCGCCTGCGCAAGCTGATCGAGCCCGATCCGTCGCAGCCACGCTACATCCAGACGGTGTGGGGCGTGGGCTACGTGTTCGTGCCGGACGGCGCAGGTTGAGCGCGCCCCGCGCCATGCCGTCCATGGCGCGATGTACCCTGCGTTCCTCGTCGACTCCACGGGCATTCCCTTGACCCAGCAGAAGGTGGCGCTCAGCCTGTTCTGGCGCACGTTCTTCCTGTTGCTGCTGCTGCTGGTGGCTGTGGTGGCGGCCTGGGCGGTCACCTGGCGCGCGGTCGACCCCGGCACCTGGCTGGGCCCGCGCAACGTGGCCCACCTGGCCAGCGACCTGCGCATGAGCGCCGAAGCCCTGCGCGCCAGCGACCGCGCCAGCCGCCCGGCCCTGCTGGCCAACCTGGCGCGGCGCGAGGGCCTGGTGCTGCAGCCGCGCAACGTGGCCGATGTCTGGACCACGCCCGCCGGCAACGACGGCCTGGCCCGCCTGGCCGCCGACCTGCGCGCCCGCCTGGGCCCCGAGCTGGTGGTCACCAGCAGCCTGAACGGCACGCCGGGCGTGTGGTTTGGCTTCGTGGTCGACCGCGAGGCCTGGTGGCTGCAGGCGCCGGCCGCGCTGATGGCCTCGCCGCCCGACCGGCACGACCTGTTCTGGGTGCTCGGCAGCGTGCTGGTCACGCTGGCGGGCGTGGTGCTGATCGCTCAGGCGATCAACCGGCCGCTGCGCCAGCTGTCCTTCGCGGCCAGCCGCATCCGCGGCGGCGAGTTCGACTCGCGCCTGGACGAGACCACCATCACCAGCGAGATCCGCGAGGTGAACAGGGGCTTCAACCGCATGGCGCGCGAGCTGGCCAAGGTCGAAGAAGACCGCGCGGTGATGCTCGCCGGCATCAGCCATGACCTGCGCACGCCGCTGGCACGCCTGCGGCTGGAAGCCGAGATGAGCGTCATCGACGACGAGGCCCGCAGCAACATGGCCGACGACATTGACCAGCTCGACGCCATCATCGACAAGTTCATGGACTACGCCCGCCCCGGCGAGACCCATGTGCGTGCGGTGCTGCTGTCCAAGCTGATCGACAAGGAGGCGGCGGCCTTCCGTGATCCGTCGGAGATCCGCATCACCTCGCGTGTGGCCATCGACCTGGAGGTGCTGGCCGACGAGGTGGAGCTGGGCCGCGTCTTCAGCAACCTGTTCGAGAACGCGCGCCGCTACGGCCGCACCATCGACACCGGCATCGCGATGGTGACGGTGAGCTACACCCGCACCGGCGGCTGGGTGATCTGCACCGTGCGTGACCACGGCCCTGGCGTGGCGCCCGAGAAGCTGGGCCAGTTGACCACGCCCTTCTTCCGCGGTGACGCAGCGCGCACCGCGGCCACCGGCGCCGGCCTGGGCCTGGCCATCGTCGAGAAGGCGATGCAGCGCATGGGCGGCCAGGTGGAGGTGGCGAACGCACCCGAAGGCGGCCTGGTGGTGCACCTGCGGCTGCGCCATGCGCGGCAGTCGCGCCTCACCGGCATCAGCGGCGGCAACGCCGTCACCACGCGGCCCGGGGCCTGAACCCCGCACGCGCCGCTGCTCAGCCGGCGCGCAGCAGCAGGCAGACGGCCCGCGCCTCGATGGCGCGCAACTCGCCCACCGGGCCCAGCTTCTCGGCGGTCTTGGCCTTCACGTTGACCTGGCCGGCCGCCAGCCCCAGCAGCGCCGCGATGCGCTCGACCATCGCCGGAATGTGCGGCGCCAGCTTGGGCGCCTGGGCGACGATGGTGCTGTCGATGTTGCCGATCTGCCAGCCGGCGGCGCGCACGCGCCGGGCCGCCTCGGCCAGCAGCACGCCCGAATCGGCGCCCTTGAATTGCGGGTCGGTGTCGGGAAAGTGCCGGCCGATGTCGCCCAGCGCCGCCGCGCCCAGCAGGGCGTCGGTGATCGCATGCAGCAGCGCGTCGGCATCGCTGTGGCCCAGCAGGCCGTGGCTGTGCGGGATGGTGATGCCGCCCAGCACCAGCGGCCGGCCCGCCACCAGCTGGTGCACGTCCCAGCCCTCGCCGATGCGGATGGTCGGCAGCGCAGGCGCGGTCATGCCGCTTCTCCACGCGTCGCCAGCAGGCGCTCGGCCAGCGCAAAGTCGCCCGGCCAGGTGAGCTTGAAGTTCTCGACCTCGCCGCGCACCAGCTTCGGGCGGTGGCCCAGCGCCTCGACGGCGCTGGCCTCGTCGGTGACGGCGTCGGCCGCGCCACGCAGCGCCGGCTCCAGCAGGCCCAGGCGGAACATCTGCGGCGTCTGCGCGGCCCACTTGCCGGTGCGGTCCACGGTGGCGGCAACGCGGTCGCCGTCGGCCTGCTTCACCGTGTCGGCCAGCGGCAGCGCCAGCAGGCCGCCGACCTCGTCGTCGACGCAGGCATCGATCAGGCGGTCGACCCAAGCCGCACGCAGCAGGCAGCGGGCGGCATCGTGCACCAGCACCCAGTCGTGCGGCTGGGCGCCGCGTGCGCACAACTCGGCCAGGCCGTTGGCCACGCTTTCCGCCCGGCTGGCGCCGCCGCAGCGCGCCACCCAGCCACGCTCGCCCGTGAAGCCAGGCACGCTGGCCTCGAACTGGTCATCATCCGGCGCCAGCACCACCAGGGTGGCGTCCAGGCGATCGACCCGGCCGAGTGCGGCCAATGTATGGGCCACCACCGGCGCGCCGCCGATGGCCTGGTACTGCTTGGGCTGCAGCGTGCCAGCGCGGCTGCCGCTGCCGGCGCAGGGCACCAGCGCGTAGCAGCGGGGCTCTTGCCCAACCGTGAAACTCGTCATGGGCCGGATTCTAGAATTCGGCCCTTCGCACGCCCCGGCGCACTGGCTCCGGGGCGTGCTGGCATTTCCGCCGCTTCAACATCACCATGCAACTGCCCGTCATCGCCGCCGGAAAGCGCTTCACCCTGCCCCGACCCACCGGCTCGGGCGATGCGCTGCTGCTGGCCCGCTTCGCCCAGGCCCGCGCGGGCGCGAAGCAGCTGCTGGCCATCGTCACCGCCGAGCCGGCCGACGCCCAGCGCCTGGCCGACGAGCTGCCCTTCTTCGCACCCGGCCTGCGGGTGGCGGTGTTTCCTGACTGGGAGACCCTGCCCTACGACAGCTTCAGCCCGCACCAGGACCTGATCAGCGAGCGCCTGGCCACGCTCTGGCGCATCCACTCGGGTGATGTCGACGTGGTGCTGCTGCCGGCCACCACCGCGTTGACGCGGCTGGCGCCGCCCAGCTTCCTGGCCGGCACCACCTTCCAGTTCAAGCAGAAGACCAGGCTGGACGAGGCGGCGCTGAAGGCGCAGCTGACCCTGGCCGGCTACAACCATGTCAGCCAGGTCGTGTCGCCGGGTGAATACGCCGTGCGCGGCGGCCTGATCGACCTGTTTCCGATGGGCAGCCTGGTGCCGTACCGGGTGGACCTGTTCGACGACGAGGTCGATTCGATCCGCACCTTCGACCCCGACAGCCAGCGCAGCCTGTACCCGGTGCCCGAGGTGCGGCTGCTGCCGGGCCGCGAGTTCCCGATGGACGAGGCGGCGCGGGCCACCTTCCGCCAGCGCTGGCGCGAGAAGCTGGACGGCGATCCGACCAAGAGCCGCATCTACAAGGACATCGCGCAGGGCATCGCCACCGCCGGCATCGAGTACTACCTGCCGCTGTTCTTCGAGCAGACGGGCACGATCTTCAGCTACCTGGGCGAGGCGGCGCACCTGGTGCTGCATGGCGAGGTGGACGCGGCGCTGGACCGCTTCTGGACCGACACGCGTGAGCGCCACCGCTTCATCGCCGCCGACCCCGACCGGCCGGTGCTGGCGCCGGAGGAGATCTTCCAGCGCAGCGACGAGTTCTTCACCAATGCGAACAAGCACGCGGTGCTGGTGGTGCGCGGCAACGACCCCGTGGACTGGGCTCGCCCGCTGCCCGACGTGGCCGCCGACCGCAGCGCCACCGAGCCGCTGGCCCGCTTCAACCGCCACCTGGACAGCACGCCTGCCCGCGTGCTGATCGTCGCCGAGAGCGAAGGCCGGCGCGAGAGCCTGCTGGAGCTGCTGCGTGACCACAAGATCGAGCCGCCCAGCGTGGCGACGCTGGCCGAGTTCGAACAGAGCGACGAGAAGTTCTGCATCACCGCCGCGCCGCTGGCCGCAGGCTTTCACTGGTTCGAGCCCGACGCCCAGCCCGCCGTCTCGATCCAGTTCATCACCGAGACCGAGCTCTTCGCCAGCGCGCCGCAGGCCCGGCGCCGGCGCAAGCAGGAGCAGACGAGCAGCGTCGACGCACTGATCAAGGACCTGTCGGAGCTGAAGATCGGCGACCCGGTGGTGCATGCCAGCCACGGCATCGGCCGCTACCAGGGGCTGATCCACATCGACCTCGGCGACGGGGCCAGCGAGTTCCTGCACCTGACCTATGCCGACAAGGCCACGCTGTACGTGCCGGTGGCGCAACTGCACCTGATTTCCCGCTACACCGGCGTCAGCGCCGAGGAGGCGCCGCTGCACAAGCTGGGCAGCGGCCAGTGGGACAAGGCCCGCCGCAAGGCCGCCGAGCAGGTGCGCGATGCCGCGGCCGAGTTGCTGAACCTGTACGCCCGCCGCGCCGCCCGGGAAGGCCATGCCCACCGCTACAGCGCGCACGACTACGAGGCGTTTGCATCGAGCTTCGGCTTCGAGGAAACGCCCGACCAGCGCGCCGCCATCCACGCGGTGATCCAGGACATGGTCAGCCCGCAGCCGATGGACCGCCTGGTCTGCGGCGACGTGGGCTTCGGCAAGACCGAGGTGGCGCTGCGGGCGGCCTTCATCGCCGTGATCGGCGGCAAGCAGGTGGCCATCCTGGCGCCGACCACGCTGCTGGCCGAGCAGCACTATCAGACGCTGGTCGACCGCTTCGGCCGCTGGCCGGTGCGCATCGCCGAGATGTCGCGCTTTCGCACCGCCAAGGAGGTGAAGCAGGCACTCGACGGCCTGGAAGCCGGCACGGTGGACATCGTGGTCGGCACGCACAAGCTGCTGAGCCCGGACGTCAAGTACAAGCGCCTGGGCCTGCTGGTGATCGACGAGGAACACCGCTTCGGCGTGCGCCACAAGGAGGCGATCAAGGCCATGCGCGCCGAGGTCGACGTGCTGACCCTGACCGCCACGCCGATCCCGCGCACGCTGGGCATGGCGCTGGAAGGCCTGCGCGACCTGTCGGTCATCGCCACCGCGCCGCAGCGGCGCCTGGCAATCAAGACCTTCGTGCGCAGCGAGGGCAACAGCGTGATCCGCGAGGCCGTGCTGCGCGAGTTGAAGCGCGGCGGCCAGGTCTACTTCCTGCACAACGACGTGGCCACCATCGAGGCCCGCCGCGCCAAGCTGGCCGAGATGCTGCCCGAGGCGCGCATCGCCGTGGCCCACGGCCAGATGCCCGAGCGCGAGCTGGAACATGTGATGCGCGACTTCATCGCCCAGCGCCACAACCTGCTGCTGTGCTCGACCATCATCGAGACCGGCATCGACGTGCCCAGTGCCAACACCATCGTCATCAGCCGCGCCGACAAGTTCGGCCTGGCCCAGCTGCACCAGTTGCGCGGCCGCGTGGGCCGCAGCCACCACCAGGCCTATGCCTACCTGCTGGTGCCCGACACCGAGACGCTGACCAAGCAGGCCCAGCAGCGGCTGGACGCGATCCAGAGCATGGAGGAACTCGGCTCGGGCTTCTACCTGGCGATGCACGACCTGGAGATCCGCGGTGCCGGCGAGGTGCTGGGCGAGCACCAGAGCGGCAACATGATGGAAGTCGGCTTCCAGCTCTACAACGACATGCTGGCCGAGGCGGTGCGCGCCCTGAAGGCCGGCCAGGAGCCCGACCTGCTGAGCCCCACCGGCGTCTTCGGCGGCTCAACCGAGATCAACCTGCACGCCCCCGCCCTGCTGCCCGACGCCTACTGCGGTGACGTGCAGGTGCGGCTGAACCTCTACAAGCGCCTGGCCACGGCCGACAAGCCCGAGCAGCTGGACGTGCTGCTGGAGGAGATGACCGACCGCTTCGGCAAGCTGCCCGCCCAGGGCCAGACGCTGTTCGACACCCACCGCCTGCGCGTGCTGGCCAAGCCCTTCGGCGTGGCCAAGATCGACGCCAACCCCAAGCTGATGAACATCACGTTCCGGCCCAACCCGCCGATCGACCCGATGAAGATCATCAGCCTGGTGCAGAAGAACAGGAACGTGAAACTGGCCGGCAACGACAAGCTGCGCATCGACCGCGAATTCGCCGACCCGAAGGACCGGGCGCAGTACGTGCGGGACGTGCTGCGGGCCCTGGGGCCGCCGGTGGCGGCGCCGGTGAAGTGAGCGGCCCGCGGCCGCCTCACAAGGTGTGAAGGTACCGTCGCGAGCGGGCTCGGGGTGGTTCGAGCACCGCAGCCGTACACCCGTACGGCGAGGAGCGCAGGGCCGCCATGTGCCCGCGCAGCAGGTTCATTCACACCTTGTCAGTCGCCGCTGGCGCCGTGCTGCCGGTCCAGCTGGTCCATCGCCAGCGCGTAGACCCAGACGATGGCGCAGAACACCAGCAGCGCGCCCTGGGCCGCGGCCCAGACGCCGAAGGGCCAGCCGAAGAAGTCGAAAGCCAGGCTGGGGCCGACCAGGCACACACCCAGCGTGACCAGCAGCCACAGGCCCAGCAGCACGGCACTCAGGCGCTGGGTGCTGCGCCAGTAGCTGTGGCGGGCGGCGGCGGACGTCGGCATGGGCGGCGGATGCTAGCCGACGCCGCCCCGCGCGCCACCCGGGCCGAACCCTGGCGCCGGGCCCGGGCCGCCGGGGCCCGCATGCGAGAATCGGCGACCGTTCCAACCGATCCGTCACACCGTCCATGGACATCGAACAAGTCAACGCCATCGGCACGCTGCTCGCCGATCTGAGCGCCCGCACCGAGCAGCTCCGGGGGTATCTTTGACTACGACCGCAAAGCCCTGCGGTTAAATGAAGTCAATGCCGCGCTGGAGAACCCCAGCGTCTGGAACGAACCCAAGCGCGCCCAGGAACTGGGCCGCGAGAAGAAGTCGCTGGAAGACGTGGTCGGCACCATCGACCACCTGAAGAGCAACCTCGACGACAACACCGAGCTCTACGAGATGTCCAAGGCCGACGAGGCCTTTGACGACCTCGCCGCGATCGAGGCCGACGCGAACGAACTGCGCGCCACCGTCGAGCAGCTCGAATTCCGGCGCATGTTCAGCAACCCGGCCGACCCGCTGAACTGCTTCGTCGACATCCAGGCCGGCGCTGGCGGCACCGAGGCCTGCGACTGGGCCGGCATGCTGCTGCGCCAGTACCTGAAGTACTGCGAGCGCAAGGGCTTCAAGGCCACGCTGGAAGACGAGACGCCGGGCGACGTGGCCGGCATCAAGAGCGCGACGATCAAGGTCGAGGGCGACTACGCCTTCGGCCACCTGCGCACCGAGACCGGCGTGCACCGCCTGGTGCGCAAGAGCCCGTTCGACTCGGCCGGCGGGCGCCACACCTCGTTCGCGTCGCTGTTCGTCTACCCCGAGGTCGACGACTCGATCGAGATCGAGATCAACCCGGCCGACGTGCGCACCGACACCTTCCGCGCCAGCGGCGCGGGCGGCCAGCACATCAACAAGACCGACTCGGCGGTGCGGCTGACACACATCCCCACCGGCATCGTGGTGCAGTGCCAGGACGGCCGCAGCCAGCACAGCAACCGCGACGTCGCCTGGAAGCGCCTGCGCAGCCGGCTGTACGACCATGAGATGCGCAAGCGCATGGAAGAGCAGCAGAAGCTGGAGGACACCAAGACCGACGTCGGCTGGGGCCACCAGATCCGCAGCTACGTGCTGGACAACAGCCGCATCAAGGACCTGCGCACCAACGTCGAGATCTCGGCGACGCAGAAGGTGCTCGACGGCGACCTGGATGCCTTCATCGAGGCCAGCCTGAAGGCCGGGCTGTAGCCCGCGCCTGCTGCTGACCACCCCGGCCAGGGCGGCGAGCGCCGCCACGGCCGCACCATCACCCTGATTGGAACCTCCCGCCATGCGTGAAGGCCCCGCCACCGTGATCCGCCGCGACGAGTACGCGGCGCCCGCCTACCGGATCACCAGCGTCGAATTGACGTTCGACCTGGACCCGGCCAAGACCATCGTCGCCAGCAGGCTGGCCATCGAGCGCAGCGCCGATGCCGCGCCCGGCACGCCGCTGAAGCTGCATGGCGAGGACCTGGTGCTGCTGCGCTGCCTGGCCGATGGCGAGAGCGTCAGCTTCCGGCAGGACGGCGGCCTGCTGGTGATCGACAACCCGCCCGACAAGGCGGCGTTCACGCTCGAGATCCGCAACACCTGCGCACCGGAGAAGAACACCCAGCTGTCGGGTCTCTACACCAGCGGCGGCGGCTTCTTCACCCAGTGCGAGGCCGAGGGCTTCCGCCGCATCACCTACTTCCTGGACCGGCCCGACGTGATGGCGGTCTACACCGTGGTGCTGCGCGCCGACAAGGCCAGGTACCCGGTGCTGCTCTCCAACGGCAACCTGGTCGAGCAGGCCGACCTGCCCAACGGCCGCCACATGGCGAAGTGGCACGACCCCTTCCCCAAGCCCAGCTATTTGTTCGCCCTGGTGGCGGCCGACCTGGTGACGCGCGAGCAGCGCGTCGTCGCCCGCAACGGCCGTGAACACCTGCTGCAGGTGCATGTGCGCCGCGGCGACCTGGACCGCACCGAGCACGCGATGGCCTCGCTGATCGCCAGCGTCGCCTGGGACGAGGCCCGCTTCGGCCTGCCGCTGGACCTGGAGCGCTTCATGGTCGTCGCCGTGGGCGACTTCAACATGGGCGCGATGGAGAACAAGGGCCTGAACATCTTCAACACGAAGTACGTGCTGGCCACGCCCGCCACCGCCACCGACGAGGATTTCGCCGGGATCGAGAGCGTGGTCGCGCACGAGTACTTCCACAACTGGACCGGCAACCGCATCACCTGCCGCGACTGGTTCCAGCTCAGCCTGAAGGAGGGCCTGACCGTCTACCGCGACCAGGAATTCTCGATGGACATGGCGGGCTCGGCATCGGCCCGGGCCGTGCTGCGCATCGACGCGGTGCGCAACCTGCGCGCCGTGCAGTTCCCCGAGGACGCCGGCCCGATGGCGCACCCGGTGCGGCCCGACAGCTACAGCGAGATCAACAACTTCTACACCGCCACCGTCTACGAAAAGGGCGCCGAGGTGGTGCGGATGATGGCCACCCTGGTCGGCCGCGCGGGTTTCCGCGCCGGCATGGACCTGTACTTCCAGCGCCACGACGGTCAGGCCGTGACCTGCGACGATTTCGCGCAGGCGATCGCCGACGCCAACCCGGGCAGTGCGCTCGCCACCGGGCTGGACAGCTTCAAGCGCTGGTACGCCCAGGCCGGCACGCCGGCGCTGCAGGCGCGCGGTGTGCACGACGCCGGGGCGCGGACCTACACGCTGACGCTGCGCCAGAGCGCGAAGCCTTCTGCCGGGCAGCCGGACAAGCAGCCGGTGCTGGTGCCGGTGACGATGGGCCTGCTGGCCGCCGATGGCCGCGCCCTGCCGCTGCGCCTGGCCGGCGACACCGCGCCGGTCGGCACCGAGCGGGTGCTGGTGCTGACCGAGGCCGAGCAGACCTTCACCTTCGTCGACATCGACACCGCGCCGGTGCCGTCGCTGCTGCGCGGCTTCTCGGCGCCGGTCACGCTGGACGACAGCCTGGACGACGCCGGCCTGCTGGTGCTGCTGCAGCACGATGCCGACGCCTTCAACCGCTGGGAAGCCGGCCAGCGCCTGTCGCTGAACCGCTTGCTGGCCGCCCTGCCCGGCGATGGGGATCTGCCTGCCCTGGACGACGCCTACCTGCAGGCGCTGCGCCGCGTGCTGCGCGACCCTGCGCTGGACGCCGCGTTCAAGGACCAGGTGCTGCTGCTGCCCGGCGAGGCCTATGTCGCCGAGTGCGTGGGCAGCGAGGTCAACCCCACCCGCATCCACCGGCTGCGCGAGCAGATGCGGGCGCAGATCGCCGCCGCGCTGCGCGAGGACTGGGAATGGGCCTTCGAGACGAACCAGGTGCGCGAGGGCTACCGCCCCACGCCCGACCAGGCCGGCAAGCGGGCCCTGGCCAACCAGGCCCTGCGCCTGCTGGTGCGCGACGCCGTGGACCGCGGTGACACGGTGTGGCCCGGCCGCGCCTACCAGCGCTTCAAGGACGCCGGCAACATGACCGACCGCATGGGTGCCCTGGTGGCCCTGGTCGACAGCGGCGCGCCGCTGGCCGAGCCAGCGCTGGCGCGCTTCCACGCGCTGTTCGCCGGTGACAAACTGGTGATCGACAAGTGGTTCAACCTGCAGGCCAACGCCTGCGAGCCGCTGGAGGGCGGCCCCGGCACGCTGCAGCGCGTCAAGGCGCTGCTGCAGCACGCCGACTTCTCGCTGAAGAACCCGAACCGCGCCCGGTCGCTGCTCAGCGGCTACTGCCGCGAGAACCCGGCCGCCTTCCACCGCGCCGACGCCGCCGGCTATGTCTTCTGGGCCGACCGCGTGCTGGAGCTCGACGCCATCAACCCGCAGCTGGCCTCGCGCCTGGCCCGCGCCATGGACCGCTGGCGCGCCCTGGCCGAGCCCTGGCGCAGCGCCGCCCGCGAGGCCGTGGCGCGTGTTGCCGCGTCGCCCAAGCTGAGCGACGACGTGCGCGAGATCGTCACGAAAGCCCTTGAATCCTGACCCTGCCAAGCAAGCCATGAAACGCATCAGCCTCACCCAGTACCTGGTCGAACAGCAGCGCGACCGAGGCCAGATTCCGCC
>Ga0208823_1001008_pt1 | contig 22851 bp, 16 predicted proteins | sample AD_UKC075_MetaG_FD_184440 | JGI IMG/M metagenome (GOLD analysis project Ga0208823, IMG submission 184440) | Active sludge microbial communities of municipal wastewater-treating anaerobic digesters from USA - AD_UKC075_MetaG (SPAdes) (version 2) | ecosystem: Engineered > Bioreactor > Anaerobic >... | reverse complement strand
TAAGAGTGGAAGCATTTAACGATACCACACCAATCTTCTATGGTGAGAAAGTAGTTCAGCTTTCATATGGGCAGAACAACACTCAACTCACAACATACTTCAACAAAGCGAAATTAACCGTGGACGTTGAAAATCAAGCAGAAGGATTCGAGTTAACTGAATTAGGTATTGAAGGATCACTGCCAGCAAGTCCTACCAATAACTTTGTAGAGAATGCATCATTTCAAAACAAAGAGATATATCCAGGAGTTTGGGAGATCAATTTGGAGGCGACATTAACCATTTCTGGCGATCAAAAGACAGTGAAATGGACAAAGTTATGCGAAATATATCCATCAAGAGACAAAGTGTTGGGCTTAGTGATAAAAAGTGATGATTTTGGGAACGTATACATAGATTTGCTTATAGAAGTTGATTTGGTGTATCTTGACAAAGTATGGGGCATGAGAGCGGAAAGGAATGAAGCTGGACTGAAATTGATATGGGATTACAACCTACCGGCAACGTTTAGAGTCTACAAGGGAACAGGTCAACCTGGGGATGATATTGAATTCATAGGTAGCACGACGGAAAAATACTTTGTTGACACAAATCCTGTAAGCAATAAGAACCATTACTATATCAATGCAATTTACGGAGGAAAAGAGAGTGGTTTGTGTGAATTAGTAATAGATTTGCAATCACCACAAGTCACGATAGTTAATCCAACGAATGGAGCAACTGTAACGGGGTTAGTTACGATAACGGCAGAAGTGCAAGACAATGTTGGAGTATCAAAGGTTGAGTTTTACATCGATGGGACGAAAGTCGGTGAAGATACCAGTGAGCCATATCAATGCAATTGGGACACTATTGGACTAACGAATGACTCAACCCATACGATACAGGCAAAAGCATACGACATCATAGGTAACCCAGGGCAAAGCAATATAGTAGCAGTGAGAGTTGTAAATAACATACCACAAGTAAGGATAGTAAATCCAACGGACGGTGAGACCCTGCATGGAACGGTTACTATACTGGCCGAAGCTCAAGACAACGAAGGAATAGCTCAAGTTGAATTTTCTGCTAACGATAAATTTTTGAAAGACTTCATTTCCTCACCGTATGAATATGCTTGGAATACATATGGAGTAATCGATGGAACCTATACATTAAAAGCGAAAGCTACTAATTTATCTGGCAATCAGAACTCTGAAAGTATAAATGTTATAGTGAACAACGGACAAAAGACGTTTGGAGGAAGTGGTAATGATTATGCACGTTCGGTTAAGCAAACGACAGATGGCGGATACATCGTCGCTGGGTCCACAGCTTCGTTTGGAGCTGGTGGCTACGATGTATACATCCTCAAGTTAGATTCAAATGAAAACTTAGTTTGGCAAAAGACGTTTGGAGGAAATGGTAATGATGAAGCATATTCCATCCAACAAACGACAGATGGCGGATACATCGTTGCCGGTGATACATCGTCGTTTGGAAACGGTGGCTACGATGTATACATTCTGAAATTGAATTCAAATGGAACACTGATCTGGCAAAAGACATTTGGTGGAAATTCTTTTGATGAAGCATATTCCATCCAACAAACGACAGATGGCGGATACATCGTTGCCGGATATACTCACTCATTTGGAGCTTTTTATGGCGATGCATACGTCCTGAAACTTAATTCAGACGGAAGTTTAGCATGGCAAAAGACGTTTGACAGAAATGGTGATGACTGGGCAAATTCTGTTCAAGAAACGATAGATGGCGGATACATCGTTGCTGGGTGCACATATCCATTTAAAGACTTCGACGTATACATCCTGAAACTTAATTCAGACGGAAGTTTAGCATGGCAAGAGACGTTTGTTGGAGATGTTGGTAATGATGAAGCATATTCCATCCAACAAACGACAGATGGCGGATACATCGTTGCCGGATATACTCACTCATTTGGAGCTGGTTGCTACGACGCATACATTCTGAAACTCAATTCAGACGGAAGTTTAGCATGGCAAAATGCATATGGTGGAAGTGGTTATGATTATGCATGTTCCATCCAACAAACGACAGATGGCGGATACATCGTTGCTGGGCACACAGGGTCGTTTGGAGCTGGTTATGAAGACGTATACGTTCTGAAACTCAATTCAGATGGAAGTTTAACATGGCAAAAGACGTTTGGAGGAAGTAATTATGATGAAGCATATGCTGTCGAACTAACGGCAGATGGTGGATACATCGTTGCCGGTTATACAAGGTCGTTTGGAGCTGTTAACTATGATGCATACATCTTGAAACTTGATTCAAATGGAGAATTACACCCTTTTCAATGATAGATATTGTGAATAAATGAGTCAGTTTTTTGTCGCTTTAAAACATATTGAAACAAGACCGGGCATCAGTTGCCCGGTTTTGTCTTTCTCATTAACTCATTGCAAATTTCCACTGCCTCTTGCGCATCTTTGCCATCATTTATCCAAAATGTTCTCCAAATTCCTCAATCATTGATATTCCTCCACAGTCTGTAGGTATGCTGCATAGTTTCGTTAAGATTTCATAATTTCATGAATTTGCTTGACAAGTTATTAACAAAAAGTGTACAATTACGTTGAGTTTTCCAAATCAACTTCCCCGGGAGGCAGAAATTATGAGAAGAAAAGTTTACTTGGCAGTTTTATCAGCTCTGTGCGTCATTTTGTTGTTGGTCTCTTGTACAAATCCTGTCAAGAAAGATATTTCCATCAACATCTCATTAACTGGTGAGGCTGCGAACATTAATTACTCTAAGTTCTCAACAACTCCTGCAAGCTTTGAAGACAACATCGTCGTGAACAAATACAAGGTGTATCTGTATCAGAATGGGGAAGAAGTTTACCAGCAGGAGTCCACGAATGTTTCCAACAACACAATATCACTTCGTTTGACAAACATCAACAGTGGAACGTACACCTTAAAAGTGGAAGCATTTAACGATACCACACCAATCTTCTATGGAGAGAAAGTAGTTCAGCTTTCATATGGGCAGAACAACATTCAACTCGCAACATACTTCAACAAAGCGAGATTGACTGTGAATGTTGAAAATCAAACAAATGGATTTGAATTAACTGGATTAAGTATTAAAGGGACACTTTCAGCTACACCTACCAATAACTTTGTAGAGAATGCACCATTTCAAAACAAAGAGATATATCCAGGAGTTTGGCATATTGACTTGGAAGCGACATTGACTTCAGATAGCTTATCAGTTAAGGTGACATATCCCACGGAGGTATACGAAATATATCCATCAGAAGAGAAAGTGCTGAATTTCGTTGTAAAGAGAGATGATTTGGGTAATGTGTACATAGACTTGCTAACTGGAATTGAACTACCGTATCTTAACAAGGTATGGAACATAAGAGCGGAGAGAGATGAAGCTGGGCTGAAATTGATGTGGGATTACAACCTACCGGCGACGTTTAATATCTATCGAGGTGATGGGGATAAGATAGAGTTTATAGGGGGCACGACGGCAAAATACTTTGTTGATACAAATCCTGTAGGTAGTAAGAACCATTACTATATCAATGCAATGTACGGAGGAAAGGAAAGTGGTTTGTGTGAATTAGTAGTAGATTTGCAACCACCACAGATTACGATAGTAAGTCCAACGAATGGTGAGACTTTGCATGGAACGGTTACTATACTGGCCGAAGTTCAAGACAACGAAGGAATAGCTCAAGTCGAATTCTTTGCTAACGATAAACTTTTGAAAAGCGTCATCTCCTCACCGTATGAATATGCTTGGAATACATATGGAGTAATCGATGGAAACTATACATTAAAAGTGGAAGCTACCGACTTATTGGGCAATCAGAACTCTAAAAGCATAAATGTTATAGTGAGCAACGGGCAAAAGACGTTTGAAAAGACGTTTGGTGGAAATGGTTATGATTATGCACGTTCGGTTAAGCAAACGACAGATGGTGGATATATCGTTGCCGGATATAGTACCTCATTTGATTGGCCTGATAATGTTTACATCCTCAAAATAGATTCAAATGGAAATTTAGCATGGCAAAAGACATTTGGTGAAAGTGGATATGATTTCGGATTTTCGGTTGACCAAACGACAGATGGTGGATACATCGTTGCTGGGTCCACAAGTTCGTTTGGGGCAAATAACCTCGATGTATACGTTTTGAGACTAAATTCAGATGGAAGCTTAGCATGGGAAAAGACGTTTGGTGGAAATGATGGTGATAATGCATTTTCGATTAAGCAAACGACAGATGGCGGGTACATCGTTGCCGGGGTCACAGGTTTGTTTGGAACTGGTGGCAGCGATGCATACATTCTGAAACTAAATTCAGATGGAAGCTTAGCATGGGAAAAGACGTTTGGTGGAAGTGGTGAGGATCAAGCAGCTTCTATTCAACAAACGACAGATGGCGGATACATCGTTGCTGGGTATACATATTCGTTTGGAGTTGGTAACTCCGATATATATGTCTTGAAACTCAATTCCGACGGAAGCTTAGCATGGGAAAAGACGTTTGGTGGAAGTGGTGAGGATTATACCTATTCCATACAACAAACAACAGATGGTGGATACATTGTTGCTGGGTGGACAAATTCGTTTGGAGTAGGTAACTCCGACGTATACGTCCTGAAACTCAATTCAGACGGAAGTTTAGAATGGCAAAAGACATTTGGAGGAAATGGTGAGGATCAAGCGACTTCTATTCAACAAACGACAGACGGCGGATACATCGTTGCTGGGGGTACAACGTCGTTTGGAGCCGGTAACTATGATGTATATGTTTTGAAACTCAATTCAGACGGAAGTTTAGCATGGCAAAAGACGTCTGGTGGAAATGGTGGGGATTGGGCACTTTCCATCCAACAGACGACGGATGAAGGATACATCGTCGCTGGGTACACAAACTCGTTTGGATCTGGTGATTACGACGTATACATCTTGAAACTTGATTCAAATGGAGAATTACATCCATAATCTGCAACTATAGATATTTGAGCAATAGAGTTAATCTCTTTCCTCACTATTCTAAAAACAAAACTGGGCATTATTTGCCCGGTTTTGTCTTTCTCATTAACTCATTGCAAATTTCCACTGCCTCTTGTGCATCTTTGCCATACGCACATCCAAATCTTTGAGCAAGTTCTTCGTTCATGGAAGCACCACCTGCAATGACTGGTATCTCTATTCCAGCGCCTTTGAGTGTGTTTACGACCTCGCCTACTTTGACAACTGTTGTTGTCATCATTGCAGATAATCCAACTATGTCTGGTTTTAATTCAACCGTCTTTTGAAGGATGAATTGTGCAGGTATATCTTTGCCGATGTCTATTACTTCAAAGCCTGAACTTTCCAACACAGTTCCAACTATCTTTTTGCCTATGTCGTGTATATCGCCTTCGACAGTTGCCAGCAAGACTCTTCCTGACTTTATCGACTGGCCTTCTGGAATCATCTCAGTTAGTTTTGCGAATATCGGTTTCACCGTTTCTGCAGCCAATATTAGATGTGGTAAGAATATCTTGTTACTGGCATACAACTTCCCGATTTCTTCCATGGCCTTTGCCAGAACATTTTGAACGATTTCCAGCGGTGACATTTGTGATGCACCTGAACTTAGTGAGGTAATATACTTATCTGCACTAATCCCATCACCTTGAATCAGAGCTTTAACTAATTCGTTTTCTATACCTTGCACTGGTGCTTCGACAGCCTCTTTTTTCAGCATTTTCTTCATGCCCGTTAAGATATTCATCGTTGTCTGTTCTCCTGTATTGATGATGGCACCACAAAGCCCTCGTTCCATAGCCAATGCAAGTAGTGATGCATTTAGACTCTCACGGTTTGGCATACCAAAACTGAAGTTCGATAGCCCTATGCTCGTCTTTATGCTATCTGCTGAAAGGAGCCTTATCGTTTCAAGTGTGACGTTGTAATCTTCATTTGCACCGAATGGTAATACCAACGGATCAACGAAGATTCTATCTTTTTCTATACCTTGAGAAATTGCATATTCAACCGCCCATTTACCTATCTTGTACCTTTCTTGCGCACTCTTCGGTATCTCGTTTCCCATTGCGAGGATGATAAGGACACCGCCAAATCTTTTTAGCAGTGCAATCTTTTTATCTAAATCTTCTTTTGTTGCCTTGGAAGAATTGATGAGAGGCCTACCAGGATATTCGAAAAGCGCTGCTTTCAGGAATTCTTCGCTCTGTATGTCCAAAGAGAGTGGAAGACTTACTACCCTATCGAGTTCAACTATCACTTTTTTGAAATGCTCTTTGCTTAGGAAAGTCTCGTTGCCAAGGTTGACATCCAAAACTTGTGCACCCTCATTTTCCTGTTCCCTTGCCAACTTCAATATATTATCAATATCGAAGTTTCGTATCTTTTCTTGGAATTTTTTCTTTCCAGAGGCATTTATTCGCTCGCCAACTATTAAGAATGGTGAGATATTCACCATGTATGTTCTATTCGAAATAATGTTCAGTTTCTCAACATTTCTCTTTACAGGTCTTCTATCCTTAAAATGTTTTGTCATGTAGTTTATGTGTTCTGGACCTGTGCCACAGCAACCACCGATAATGTTCATCCCAACTTGCACGTGGTCTTCCATGTACATTGTAAACTCCTCAGGACTGGTCTTGTACACAAGCTTTCCACCAGCAGTTAGAGTTGGTTTGCCTGCATTTGGTTCTGTGAAGACAGGCTTTCTTGAAAAGAGTGCCAGTTTCCTTGCAAGTGGTACCATCAATTCTGCTGTCAGTGTACAATTCATACCAATCGCATCCACATCCAAGTCGTTGAAGAGTGATGTGTAAATCTCCAAGCTGGTACCAGTCACGGAAACACCATTTTCTTCAAATGTCATGCTAACGAGCAATGGGAGTTCTTGAGTCACATCACGTACTGCAAGGTAAGCAATTTTCAGTTCTTTTAGATCACTCATCGTCTCGATTATGAATCCGTCCACACCTGCATCGTACAACAATTGTGCTTGTTCTCTAAAGACGTTGTATACGTACTCTGAATCAAGCTCGCCAAAAGGCACAATCATCTCGCCAACTGACGATATATCACCAAGTACATAGACATTTTTGTCACTAAACTTAGCAACATCCTTTGCTATATTTACTGCCTGTTTATTTATATCAACAAAATACTCTTCGTATCCCAGCTTTTCTAATTTGTATCTGTTTGCACTGAACGTGTTTGTAAGCAGAAAATCTGATCCGGCTTGGACATATTCGCGCTGTAGTTCATATACAGCTTTCGGGTTGGTAACATTTAGCAATTCTACGGGGGTTTTTCCTTCAATATGTCTGCGCTTAAAAAACTCTGTGCCATAAGCACCATCGAGAAAAAGTATCCTTTCATTCACAATCCTGGAGAAAAGTTCCCTATTCATCAATATAATGGGCAAGGATACTCCAACTTCCAAGCGGTAGCCTAAGTTGGAGAGGAATTGCCCTACCTCCTTTCTGTTCGTCTTAAACTTTTAAAATAAACAAACGTGTGATATATATAATTATATCAACTGATACATCTGGCGCACATTAGTGCGGACAAGTAAACTGATGAGCCTGATGGCTCTACAGTGTAGAGGCTGTTTAGACCAGCCTGAGAGAATAAGGGTCGTTTGACTAAACTTCTTTCGAAATCCTCCACCTCTGAGGTGGTGGGTAGTTTAATTTGCTCACCTATAGGTTCAACATACTATTGTTTGCCGAAGATCATTTCAAGCAATGTCTTAGTAGATTGTCCTCTTCCCATCGTGAAAACATGGATGCCTGGTGCACCAAAATCTATCAATCTTTCAACAAGTTGCGATGTATATTTCAGCCCGATGGTAAACTCTTCTTTTTCTGTTTTAGCCTCCTGCATTTCTTTGACAAACGATTCCGGTATGTTGACGAAAAATTTTCTGGGAATACTATATATTGACTTTAAACTTACAACCGGCTTTATCCCCGGAATTATAGGGACGTTAATGGACAGCTTACGTGCCATTTCAACGAATCTCTTATAAACGTCAAAGTCGAAAACCATCTGTGTGATAATGTAGTCAGCACCCATGTCCACCTTCTCTTTGAGATGTCTCATGTCTTCTTCCAAATTCGGCGATTCGAAATGTTTTTCCGGATAACCGGCGACCCCTATGCAGAAATCTGTGGGATGCGCATTTTCACATGGATAGAGGTATTTACAATTGTTCATATCAGAGATTTGTTTTACCAATTCACTTGCATGTTTGTAGCTGTCCTTTTCTATCTCTGCAGATTGGTTTTCGTACTCACCACGTATGACAAATAGATTTTCCACGCCGATCAAATTCAAGTCTATGAGCATGTCTTCTATTTGATACTTATTCATACCATAACAAAGCACGTGGGGCACAACATCGACATTGTATCTTCTCATTAAAGCAGCAGTTATTCCCACTGTGCCGGGTCTTTTGACTTTTGGCACCTTTACAATTCGTTCGTTGAGTTCTACGTATGTCATCTCTGGTGCATGCCTTGTGACATTTATGAAATTGATTGGGAAATGCATTAGTTGATCTAAGACAGAGTATATCTCATCTATATTTTGTCCCCTATTTGGTGGTAGAATTTCTATAGATAAAACCAGTCCTTCTTTTATCTTATCAACAACTTTCACGTCAATCTCCCTCCCCTTGACTGATTAACACCAGTCCATGCTTTCCTACCGCGCCTAGTTTATCTCTATAGATGATAACAACAGTCTGCACGTGTTCATTTAAGGCGATTTTCAGAACTTTTTCAATGTCTTCTTCGTTCTTTACCATGTTACAATAGGAAGTTGCGAATGCATCCGCAAAACTGGCAGAATCGGATACAATTGTTACTGCGTCAGCTTTACCGAAACTAAATGAATGCCCTACGGTGCCTGAAGAAGTACATACACCATGTTTACCTGGTGGTATTTCCAGCCCTATCTTGCCTGATAAAACAGAATTTCCAGCATAAATAGCAACATCTATTGGCTGGATGTTCTTTATGAATATGTCACCTCCGTTTTCGACAACAACCTCTCCACAGTTGAACTCCTCTATTAGAAATCTTCCAACCTCGTCGGCAATTGCACCAGCCACCGCTGCCATTGGCCCCACAGAGGCAGATCTAGAAGCATTCACCATCTGCTGAACAACCTTTGACTGAGTGTCGATTTGAAGTGGTTCGAATGAAGTCAGGAATATCGGGTCTTTCAGAATGCAATCTTCGATCTCTTTACGTAGCTTGATTACGATATCGTAAGTAAAATTTATCATCCTTTCATGGAATACATCTACCCCAATCCAAAGGTCCGTTTCTTTATATGCAACTGTAAAGCTTTCGAACCTACCATTATGCCAATTTCTGTAGAAGCGATCTGTTTCAAGCATCTGGAGGTAGTTTCACCCCCACTGGACAGGCATCGGAACATAATCCGCACATGACACAATTTTCTTCTGTAAAAGTGAATTTCCCATCGTCAAGTGTAAGTGCGTCGTATAGACATAAACTCACACATGCTCCACAGTCTACGCAACGATGTTCGTTAAGTTCCGTCTTCTTAGTGCTTGGCTTTTCAACAAGTTTCTTTAGCGAACGCTCTTCTTTAAATAATTCGACAGGCTTTGTGAGTAGGAAGTGATTCTCATAGACCCATCTCTTCAATTCATTAGCTATCTCACGTGCCATTGGCAAACTAGAAATGGACGAGGTCTTAGCTTTTCTACCATCTATCTCCACCCATCCGGACCTTAGTTGTGCATAGTTGACACGGGCAACTACAGGTCTATCCAACTTGCTATAATCTTCTATCTCTGTCTCTATTTCTTCATTACTGCGAGAGACATAGTAAGCGATTTCTTCGTTGAGAATCGGAATTGGTACACCTATACCTATGAAGATCGTTACACCATACTCTTTGAAATATGCGGCTTTTATGTATCTGGGATTCATCTTCTTTGCATCTCCCACCAATGCCAGTGTTCTTGAAGCATTGATCGGGATTCCATAATTATTTGTTTTCACATCGTTTTTGAATTGTGTGCCCGGCCACACAACGTATCCCACTCCACCACACAAGAATATCCTCGTTCCAAGTCCTATCGTCATGAGATTCGGGTCTTTCAAAAGTGGGCTCAGTTCTCCGGATGTTGAATAGGTTACGTTCCCAAAGTTTGGTAGCAATTTACCCATATAGGTATACATGATCTTATCAGAGCTATTTGTTGCAGCCGCATAGTTTTGATATGCATTTCTTGGATTTAGAAGGAAAAAATCATTTATCATGTCTTTATTTATATAGCCATCAAACTCTTTCCTTGGGTAACAATCGGTGCCCTTTCCAGAAGCTCTCAAGTGTAAATTTTCACCTTTGATCAGGGATTCTATGATATGTGCACCACCAAGTGTCTTATCCTCTTTAGATTCTTGAGTTGCACCTATATAACCATCTACTGCTGCAAGGCCACCATATACTTCAACTCCAGACAATTCTATTCTTTCCATACGCATGGGTGGAGTTGTGTGTCCAAAATTTATGAAAGCCCCACTAGAACACATAGGTGCAAAAGTTGCTGTTGTTACTACATCCACTTTCTCTGCTATCTCCTTTACACCAGACTCTTTGGCCATTTTCACAACTTCTTCTGCGGTTAGAACGACTGCCTCTCCACACTTTATCTTTGTGTTGATTTCCTCAATGTCCTTCAAACTCGTCACCCCCGAAAAACTCTTCATGTATTGCTTTCAAAGCCTTTTCTCTATTTTCGCTACTAACTATGAAATACGTTGTTACATCGGATGCACCTGCTGAAATCATTTCCACATTTATCTCTTGCTTTGAAACTGCTGAAAAGATCCTTGCAGCTACGCCATGTTTTCTCAAGATGCCATCTCCAACAGTTGCAATCAATGAAATCCCTGTCTTGTAGCATATATCCTCAACTTCTATGATCTTCATCTTCGACGTTATCCGTTGACATCGCTCCACATCGTAGCTTGAAATCAGTATATTTATACTCGTTTGAGAAGTTACCACAGATTTTATATTTATACCCTCATTTCCAAGCGTTGAGGCAATGAATCCCAAGATTCCTGGAACACGGCCAACGTTAGATCCCTTGAACTGAATAATTGCCACATCATCGGTAAACGATATGCTCTTTACAACAGATTCGGTAATGAGACCGGTTGAAGATATCATTGTATCAGGGTCCTCAATGGAGGTAAATGAATTTATGTTGTATACATAAAGCGGTATCTTTTTCTTTCTCACAGGATCTACAGCTGCGTGGTGCAATATCTTTGCACCAAAGTACGACAGTTCAGCAGCTTCATCGTAATTTAGCTTTTCAACAGATTTGACACCCTTTACGATCTTTGGATCACTTGTCATGAATCCTGAGACATCCTTGTAAAGATCCACCCTCTGAGCATCTATGCAATATGCGATGCAGGTCGCTGAATAATCGCTTCCGCCACGGCCAAGTATGGTGACTTTGTCTTCATACACTCCGTAGAAACCGGGTACAACATAATTCTTGCCCTCTTTGAAAAAACTCCTTAAATTCCTCTCACTAGCATCCAAATCCACAGAGGCATTCTTAAATTTGCCATCTGTTACCATCCCGAATTGCTCTGGAAGTGCTTCTTCAAAGTCTAAACCCATTTTATTGAAATAGTATGTCAAGAGGAGAGAAGAACATCTCTCTCCGTGGCTTACAACGTAATCGTGAACAAAATCAGGTATCTCTCCTATGAGTTGACTGCCGACAAGCATATTTCTTATCTGATATACTCTCTTTCTCAGCACGTCTAATTCCTCACCGAGAAAATCGCAGTATCTTGAATAGAGATGTGACAAGAGTTCTTCTACATCGAGCGTTTGTATGTTTCTCAAAGCACTGATCAATGAATTTGTAACACCATTTAGTGCAGAGACAACCACAACAATCGGCTTGTCGTACATCCTGACGACTTCCAGTATCCTTGAAAGATCACTCCGATGCCTTAGATTAGACCCACCGAATTTGAGTACGAAGCTATCCATTCTTTCACTCCCCTTTCCCAAAATTACCTCGAATATACGAAGTACATGGGTAGACTGTTGCGATTTCTACAATTATAATCTATAAAATTATTTTTGAAAGTGGCATTTTAGCAAGTTATAGTGAGAAATAAGCGCTATGAATCGTTGAGAATAGAATATGAGTATGGATTGCTTGATCAAGCTTGATCAAGATAGTGAGTAATCAGCTAGAAAATAAAGAGACAATTGTCGAGTTTCTATTGATGTGATTGAGCTTTCAAGATTCCTTCAAAGACCGGGTCGAGCAATTTGTATCCATCTTGTGTCTTTTCTATGATCGACATTTTCTCAAGATTATCGAGTAGGCTAGAAAGCCTTGAATCACTTATCATATCTCCTTTAGCAAAAAGATGGTTTCTCAACATTGTCCAGGTGTTTATCCCCTGTGCAATGAGTTTTAGTATCGTGGTATATCTCGGACTTCTCTTTTCGAGCTCATTCATCTCTTTTTTGAAAAGTCCTTCCATCACAGAATAAACCTCTCTCAAGGCATTTTCCTTGTCTCTTGTTTCCACGTACTTCACGCCAAACAATGTTAAATAACCTGCTATGCCATCTATCTTTTCAACAATCTCAGAGATCTCAAAATCTACCTCTTCCCCTATTTCTTGAAAGCCTGTTTGCAAAAATTCCATAGATTGCTCGAAATTGAATGGCTTGATAAGCATCTGTTGGATAGCCCTTCCATACAGGGGTGAATTGTAATCCTCAAGCTTTAGAAAATCGTAGAGTACCCCTACTTCAGAACCAGTTATTATCACCCGCACATTAGCCAAGTAATCGTAAACATATGACAGAAAGGCAAGAAGGTCGTTCCCACCCCTTGAGCCGTAGAACCTGAAATATTGAGCTTCATCAAAACACACAACGAAGAACGTTCCTTCAGACTCGGCCAGTTCGTTGAATCTTTCAAATACATCTGATAGAACTACTTCTTTTGGATTCACTTCAACAGCGTTTCCAAATACATTTATACCTTTAATCCTTTTGAGAAAGTCCTTAATCTTCTCAACATTTGAGATTTTTGAAAATCCTGTGCCCAGCTCTTTTACAAGGTCCGAATGAGTTATGTTTCCAGATGAACGTTGATACACCTTCCTCCCGTCTATTGTGAGATGAATGAAATTCCTTTCGTTTAAGAAAACACTTATTAGAGATGATTTGCCAACTCTTCTTAGTCCGGTTACCAGAACAAGTGGATATGTTTCCAAGGATTGTCTCAGAGCGGAAAGCTCTTGAACCCTATCAAACAAGTCGTCTCTTTTAACCTTTGGAGTAAGTGAAAAGAGCATTCTTGCCACCTCCTGTTTTCTATTTCTAGTCTGTTATGTATAACATTATATCACCTCTGGGGGCGGAAGTGACTTCCGGGGGCGGAAGTTACTATGAAATTGGTACGATATATATATATAATTCTAAGATATCACACGTCTCAATTGAGAAGAATATTCGTGAAACGTTGTTTTCTCTGAATATGTTCGAAATACGTACTATTTATTGTTGACAACAAAGTGCGTGATTATATAATAGACTTGTCAATGTAGTTGTACGGTGTACTGTGTAAAGTGAACAGTTCTACAACGAGTTTACCATTTTATCTAGTACTGATTATTTGAAACCGAGTTGAAGGTCGAGGTGGAGATGGATAATGCATGACAGGAATAGAAATCGAGAAGAAAATGTAAGCGTACATCAGCACCATGATCATCATGGACACTCTCATGATCACAGTCCGCTAATCGATTCTGAAATAAGTGGTGTTAGACTATTCTACGTTGTACTGCTGAATTTCGGCATCACAGCTGCCGAATTGATTGGCGGAATAATCGCAGGTAGTCTGTCTTTGATCTCAGATTCGCTTCATAATTTTAGTGATGCGATGTCGATCGTTGTAACTTATTTTGCCCACAGGATATCTTTGAGAAGACCATCCGAGAAGAAAACCTTCGGATATAAGCGTTCAACAATTCTTGCAGCGTTTCTAAATTCGCTTACTTTGTTGGTTATAGGAGGGTTTCTCATAAAAGAGGCGGTCGAGAGATTTGCGAATCCAGTGATAGTTGAGAGCACAACGGTCATATGGGTCGGATCTATCGGCTTGATTGCCAATCTGTTAAGCATGTACCTACTAAGAAAATGGTCGGGGAAGGATATGAACATCAGGTCTGCGTATTTGCATATGCTCACAGATGCACTTTCTTCTGTGGTGGTGATATTAGGTGCGATAGTGATGAGGTTTTCTAATTTGAATTGGCTTGATCCGTTGCTAACAATCTTTATAGCGGCGTATGTGATAGAAGAAGGTTTTCAGATACTAAGCAAATCGATAAACATTCTCATGCAGTCTGTACCGGAGGTAACTGATATAAACACAATCGTTGAAGAATTGAAGAAAATTGAAGAAATACAAGACATACACCATGTTCATGTGTGGAGCTTAGACGAAAAAACGGTATTTTTTGAGGGGCATATAAATCTTAAACAGGATCTCCCCATAAGCAAAGCAATGGCTGTAGAAGAAAACGTTAAGAGTCTGCTAGAAAATTTTGGCATCTCCCATGTGACAATCCAATTTGAATACAATGGTTGCCCCGATTGTGGTGTGATAAAAGAATAGAATTGATGAGAGCTATCGATAAATAGGTTACTATTCGATGATGCCGGCGATACACGTTGTTGTTTTTCTAGGGATCATGATACCAGAGTCGAGTACCGTTATTTCATCCTCTATTCCGAGCAACCTAATATATTCTCTGTTGACTAGTATATCTAAATCCCCATAGCCAGGAGAGAATCTCATCGTAAGCTTTGCATTGTTTTCCCTTTTGAATATCTCTTCAAAAGTATCGTTAAGCCTCTCAAGTGATTCTGATGCCCATGAATCGAGTAGAAAACCTAGATAGACCGATATTTGACTGAGTTCTTCTATTTGCTGGTCTATCTTTTTTCCAAGTGTTGCTACGAAAACAAGGAATTCCCTATATACCTTGAATTTTGAAGGAACACATTGATCAGATAATTCTGCTCTTTCAAATACCTTCCAAAAAACCTTTGGTTCTGCATTTTCAAGACCCATTAGGTAAATTCTATTCACATCTTTCATGATGTTCTCATCGTTTATTACTTCAGAGTACCTCACGCCTGCCCTTGCTAAGAAGATCTTCTTTGACGGCATGAAATCGGGTTTCCTTGGAATAAAAACATTCAATGAATCATCACCACCCGGTTATCCATATATTCATGCTATAATTTTAGCATAGAATATTAATTGCATCGAGTATCTAATGATATTCACTGGAGGTAACAAGATGGATCAGCAAAAAAACGGTGTGGAAGACCTAAGCATATGTAGTACTTGCAAAGGAAAGTGCTGTAAATCATATCCTGGTCCAGCAACACCGAAAGATTTCGGTGCACCAGACGCAGAACGCATGTACATGAAGTTGTACGACGCTTTGAGCTCAGGTAGATGGACAATTGACTGGATAAATCAAGAAGAAGGACGATACTTTATAAGGCCGGCAACAAAAGGTTTTGAATCAAGCATTTTCGACCACAGATACACGGGAGAATGCACTTTCTTAACATCGAATGGTTGTGAACTTCCTTTTAGAAAAAGGACCGAAAGTTGTCGTATGCTTGTGCCTAAACTCGGTGAAAAGTGCGATTCACAGGGCTATACAAGAGCTTACGTAGCAAAAATGTGGCAACCGTATGTTAATGTGCTTATACAGGCTGCCACGGATGTTGAGAAGATCGATATGCAACTCAATTTTTAGGAGTACTATGGAGTACTATTTCTGTCCCCATTCTTTGAATGCGTTCGTTATCGGTAGTCGTCTATCCTTTCCGAACGCCCTTGGCGTTATTTTCGGACCAGGCGGTGTTTGTCTACGCTTGTATTCATTAACATCAACCATCCAAGCTACCTTCCTCACTATTTCTTCATCAAACCCTTCAGCAATTATATCTTGGACGCTGTGATCCTCTTCCACGTACATGCGTAATATCTCATCCAGTACGGGATAGGGCGGTAGTTTATCCTGATCTGTCTGATTCTCCCTTAGTTCTGCGCTTGGCACCTTTTCAAAAACCCTTCTTGGTATTATCTCATTACCAGCCTTTTCATTAGCGTACTCGGCAAGTTCGTAGACAAGGGTCTTATAGACGTCCTTGATAACTGCATATCCGCCCGCTGTATCCCCGTAGAGTGTTGAATATCCGGTACTGCTCTCACTCTTGTTACCAGTTGTCAAAACAATCCAGCCAAACTTGTTGGACAAAGCCATCAATACAATACCACGTATACGTGCTTGTAGGTTTTCTTCTGTCGTATCGAATGGTAAGTCACCGAATACCGGTTTAAGTATTTCCAAGTATGTTTCGTATACCTTCAATATGGGAATCGTCAAGTACCTTATACCAAGATTATCTGCCAACAGCTTGGCATCTTCGACACTATGCTCCGATGAGAATGGTCCTGGCATAGAAACACCAATGACGTTTTCTTTTCCAAGTGCATCTACTGCAATACATGCAACAAGCGAACTGTCCATTCCCCCACTTAGGCCAATAACTGCAGTCTTCATGTTGTTTTTGAATATATAATCTCTCGTATTCAGTACGAGTGCATGGTAAATTTCTGCGATTTTCGGTAACGTTGTTTCTATCCTTTGGCCAATCTTGGGCTTGTCTTCGTTACGTTTGAAATTCAGGTGAATCATTTCAAGTTCGATGGAATTTCCCTCACCAAGACCAAATTTGTCTTGTCTCCTCCTTGGATCTCTTAGCCTCGCCTTGTCTACAGCAACAAGATCTACATCAGCAACCAGAAAATCTTCTTCAAACTGTTTTGCTCTCGCAACTACTTCACCGTTTTCGTTGATAACTAAACTTGCACCATCAAATACAAGTTCATCCTGACCTCCAACTGAATTGATATATGCAACAACAGCTAGATTGTCATTAGCCCTGACTGAAAGCATCCGTTCTCTCCATGCCAGTTTTTGAACGTAATATGGAGAAGACGAGAGATTGATTATAATCTGCGCATCTCCCACTAATGACTCTATTCTTGCAGGACCTCCTGGATACCATATATCTTCGCATATCGTCACCCCAATTCTTACACCGTTCAGTGTAAACACAAGCGATTTGTTTCCACGCTGGAAATATCGCATCTCATCGAAAACACCATAATTTGGGAGATAGTTCTTATGGTACTTTGCTTGGACTCTCCCGTCAAGGAGAACAGCTGCTGAATTATATATGTCACCCTCCTCATCCACAAAACCAACAACTGCCACTAATGTTTCGGGTATGTGTGATGCAATCTCGTTGAGTGCTGCAAGATTCTTCTTTATAAAATGGGGTTTGAACAATAAATCTTCAGGAGGATATCCAGTAATAGTCAGTTCAGGGAAAACAAGTATGTCGGTTCCCATATCAACTGCTTTTTCTACCTGTCCAATTATTTTCATCTTGTTACCTTCAATATCTCCAACTGTTGTATTAATCTGTGCGAGCCCTAATCTGAGTTTACGCATCTTGTTTCCCCCTTTCGATTGTTTCTGTTGATTGATCAGTCTGGTTCTTTCCCTTTCGACCTGACATTAACATAAGTGGTAACATTGTGAGCGTGAGCAAAGTTGCTGTGGCTATGCCCAAGGAAACAAGTATAGCCACCCTCTTAAATAAGACAAGTTCACCACCTATTAACAATGTTAGAAATCCGCCAATTATTCCAAATGCGTTACCAATTATCGAAGGACCTACATTCTTTACTGTAAGAAATATGTCTTTTGTCCTGCCGTAATTATGCCCTATATGTATTGAATAATCTATCGCAAGCCCTATTATTATACTTGAAGTTATGGCAGTCGAAATCTCGAGCTTCATGCCAAATAGTGACATATACACGAAGTTCAGCACTGTAGCAATTATCACAGGACTAGTTAACTTTAATGCCTCTAACAAATTTCTAAATACGATCCATATGGTTAAGAACACTATTAAGAGTGCAGTGAAAAGGCTTTGAAGTTGATTCTCCAAGATGGTGTCATTCACTGCCTTCCAAATGAATGGTACACCTGCCAAGAAATATTCGTAAGGTAATCCATCCAGTGATTTTTCAATTAGTTTCGTGACTTCGTCGAGGTTCTCACTCCCAGATTTTGTGAGATTGACTGCAAGCCTTATCGTTTTAGCATCAGATATGTAGTACTTAAGCATGGGTTGACTTCTCGATGCCAAAATGAGTGCAGTAACTGGAAGATCAGTTGGAAAATCTACATTCGTTATATATTCGGAATTTGAAAGGTCCGAGATTATCTTCTCAATGTTTGTATTATCGCCAGGTAAGAATATTCCCAAGGGCTTTTCGAGTACTATGTATATACTATCACGTAATTCAAACTTTTCTTCAAGGAGTTTGTACCCGACATTTATATCAGATTTTTTTGAAAAGTAGTCTGTGCTTGTAAGCCCAACTTTGATTCTTGAAATCAAAAATGGTGAAAGAATCAGAGCAAATACAACTATGGCAACTATTACCCAGGTAGCCTTTGTGCCTACGAAATGCATGCCGAAGTCTCGTGGTTTCTTCTTCGAGTTCTTACTTGCTCTTTTCAGAAGTTCATCCCCAACCGTTAAGGTTAGGATAAAATCAAACAACAATCCGATAGAAACGAGAAAGCCAAATTCTCTGAATGCAGGAATTGCAACAAATATGAATGATCCGAACCCAACAGCAGTTGTTAGCATGGATAGAAAAATAGGTTTGGAGATACTTTTTTTTGCACTTTCATCCCTGAAGATTGCATTGTAGTAATGCAACGGATAGGCTGAACCTATAATTATGAGAAAAGATGGTATCATTGCGGTGAGCATATTCAGTATTCCATTGAAGAGAAAGAGTACCGCAAAAGTGAATAGTGACGAAAGTATCGGTATGAAAAGAGATACAACTGCAGCCCATACACTCCGAGTTTGGTAGTAAAATATGGCAAGTATCACTAAGAACATCACCGATGGGTAGAAGAACATGGAACGTTGTAATTCATCGAAGAGTTTGTTATTTACGGAAGCTTCTGAGATTACGATTACGGGTTCATCTTTCAAATTATTCGTTATCTTCCTTACGATAGCCTCAACTTCGCTTTCATCCTGTGCATCCGTATTCAAAACAGTTAGAAGCATAGCATACTTCTTGTCATTCGAGACGAAGCTCTTCAGACTTGGTGGCAAGTTCTCAAAATCCACGGCATCATTATTAACATACATGCTTGCACCGGGATAATTCAAAACTGATATCACCATTTTTACGTTATCCATCTTTTCGATCTTTTCTTGTATGGTTCTGATTGAAGATAGTGCGCCAGAGGTATCAAGTGGTACATAAGACTCGTAGATTATGCTGATATTCGTCGAGTCACCGAATTTCGATTCCATTTTAATTTCGTTCTGAAGCGCCGGGTTATCTATCTCCGTCATCGGTTTTCCTGCTTTATATCCGGGCAAAAATGTCTCTATTCGAGTCTCTATTTTAGCATTTCCGACTATTATGACTAGTGATAAAATCAAGAGTAGTAAAGATATTATTGTAAATTTGTAATTGTACACTTTATCGAAAAATCTAGCGATTGAGTTCCTTGCCATGGTAATCTCTCCTCCCAAATTTATATGGCTTTGAGTGTCTTATTCATGTTTCAGATGTACAACATCTTTCTAGTCATTCCACCATCGACTACAAAGTATTGACCAGTTATAAAGCCACTCTTTTCATCATCTACCAAGAAGGCTACCAAACTAGTTATATCATCTATCGTCCCCGCCCTTCCTGTTAGATGTTGTTTATGGTCTTGTTTTGTAACTTCTTCATTTTCATGGAGTATCCATCCAGGGCAGATGGCGTTTACTCGTACGTTCGGGCCCAACGAATTTGCAAGTGCATGCGTGAGCCCTAAGATTCCAGCTTTTGAAGAACTGTATGCTTCATTGCCTGGTTCGGACATCAATGCCCTCGTAGATGAAATGTTTACTATCGCACCTTTTCCAGGATTTTCCAACATAAGTGGGATACCAAATCTTGTCATCAAAAAATATCCTGTTAAATTCACATCGATTGCCCTTTTCCATTCTCCAACACTGAGATCCAAGAAATTCTTGAATTGCCCTATAGCTGCGTTGTTTACAATCGCATCCAATCTACCGAATCGCTCTTTCAGAAGCACGTAAAATTCTGCCACAGCATACTCGTCTGAGACATCTCCTGTATATAAAAAGATGTTCGCGTTTTCTCTTTCTGGGAAATCATCCAGTGATTTCTTGTCACGATCCATTATTCCAACCTGCCATCCGTCTTTCAAAAAACTCAAGGCTATACCCTTGCCTATATTGTTTGCACCGCCACTGACAACGATAACTTTTCTTCCATGTCTTTCATGCAGTTTTTCTGACATAGACTCTCACCCCAAATCACTATTGATATTTCTACATAAATTATACCACTGGTGCTATAATAGTATTGTCACCTTCACTATATCTCAGTATATCATAGATTTCACGGATTTTGGGGGTGGTATCATGTTCAAAAAAGGAAGAACTAGTAAGCATTTTTCAATCTCTATCAGAACCTTAGGACTTAGAATATGTATTTTAACTCTGATAGTAGCTTTATTTCTTTTCTCGTCAGCAACTTCCTCAAGTACGGCGAAGGAGGTGAATAAGGTGGACAACTTGAACGTGACAAGTTCGTTTAAGAATGGGGAGTTCATACCCAAGAAGTATGCTTGTGAAGGAGAGGATATCAATCCAGAAATTATTGTGACAAGCATTCCTGCAAATGCCAAAACAATTGCCATCATATGCGATGACCCAGATGCGCCAGTTGGTACCTTTGTTCATTGGGTGCTTTGGAACTTTCCCGTTGCTGGTACAAAGGCAGTGATACCGGAAGGTTTGAAAAAAGTTGACAAGCTATCTGATGGGACTCGTCAAGGGTACAACGATTTTGGAAAGGTCGGTTACAACGGCCCATGCCCTCCTAAGGGACATGGTGTACATCATTATCATTTCAAAGTCTATGCCTTAGATACTACTTTGGATATCAAAGGGAATGTGAAGAAGGCAGATCTTGAAAAGGCAATGAAAGGACACATACTAACTCAGGGAGAACTTGTTGGATTGTACGAGAGGAAATAATAGAGAAACAGCAAGCAACTGGAATATGAAGGATAATCAAGAAACTAAGAATCGGAGGTAAATCTGTGGAACAAGTCTTTGTTGTAAGATATTCAGAAATCGGTTTGAAAGGCAAGAATAGAGACTTTTTCGAAAAAAGGCTGATAGACAACATAATAAAAATAGTCAGACCAGCAGCTGTGAACAAACGATATGGAAGGGTCATCGTAAGGATAGGTAGAAACAACCCAGAAGTACTTGAAGAACGATTACGATATGTACTGGGCATTCAAAATTATAGCTTAGGATATGCGTTACCGCACGATTTGGATCAAGTAAAGGATACTGCATTAAAGCTTGCACAAGACGAAGTGTCAAATGGTGCGAAGACATTCAAAATAGCCGCTCAACGAGGATTCAAAGAGTTTCCGCTCAACAGCATCGAATTGAATAGGGAAATTGGCGCTTATGTACTGGAAAACATAGGCGAATTGAAAGTGGATGTGCATAATCCAGCATTTGAAATTGGTGTTGATGTGAGAGAAAAAGAAATATTCGTATTTTGTGGGAGACGTAATCTCTCCGGTGGATTACCAGTAGGAGTCTCCGGTAGAGCGATGTTATTACTAAGTGGTGGTATAGACAGTCCCGTTGCCGGATGGTACGCAATGAAACGGGGGCTCGAGATACAAACACTTTCATTTCTCAGTCCACCGATGACAACTGAAAAATCCGTGCAAAAAATATTAGACCTTGGAAAGATCCTATCAAGATATCTTCCAAATCCACTAAAGATGTGGATAGTACCACTAACAGAAGTTCAGATGTACATCAAAGATAGTGCGCCTGATGAGTATTCTCTCATCCTGCAAAGACGGTCCATGATGAGAATTGCAAGCATGATTGCACGGAGAAACAAAGCAAAGGCGATAATCACTGGTGAAACACTGGGACAAGTAGCAAGCCAGACTTTAACAAATATGGCAGCAGTAGAGGATGCAAGTTCGTTGATCGTTTTGAGACCATTGGTTGGATTTGACAAACTTGAGACAACGAAAAAGGCGAAAGAGCTTGGAACATTTGAGATTTCTATACAACCCTATATAGACAGTTGCACTGCATTCTCGCCAAAGAAACCTGCGACAAAATCTGATATTAACGAGATTAGAGAAATAGAATCGAAATTGGAGAAGCTATCCGATTTGGAATACGAAGCATTTCAGAAAAGAGAATTGTATAAAGTGGGTAACGATTAAACCATCCCACCACCTATAGAGGTGGGGGATTTCGAAAGAAGTTTGGTCAAACGACCCTTATTCTTTCAGGCTGGTTTAAGCAGCCTCTAGCCTGTAGGACTCTTAAGTCCACCAGGTTACTTTTGCGAAGTATGTTCAGTGCACCGTTGCAATCAGCGTTTATAATTGTACCTTAATCGATTGTAACCTTGCATTCTCCTTGTTATACCACTGGTTGATTGATTTTAGCTTTTTGCCATCCACTATAAAGGACGCCCCAGTGTTTGTAACACAGGTTGCAAGGTTTTCAAGACCCAA
>Ga0208823_1001005_pt1 | contig 22870 bp, 18 predicted proteins | sample AD_UKC075_MetaG_FD_184440 | JGI IMG/M metagenome (GOLD analysis project Ga0208823, IMG submission 184440) | Active sludge microbial communities of municipal wastewater-treating anaerobic digesters from USA - AD_UKC075_MetaG (SPAdes) (version 2) | ecosystem: Engineered > Bioreactor > Anaerobic >... | reverse complement strand
CGGCTGCCCGCCATCCCGAGGACGGTGATCGAGCCGTCGTATGCCGCGACCGCAGCGACGATCGCGCGCGCGTGCGGCTCGTGTCGGGCGGCAGCGTGGTAAAGCGCGCCGTGGGGCTTGAGGTAGGTGACGCTCCCGCCCGCTGCACGGCATACCCCGTCGAGGGCCGCGAGCTGGACGAGGACGTCGGCGCGGACCTCCTCCTCGCTGGCGTCGATGAAGCGGCGACCGAAGCCGACCAGGTCGCGGTAGGACACGTGGGCGCCCACGGTGACGCCCCGGTCGAGGGCCGCCCCGACCGTCCGAGTCATGGTGAGGGGGTCGCCGGCATGGAAGCCGCAGGCGATGTTGGCACTGGTGACGACGTCCAACAGGGCCAGGTCCTCGCCCATCGTCCAGGCACCAAAGGACTCGCCCAGGTCGGCGTTGAGGTCGATGTGCACGACACGATTGTCCGACATGGACCGGTGTGGGGCAGCGGCCTCGCGACCGACCGGCCCTTGGCCGCAGGATTCGTTGCTCAGGTGCCTGTTGACCGGAGCTTATGCGGGCTAGCATTCCCCCAGCGGCTCGGGGCGCGCGCTGCATGCTTCTGCGCGTGGCCCCGGTGGGAGCGGACGCTCGACCCGGACTCAAGGACGAGAGGATCCCTCGTGAGTGCATCACTGGCTGCGCGTCGCTGGACGCATCGAGCGTTCGGAGGCGCGGTCGCCCTGGCCCTGGCGGGGAGTGCGGCGATGACCGCGCAGGCCGCGACCGGCTCGGCCGCGATCGACCCGAACTCAGACGGCGTCGTCGCGACCTCAGGGGTGGACTCGTCCAGCGCCCTGATCCAACTCGTCGGCGACCCGCTCTCGACCTCACCCGATGTCGACCACGGCAACGGCCGGGTCAAGCTCGACGGGCAGAAGACCAAGAGCGTCAAGGCGGCGCTCGCCGCCCAGCGCAACGCCCTCAAGTCGTGGCTGCGCGCCAACGCCCCCAAGGCGAAGGTGACCGGCGAATACGACTTTGCCCTGAACGCGATCGCCGTGCGTCTCAATGGCACGTCGGTCGCCACGCTGCGTCAGGCGCCCGGCGTGGCCTCGGTGCAGTTGCAGGGGCTCTTCCACCCGACGGCGGACGACCCGGACCTGGCTCGAATCGACGGCCTGCTCGGTTGGTCGGCTGCCGGCGCCACCTCGGAGCCTAGTGACCCGGCATCGTGGGCCGGCGCGGGCGTGCAGGTCGGCATCATCGACTCCGGTGTCGATGCCAGCCACCCTTGTTTCAGTGATGAACGTTTCCCTGCCACCCGGCAGCTCGGCGACACGCACTTCACCAACAACAAGGTCATCGTCGCGAAGGTCTTCAACAACAAGGCCGGCAGCAAGGGATACACCGCTGAGGCGATCGGCGAGCACGGCACCCACGTCGGTGGCACGGTCGCCTGCAACCTGCAGACCCCGGCCGTCGTCAACGGCGTCGACATCACCTATGACCCCAGCGGCGTGGCCCCCGGAGCCCAGCTCGGCAGCTACAACGTCTTCCCCGGTGACGATGGTGACGCTCGCAGCGAGGACATCCTCAACGCCATCGAGGCCGCGGTCGCTGACGGGATGGACGTGCTCAACATGTCCCTCGGTGGCGGCTCGCACGGCATCCAGGACCTGCTGACCGTCGCTGTCGACAACGTCGACCGCGCGGGCATCGTTGTCGCCGTCTCGGCGGGCAACGAAGGCCCCGGCGTCATGACCATCGGCTCCCCAGGCATGGCCGAGCGCGCGCTCACCTCGGGTGCCTCGACCGTCGGGCACTTCGTCGGCCTCTCCATCAAGGGCGAAGGCACCGAGGTGTATGCCGCGACCGGCGACTTCCCCGCCCCCACGGCACCGATCTCCGCCACGCTGGAGGCGGTCAAGAACGCTGATGGCACGCTCGGCAACGGGTGTGCTGCCGGGGCCGTCGCTGCTGCTGTGCCGGCAGGGTCGATCGCCCTCATCTCGCGTGGTACATGCACCTTCGGGACCAAGGTCGCCAACGCCAAGGCAGCTGGTGCAGTCGCGGCGATCATCGTCAACAACGTCGCCGGTGACCCGATCGCCATGGCCGCCGACACCGCCCTGCCGGCCGACGTACAGCAACTGCCTGCCGTCATGACGGCCCTGTCGACCAAGGGCGCCCTGCTGGCGCTGGATGGCCAGCCGGTGACGATCGGTTCCGACCAGGCCTACCGGGTCACGACCAGCAACGACATCATGGCCGGGTTCTCCAGCCAGGGTCCGGTCGACGTGAGCTACCGCGTCAAGCCGGACGTCGTCGCCCCCGGCGTCAACGTCCTGTCCTCGATCCCGATGTCCTACTGCAACAACTACGTCGAGGGTTGCTGGGCGTTCTTCCAGGGCACGTCGATGTCCAGCCCGCACCTGGCCGGAATGGCTGCCGTCGTCCGCGCGGCGAAACCCGGTTGGGATGCCTGGCAGGTCCGCTCGGCGATCGCCAACACGGCCAAGTTGGGCGTGCTGACGCGCTTCACCGACGGCACCACGGTGGACGCCAACGTCCAGAAGGTCGGCAACGGCCTGGCTGACCTTGACGCCGCCGTCCGGGCGCAGGTCGCTCTGACGCGGCCCAGCGTGTCCTTCGGCGCGGTGCCCAACACGGCCGGCCAGTCGTTGACCGAGACGGTGACCGTGACCAACTTGACCGATGGGGCGCTGACCCTGCCGCTGTCGGTCTCGGAGGGCCCGGGCGAAGGTGTCTTCTCGGTCTCTCCTCAGTCGGTGAACCTGCCAGCCGGTGGCAGCGCCACGGTGACGGTGACGTTCACGTCGGCCAAGGGTTCGGCGCTCGGCAACACCCAGGCGACCCTGATGGTCGGCTCGGCCGCGCACGCCGCGCTGTACGCCTACCTCAAGTAGTCGCTCGCTGCTTACCTCAGTCGCCCCCGCCCGGACCTGGTCCAGGCGGGGGCGTCTGCCGTTGCCCCCGACACCCTCGACACCCCCCCCGGGACCGGCCGGGGGGGGTCGGCAGGGGTGTGGTCAGCGCGATGGGTGAGACCCGACTGTCACACCTTCAGAGTCGACGCGAGCGGGACGCCGGGTCGGTAGGCCAGGTGCAGATAGCTCGGCGCATCGAGCACCGTGAGATCGGCCGGCTCACCAACCGCGATCCGACCCCGCAACCCGAGGGTGCGCGCGGAGCCGGCTGTGGCGGCATACAGCGCCTCTGCGGGGGTCATCCGCAACTCCCGCACGGCGAGCGCGATGACGAACGGCATCGATGAGGTGTAGCAGGTGCCCGGGTTGCAGTCGGTCGCCAGCGCCACAGCAACACCGGCGTCAAGCAGCCGGCGCGCGTCGGGATAGGGGTGCCGGGTAGAGAACTCGACCCCCGGCAACAGCGTTGCGACAGTGCCGGTTTCGGCGAGTGCAGCGACGTCGGCGTCGGACAGGTAGGTGCAGTGGTCGACGCTCACCGCCCCGAGCTCGCAGGCCAATCGCACGCCCGGCCCGGGGCCCAGTTGGTTGCCATGCACGCGCACGGCCAGGCCGGCGGCGCGACCGGCCCGCAGGATCACCCGGGCCTCGTCCTCGGTGAAGGCGTGCGCCGACAGCGGCTCGCAGAACACATCGACATACGTGGCCGCACCCTGGGCGACGACCGCCGCCAGCATCGGCCCGGTCACCAGGTCGAGGTATGCCGCGCGGTCGGCGGCATACTCGGCCGGCACGACGTGCGCTCCGAGGAAGGTGACGTGCGGCGTGACCTCGCGGGCCAGGCGCAGCAGTCGAAGCTCGTCCTCGACGCTCAGCCCGTAACCACTCTTGATCTCGACGGTCGTCGTGCCCTGACGCCGCAACTCGGCGATCCGCGCGGCCAACAGCGTGCGCAACTCGTCGTCGGTCGCCCCGCGCGTCGCCGCCACAGTCGTCGCGATCCCACCCCCGTCGTATGCCGTGCCCGCCATCCGGGCCGCGAACTCGGCCGCCCGGTCACCGGCAAAGACGAGGTGAGTGTGCGAGTCGACGAAGCCGGGCATGACGGCGCACCCGCCCACGTCGACGCGCGAATCTGCCTGCGGGGCAGCGCTGGCCGGGCCTACCCAGACAACCTCCCCGGCCTCGACGAGGACGGCCGCGTCGGTGACGATCCCCAACCGAGCAACGTCGGGCGCCTGGCCCGCAGCCGACCAGCTCGAATCGTTGGTGACGAGCTCGGCGATCCCCGTGATGAGGGTTGCGGTCATGAAGCTGCTCCGTCGTCGAGGGCCGAGATGGCGTCCGTCAAGAGTCGGCCGACGTCGCCCAGTCGGTGTTGTCCGGCCGAGACGACCACTTCACCGCCGACGACGACCGTGGTGACGTCGGCGCCGGTGGCGGCATAGAGGATCTGCTCGGGGGCGGCACCGGCGGTGCGCGGCGAGTCCAGTCGCACGGTGACGAAGTCGGCCAGCGCCTCCGCGGCCAGCCGGCCCCCGTCGGGCCAGCCGAGGGCGGCATACCCGTTGCGGGACAACGCATCCGTGAGTTGGCCGGGGGTGAAGCGCCCGCGCTCAAGAGTGACGAGCCGCTCATGCGACTCCAAACCGCGGGCCTCCTCGAACGGGTCGACCACCGCGTGTTGGTCGGAACCGAGGGCGAGCGGCACACCCGCGTCGGCCAAGGCGCGAGCTGGCCCGATGCCGTCGGCGAGGTCACGCTCGGTCGTGGGGCAGAAGCATGCGGTCACGCCGGCGCTGGCCAGCGAGGCGATGTCGTCGTCGGTGAGGTGGGTCGCATGGACCGCCGTGGTCATGGGCCCGAGCGCCCCAGCCCCCTCCAGGAGCGCCGTCGGCGTCACGCCATAGAAGGCCAGCGCGGTCGCGTTCTCGGCGGGCTGCTCGGAGAGGTGGACGTGCAGGGGGCGCCCCACTGACGCCGCCACGACTCCCGCCAGCGCGTCCTTCGGGACGGCACGAACCGAGTGGATCGCCGCCCCCATGCGTGCCGTCGGGGTGTCGCTCATGAGCCCAACCCGCGTCGACCACGCGTCGACCGAGTCGTCGGAGAACCGTTGCTGCACAACGTCAAGCGGCAGATGGCCATCGGGGCCGAGGCCGCCGGCGAGATAGATCGTGTCGAGCAGGGTGAGCCGGATGCCGGCCTCAGCGGCCGCCTGGATGAGCGCCGCCCCCATGGCGTTCGGGTCGGCGTAGGGGGTGCCGTCGGGTTGGTGGTGCACATAGTGGAACTCCCCGACCGCGGTGAATCCCGCCAGCGCCATCTCCGCGTATGCCGCCCGCGCCAGCGCCAGGTAACGCGCCGGGTCCAGGCGGCTCGCGACGGCATACATGCGCTCGCGCCAGGTCCAGAAGGTGCCGCCGTCCCCATGGGTCCGACCGCGCAGGGCACGGTGGAACGCGTGGGAGTGCGTGTTGGCGAGCCCCGGCAGGGTCACCCCTGCGAGTCGGACATCCTCGGGCCTCGCCTCGACATCCGCCGACACGCCGACGATCCGCTCGCCCATCATCTCGAGGCGGACGCTAGCGGCCAATCCGCCTGGCAACCAGGCGTATTCGCACCAGTAGGAGGTCACGTGGTCACCCAGCCAATTCGGCAGCAGCGGCGGCCAAGGCGTGGATACCCCGGATGCAGTCGTCCCGCTCGGCGAACTCCTGGGGCGAGTGCGAGACGCCGGTCGGGTTGCGCACGAACAGCATCGCCGTGGGGATCCCGGCATTGGCGAGGATGCCTGCGTCGTGGCCCGCGCCGGTGGCGAGTAGGGGAGCCTCCGGCAACACCGCGGCCAGACGGTCGCGGAGTCTGGTGTCGAAAACCGTTGCGGGAGTCCAGGACACCTCGTCCACAGTCGTTCCGTCTTCGGACACCTCATCGCGCAGGGTCTGGACGAGCCCGCGCACGGCCTCCGGGTCGGCCCCTCGTGCGTCGAGCCAGGTCGTGACGTGGTCGGCGATCGCATTGACGGCATTGGGCCGGGCGATGACCTTGCCGACCGTGGCCACGCACCCACGTTCGCGGGCCAGCATCCGCGCCGACGCCACGACCGACGCGAAGCCGAGCATCGCGTCGTTGCGGTCCGCCAGCGCCGTCGTCCCCGCATGGTTGGCCTCGCCGAAGACATCGATCTGCCACCGGCCGTGGGGCCAGATCTCGGTGCCGATCGCGACCGCCCGAGCGGGGTCCCACAGGGCCGGGTCGCCGAAGGGGTCGTCCGGGTCGACGCACAGAGCCCGGCCCTGCTCGACATGCACCTCGACGTAGGCCGCCACACGGCGCAGGGCGTCCGGGTCCGGCCCCAGCGTGGCCGGGTCCCTACCCGCGGCGGTCCAGGCCTGCGCCATCGTCACCCCGTCACCATCGGTCAGGCTGCGGGCCCGGTCCGGTGACAAGGCCCCGGTGAGGATCCGCGACCCGGCGCAGGCGACGCCGAACCGTCCCCCCTCCTCGTCGGCGAAGTTGGCGATGCCGAGCGGAATACGAGGGGTGAAGCCGTTGTCCCGCAACGCATCGAGCGCGGCCAGCGCGCTGACGACGCCGAGCGGGCCATCGAAGGCGCCGCCGTCGGCGACCGAGTCGAGATGGGAGCCGAGCACGATGCCGGGTCGCGCGTCGGGGTCCCCCCACCAGGCCCACTGGTTGCCGGCACTGTCCCGCACGACCTCAAGCCCGCGCGCCCCGCACTCTCCGGCGAACCATTCCCGCAAGGTGTGGTCCTCACGGGTCCAGGCGAACCGCTCGTAACCCCCCGTCGCGGGGTTGCGACCGATGGGCGCGAGGTCGGCCCACATCCGGTCGAACGAGCGGGCGGCTGCGCCGTCTGGCGTGCTGAAGGGGGCCATGGGGTCTCCTTTTCGGGCTCAGTCGCGCGCTTGTATGAGGTTGGTGTCACTTGTATGAGTGTCTAGCCTCATCCAAGCGTCACTACCCTCATACAAGCTGCGCACCACCGAGGTCGGCGCGGGCGGCACACTCACTGCTCGCGCATGGGGATGCGGACGCCGAGGTCGGCCGCGACGACGTCCGCAGCCTCGTAGCCCGCGTCGACGTGCCGGATGACGCCCATGCCCGGGTCGTTGGTGAGCACGCGGGCGAGCTTCTGCGCGGCCAGCGGTGTCCCGTCGGCGACCGACACCTGACCCGCGTGGATGGATCGACCGATGCCGACGCCGCCGCCGTGGTGGATCGACACCCACGTGGCGCCCGACGAGGCGGCCGTCAGCGCGTTGAGCAGCGGCCAGTCGGCGATCGCGTCGGACCCGTCGAGCATCGACTCGGTCTCGCGATAGGGGCTGGCCACCGACCCACAGTCGAGGTGGTCGCGACCGATGACGATCGGGGCACTCACTGCGCCCGAGGCGACGAGGTCGTTGAACAGCGCGCCCGCCTTGTCGCGCTCGCCATAGCCGAGCCAGCAGATGCGAGCAGGCAAGCCCTGGAACGCAATTCGCTCCTTGGCCCCCCGCATCCACCGGTGCAGGCGGTCGTTGTCCGGGAAGAGCTTGAGGATCGCCTCGTCGGTCACCGCGATGTCCTTCGAGTCACCGGAGAGGGCAGCCCAGCGGAACGGCCCCTTCCCTTCGCAGAACAGCGGCCGGATGTATGCCGGCACGAAGCCGGGGAAGTCGAACGCCCGGCCATACCCACCGTGCCGGGCCTCGTCGCGGATCGAGTTGCCGTAGTCGAAGACCTCGGCGCCGGCATCCATGAAGCCGACCATCGCCTCGACCTGGTGGGCCATCGACACCCGCGCCCGATCGGTGAACTCCTCCGGCTTGCGCTCGGCATAGTCCTGCCAGTCGCCGAGCGAAATGCCTTCCGGCAGATAGGAAAGCGGGTCGTGCGCCGACGTCTGGTCGGTGACGATGTCGATGTCCACCCCACGGCGCAGCAACTCGGGGAACACCTCGGCCGCATTGCCGACGACGCCGACCGACCAGGCCCGGCGGTCGCGCTTGGCGGCCAGGGCGATCTCGATCGCCTCATCGAGCGACCCGGCGACCTCGTCGAGGTAACGGTGCTCGACCCGCCGATGCAACCGGGCCGGGTCGACGTCGACGATGAGGCACGCACCGCCGTTAAGGGTCACGGCGAGCGGCTGCGCGCCGCCCATGCCGCCACAGCCACCGGTGAGGGTGAGCGTCCCGGCCAGCGTGCCGGCATACCTCTTGTCGGCGATGGCGGCGAACGTCTCATAGGTGCCCTGGACGATGCCCTGGGTGCCGATGTAGATCCACGACCCGGCGGTCATCTGGCCGTACATCGTCAGCCCGAGGTGCTCCAGGCGCCGGAACTCCGGCCACGTCGCCCAGTCGCCGACGAGGTTGGAGTTGGCGATGAGCACGCGCGGCGCCCACTCGTGGGTCTGGAAGACGCCGACCGGCTTGCCCGACTGGACGAGCATCGTCTCGTCGGGCGCGAGCGTCGTCAGCGTGCGCACCATCGCGTCGAAACTGCGCCAGTCGCGCGCCGCCCGCCCGGTGCCGCCATAGACGACCAGGTCGTCGGGCCGCTCGGCGTTCTCGGGGTCGAGGTTGTTCATGAGCATCCGCAACGGAGCCTCGGTCTGCCACGAACGGGCAGTGAGGGTGGTGCCGCGGGGGGCACGGACGGGGCGGGCGCCTTCCATGGCGGACTCCTTCAGGGTAGATTGGTAGACAGTATGGGTAGAAAGGTGTAACCGGTGAGTCTCAACATCAAGAACGAGCGGGTATGCCGCCTGGCCAAGGAGGCGGCCGCGCTCACCGGGCAGACCCAGGTGCGCGTGCTCGAGCAAGCCTTGGAGCGGTTCATCGAGGAGCGCAGCAAGGCTGCCGAGGCGCAGGAGCGGTTCCGTCGGGTCCAGGAGATCTTGGCCTCATACACGGTCACCGACGAGGAGCGAGCGGCCACGAAACGGTTCATGGAGGAGATGTACGACGAGAACGGGCTCCCGGTGTGATCCTCGACAGTTCGGCGGTGTGCGCCATCGTGCTGAAGGAGGCCGAAGCATTGGCCTACTCCAACGCCGCGAGCGAAGCGGAGTCGGTGCGCATGGCGGCACCCACCTTCGTTGAGGCCGCCATGGTGATCGACGGCAAGGGCCGACCGGAGTTGACGAGGTCGTTCGATGAGGTCCTGGACTGGCTGCACGTCGAGATCGCGCCGTTCACCGAGCGTCAGGCGCGCCTCGCCCGCGAGGCGTTCCGCGACTTCGGCCGCGGCTCGGGCCATCGGGCCCGGCTCAACCTTGGCGACTGCTTCGCCTACGCCCTGGCCAAGGACGTCGGCGAGCCGCTCCTCTACAAGGGCGACGACTTTGTCCACACCGACGTCCGCGCGGTGTTCCCCCGGGGTTATGTCGAAGGCGTGTCGCCCCGCCCCTGATGGGCTCCGGACGCTGCTCGGCCTCATCAGCACACCTCAGGCCAACGGCCCGGTGACGGACTCGGCCGCCGCGAGGGCGCGGCCCGACGCGACGAGCTGCACGGCATACTCGATCTCGGGTGCCAGGAAGCGGTCAGGACCCACCCCGGCAACCCGTTCGCGCAGGGCGGCGACGACCGCGCCAGTGGCGGGGCTCGGCTGCAGCGGCGCTCGCAGGTCCAACCCCCGTGCCGCAGTGAGCAACTCGATGGCCAGCACGCGGGTGAGCCCGTCGACCGAGCGCCGCAGTTTGCGGGCAGCCGACCAGCCCATCGAGACGTGGTCCTCCTGCATCGCCGACGACGGGATCGAGTCGACGCTCGCGGGCGCGGCCAGCCGCTTCATCTCCGAGACGATCGCGGCCTGGGTGTATTGCGCGATCATGTGGCCGCTGTCGACACCCGGGTCGCCCGCGAGGAAGGCCGGCAGTCCGTTGCTGCGGGAGCGGTCCAGGAAGCGGTCGGTGCGCCGCTCGCTCATGCTCGCGACGTCGGCCGCGACGATCGCGAGGAAGTCCAGGACGTAGGCGACCGGCGCCCCGTGGAAGTTGCCGTTGCTCTCCACGCGCCCGTCGAGCGTCACCACGGGATTGTCGACGGCAGAGGCGAGTTCGTATGCCGCGATCCGCGCCGCATGCTCGACCGTGTCCCGCGCCGCCCCCGTCACCTGGGGGGCGCACCGTAGCGAGTAGGCGTCCTGGACGCGGGGGCAGTCCTCGGTATCGTGCGAGTGCCGGATCGGGCTGTCGGCGATAACCCGGCGAATGTTCGCGGCCGACAAGGCCTGGCCCGGCTGCGGCCGCAGGGCCTGAAGGTCGGCGGCGAAGACGTCGTCGGTGCCGAGCAGGCCCTCGACGCTCATCGCGGTCGTCACGTCGGCCACGGTGAGCAGCCCGCGCAGGTCCGAGATCGCCAGGCACAGCATGCCGAGCATTCCGTCGGTGCCGTTGATGAGGGCCAGGCCTTCCTTCTCTCGCAGGACCACAGGCTCAATGCCGTTGTCCTGCAGGGCGCTCGCGGCGTCCGAGGGAGTTCCGTCGGCCAGCCGGACCGGCCCTTCGCCCATGGCGGCCAGCGCGCAGTGGGCCAGCGGAGCCAGGTCGCCTGAGCACCCGAGTGAGCCGAATTCATGCACGACGGGCGTGATCCCGGCGTTGAGCATCGCGGCATACGTCTGCGCGACGACGGGGCGGATCCCCGTGCGGCCGGTGGCGAGGGTGGCCAGGCGCAGCACCATGAGCCCGCGGACGACCTCCCTCTCGACCTCGGCACCGCTGCCGGCCGCGTGCGAGCGCACGAGAGAGCGCTGCAGTTGGGTGCGCAACTCGAGGGGGATGTGCCGGGTGGCCAGGGCGCCGAAGCCGGTCGAGACTCCGTAGTGCGGCTCGACATCGTCGGCCAGCCCGTCGATGACCGCCCGGGTCTGGGCCATCCGGGCCACGGCGGCGGCAGAGATGACGACGCGGGCGTCATGCCGAGCGACGGCGACGACATGGTCGATCGTCAACGGTCCGTCGCCGACGGTCACCGCGGGGTGGTCTGGAGTGCTCATGTGCCCATTAGAGGGTGCGGTGTCGCCTTCTGGGAGAGGCCGACACCAGATCGTGTCCCAGATATGAGACACCCTGGTCAAGCCGTGAGAGCCTGACCGCATGGATCCGAACCCGGCCGTCGCGCACGCCCTCGACGTGCTGCAACTGCTGGCACGGCATACCGAGCCGCTGCCGGCCGCCGCGATCGCCCGCGACCTGGGCCTGCCCCGGTCGAGCACCTACCGCATCCTCATGACCCTCGCGGACCGCGGCTTTGTCAGCCACCTGCGCGAGTCGGGCCGGTTCGGGCTGGGTGCCGCGGCCTACGAGTTGGGCTCCGCCTATCGGCGGCAGGCGCCGCTGCAGCGGATCGCCGCGCCGCTGCTCGCCCGACTGGTCGATGCGACGACGCACAATGCGCACCTCGCCGTCATGCACGGCCGGGACGTCCTCTACGTCGTCGAGGAGCGCGCCGCCGGACGTCCGCGACTGGTCACCGACGTCGGGGTGCGACTGCCCGCCGAGCTCACCGCGAGCGGCCTCGCGATGCTGTCGAGACTCCCCGCCGCGCAGGTGCGCGCGCTGTATCCCGCTGCGGCCCAACTGATCCGGCGCGAGGAGCACGGCCCACGCACCCTCACCGAGCTGCGCCGCGCGCTGACGCAAACCCGCGCCAGGGGGTATGCCGTGGAGTCCGGCACCGTGACCGAGGGCTTGGCGTCGGTGGCCGTCGCCGTCGTCGACCACACCGACCATCCGGTGGCCGCGGTCGCCGTGACCTACCCGTCCGACGTCGTCGACACCGCAGGCCGAGACCGGTTGGTCGAGCAGGTGCGCCGGGTGGCGGCTGCGCTGACGGCCCGACTACGCGGGTGACTCGGGCGTCGGGAGGTCAGCTCTTGGCGCCGCATCCACGGCCGGGCCGAGCCCACCGATCTCGGCGCGCCGATCACGCGAGGTGGCGAGGTCGGCCGCGATCTCGCGGCGCAGCATGATCGCGATGTAGCTGGCGCCCGCCAGCGTGGCCAGCGCGATGATGACGAAAATCGTGCGGAACGAGACGAAGACGACGAGCAGCGCTCCGACGGCCAGCGAGATGGCCTGCGGGGTGCCCATCAGCACCTCGAGCGCCATCGACGCCCGGCCGATCACGGCCTGAGGGGTGCGGCGTTGGACGAGGGTGGTCACGGCGACGAACAGCCAGGGGATCGAGACACCGACGACGACGAGCGCGGCCAGCGCGACGTTCACGTTGGTCGCGCTCGCGATGACGCCGAGGGGGACCGCAAGCACCACCATGCCCAGGGCGGTGGTCCCGACCTCACCGAGCCGACGGACCACGAGGTTGGAGGTGAGCCCACCGATGACCGCTCCCACCCCCTGGAAGGTGACCAGCACCGCGGCGAACGCCGCCGGCTTCCCGAAGGCGTCCAGCACCGCATAGATGGACGACTCGGTGAACCCCAGGACGAGCAGCATGATCCCAAACCCCACGAGGGTATGCCGCAGGGCTCGGTCTCCGACGAGGTGACGGACTCCGGCGGTGAGTTGGACCCAGATGTGCCCGCCCTCGGGTGCGGGCGCCGCCTCCTGCACCTTGACGGAGGCGATGACGCCTGCAGCGATGAGGAATGACGCGGCGTCGATCACTGCCACGAGCCAACCCCCCGTCCACGCGAACAGGGCCGCCCCCGCGAGCGGGCCGAAGAGCCGAAAGCCCTCCTTGGTCGTCTGCAGGGCAGCGTTGGCATCGACGAGGACGTCGTCGGCGATGAGTTCCTTGAGCAGGCCGTTGACTCCGGCGGGCAGGACGATGAAGGACACGCCGTAGAGGAACGCGACGGTCCAGATGATCCAGAGTTGGTCGGCCGAGCGGACGAAGACGAGGGGCAGGACTGCGAGGGCCGAGAGGACATTGCCCCAGACGAGCAGCGGCTTGGCGCGAACCCGGTCGACCCAGATGCCCAGAGCCGGGGCGACGAGCGCCGGGAGGAGCATGAAGAGGAAGGTCAGGCCAGCCGCGGCGTTCGAGCCGGTGATCGTCTTGACCCACATCGACAGGACGAGCAGCAGGATCGAGTCGCCGAGCGCGGAGGTGCTCAGCGCGGCAAACAGGCGAGGGAAGCCGGGCGCAGCGAAGGCTCGTTTCACGGGGACTCCTCGTCCTGGGCTGGGCTGGGCCGACGCAGACGCGATATGTCGCGACTGCGAAGAACACGTTATATCGTGTTCCTCGCAGTCGGCAAGGTCGGAGACGGCCCGGTTACGCGGCTGGGCCGCCTGAGTCGTACCAGGGGTCTGCTTCGGGGTTGGGGTGGTATCGGTCCGAGTGATCCGTGGGCTCGCTGTCGCCGCGGTGTCCCGAGTCCGCCCACAGGTCTGCCCAGGGCTCGGCGTCGGGCCCGTGACAGCGCCCGGCAGCATCGTTCGCCGGCCGGGTCTCGGCCGCTGGGTTCGCGTCTGGCCAGAGATCTGCCCAGGGCTCCGCGTCGGGGCCAGGGTTGTCCCACTCGTGGTGACCTGGTGATTGACGGCACTGGGGTACGGGCGGGTCACCGTGGGGATGGACCCGTGGCGGTTGGTTCGCTGGTGGTGGGTCGCCGGGTGGTGGGTCGCCCGATGACTGGTCACCGTGCGCTGAGGGTCCGTCGTCGCGGCGGTCGTAGCTTCCGGGGATGACGTTCCAGGTGACAGCAGTTCCATCGATAGCACCGCCATCGACAGCACCGCAGGGGGCGTTGACATAACCGATGAGGTGGTCTCGGTGGGCGATGGAGTGGTGTCGCCCGCACAACAACGCCAGGTTGGTGAGGTCGGATGCCCCGCCGTCGGCCCAATGGACCAGGTGGTGAGCGTCGCACCAGTGGGCGGGAGTCGTGCAGCCGGGGAAACTGCACCCCCCGTCCCGTAACCAGAGCGCCGCCAACTGTCCGGGCGTCGCCAGTCGAGTGGATCGGCCCTGGTCGAGGACCTCCCCGCGTCCACCCAGGACGGCGGGAATGACGTTCGCGTCGCACGCGAGTCGACGGACCGTCTCGGGAGCGATGAGCGAGCCGCCTTGAGTCGAGCCGATCACCATGGCGGCACCGACCCGCGCGGCGAGGTCGTCGTAGCTCATGGTGAGCATGAGCGTGGTCTTCACCCCAGCCGGTGGGCGGTCGCCGGCGCTGGTGGCGCGGCGGCATACCTCAATCAACGCTTGCCCACGACGCAACTGCGGGCTGCGCGGGTCACGTTCCCCGTCCGGTCCGGGGACCGGCGTCGACAAGGGGCCGATCGCGGCTTCCAGCGCCGCCGCTCCAACCGGGTCCAACACGAGCTGGTAGGTGAGGGCACCCAGCTCGTCGGTCGACGGGCGCGACAGCGAGACGAGGCGCTCGGCGGTGTCGGCGTCGGCTTGGAACTCACCATCCGCACCATGCGCCGCCAACAGCGCGGGACGCAGCGACCGGACACCCTTCGGCCCGTCCGCGATCCCCATATCCAACAAACCTTGCAGGACGGTCGGGGCGGCTTCCTCCCGAAGGCGCGGCTTCAACCGGGCGTACTCGGTGACCACCGTGAGAGCCGTCGGAACGCTCACCTGGCCAGAGACAGCCGCCGCGTGGACCGTCGACAGGTCCGGACGCGTGCATTCGCGGACGAGCCGGGCGACCTGCCCCGCACCACTCCCAGCCGCCAACGTCGGGGCGTGCTCAGCCACCCACCCGGCCGTCGACCCCGCCTGCGACGCGGAAATCTCACCACGCGCCTCCGCTTCGCCAACGACCGCGACCCGAGCACCGCACACGACCGCAGCGAGAGCGTCCAACTCACCCAACAAGGCCCCCAACTCGCCACCCTGGACCTGCCACAACGACGCCACCAACTCAGCGACAGTCTTCGTCGCAGCACGAATCTCAGCCCGGCGAGATGCCGAGTCACGAGTCACTTCGCTGCTGTCCATAGCCCCGACGCTAACAGCGACCACCGACAGGCCACCCACCCCAAACCGCCGCTTCCACAGGCAAACGCAACACAAACGGGTAACGATCCGCAGCGTCCGCCCGGGCGACCAGGACCCGGCTCGAGCAGAAAGAACTCGAGCGCGAGCCCCTAGCCTGCGCCCGTCAGGCGGAGGTGGCAGGCGTGGCGGGCGGCGCGGTCTCGGCCGCCGGTGCCGCAGGGGCCGTCGTGGCCGCCGTCACCGACGTGGCGGGAGCCGGGACGAACCCGGAGTACCGCTTGACGATGTCCTCCAGGTCGAAACCGGTCGCACTCTTGAGCATCGACATGGTCTGGACCAGGTTGGCCGTCACCTGCTTGGGCAGGGCCCCGGCGCCGTCGGTGGAGATGACGGTGAGGTTGTCGATCGCCGCCATGGGCGAGGCGAGCTCGCGGGCGACCTTGGGCAGGACCTCGACGAGCATCTGCAGGACGGCGGCTTCGTTGTAGCGGGCGTAGGCGTCGGCGCGCTTGTTCATCGCCTGGGCCTCGGCCTCGCCGGTGGCGAGGATCGCGGCGGCCTGGGCGGTGCCTTCGGCTCGCAGGGCGTCGGCCTCGGCGGTGCGCCGAGCCTTCTCGCCTTCACCTGTGAGCCGGGCCTTCTCGGCGTCGGCCTGGGCCGCGGCGATCGAGGCCGCCTTGCGGGCGTCGGCCTCCTGCTCGACGCGATACCGGGCGGCGTCGGCCGGGCGGCGAACCTCGGTGTCCAACTGGCGCTCGGTGAGCGCGGCCTTGCGCACGGCGACCTTCTCCTGCTCGGCAAGGATCGCCTGGTCGCGGTCGGCCTGAGCCAGGGGGCCGGCGGCGGCAGCCTGAGCGGTGGCCGCGTCGGTCTGCGCCTTGATCTCGGCCTGCTTGAGGGCCAACTCACGGTTGGCTATGGCGATCTCCTGCTCGGCGGCCAGCCGAGCCTGCTCCGCAGCCTGTCGGGCGTTGGCCTCGGCGATCGCCGCCGTCTGCCCAACCCTGGCGGCCTCGGGGCGGCCGAGGTCGGAGAGGTAGCTCCCGTCGTCGGTGATGTCCTGGATCTGGAAGGTGTCAAGGACCAGACCCTGACCGGTAAGCGAGGTCTCCGACTCGTCGGCCACTCGCTGGGCGAAGGCGGCCCGGTCACGGATGATCTGCTCGACGGTCAGTGAACCCACGATCGAGCGCAGCGAGCCCGCCAGGGTCTCCTGCGTGAAGGTCTCGATCTCGCGCTGCTGGGTAAGGAAGCGTTGGGCCGCCGCGCGGATCGAGTCTTCGTTGCCGCCGACCTTGACGAGGGCAACCCCGTCGAGGTTGAGCTTGACGCCCTGGCCCGAGACGGCGCCGCGGATCTGGATCATGATCCGGCGGCTGGAGAGGTCCAGGACGTGCAGGCGCTGGACGAACGGCACGACGAAAATGCCGCCACCCATGACGACCTTCTGCCCGGACAGATCGGTGGAGACCTCACCGGTTTCGACGTCGCGGATCTCCTTGCCCTTGCGTCCGGTGACGATGAAGGCCTCGTTTGGCCCGGCCACCTTGTAGCGCGAGGCGACGAGCACCCCCACCACGACGAGCAGGATGATCAGCCCGACGATGGCAACGAGGATGACAGGAAACTCATTGGCAGACATTGTTCGCGCCTTTCCGGCGGCTATGCGCGCTCAGTCGAGCGCGCGATCCTGAGGGGTGACGACAATGGGTCGAACCGTCACTGCCGTCGGGGATAGGACGGAGGTGACCTCGATTCCGGTTCCCGCGGAGAGCGGCTGTTCGCAGCGGGCGTTGAGCCGGGTGAGGTGCCCAGCGACGCTCACGCTGACCATGCCCATGCCATCGCGGGGAATCGCCTCGACGACATGACCTCGGTGGCCGACGAGGTCGCCGGAACGCACCGTGGTGTCTCCCTCGCCGGACTGCAGCGAGCGCGTGAGACCGCGGGCGGCATACGCCATGCCCACGCCGGCCCCCGTGCCCGCGAGAGTCGCGACGGTGGTGTTGCCCGAGGTGCTTTCGACGAGCGCGCCGACGAAACCGAGCGCGGACAGGAAGGCCGACACCGCGGCGCCGGAGAAAAGGTCGTTGTCGATCCACTCGAAAAGGCCGCCGTGAATCTCGCCGACAACCAGCGAAATCACGAGCAGTGCCAGTCCGGCAGCGCCGATGGCGATGAATACGGTCAGCATGGCCCTCCTGTCCCGACCGTCTTCTTCGATGGTATGCCGCGTGATTCGGTTCCACGAGTCAGCCGCCCTGCTATCCCGAGAGGACGACGTGCCTCAGCCACACGTCAGGGACGCGCAGCGCGATTCTCAGTCTCGCCCGCCGCCGCCCGCCGCCGCCGCCTCGGCCGCCGCCTCGGCCTCGGCGGCACGACGGACAATCGGCATGACGGTCAGGCCCTGGACGGCGATCGTGAAGAGGACGACGACGTAGGTGGCGGTGACCAGAGCGGACCGGTAGGGGCTGGCCGGGAGCCCGAGGGCGAGGCTGATCGCGATGCCGCCTCGCAGGCCTCCCCACGTGAGCACCCGAATCGTCCACGGCCCGTAGCCGTCCCGGCGGCGGACCAGGGTCATCGGCAGCGCGACACTGACAAATCGCGCGACGAGGGCCACGACGATCATGAGGAGCCCGGCGAGCACTTCGCCGACGGCGGTAGGCGTGAGCAGCACGTCGAGACCGATGAACGCGAACAACAGGATGTTGAGGACCTCGTCGAGGGTCTCCCAGAAGCCTTCGATCCGTTCCCGGGTGTGCTCTCCGAACGCTCGCTCTTTGCCGGCCGACATCACCAGGCCGGCGACGACCATCGCCAGGGGTCCGCTCAGGCCGAGGCTCGCGGCGAGGACATAGCCGCCGACGACCGAAGCCAGGGTCAGCAGGATCTCGACCGACGCCGCCTCGATCGAGCGACACAGCCGATAGGTGATCCAGCCGATCAGGGCGCCGAAGGCGATGCCGCCCAACGCCTCTTGGACGAAGACGACCAACGCTCCCGTGAGACTGGGCTCGGTGTGGCCGCCACCGACCCCCGCGGCGGAGGCAATGACGATGAAGAAGACGACGCCGACGCCGTCGTTGAAGAGGCTCTCCCCGGCGATGAGGGTCTCGATCTTCTTGGGCACCTTGGCGCGCTTGAGCATGTCGAGCACGGCCACGGGGTCGGTCGGCGACAACAGCGCACCGAAGAGCAGCGACCAGATGAGCGGGATGTCGAGCCCGACCAGGTGGAAGACGCCCCACGCGCCGAAGCCGATGAGCACGGTGCTGATCGCGGTGCTCACCCCGGCGAAGGTGAGGATGCCGGCCCGCAGGCGCATCATCAGTGTGGCGTCCAGGCTCATCGCTCCCGCGAAGAGCATCAGGCTGAGGATGCCGTTGAGGACGAAAGCGGTGAAGTCCAGCGCCTGCCAGAGCTCGATCGCCTGCTGCTTCAGCCCGAAGGTCCAGCCTTGCGTGTCGAGCAGGATGAGCACGATCGATGAGGCGGCTCCCGCGAGGGTGACGGCCACCGTGCTGGGCAGGTGAACCCAACGTTCGTTGGCCCAGGCGAGGAGTGCCGACAGACACAGCAGGACGGCGAACGCGGTGAGCACCTAGGCAGCCTAGGAGTCCTTGCCGCCCCTCGCGTAGTCCTGAGGCGAACGGCATACCCCCGCGACGTCCCCGCCCGCGCTCACGCGCGGCGACGTTCGACCAGACCCCTCAAGTAGGCGGCCTGTCCGGCGTGCTGGGTGATGTCGTTGACGACCGACACCAGGCGCACGGCCGCGGTGACCGGCGGGTCCCAGCGCCGGTCGACGATCCGCGCGAAGTCGGCTGCGGTCAAACCCTGCACGATCTCCACCGTCTCGGCGTGGACCGCCGCATGGTATGCCGCGAGCAGGCTCCCGTCGGCGACCGAGAAGGCCGCGACCTCCTGGCTGGACTGGCCGTACCCGATTGAGCGGGCGGCATACGGGAGGTCGAAGCGCTTGGCGAAACCGGCTGTCGTCCAGATCTGTTCGCGCCCGGCCACTCCCGCGAGGTGGTCATCCTGCACTCGGGCGAGGTGCCAGACGAGCCAGCCGATGGAGTTGGAGTCCTCGTCGGGCCGCCACAGGATCTCTTCGCCGCCGAGGCCGTCGAGGAGGGCGGGGACGCCCTCGGCGACCCGACCGAAGGCGTCGATGAGCAGGGCGTGCGACAGGGAGAGGTCGTCACCGACAGGAGCGGCTGCGGCGGGGGTCTCGGTCATGCCTTCAGCCTGCCACGGACGGCGCTCGCACAGTGCCGCCCGCCGCGCTGCTGCCCCGGCGCTTGCTGCCCGCCGCACTACTGGGCGGCGCGGGACAACTCGCGGCGGTAGCCGGCGCGAGCCAGCAGGCCGAACCCGACGAACGACGCGAGGACCCAGCCGACGTGCACCCAGGCACTGCCTTCAGGATGGGCGCCGAAGGCGATGACGTCCTGCGCCGGGGCGATCGCCGACCAGACGAGTTGCCCGAAGTGGTAGGTCGGCAGATAGGGCGCCACCTTGGCCAGTACGTCGGGGAGTTGGTCGAGGGGGAAGAAGAAGCCGGAGAGGAACGACAGTGGCAGGAAGACGAGATTGCCGATCGCTGACGCCGCCTTGGGGCGGAACCAATAGGCCAGCGAGAAACCCATGGTCGAGAACGCCACCGTCCCGGCCAGCAGGATGAGCACGGTCTGAGCGAGCCGCACGCCGTCGAACGGCACCTTGCCGCCCAGCGCAGCCACCGCCCAGGTCCCGAGCAGGATGAGCCCGCAGAACGCCAGCGAGCCGACGACCTTGGCGACGAAATAGGCCCAGAACGGCATCGGCGTCGCGCGCATCCGCCGCAGCCAGCCCTTGCCGCGCTCGTCCGCAACGCCCACCCCGAAGGTGAAGATCGCCAGGCTGACGACGCCATAGGCAGACATCGAGGCGAACATCATCGCCCCGACATCGGTCCCGCCGGGGAGTTTTACCCCCGCGTTGGGCAGCCCGAACATTGTGAAGAGGATGATCGGCACGGCGACCACCCCGACGACGTACTCGGGAACCCTTGAGCTGGAAAGGAGTTCGGCGCGCAGCTGCGCGGCCAACGTGCCGAGGGCACCCGGCATACGGGATGCTTCGGGGCTCAGCCGTCGGGGGGTGCGGTCACCGCTGTCCGTGGTCGACGAGTCGGCGGGGTATGCCGTGCGGCCGGCGGTGCTCATGATGCGGACTCCATGACGTGCTCGGGGGTGGTGTCGGGGGTGGCGGTCGGTGCGGTCTGGGTGGTGGCACCGACGAGGTGGATGAAGGCCGTCTCGAGGTCGGTGTCGGTGACGGTCAACTGCGACACCAGGTGGCCACCGGCGAAGAGTCGAGCCAGCAGGTCCTCAGGCGTGGCGGTCTGCACGACCAGGGTCGGGTGCGTGGCACCCACGGACTCGCCCGGAGCGACCTCGACCCCGCGGACGCCGGGGAAGGCGGCCAACGCCGCGACGCCGACGTCGGTGACGAGTCGGACGGTTCGCGTCGCGACCGTGGCCTTGATCTGCTCGGGCGTGCCGTCGGCGATGACTCGGCCGCGGTTGATGAGGATCACCCGGTCGGCGAGGGCATCGGCCTCGGCAAGGTTGTGGGTGGAGAAGAGGATCGTCTTGCCGTGCGCAGCCAAGCCCCGCACCTGCTCCCAGAACAGGTGTCGCGCCTCGACGTCCAGTGCTGCGGTCGGCTCGTCGAGGAAGAGCAGGTCGGGGTCGCCGGCGATGGCCAAGGCGAAGTTGAGGCGTTGCTGCTGGCCTCCGGAGAGTTGCGCGATCCGGTTCCCGCGCTTCTCCGACAGGTCGGCGCGGTCGAGGATGTCGTCCAGGCTCAGGGCGAACGGGTAGTAGTGCCGCACCAGATCGACCGCCTCGGCCACGGTGAGGCTTTCGGGGGCGCTGCTCTCTTGGAGCATCGCGCCGACCCGAGCCCGAGTGGCCTTCGCGTTGGGGGCGTCGCCGAAGACACGGACCTCCCCGGCCGTGGGGGTGCGCAGGCCGAGCAGCATCTCGATGGTCGTCGACTTGCCTGCGCCGTTGGGGCCGAGGATCGCCACGATGTCGCCGGGCGCGATGACCAAGTCGAGGGCATCGACGGCCACGAGGTCGCCGTAGCGTTTGGTGAGGCCGCTGGCACGGATCACGGCAGGCGTGGTCGTTGAGCCGGAGGCGGGTGTGGAGGTCATGTCGTCGACGGTAGTTGGGCGGCATACCCCTGTGTCAGTGCCGGTCGTCATGACCGGCACCCATGACGACTGGCACGGGTGCCGACGGGGTCGCCCGCCCTACGCTCGACGTCATGCAGGAACGCCACCTCGAACCGTTGGGGATCGCCACCGCCGGGATGGCCTGGCTGTCGATCGGCGTCGTCGAGCTCATCGGGCTCTCGGACCGGGCGTCGAACTGGTGGTGGCTGGCCTACCTCGGTTACGGCGCGGCATACCTCTGGTGTGTCGTGGTGGCGCCGAAGGGTCATTGGCCCAGGCGGGAGCGGGCCATCGCACTCGGCGTGGTGACCCCGCTGGGAGTTGCCGTCGTCGCGCTCTCCTCCTCGAGCGGGTTCACCTCGATCTCGTTGGTGATGACGGCGATCCTCCTGGCCAACCTGGTGTCGGTGCGTGTCGTGGTCGGCATCGTCCTCGTCCAGACGCTGGCCGTGGTCGCTCTGTTGTGGACCACGTTCAGCGACGGCGGGATGGCGTATGCCGTGTCGACCGGGGTCGCGTTCTTCGCCTTCCAACTCTTCGCGCTGCTCATGGTCGTGTCGGTGCGGGCCACCGAGGCCGCGCGGAACGAGGCCGACCGGGCTCGCGGGGAGGCCGAGGCGGCCAACGCGGCGCTGCGGGCCGCGCAGACGCAGTTGGCGACGACCAGTCGCACGCAGGAGCGGCTGCGGATCGCCCGCGACCTGCACGACGTCGTTGGCCACCAACTCACGGCCCTGTCGGTCAACCTCCAGGTCGCCTCCCGGACCGCCACCGGGCCGGCCAAGGACGACCTCGAGGTATGCCGCGCCGTCGCCTCCGACCTGCTCCGTGACGTTCGCGAGGTGGTCAGTCAGCTGCGCGAAACACCCAGTGCCGGGCCGGAGTTCGCGGAAGAGTTGCGCACGATCGGGCACTCGGTGCCGAGCCCGGTCGTGGATGTCGACGTTGCTGACGACCTGCCGCCGCTGGGTGCCGCCGAGGCCGACGTCGTGCGGCGCTGCATCCAGGAGATCGTCACCAACGCCGTGCGCCACAGTGGCGCCACCTCGGTGTGGATCGCTGTCGAGGAGCTCGACGGAGTGGTCAGCGTGACCGCGCGAGATGACGGCCAAGGGTCCGGGGGTGACGGAGCGGACGTGGTCATGGGGCACGGCCTGACCGGGATGGTGGAACGCTTCGAGGCACTGGGAGGCTCGGTGGCGTGGACCGCGCGTCCCGGCCAAGGGTTCACCCTCCAGGCGTCGGTGCCGGTGGGCCGGGTGGCTGCGACATGACGGTCCGCGTCGTCGTCATCGATGATCAGACCCTCGTCCGCCAGGGGATCGTCGGGCTGCTCCGACTCTCCGGCGAGGTCGAGGTGATCGGTCAGGCCAGTGATGGTGCCGAAGGCCTGGAGGTCGTCGCGGCGCTGCGCCCGGACGTCGTGCTCCTGGACCTACGGATGCCGATCCTCGACGGCCTGGGCGTCCTGCAGGCCCTCGCCGCCGCGGGTGATCGCACCCCGGTCCTCGTCCTGACGACCTTCCCCGACGACGAGGCCCTGATCGCGGCGATGCGCGCCGGCGCTCGCGGATACCTGCTCAAGGACGTCAGCCTCGATCAACTCGTCGACGCCATCACGACGCTCGCCGGCGGGGGCACAATCATCCAGCCGTCGGTCACCGAGGCGCTCGTGCGTCAACTCGCGGGAACGTCGGCTGACGTGGACCCGGTCGGTCTCGCGCCGGAGCCGCTCACTGCGCGTGAGACCGAGGTGCTGCGGCTGCTGTCGG
>Ga0208823_1000972_pt1 | contig 23175 bp, 21 predicted proteins | sample AD_UKC075_MetaG_FD_184440 | JGI IMG/M metagenome (GOLD analysis project Ga0208823, IMG submission 184440) | Active sludge microbial communities of municipal wastewater-treating anaerobic digesters from USA - AD_UKC075_MetaG (SPAdes) (version 2) | ecosystem: Engineered > Bioreactor > Anaerobic >... | reverse complement strand
TGGTGCTTCTCCAGGTAGGCGGGGTCCAGGACGTCGGAGAGCAGCACGCCTCGTTCGCTGGTGGGGCGGACGTTGAGCAGGGGGGTGAGGAAGGTCTGCATGATCCGACTGCCGGTGCGGGGGCCGAAGACGCGCAGCGGGTCAAGGGAGAGCTCGGGGTCGGCGGCGTTGACGACCACGGCCCGGGTCAGGGCTCCGGCCCAGGATGCCCACTCCCCCTTGGCGGTGCGGTCGGCGATGACCAGCTGGCCACCGCGGTCGATGACGTCGCCGGCCAGCTTCATCAGGGTTGCCGTTTTGCCGGCGCCGAGCTCGCCGGCGACGGCGGCGGATCCGGAGACGTCACGGTCGGATGCTCCCTCGAGGTCGTGCAGGACGACGCTGGTCGGACCGCAGGGCACGTTGGGGGCCAGCAGGGGTCCGTGGGCGATGTTCAGGCCGAGGGCGGATCCCTTGGAGTCGCCCAGACGGACCGAGGCCAGAGGGACGGTTGCGGCCAGTGCCTTGCTGGTGGTGATCTGGGCGAACTCGCGCACCGCACGCGAGGCGGGGACGCCGGGCTGCATCGCCCACCACAGCTCCTCCTGGTAGCCCAGGGGGGCGGAGAGCTTGTAGCCGGTGTCGCCGAGGAAGTCGGCCAGGGCCCGTGCCTGCTGGCGGGAGGAGTCGGGGGTGGGCCCGGCGACCGCGAAGATCATGGTGGCCTGGGCTTCGACCTCCAGCTTGTCCGACTCGAGGATGGACACGTACTCGGCGAGGTCGTCGGCGACCCGGTCGAGCATGTTCAGACCGTGGGAGACCTCGCCTTCGCGCTGGCCGTACTGCTCGTTCAAGTTGCGCAGGGCGCGCTGGTTCTGGGAGGCGACGGCTGCCGAGGAGCGGATGGACAGGCGCATCGCCCAGTCGACGTCGATGCCGGACTCGTCGATGCGGCCGATGACCTCCGAGCCGGGGAAGACCATGCCCCCGTCGGGGACGTCGGAGATGACCATCAGGGACTGGTAGGAGGCCTCGACGTCGCCGACCGAGGAGGCGTCGGTGACCTTGAGGTAGCGGCGCAAGATCGGGTTGAGCCGGGCCGGGGACTTGGGGTCCAGGTCGCTCTGGCCGCCCTCGTCGAGGACCGGCTCCCCGAGCGCGGCGCCGGTCTTGGGCGCCAGGAGGGCCGCGGCGACGTCGTCCTCGCCGACGCCGGGCAGGTCGAGGTCCTGGAACAGGCCGCGCCGGATCGCGTGCTGGTGCAGCCAAACCATCTGAGCCGGCGTGGCCGGGGTGGGGTTGAAGGGTCCGGGGATGCTCTCGGAGACCCGGGCGGCCTGGGCCAGGCGGCGCTCGACGTCGCCGAGCGGGACGGCGGCACGGGGCAGGCCGAGCCGGTCCCGCATGTCGGAGGTGGCGGCCTTGAACGGCTCGGTGAACCGGTCGGAGGGCTTGTCGTCGCCCAGGGGCACCGAGAGCCAGTAGATGCGCTGGCCGGGGCCGATGTGGTCGAGGGTGTCCAGGGTGGCCTCGCACTCGGCGACCCAATCGGGGCAGTCCTCGAGGTCGACGCCGTCGAGCATCTTGGAGACCACGACGGCGGGGTCCAGGCCGGAGTTGATGCCCAGCAGCATCGACTCCCCCGGCAGGGCACGGAACAGCGCCTGGTGCAGGGCGCGCACGCCGTGCTTGTCCTTGGTGGGGCGCAGCCCGTAGGGCAGGCCGGTGAGCAGCCAGTCGGCCCACACCGACCCTGAACGGGTCCAGCGGAGGTTGGCTGCCATGGAGCGGGACGGCGTGCGCATCAGTCCTCCTGGGTCGCGCCCGAGGATGCGAGCAGGCGCTGCACCCCGGTCAGCGCCGGGGAGGCCGAGCTGCGGGGTGTGGTGGCGGGTACGGGACGAAGCCGGGTCGACGAAGGGATGGTGTCGGCCGTGGGCTGTTGGGATGGGGCTGGGCGGGACCACCGAGGCCGCGGGAGGCGGCGGGATCGTGTCCGGAGCGCAGCGGGCGCCGGGGGGTTGGCGCGGCGCTGCTGGATCTCGGCCAGCGAGGGTGCGTTGTGGTTGATGACCAGGCGGGAGCGGGACGATCGGGGCCGGCGGATCCGCACCTTCGCACCGCCCAGGTGTCCCTGGGTTGGGGAGCTGAGTGCGCGGATCGCGCCGGACCCGACCGAGATCGGGTTACGGGACCCGATCGGGAGCCGCCCCAGAAGCACCACGAGGCCGTAGGCGCAGCCGAGGAGGATGAGTGCGTTGCCGATCAGACCGAAGTGGCCCCACAGCCAGGTGGTCTTGCTGCCGATCACGATGAACGCCACGCCCGCGATCACCTGGGTGTAGGTGTACGGGCCGCCCCAGATGGTGGCACCGTCGGGGGTCTTCCCGATCAGCTGGGGGAAGCGGCGGGCACGGGTGTACCACTTGACGACCTCGTAGTCCTCGCCGCTGCTGGTGGTGCGTGGGTTCGTCGTTGTCGACATCGCTGTTCTCCTCCTTGGAGTGCCGGTTGGTCTTGCTTCCGGTCAGGTGGAGGGGAAGACGAGCGGGTTGGCGGCCGCGGGGACGACCTGGACGGCGACCGGGCCCATGCTCATCTCGTTGCCGACGCGGTCCTTGATGTCGGTGACGCTCCAGACACCCCAGATGAAGATGCCGGCCGCGATCAGGGAGATGATGATGCGGGCCATGGCGCCGCGGGAGGCGACCGCCTGGACGATCACGAAGATGATCCCGAGGGTGACCGCGACACCGCGCAGCACCGTCTGGGTCTGGGTGTTCTTGGACGTGACCCAGTCAAGGATCCCGTCGCCGGCGGCCATCGGGATCGCGCCGGCCTGGTGAGCCGAGATGACCTCGTTGCTCAGCTGGATGAGTGCGGACATGGTGGTGCTCCTCCTACGGGGTGGTGGTCGACGACGAGGGGTTGCCGGCCGGTGTGGTGGGTGCGCTGCCCGAAGACCGGGCGGGCGCGGGGCCCGTCGCCGAGGTGGCGGCGGAAGTCTGGGGCTGCTGCTGCACGGGCGCGGGGTCGATCGCGGAGATCTCCCAGCGGCCGGCGCGGGCGGTCAGGGTCAGCGCGTAGGCGACGTTCGCGGTCTGCTGGTCGGTGACCACTGCGGTGCCCAGCGCCAGGACCCGGGTGCGGGTGCCGTCCTGGGGGGCGGCCGCTGGCGGTTGGTCGCTGCCGGCGGCGCGGATCTCGGACAGCCGGACCGACGTGTACGGCGCCGGCGTGAGTGGTGTCAGCTCGACCCCGGGGGTGAGGTAGCGAGAGACGTCACCCGACCCGGCGATGTAGGCGGTCAGGAACTGCCCGACGGTCTGTCCCAGCGGCGCGGTCAGGTCGACCTGGGCGCGGTATCCGTTGGTGGAGCCGATCGTCACCGGGGGCGGAGAGACCGGGGCGGGCAAGGTCAGCGCGGTGACGCTGCCGTCGTGGTAGCGGACGGGGACCTGGAAGTAGCGGCGGGTGGTCGTCTTGTGTACGTCGATGATGGTGGCCGCCACGGTGACCGACCAGGTGCCGTCGACGAAGGTGATCCCCGAGACGGCTGGGTCGTTGACCGTGAACGCGGTCTGGGACAGCCCCGAGACCTGGGCGTCCTTGACCAGCGCGAGCAGCGCGTCTGGCTTCTCCTGAGTCGTGGTCAACCAGGTGACGACCACCTGCTGGGCGAACTGGCCGACGACCGCGCGCTCGTTGGACTGGTCGGCGACCACGGCGGCCGGGGCGACGGGTGGCTGGCTGGCCTGGAGGAACGCCAGGCCGCCGGCGATCGCCCCGACCGGGCCGAGAGCCAGGCAGGTCAGCAGACCGACGGTGGCGGCCTTGGCGCCGAGGGCCGAGGTGGTCTGGTGGCGGCCGTCGGCGACGGGGGGCAGATCCTCGAGGTCGTCGATCTGGTCGACGTCCGGCTCGGGGTCGGTCTTCGAGCTGCGGCGCAGGGACAGGGTCGGGCTCATGCCGCACCTCCAGGGGCGAGCATCGAGGTCATGAACTGGCAGGACCGCCGGACCGCCGGCGGAGCCTGCGGGCGGGCACCGGCGGTCCTGTCAGTCGTCATGGGCGGGACCGCCTGGAGCGGGGGGCGCGACTCCCCGGGCCGGGCCAGCCGGCGGATGGCCCGGCGGACCGCCGGAGACTCGGCCCGCTCGAGCGCGGCCTTCATCCGGGTGGTCGCCTGCTCGTCCAGTGGGCTGGCGGCCAGGGGGCCCAGGGCCAGCACGATCGCGTCGCGGGCAGCGTGGACGGCGGCAGCGTCGGCCAGGTCGCGGGGGACGCGATTGGGGCGGCTCATGGGTCTCTCCTCCGGGCGGCGGTTCTTCCGACACCTCTGGAAGGTGCGCAGCACAGGGCGCCTGTGACGAGGTGGGAGGCGATATCGGCCAGCTTTTTTCTGAGCTGTCGACCACTCGCCTCCACGGCGCGTTTCCGCAGGTCACAATGCTGTTGGTGGGGTCCGGGCAAGCGCCCCCGGGTGGCTTTCCCGAAGAAGGTTCTCGGGGCCACGCGAGCGGGCAAGAGATCGGGCAAGGGTGCCGGACTTGGGTGGAGCGTGTAGGGGGCGACCCACAGCTAGTGGACGGGTCGCAGCAAGCACTCCTACGGTCCAAGCATGAACCGCACGGAGGAGCCAGCAGCCGTGAAGAAGATCGACCGGATGTTCCGACAGCACGACGTCGCCCCCGCCGACGTCGTCTCACCCCTGTACCGCCAGCTGACCCAGGAGTGGGCCGAGCTGCACATCACCCCCAGCACCCCGGCAACGGTGCGCCGCTGGGGTCGCACCGAGAAGGCACTGGCCGGGTTCACACTGCCCGGACAGATCGTCGACGCGATCGACGCCGCCGGCCACGACCAGACCAACGAGCTCCTGCTGGCCCTCATCCGCCTCTTCCAGCGCGGCCACCAGCTCGCCGGCCGAGTTGTCCTCCAGGCGCTGCTGCCCAAGCTCGCCAAGACCGCCACCCATGCCGGCGGGATGTGTACCTCGAGCAGCGACACCTGGGCGGAGGACCGCCGGCACATCACGCTGGCCGAGTTCTGGGACGTGATGGCCGACTACCCGGTCGAGCGGCGCACCAGCTCCGTCGCCTCGAACCTCGCCCTGGACACCCTCCACCGCGTCACCGGAGCCAGGAAGCCACCCACGGACCTGCCGGTCGATCCTCACGACTTCCGCGACGAGGAGATCCGCGACGGCGCCCGGCGCACCTGGCTCGCCGGGCTCAGCACCACCGACCCTGGCCCGGTCGAGGAGATCACCCCCGACTCGGACCTGCTCGAGGTCATCGCCTGGGGCATGCGCAAGGCCACCATCAGCCAGGACGAGGCACAGCTGCTTGTCGCCTCCTACCTGCCGGAGCGAACCCAAGGCTTCGGATTCGCGACCGTTGCCGAGCAGCTCGGGCTCAGCCAGGCCGCCGTCCGGCAGCGCTGCTCGCGCGCGTCCCGCAAGCTCACCGAGGCAGTCCGCGCCGAGCTCCACTCCCCCGCACCTCTCACCACCGTCGACCAGGCGGTCTGCGCCTGACCTCACTCCCCTGCTGGCAAGCAAGAGAGCCGGCCCTCACCCAAGATCTGGGTGAGGGCCGGCTCTTTGGCGGGGCCGAGCGGGCAGGACTACCTCTGATTGATCACCTGGGACTCGCCCATCGTGATGTTCGTCCTGGTGGTGAAGTCGATCGGGATCGTCCCGGTCTGACCGATGCCTGCCCACTCCACGGTCCAGTAGGACGTCGCCGAGACCGTGTAGCGGCCCTGGCGGGTATAGGTGTGACCGCACGTCGGCGAGCTCTGTTTGCCATAGCTGTCGGCATACGGCGTGCCCGGGCCTGTGCACGTCACCGTTCTGCCGTCACCCATGTTCCAGACGATCTTGGTCACCTTCGCCACGGCGGTCACCGTGTAACCACGCGCCGAGGCAGAGCGGGTGATGGGCCCCATGGTGTTCTCGGCTGGCGCTTCGACCCACATCCAGCTCGGCAGCCCGATGATCCCGATGCTTCCGGGACGGTCTTCCGGCACGATCCCGATGTTGATCGCCTTGAGATTCATCGAGTCCATAGCCTGCTGAGCAAGCACCCGCGGGTCTGGCGGTGGGAGCGCGGGAGCGGTCGCAGCCCAGAACGGGATCTGGTACCCGGCGATGATGCTGCCAAACCGAACCTGAGGAGCAACCTCGCACGCATAGATTGCGCCGTCGGTGTGGCCTTCCCACACCGGGTCATCCTTGGATGGCTGGGGGTTCTTCAGACCGGCGTAGGTGCATCTCTGGCCGTCGACGACGAGGACGACGATGTTGCTTCCGCCTCCACCACCGCCACCGCCGCCGCCGCCACCGCCGCCACCGCCGCCGCCGCCGCCGGGCACTTCGATCCAGATGACGCAGATGCCGGTTCGGGGATCGGTCTTTTGACAGACGGGGTCCTCAGCATTCGCGGAAGTCGCTGTGCCAGCGAGCATGAACGCCGCGGCCAGCAGGGTGAGGAGCCAAGTGGCTACTCGCTTCAACATGTCTTATCCCCCCTGCTGTCGGTGTAGGAAACACGCCAGGCGTCAGCCTTCGGGTACTCGTAGTTGGAAACTCCGACCCGCCACAGTTGGCGAGGCTTGCGGTCCGCCGGGATGGCGGACTTGCCATCCTTGTCCACGACGTTGAGCTTGCTGACGTCGATGCACACGTCGAGCTGGACGGTTGGAACGTCCGGCGGGGACTTCTTGAGGTCGAGCTTGAGGTCGACACGGGGGTTCGTCATGGACTCGACCTTGGTCGAGCCGGATGCCTTGAGCTGCTGGTTTTGGAAGGCGCTCATGAGATTTTGCATGTCGTCAAGCGCCGTGGAGATCGCGACCTTCTTGAGCTCCTCGCGGTCGAACTTGTCAGGTGCCGCAATGGAACTGTCGCCGACCTGGAAGTAGAGGGGGATCATCTTCTCCGCGGCCTCGATCGCCTCGTCCTCGGGGGACTTGGTTGGAGTCGGGGTCGTGGTGGTGGGCGAGGCATCAGTGGAGGTCGTTGCGGTCGAAGGGTCGCTGGTGGTGTTGCTCCCGGGGTCACCGGTGGAGTTGCACGCACTCAGGACCAGGGCAGCCACGGCGATCGCCGCGATGCTGGTGAGGTGCTGGGTGTGGCGGGTCATGGGTCGGATTCTCCTAGAGTGCGTTGGCCATGAGCTTGTCGAAGTCGGTGCCGGGCGTCTTGAGTGCGGCGAGCAGCTGCTCGGTCTCGGGTTCGAGGTCGCACTCGAGCTGTTCGGTGATGGTCAGGAGCCGCTCGATCGCCTCGGCTTCGGCGGCGGGGTTCCTGGATTCGTGAGCGGCGAGGATCCTCAGTCGCCAGAGGTTCTCTTGGGCAGGCTCGATGCGCAGCCCGACGACGACTGCCTCCTCCGCACCGCGCCAGCGGCCTTCCATCAGGCGGCGGCGGGCGAGTTCGTAGGAGGCGTCGACGATCTCGCTGATGAGGCGCTGACGGATCGGCTCGGCCCAGGCGTACCGCTTGCGGTGGGTTCCCTCGAAGGGGATCCCGCGCACCAGGGCGAGTGCCCTCTCGAGGCGCTCGGTGGGGGCGTTGAGCGGGTCGTGGTCCAGCAGGCGGTCCCAGTCGCCGGCGTCCGTGGTGACCGCGGGGTGGAAGGCGTAGCCCTCCCCCGCTTGCAGGCGCGGGAGGTACTCGTCGCCGTTGAGGGGGTCGGTGCCGACCCAGCGGCGCAGCTTGCTGGTGGCGGTGTTGCGGGTGTTGAGGTTGTCCTCGTTCTTGCGGTCGGGCCAGATCGCGTTGTCAATCGCGGTGTGGGTCGCTCCGGGGCTCAGGGCGAGGTAGGCGGCGTACTCCAGGAGGCGTGAGCGCTTGGTCGGTTCGACCTTGCCTTCGGCGTTGAGGAGGTCGACCGGGCCCAGGACGAGGATCCTGGGCGTCGGGAGCGGCATGGGGTGCACCGGAGCCTCCTGGGCTGCTGCGGGCTCGTCAGTGGGCTCGGCGAAGGTCTCGTCGACGGCGGGGTTGGCGTCGACGTGGGCTGGTGAAGCAGTGGTCTCAGGAGTGGTCGTGTCAGCCTCATCCGTCAGGATCTGCGTCTCGGGATCCTGCTCTACGGAGTCGTCGGGCTGGACCGGGTCGACCTCGACGGGGTCGGCGGGGGTGCGGGCCGAGGGCGGCTCCTCGTCGACGAGCTGGGGTTCGGTGGGCGCGTAAGCAAGGGCGGTCGGGTCGTCGACGTCATCGGTGGGTCGCTCGTCCTGCGGGAGCAGGGGCCCGAAGGTCGGCATGGCGGTGGGGCTGGAGGAAGCCACACCGGCGGCGGCGACGGCCTCGAGGTGCTCCAGCGTGATCTCGGGCATCGCCGAGACCGGGGCAGACGGCTCGTCGACGGGCTGGACGGACTCGACCTCGGCCAGCGAGGGGGGCGGGACTGCCTCGCTGAAGTCGAGCTCTTCGACGTCGGCGAGAGAGGCGATCTCCAGGAGATGGCCGTACTGCTCGGCGGGGAGACGCTGGGGGCGCAGCTGAAGTCCGATGGGGTTGAGCACTGCGTAGTCGGGCCCGTCGCCGGCGGTGAGGTCCAGACCCCACTCCCCCACGTTGAGGCCGTTGGTGACCGTGGCCAGGGCGACTCGGGGGAGGTCGGTGACGAGCTGCTCGAGCTGATTGCGCTGCCGGTCGGTGATCTCGCCGGCGAGCAGGACGATCTCGGGGGCCCAGGCGTCGGGTGCGGCACCGGTGACGCGGGCATGGTGCAGGTCGGGGGCTCCTTCGGCGGACATGGCTTCGCGGTCGAGGTCTGCGCGGTGGAGCAGGTCCTCGAGGATGCGGCCGACGGAGGGGAGGTAGCGGATCCGGCCGGTCTGCAGGGTGTCTTCGAGGTCGGGGAAAGCGCCGACGAGGGTGACCTGCAGGTCGTCTGCCCAGGTGGAGTTCGCCAGCTCGATCGCCAGGGCAGCGAGGATCTCGCGGGTGGCTGCGTCGTCCTGGCCGGACACTCCGATGGAGCCGAGGAACTCCAGGTCGAGCAGGACGTGCCCGTCTTCCTCGTCGTGACCGATCGTGACCAGAGCGGGATAGGGCGCGGGAATGTCGGAGACGTCGGTCTCCTCGAGCGCGGCGGTGTTGTCGACCTCGAGCGTCCAGACGGTGTCGTCGGCGGTGCCGGTCCACGGCTCGGGGAGCTCGGCGGGCTCGGCCAGGTAGAGATCGAACTGGGTGGCGGTGAGCCGAGCCGCACGCACGGCAGGCAGGGCGACGCCGGCCTCGGTGCAGCTGCGGGCCAGGGTGCGCAGCGCGACGTCGACCGTTTCGATTGACAAGGCGTCCGCCGTAGCGCGCAGTTCCTGCTCGACCAGGGCTGCTGCGCCGGTGGGCATGGGCATGCGCTGGCCCGGGCGACGGCGCCGCTGTTGGGTCCGACGCCGGGTGGCGAGCAGGGCGATGACGCCGGCAGCAAGCAGAGCACCGACGCCGTAGCTGGTCCGGGCCATCCACGGAGACTCGTCCTGGAGGTGATCGGCCGCCGCGGTCTCGGGGGCGGCCTGGGTCTGGGTCGGCGCCTGGGACTGTGCCGGCGCTGACGGAGCGGCGGCTTCGGGGGCTGGGGCGGCCGGGGCAGCGGGCTGGGCAGGAGCGGACTGCGAGGGCGGGGCCGAGGTGGTGGGAGTGGTTTCGGACTGCTCGGCGGGCGCCTCGGGTGCAGCCGGAGGCGCGGGCTGGCTCGCCGCTTCGGTGGGGACCTTCAGCGTCCACCCGACGTCGATCACGTCGGGGTCGGTGAGCTTGGCTCCCCCGGGCTGGGTGATGGAGCGCGAGGCCTCGAAGATCTCGGGGTAGCGGGTGGCGTCGCCGTACTGCTCGAGCGCGATACCGGAGAGGGTGTCGCCCTTCTCGACGACGACGGTGCCGGTCTCGTTGGATGCGGGCGCGGGGGGCGCGGGCACGTCGAGGACCCAGCCGGCCTTGATGAAGCCCGGCTGGTTCCCCAGGGTGCTGCGGTTGAGCTCGACGATCTCCTTGTAGCGGTGTCCATCGCCCAGATGGTCGGAGGCGATCGACCACAGGGTCTCGCCTTGCTTGACGGTGTGCTTCACCGTGGCCGGGGCGGGGGTCTCCTGCGCCGAGGTGGCAGCGGGGGCGGTGGCCTGGGTCTGGGTTGCCGCGGCAGCGGGAGCGGCGCTCACCACGGTGGCCGAGACGCTCGAGGTCGCGGCCACCGGCGCGGCCGGGGCTGCGTTGGCCATTCCTGCAGTGGGGATCGCGACGAAAAGCATCATGGCGGTGCCGACCAGGCCGCGGGCGGCGTTCTGCGGGAGCCGTAGCCCGGGCAGGCGGGGGGCGCGCACTCCACGCAGACGGGCCAGAACCTCAAGGAGGATGGACAGGGTCAGGAATCCCCAGGATGCCCAGGCCACGATCTTGATCAGCGCGACGGCCAGGGTGCCGTCATCGGGGGAGGTCAGGGCGGTCTTGATCGCCTCGAAGGTCGGCAGTCCGCCGGCGAAGGGGTTGGCACCGACGGCGAGAAGGACGGTCGGCAGGCCGATGATGATGCCGAGGATCGCCAGCAGCGCGGCCAGGCCGAGGAGACGACGTCGGAGGGTGCTCACTGGGACACACCTCCCACGACGCGCACGATGCGTGCTTCGGCTTGGCCGGTGACGCGCATGCTGCCCAGCCCGATGATCGAGAGGAACTTGGTGTTGTAGGTCGAGGAGGTCGTGACCTTGATGATGTTGCCGTTGACGATGGAGGCGGTTCCGGTGACGTCGGAGGCGTTGAGGTAGGTCTGGGCGGCCGAGACGGCTTGGGAGGCGTTGGCCTGCACGCCTTGGCCGCGGATGGCCACGGGCGCGTTGATCTGCTGTCCAGCGACCCGGGCTGCCTGGTTGGCGACGTTGCGGGTGTGCTGCTGGGCGTGGACCTGGCCGGCGAGGTCCACGACGACACCGACGAGGATGATCATCACGACTGCAGCGGTGGCCAACCACACCGAGACTGAGCCTCGCTCGGAGTCGGCCAGACGCTGGCGCAGGGTGGTCATCATCGCTCCCGGTAGGTGTCGAGGGGGCTGCTCATCGTGGCCGTGATGGTGCGGGTGCCGGGCAGGCCGGGGACGGCGACGTCAGAGAGGTTGACCACGCAGGTCACGGTGGCGGTGACGGTGGCGGGGGTGCCCACGGGGGACGCGAACCCACTGGTGTCGACGCTGACGGACTTGGTGGTGCACTGCAGCTTCTGGCTGGCCAGCGAGGAGGTCGCTCCACTGACGGCGGAGCCGTGCGCCTGTCCTTGGGTGCGGGAGATCGAGGCCGAGCGAGCCGCCTCGGCGGCTGCGGCCTGCACGGCCTGGTCGGCGATCGCCAAGCGGCCGCCGGCGATGATCAGCGCGATGAAGAGCAAGAAAGCCGGCACGCCGATGGCGGCCTCCAGCGCCTCGGAACCGCGGTCGCTGCGGCCAAGGGGACGGAGCCTGAGCCGGCTCATCCGGTCAGCCGTTCCACTGGCATGGATGCGGACTGGGTGATCTTCGGGGAGACGAACGGGATCAAGCTGACCGTGTGGGTGGTCACGGTGATCGTCGCGGTGGTCGCGGTGCGGTTGCCCGAGACGGAGGTGTTCTTCAGTCCTGCCGAGGTGGAGGAGACGAAGTCGGAGGCTGCGGCGACGCCCGCGGCGTTGGTTCCGTCGGCGGCGGCGGAGATCCGGGCGCCCTCTTGGGCAGCGGCCAGGGTGATCGTGCGGCCCTGGTAGAGCACCGCGGCCTGGACCCCGAGGAACATCAGGGTGAACAGGGCGGGCATCAGCACAACCATCTGGATGGTTGCCGAGCCACGCTCCTGCCGCACCGGCGACCAAGTGGCCAGTCGGTGCGGCAGGTGCGGGGCTAGGAAAAAGCTCATCCGATCTTCGCTGCCTCGGAGGTGACGTAGGCGCGGATGGCGGTGACGACGATCGCGACGATCGCGATGACAGCGACGGCCCAGAGCACCTTCTCGATCGTTTCCGAGCCGCGCTCGGGCTTGGTCGTCAGGCTGGTGTGGGCGCGGCCGTAGAGGTTCACACCGAGGGTGTGGATGGTTGCGGCGAGGTGGAGCATGTCGGGGTTCCCCTTATCTAGTCGAGCTCCGGTCAAGACCGGAAAGTGCGACACGGTGGTGTCTGTGACAACGATTCTGTGGTGTTTTCACCCGCGATTTCATCTCGGCGTGGGTCAGGGTGCCCCCGGATCGCGGGCGCAGGTCCTGCTGAGGAGTAGCGCCGGCGGCAGCCTCATGTGCGGATTTCCGCGTGGTTGCTGGGATCTGGGTGTCGGTCAGCCCCCCATCACCCGCAGGAGTTGGGGCGCGACGAGGATCGCCATGAACACCACACCGAGAAGAGACATCGGCATGCTCATCCGCTCCCCTGTCGCGTTGGCCTCGGCCAGCTCCTCGTTCAGCATCGCAGAGCGCAGGGCACCGGAGCGGGCGCGCAAGTTGCTGTAGACCTGGGACCCCTCCTTGCTCAGGCGCATGATGTCGGCCAGGTCGTCGAGCTCGGGCAGCCCGAGCTCGTCCGAGAGCGCGTTCAGTGCGTCCCAGGGGGCCAGGCCGGACCAGCGGGAACGAGCCAGCTCCTCGCCGATGCGCTGGAACACCCACGAGTCCCCCACCTCGGCCGCCAGCTCCATGGCCTGACGCGACCCTGACCCGCCGAGCCGCTCGAGGGCGACCAGGTCGGTGTAGGCGCCCAGTGCGCGGCCGAACTCGGCGCGCGCGTGACGGGCGTCGGTGCGGACGTCGATGTCGGGGGTGAGGAAGAGCCCGATGGCGAGCAGAAGCGAGCCGACCACGGGGATCAGGATCGGGATGGCCCAGCCGAGGACGACGAAGAAGTAGGACAGGATCGGAGCGATCAGCAGACCGGTGATGCCGTAAAGGACCTTCTTGCCGTAGAACCGGTGGACCGGGATCCGCAGCAGCGCCAGCTCCTTGGTGGGCGTCTTGCCCCACCAGGAGGCGGGGAACCGCCTGAGCGCCCAGATCCCCAGCCGGTCGGGGGTGGTGGTGGCCTGGATGGTGGGGGAGGCGGCGGCCGTGCGGGCGCGCACGCCTTCCGGCGAGTAGCGGTGGACGACGTCGACGGGGTCGGGGTCGGCTGGCAACAGCCGCCAGATGATCAGGGACAGGCCGAGGCCGACGAGAGCACCGCCGAGCAGGGCGAGCTGGAGACCGGTGGTCATGCGTGGGCTCCTTCCCGAGCCGCGTCGCCGAGGAAGCGGGGCAGCGCCTCGCCCTTGGCCATGTTGCGCATCCAGATCAGCAGCCCGACGTAGGCCGAGAGCAGCAGGATCAGCAGCAGCTGACCCAGTGGGGACCCGTAGGGGCTGATGTAGTCGCCGGTCAGCGTCAAGAAGCCCAGGACGCTGATCGTGATGATGGTGACCCAGCGGGCGGTGGTGCGCGGCTTGGCCCGGTCGGCCTCGATCGCGCGGCGGGCACGGACGTCCGCAGCGACCGACTCGGCCAGCGACTCCAGCACCGAGGCCAGGCCTTGGCCGCGGCGGCGGGCGCCGAGGATCAGGTAGGCGGCGACCAGGTCGCCGGTGGCGTCGTTGAGGTCGTCGGCGAAGGCTCGCAGTGCTTCCTCGGTGCTGATCCGGGCCCGCAGCCGGGCCACGAGGGTGGTGACCTCGGGCCGGATGGCCTCCGGTGTCGAACGCAGCGTGGACCGCAGCGCCTCCTCGAGGCCGACACCGACGGTCAAGACCCCGGCCAGCGCCCGGGTCCACTCCTCGAGCGCCTCGAGGCGGTCGATCCGGGCCGCCGACGGCGGGGCGGACAGCAGCGTGGGCAGACCGACCGCAGCCAGCGGGACCAGGACGACGGCGATCAGCCACCCGGTGAACAGGTAGATGAGTGCGCCGGCGATCAGGCCGGCGACGGCCAGGATCTTGCTCCGTCGCTCCATCCCGGCCCAGCGCGAGCTGAGGCGGGACTGGTTGCGGCGGCGCGGGGCCGGCGGAGCCACGGGCGTGCGACGGGCACCGAGGATGACGCCGATGATGCCGGCGACGACCAGCGCCCCACCGAGGGCGGGAATGAGCAGCGGCATGGTTACACCGCCTCGCGTCCGTTGTCGGCCAGGTAGGCGTTGATGTCGAATCCGTACTGCTCGAGCTCACGCAGCTCGTCCGGCAGGGTTCCGGGCACCGCCGGGCCGCCGGCGGGGTTGGGACGGAAGACATGCGTGACGGCATACCCCTTGGCAGCCTCGCCGGGCGCGACGTGCACGATCTCGGATACCCAGCGGGAACGGCGCCACTTGCCATCACCGAGCGGGACGGTCTCGAGATGGACCTGGACGACGAGGTCGACGGTCTCGGCGAGCTTGGAGGTGGCCAGCTCCTTGGTGACGTGCGGCCCGGCCTCCATGGCGCAGGTGACCAGCTTGCGGATCGCGCCTTCGCCGTTGCCGGCGTGGGTGGTCGAGATCGAGCCGGCGCCGGACTCCATCGCCTTGATCATCGCCCACACCTCGCGGCCGCGGACCTCGCCGACGATCTGGCGCGAGAGGTTGAAGCGGAAGGAGTCGTATAGCGCCTCGTCGAGGGTGAACTCGCCGGCCTGCTTCCCGTCGGGGCCGACCTCGCCAGAGCCGGGACGGGCTTCCCAGGCGTGCACGATCGGGTGGACGTCGGTGAGCTCGTGAAGGTGCAGCTCGAACTCTGTCTCGAAGGTCCCGATCGCTTCCCACGGGTTGATCTCTGCGCACAGGGCTCGCACCATCGTGGTCTTGCCAGCGCCCTGGGGGCCGGCCACGACGACGGACTTGCGCGCCTTGATCGCCGCCCGCAGGAACGAGGCCTGGGTGGGGGTGATCATGTCGCGCTCGACGAGCTCGTCCAAGGTGACCCGGCGCAACCGGTGACGACGGATCACCACGGAGGGATGGGCGGTGACCCAGGCCGCGGCCGCCAGACGGGGACCGCCGTCCAGACGCATGTGCAGTCGGGGGTTGGCCGAGGAGAAGCTGCGGGCGTTGACCTCGCTGCGGGACGCCACGAAGGACAGGAAGTCCAGCAGCTCTTGGTCGGAGTCAGCCACCGGGTCGGCCTTGATCAGGGTGCCGTCGACCTTCTCCACCCACACGTTCTGGGCGCCGGTGATGATGATGTTCTCGACGGTGTCGTCGTCGACGAGGGGCTGTAGCCGGCCCAGGCCGAACAGTGCGTTGTAGACCGCGACAGCAATCGCGTCCTGCTCGTCCATCGACCACGCTGCCTCGCCGTCGTGCAGTCGGTCGGCGGCGGTGGTCTGCAGCAGTTCCTGGATGATCGTGCGGCCGAGCTCACGCTCGGTCTCGGGGTCCATGCCCCGCTCCTCCCCCAGGGCCGCAGTCAGCTGGTCCGAGGCCTGCGCGCGCAGCATCGCGACCTGGTGCCAGTCGATGCCCCCGGGTGCGATAACGGCCGGGCGGGCAGGGGCCGGCGGGACGGCCGCCGACCCCGGCACGGCAGCGGCCCGCACGGGCGCGGCTCCGGCGATCGGCCCCGCGAGCGAGCGAGCCGAGGTCGAGGTGGGGGCAAGGGAGATCGTGGGCACCTGATGGTGCCCGTTGGGCGGTGCCTCCGCCGGGGGTGTGGCGCCGAAGATCGGCAGGGCGGTCGGGTCGAGACGGTCGGTCATGGCTGGCTCCTCTCCCCCACTGCGAGGTCGATCGCAGCTCGGGAGCTAGACAAGGTGGCTTGGATGGCCTGGACGGCGGCACGCAGGGACTTGCTCAGGCCGGCGTTCTCGAACTTCCGGCGCGGCTGCGCTCCCACGGAGAACACCTCGGCCGAGGTCGGATCCCATTCCAGGGCGGCGACGGTGGGCATCTGGAGGGTCTTGGACACCTCGCCGGCGGTGAACGGCATGCCGGGGCCGACGACGAGAGCGCCCAGGCTGGTGGCGGCACCGGAGCGGGTGAAGGTGTCCCGCAGGGTGGGTGCCCACGAGGCTGCACCGACCAGGGCGGGGACGGTCGAGCGAGTGACCAGCAGAGCCAGGTCGGCCGCTGCGAGCAGCTTGTAGGGCGAACCCTCCAGGCCGAGCCTGCCGGCGTCGACGATGACGTCCTGGCCGTTGCGCTCGAGGCTCTTGAAGGCGCCTGCCAGGGGCTCCCACAGGCTGTCCAGGGCGCGTGCCTGGTTGTGCCGCACCGGACCGTTGAGGAGCTGGATGTGGGTGTTCGGGATACGCATGAGCAGCCGGGGAAGCTCTTCGACCAGGGAGCCTTGGCGGTGGGCCAGGGCGAGGTCGACGATCGAGCCTTCCGAGGGCAGCTGGCCACCGCGGAAGTAGCCGGCGGGGATTGCGCGGGATCCCGTCGGGTCGGCGTCGACGAGGATGCTCGGGCGCGGCCAGGCCATGGCCAGGCCGAGGGCGGAGGAGGTCACCCCAGGTGATCCGTTGGCGGAGGTCAAGACGATCAGCGCCATGGGGGTCAGCTCCGGCTGTCGAGGACGATCGCGACCTTGCCGGTGGCGGCGCGGGCGGCCAGCATCGGCCCCTCGTTGTTGGGGACCTGGACGTTGACGATCGCGTTGCCTGTGGTCTCGTCCTTGGCCACGCCCACGACGACGGCCTCGATCGAGTCCGGCTGCCCGGTCGGCATCTCCCCCTGCTGGCCCGGGGTCACCACGACGCGGACCTTGTCGCCGACGCGGATCTGGTTGGCCGGCAGCATGCCCGGGGTCAGGGCGATGCCGACTACGGAGGAGCCCTTGGCGGGAAGTGCCTGTTCGGTGACCTGGTCCTGGGTGACCACTCCCCCGGCCGACATGTCGAGAGCGGCGTGCTTGCCGACGACGCTGCTGGCCTGGTCGGCCGAGAGCGGCTTCAGCGCCGGGTCGACGCTGATGTTGACGGTCATCAGGTCATCGGCGGTGATGATGTCGCCGCGTTCGATGGTCTGGCGCACAGCCAGCACGCTTTGGGCGTCAGAGGTGGACTGGTACGCCCACATGCTGGCCAGGGCGCCCAGGCAGATCGCGGCCACCGAGGCCGCGATCAGCACCGGGCGGCGGCGTAGCTTCGGCGGCGGGGCGAACTGCTCCCCCGGAGCCGATGTCGGTTCCCCATCGGTGGGGTTCTTCCGCTGTTGCCTCCGGGAGTCGGTGGCAGGAGTCGTGGTCGACATTGGCTGGTCGGGCCTTTCGGGTTGGTTGAGTTTCTGGATTCAGTTGTCGCCGAAGTAGTCGCTGAGTGCGGCCGTGATGAGGTGCCCACGCGAGCTGGCACCGAACTCGTCGACGAGCTGGTCCAAGGTGGCGAAGTCCGCCTCACGGAGCCGGTAGTTCAGCGGGGTCAGGGGGCCATCGGTCTTGCGTGATGCCCGGCTGCGGCGGGAGGCGAACAACCCGCCGCCGGCGGTCGCGGCGGGGTGGATGAGGTCCTTCAGGCGGGGGTGGGCGTTCTCGATGGCCACGATGATGACCTCGCCGTGGGACAGCCCGTCGGTCTTGCACTTGGCCACCAGCGGCTCGAGTAGCGCGATCGGGATGTGCACGTTGGAGGGGCGGACCTTGTCCTCAGGGCCCTTCAGCGCCCCCTCAGGGGCTGTGGGGTCCGTGGAGGGCTGATCGGGCTGTGGAGCGGTCGGGGCGGGCTCAGCGGCCCGCACAGGGCGCTCTGTGGACTTCCTGGTGCGGTTCGTCGATGTGCGAGCCGAGGTCGACTTGGACGGGCGGCGCGGCGGCAGCAGCGGGGTCGGTGAGTCTTCAACGTCGGGGACGTCCTCGAAGTTGGAAAGGCGGCCAGGTGGGATCTCTCGGGCCGAACCGGTTCCGGATGTCGTCATGCCTCTGCTCCTGCCAGGTACGTAGCTCCGGTCTCGGCGGCGGAGATCCGTGCGCAGATCTCGGCCGCGAGCCGGTCGTAGTCACCCGCGAGGGAGTCCGCGGTGCCGGACAGCGCGACCGGGAGCGGGATGACGTTGTCGACGGAGTCCTCACCCCGGCGACGCGCGCTGAGCGCCTCGAGCCGTTCGACTCGGTTGGCGTCTGCGTCGGCGGCGAGCTCGTGAGCCAGCTGACCGCGATAACGGCAGTCGTGCGCCGAGCTCTCCGAGTGCCGAACGTAGGCCTGGAGCAGGGGAACGGTCTCCCCCACCTCTTCCAGACGGACCTTGGTGTTGCGCATGACCCGGGTCGCCTGAGGGTTGTGCGCGGTGACAACCACCCCCAGGTAGCCCAGATCAGGGTTGATCGCACGGGCGCGCTTGACGCGAGGACCCACCCCGAGCAGACCGTCCCAGGAACCGGGGTCGGTCTTGGTCGGGATCAGCACCCATCGGGAGGCAGTCAGCGCCATGTCCTGAAGGTCGCCGTTGCCAGGAGGGCAGTCCAGCAGGACCAGGTCGTAGTCCTCGGCCACCTCGGCCAAGCGCGAAGCGAACTCCGTGGCGATCGACCCGGTCGGCAGCTCATCGGACATCGACGACTTCGCCAACGAGCTGAGCATCTCCAGCGCACGACCACCGAAGACCATGTCCAAGTTGGGCCGCACCTCGCGCACGATCTGAAGATCAGCGCCGGACCAGACAGCGTCGACGACGCTCTTGCCGGCGTCATCCTCGGCGGCGGCGGTCATGCCCAGGTCCATCTTCAGGTTCCCGCTGATGTCGAGGTCGATCACCAGCACCCGCATGCTCTTTGCCAGACACCCGGCGACGTTGGCCACGATGCTGGTCTTCAGCACCCCGCCCTTGCCGTTGATCACGGCCACGACACGACTCAGTGCGGCCGCGTCCGGCAGCTCAGGTTCGGACATCCGTCCCTCCATCACGCTCATGCCCGTGGAAGGTGACCCGAGGACGGTGCCTGTGACAAGCGAATGTCAGATGAGGGCCAACTGCTCCCTCGCGGTGCGCCTACTGACCCCCAACGGACGGTCTTCAGTGGGTCCACTCTGGCCCACCTATCCCCCCACTGTCGCATCGTTGTGGGTCCACAGGCGGCATATGGACCCCCCGTGTCCCCCTCACTAGCCCCTCACTGACGCTCTACTAATTGCCAGCAAGCGGGCCATTTGCCCTCTGTTGTCGGTCCACATGGCCCTCACGACCCCCTCTATAGGCACTAACTAGCCGCTTGTTTGCACTCCATTGACTCTCCATTGTCGGTCTGTTGACCCTCCACTGTTGAAGAGGTGTGCATGTGGTGTGCATGTGGTGTGCAAGTGGTGTGCTCGTGGTGGGCAAGAGGTAGGCTTCCGGTGCGTGAGTGGTGGTATGCCGGTGTGCCTCTGGTGGGGAAGTGGTGTGTCGGGGCATCATGGACTCCATGACCGCCGCGCGACAGCCATCCGAATGGCTCGAGGACATGACGTGGCACCGGCGCATGTACGACCAGTCCAAGTTCCGCTGGGTGCCAGAGGAGCCGATGTCGATCGCGCTGACCTGGACCAAGGGGCGGGTTGAGTTCACCACCCCCGGCCACCTGCGCCGCCTCGACATCCAGCTCCATGATCTGCGCTACTACGCCGGCGGCATCGAAGACGCCATGCTCGACCCTCTCGCTCTCGCTCGCGAGCGGTGCCCGGACTACCACGCCGGCCTGGAACTGGTCGGCATGACCAAGACCGACGTCGACATCCTGCGCTACAACGCGCTCGGCGGTCGCGTCCGCAACCACCCCGAGGCCAAGCGGGCGCTGCGCGGCATCCCCCTGCCCAATCCATTCAGCCAGGTCTGGGAACTGCGCCAGATGCACGGCATGTACGCCGCAGCGGACAACATCCTCGAAGACACCTTCTGCGACCTCGCCACCGAACTTGCCGAGGACCTCGGCTGGGACAGCATCGCCCCCCTCACCGTGATCCACCGCACCGGCAACGGAGTCCGCCTGCGGGTAGAGCAACAGCGGCGAGAGCGCGGGCTCCCAGGCGACCCGCGCCGTCGCGTGGAGCAGCGCTACTAGCACTTCCCGACGCGCTTCAGACCGACCCCCTGCCGACCCCCCGGCCGGCAGGGGGTCACTGTTTTCCAAACCCTCAGACCGGGAGCAAAACACCCCCGCGAGCGTTCTGCTCCTCACTTCCCACCTACGTTTCCCACCTCGTTTCCCCCCTCGGTGGGAAGTGAAACACCGCCCCTGACCTGCGCGGACACCCTCGTTTCCCACGTTTCCCACCAAACCCACCCCCGTGTCTATGCGTGTGTGCACGCGCGCGAGGCTCTTGCACGCTGCTGCTGCTGTGGTGGTGGTGGTGGTGGTGGAGGAGTCCGGCGGCGCAACCGGGCCCTTTCCGGGGTTCTTGTCACTGGCGTGTCACGCCCGGAGTCGCCGGGAGAGGCACGGGGGTATGCGTGGAGGGAGCTCAGCCGAAGGGCCAACCAAGGACCTGCGCCCAGGCCTGCCTGGAGGCCTGCTCAAGACGAACTTGATCTCGGGTGTCACACAGTCCGCTGCGCCTGCACCTTCCGCACTCATGACGGACTCGGGGCTCTCAACTGCAGCGACACGCCGGTGCGTGACCAGATCCCTGATTCAGAGTCATGGGGCCGCTAGGAATGACTCATGTCGTCAGTGCGGAAGCGTCCCGGCCCGAAGCCGAAGGGTGTTCGTAAGCAGTTCACCATGCGCCTCCCTGCGGATCAGTTCGCGGTCTACAAGGCAGAGGCTGACCGGCGAGAGGTCTCCCTTGCTGACTACCTCACAGAGGTTCTGGCTAGGGGGCACGGCTTGCCTGAGCCTGACTACCTGCACCGACGACGCGATGAGCACCAGCAGGAACTGCCCCTCACGGGAACCGGCTGAAAGGACCCCCAACAACAGAGAACGCCACCCCCGATGCTTGGCGGCTGAGTGGGGCGGCGTCTCCGACTACGAAAGGCTGAAGTGGCCTCGACAACCCAGAGGTTACCCGATGCTGCATCAGGTAACCCCTTCACGCTTCGGCGTGTCCCTCCCCGGTGATGGGAGGTGACCACGCCGTGACTGAGCCGACCCGCCAATCTGGCGGAGGCGGTGCCCACTCTTCCTTCGATCGCGTCGTCAACGCGATCGAAGCGCGCGGGCTGACCACTGCCTCGCGGCGCCAGCACAGCTTGATGGCGGGCTGCCCGGTTCATGACGAGCGCACTCCCTCGCTGCACATCACCTGGCGTGGTGGACCGCGGGGGGGAGGGGTCCTGCTCTACTGCCACGGCTGCCAGGCGCAGGCCGAACAGATCGTCGAGGCGCTCGGCCTGACGATGAGCGACCTGTTCGACGAGCCTCTCCCAGAGCGAGATCGCAGCCTGTATCGCGTCGGGAAGAGCCCCTCGCGTCGCCGTGCAGGCCAGCGCCGCGGCAAGCTGGGCCGGCTTCCCTCCCTGCTGCCCAAGCCGCCCGCGGCTCCCGCTCCCGCAGTCGAGCACCACTGGGTCGAGATCGAGCGCTACCCCTACGTCGACCACGAGGACCGGCTGGTCCAGGAGGTCATCCGCGAGGAGTGCACCGCCGAGGGCGAGCGGCACAAGCAGTTTCGGCAGCTCTTCGTCACCCGTGACGGGCGGCGGGTCAAGCGCAAGCCTGAGGAGTTCTACCCGGTCATCTACCGCGCCCCGCAGGTCGCTGCTGCGGTCAAGGCCGGGAGCGAGGTCTGGCTCCTCGAGGGGGAGAAGGACGTCCACACGGCGGAGCGGCTGGGGCTGGTCGCTACGACCAACACCCAGGGCGGCAAGAGCTTCCCCGCGGACCTGGTTGAGGAGTTCACCAACGCCCGGGTCGTCGTCGTCCTCGACCGGGACTCCACAGGCTGGGCCCGCGGGGTTGACCTGCACGCCAAGCTCACTGGCGTCGGAGCCAAGGTGCTGCTCCGCCTGCCTGACCTGGAAGATGCCAAGACCGACTTCACCGACCACGTCGAGGCCGGCAAGGGTCTGGATGCGCTGCAGTGGGTCGCGGTCGAGGAGGTCGCTGTCTGGCACGAGCTGACCTCGGTCAAGGACCGGGCACGCTCGCTGCAGCAGGCGATCGAGGAGGCTCAGGGCCGGTGGGAGCTGGCCGCGGAGGGCCAGGACGTTGAGGACAACCGCCGTTTCGCCAAGCGGTGGGCTCTGGAGAGCCAGGTCAGGCAGGAGTCGCTGCGCGATCTCGTCGACCAGCTCTGCGCTGCGGGCATGCGCATCGGCACCGAGTGGGTGGGGGAGGCCATCGAGGCGGCTGAGGCGCTGCTGGCCGAGGGGACCGAGGCTGCTCGACGGTGTCACCTGCAGGTCCAGGTCCCCGTGCCGGAGTCGCTGCGGCCGGCTGCCCAGCCGCCGGCGAACTCGCCCGCGCCGGCAGATGGAGAGCCCACGCCCAAGGCCTCGCCCACCGACGTCGTCACCGAGGACAGCGACTGGCTGGGACAGAAGGGTGTGGGGTCAGGCAACACTCCCTTCCGCGTCTTGGACGGCAAGATCGTGCAGTGGGAGCCGGACCGTTCGAGCCGCAGGCAGCGGGACGAGTGGGATGAGGACCAAGACGAGCCGGGCAAGTTCAAGACGCTGCTGTCGATGATCGTGCGGGTGTCCTGCCGCGAGTACCTCGAGGTAGAGCACAACCACGACGTCGAGGACACCGAGCTCATGGGTCGATCGACACCGACCAAGCGGCGGGTGAGCGCACCCAAGACCCTGATCGCGGTTCGGCTGCAGTACCCGGACGAGATCACCGGGGAGCTGCTGGAGATCCGCGTCATGGCCGACCAGTGGCGCGACCACTCGTGGCTGGAGTCGCTGCCCGGGCCCCCTGACTACGACCACAAGCGGGCCGGACTGGACCAGCTGCAGCGGGCCATCCTCGCGATCAGCGAGAACGTCGTCGACGAGGTGCTCTACCGGGCCACAGGGTGGAGGGAGAACGCCGACGGCACCCACCGGTTCATCCACCGCAGAGGCGCGATCACCCCCACCGGGCACGAGGACGTCGAAGTCGCCTTCTCCGGGCCCATCGAGCGCTACAACTTCCCCGACCCCATCCGTGAGGCGAAGGCTCTGCGCACGGCCTGGCAGAACGGTTCGGCCACTATGCTGGACCGGCTGCCGGGGCGCGTGGCGGCCCCGCTGCTCGGACAGGTCTTCCGCGCGGTGCTCGGTCACAACCCATGGGTGCTCACCCTGGTCGGACCTCCGGGGTCCTACAAGACCTCGGTGGCCGCCAAGGCGATGCAGCACTTCGGCGAGAAGTGGGAGCACAAGAAGCCGGCGTC
>Ga0208823_1000969_pt1 | contig 23229 bp, 20 predicted proteins | sample AD_UKC075_MetaG_FD_184440 | JGI IMG/M metagenome (GOLD analysis project Ga0208823, IMG submission 184440) | Active sludge microbial communities of municipal wastewater-treating anaerobic digesters from USA - AD_UKC075_MetaG (SPAdes) (version 2) | ecosystem: Engineered > Bioreactor > Anaerobic >... | reverse complement strand
CCAATCCCTATCGGCTGACCAACGCGATGGCCGCTGGAGCTGCTGCCAAGGGCGCGCGACTGTTCGGAAACAGTCCCGCGACCGGAATCGAGCAGGACAGCCAGCGCTGGCGGGTGCGCACGCCGCAGGGCTCGGTCCGGGCGGCGCGCGCGGTGTTCTGCACCAATGCCTATGCCACCGATGTCGTGCCGGAATTCGCTCGCGCCTTCTATCCGCTGACCGCGTATGCGCTGACCACCCAGCCGCTGCCGGCAGAAGCGCGCGGAGTGGTCAATCCTGGCGGGGCGGCGCTGTCGCAGGTGCCGCTCGATCTCAACCCGCTGGTGCGCGACCGGCATGATCGCCTGATCCTGTCCTCGATCCCGAAGGTTGGCGGAGCGGCCGATGCGCGGTGGCATTTCGCCAACCAGCTGGAGTGGCTGCACCGCGCCTGGCCGGAGACGAAGGGTCTTAAGATCGAACTTGAAAGCTACTGGACCGGGCGCGTGGCCTTCCGGGACCGCGAGTTCCCCGGCGTGTTCGAGCCGCGCCCCGGCCTGTTCGGACTGATGTACTTCAACGCCTGGGGTAACCTGATGGCCCCGCTGTTGGGCAAACTGCTGGCCGAAGGGCTGGCGGCGGACCGCACCCATGCCCTGCCCTTCCCCATCGAGCGCCCCGCGGCCGTATCCAACCAGGGCCGTATGGACCGGATCATCCGCCATCTGCTGATCCCGGCGGCGCGCACCGGGCAGGGGCTGGGCCTGATCTGAACCAGCCCTGCCCCTGTCGGTTGCGACTCAGCGTGCCGCGCCGGGAGTCCCGTCGCCGCCCGCGTAGAAGCGGGAATAGAACTTGCGGAACTGCGGGATCGGGCCGTCACCGTCGCAGATGATCGGGTTGGGTTCGAACCGCATCCGGTCCCACACCACCTTGTCCTGATCGAGCTGCTTGTTGACGTCGCGGATGATCGCGCGGGCAACGCCCGCCGCCGGCCCTTCGGCCTGCGCGCGCGGCTGGGTGTAGCAGTAGACGACCTGAAGCAGGTCCAGTTCCACCGGGATGATGCAGGCGACCAGCAGCGTCTCGCAGATGCCGGTGAAGCGCACCCAGGCCTGGCCCGGCCCCATCGAATTGCTGGTGATCGCGCCGTCGACCACGCCCTTGGGCGTGCCCATCTTGGCGCGGACGATGCCCTGGCGGTCCCATTCGCCCCAGCTGAGTTCGGCCTCCGGCACTTCGGCGGTGCCGTGGATGTACTTGAAGTGGGCAAAGTCCACCCCGTTCTCCGCCATGTTCTGGAGGCTGCCGAACACCTTCCATTCGGCGAAGTCGAACGGCGTCCAGGCCGGGTCGCTGGTTTCGGGGAGTTCGACCACTTCATAGAGCGGCGCGGCGTCTTCCGGATGATACCAGACCCACAGCCACTGGTTGGCCTCGCGGATGTGCCAGCTCCGGGTGCACTTGCGCTTCACCTGCGGCGGCACGGCGCGGGCATAGGGGATTTCCTTGACGGTCCCTTCATCGCCGTCATAGCGCCAGGCGTGGAACGGGCATTCAAGGAGGTTGCCGGAAACCTTGCCGCCATGCCCCATGTGCGCGCCCAGATGCTTGCAGTAGGCATCGAGCATCCGCACCTGCCCGTCCTCGCCGCGCCAGACGGCCAGATCGCGGCCGAAATAGCGCGCCGGCTTGACCTCGCCCACGGCCAGATCGCGCGCCAGCATGAACGGGTACCAGCCGAACGGGAAACCCTGGTCGAGGTTGCGTTCCTGCGGGGTGGGCCGACCGGCCAGGTCGGCCACGCGCCACGCCGCAAGTTCCTCGCGGGTCATCTTTTCCAGCACCTGCCACACTGCCACGGGCGGAGTCCGAGCGTCGCTCGCTGCTTGGGTCATCGTTGTTTCTCCCCGGATTTTCCGGTCTTTATGGTTTGTCGGTAGTGCTTGTCAGAGCTTGAACAGCCGCTCGGCATTGCCGCGCAGGAACTTGGGCCAAACCTCGTCCTTCAGCGGCACGTTCTCCATGTCGGACATGATCCGCTCAAGGCTGAGGCCCATCGGGAAATAGCCCGCGTAGATCACCTTGTCCGCGCCGCGGGTGTTGGCATAGTCGATGATCGCCTTGGGGTAGTGCTTGGGCGCGAAGGCGCTGGTTGAATAATAGAGGTTCGGCCACTTCAGCATCAGCTTGACCGCCAGATCTTGCCACGGTTCGGCGCCGTGGCGCATCACGATCTTGAGATCGGGGAAAAACCAGCAGACCTCGTCCAGATGCTCGACCTTCTGGGTTTCCATAGGGATGCGCGGGCCGGGAATGCCGACGTTGAGCAGGATCGGAATGTCCAGTTCCACCGCGCAGGCATAGAGCGGGAACATGTACTTGTGGTTGATCGCCACTTGCGGCAGCGTTCCCGCCGGAAATACCGAGATCGCCGACAGGCCGACTTCGGCATGGATGCGCTTGATCCGGCGCACTTCCTCCATGCCCTTGTTGGGATCGCAGGGCAGGTCGAAGAAGAAGCGGTCGCCGTAAAGCTCCTTGGCGCGGCGCGAGGTTTCGTTGTCGTTCCAGCCGATCAGCGCCTTGGCGATGCCGTGCTTGTCCATCTGCTCGACGGTCCACTTGACGTAGTCGTCGGCATGGCCGGTCTGCGGCACGTCCTTGAACATGTACTGCGCCGGCATCGAGAACTGCTGCAGCGTCTGCTCGTCCTTGATCAGCGGACGGAAGGCGGTGAACCAGTCGGACCGGTCCTCGGCCTCCGGAATGCCCAGCATGCAGTCGATGATCCCGATATCCTTGGGCATGCCCATATCACTTGTCTCCTGAGAGTGCGGCCCAGGCGCTGCGCAGCGCCGCCTTGTTGACCTTGCCCACGTCATTGCGCGGCAAGGGCTGATCACTGATGACGACGCGGCCCGGCGCCTTGTAGCGGGCGAGGCGTTCGCCCACCCATTCCCTGACCGCCGCCTCGTCCATTCCCTGGCCCACGACCACCGCGACCAGCAATTCGCCCAGCCGCTCGTCGGGAATGCCGAAGGCGGCGCATTCGCCCACGCCCGGCATTTCGCCCATGACGCGCTCGACCTCGGCGCAATAGATGTTCTCGCCGCCGGAAATGACCATGTCCTTCACCCGGTCGACGATGAAGACATAGCCCTCGGCATCGAGATAGCCGACGTCGCCGGTGCGCAGCCAGCCGTCGGCGGTGAAGGCGGCGGCGGTTTCCTCGGGCCGGTTCCAGTAGCCCTGCATGGCCATCGCGCCGCGAAACTGGATCTCGCCGCTCTGGCCGGTGGACAGTACGGCGCCGTTCGCATCGACGATGCGCATCTGCGCCAGCGGCAGCACGCGCCCGGCGGCACTGCGGTTGCGGATGAAGTCCTCGCCCACGGCCTGGGCCAGCGAGCCGGAGGCCTCGGTCATGCCGTATCCGGTGCCCATCACCGCCTGCGGGCAAGCGGCGCGGATCTCGTCGAGCAGATTCACGGGCAGGGCCTGTCCGCCCGAGGCGATATTGCGCAGCGAGGACAGGTCAGCCGATCCCAGCCTTGCCCCATGGAGCAAGTCCCACAGCATGGTCGGCACGGCGGAGAACATGGTGATGTGTTCCGCCTCGATCAGCCGCACCGCCTCCTGCGCGCTCCATCGGCGCATGATGACGATCTTCGATCCCGCCAGCAGCGGCGAAAGGAACGCCGCGCCGAGGCCCGAGATGTGGAACAGCGGATAGACCAGCAGCGCGGCCTGCTGCGGCAGGCTGGCCAGGATCGTCTCGACCGGGATACCGTGCGCGCGGGCCATGTTGTGCAGCACCATCACGCCCGACAGCTGCATGGTCATAAGCCCGGTGATCAGGCTGCGGTGGGTCAGCACCGCGCCCTTTACCCGGCCCGTCGTGCCGGAGGTGAACAGGATCGCACAGGGGTCTTCCGCCTTGGCCACGCCCGGATCGGGCACCGGCTCGGCAGCGCGGCGCTCCACTTCCTGCCCCTCGAACGGGTGGGTCAGGTCGAGCATCCGGCCCGTGTAGCCGCCCTCGCGGATCAGCTCCGCGCGGCGGCTGTCGGCCAGGACCAGCGCGGGGGTGACATCATCGATCATCGCCACCAGCTCGGTCGGAGAGCCGCGACTGTTGAGCAGCGCGGCGATCCCGCCGGCCTTGATCACCGCCATGAAGGCGACGATCCATTCGGCGCGGTTGCGCATGCAGATCGCCACCCGGTCGCCCCGGCGGATGTGCAGCATGGGGACCAGTTGGTCGCGCCAGGCGAAGACCTGCTCGAAGGTCAGCCGCCGCTCGGCGCCTTCAGACGAGAAATCGACCAGGAAGGTCTTGTCCCCGTGACGCCGCGCGGAATCGATCATCAGCGCCAGATCGGGCGCGGCTTGCGCGAACTGGAGCAGGCCATCGCGCTGGGTCAGCTCGAAGGGCGTGCCGGGAGCCGTGACGGCGGCGAAGACAGGGTCGATCTGGGTCATGCTGCGTTCTTTGCCACTTCCTTGGCCCAGCGGTAATCCTGCTTGCCGGCGGGCGAGCGCTTGACCTCGTCCACCCAGACCAGCGCCTTTGGCACCTTGTAGCCGGCCAGCCGCTCGGCGAGGTAGGCCTTGATCTCGTCGAACTCAGGCTCGGCAACGTCTGCGCGGCGCGAGACGACGCCGATCACCCGCTCGCCCCAGCGCTCGTCGGGCTGGCCCGCGACGACAGCATCGAACACGGCGGGATGGGTGCGCAGCACTTCCTCGACCTCTTCGGGGAAGACCTTCTCGCCCCCGGTGTTGATGCAGGTGGAGCCGCGCCCGAACATGGTGATCATGCCGTCGGCATCGAGCCGCCCGGCATCGCCCGAAACGGCCCACAGCGCGCCCTCGATGGTGACGAAGGTTTCCGCCGTCTTCACCGGATCGCCGTAATAGCCGATCGGCGTGTTGCCGGTCCGCGCGATCAGGCCGACTTCGCCCACCTTGGCCAGACGCTGGCCGTCGACCACCACCTGCTGCTGGGCGTTGGCGGCGAGGCGCATCACGCCGTCATCCGACTTTTCGGCCATGCCCGACATCCCGGTTTCCGAAGAGCCCATCCCGTCGGTAACCTGGGCGCCGGGGACCAGAGCCTTGAGATCGTCCTTGAGATGCTGGGAGAATACCGCCCCGCCGGACCCGAGGTTGACCACGGCGGACAGGTTCCACCGGCCCGGATGGGCGCGCAGCGCGTCGCGCAGCGGGGTCGCCATGGCATCGCCGACGAACTGGATCAGGTTCGCGCCTTCGCGCTCGGCGGTATCGAAGATGCGCTCGGGATCGAACACCCGGCCTTCATCGAGAATGATGGTCACGCCGTTGAGGATCGCGCTCCACACCGACCACATCGCCGCCATGTGCATCAGCGGAGCGAGCGGGAACATCCTGAGCGGATAGCCATCGCGGGCACGGCTTTCGATGTCCTGCGGCTGGACAATCGGACCGTGGGGGTTGAAATAACCCGCCCCGCCCGCGCAGGCGAACAGGAAGGCGCGGTGCGGCCACATCACGCCTTTGGGCATGCCGGTAGTGCCGCCGGTATAGCACAGCAGGTAATCCTCCTGGCTGCGCTCCCATGGCCCGGCGGGATCGTGGGCCATGATATCGGCGTAAGGCACCGAACCCGAGATATCCTCGCCCGAGCCGTCCTCGACCGCCACGGTTACCTTCAGCGTCGGGACTTCGCCGCGCACCTCGCGCATGATCGGCGCAAATTCGGCGCCGTGGATCACCGCCGCGCTGTCGGCATTGGCGAAGAGATAGCGCAGCTCTTCCGCGCGGTAGCGGTAATTGACGTTATAGGGCACCGCGCCCAGCTTGCAGGCGGCGATGAAGCCTTCAAGGTATGCCGGGCTGTTGTGGAGATACAGCCCCACCGCATCGCCGCGCCCCACGCCCTGCGCGGCAAGACCTGCGGCCAGCCGGTCGGCGCGCTCGTTCAATTCCGCGAAGGTCAGCCGCGCGCTGTCGCCAATGACGGCAAGCCGGTCCGGCACCGTCCGCGCGACCGTCTCGAACAGGTCGGCAAGGTGGAATTGCTCTGCCATGTCAGTAGACCGCCGCCGGGTTCTTCGGACGCGGGCTGCCGAGCATCTCGCGGTAGGACGGACGTTCGTTGCCCCGGTCGGTCACGCCCAGTTCGCGCGCGATCTCTGCGGCGATCAGGGTCTGGCCGGACAGCTCGTCACGGTTCGGGGCGCGCGAGATGGCATCGACGATGTGGGCGGTGAACTCGGGGTTTTCCGCCGTCTCGATGAAACCCTCGTACTGTTCCGGATTGGTCTCGCGCGCGATCAGCGAGCGTTCGGTGACCAGCGGCCCCATCCAGATCGACACTGCGATAACCCCGGTGCCGCGCAGGTCGTGCTCCATGTCGTGGGCGAACTTGTCGACCCCGGCCTTCTGCGCGCCATAGGCCGGCCCGTGCATGTAGCACGAACCGCCGAACGACGATCCGAAGGCGATCGTGCCGAAGCCCTGCTTCACCATCAGCCGCGCCGCGTGCCAGCTGGCGACATAGGCCGAGCGCAGCCCGACATCGAGGATCTTCACCGCGTCGAGATCCTTCTCCCAGAAGGGCTTCTTCTCGATCAGCTGGTGGTGGATATAGGTGGCGTTGTTGACCAGCACGTCGAGGTGGCCCTGCTCGCGCTCGATCTGCTCGAACAGCGCGGCAACCTGCGCGTCGTCGGCATGATCGCACATCACGGCAATGCCCTTGCCCCCGGCGGCGGTCACTTCCGCTGCGGTTTCAGCGACAGTGCCGGGCAGGACCGTGCCGTCCCAGCCCCTGGCATCACCCGGTGTGACAGTGCGGCCGGTGACGTAAACAGTGTAGCCCAGTTCCCCGAAGCCGCGCGCGATCCCGCGCCCCGCGCCCCTGCTCGCCCCGGTAACGAGCGCGACTTTTGCCGCTGCCATATCCTCTCCCTCGATTCGACGCATTAGCGTGCCCATTTCGTCAATAGGCGATGTTTTGCGAATTTCAAACCTTCATTTACTACGCAAATGACGGCGATTGTCGTTCAGCCGCGACAATCCGCGCAGGCGGCCAGCGGGAAGGTGTATTGGCCGGCCGGGGTCACGTCGATAGAGTCAGTCGAAATTCGCCTGCCCGCCATCGAGCGGGATGGTCGCGCCGGTGAGATAGGCCATGTCGCTGGAGCACAGCGCCGCCACGGCGCGGCCGATGTCCTCTTCCAGCTTGCCGATCCGGCCCAGCGGGATGGTGCGGAAGAATGCCTCGGCCTCTTCCGCGTTGTTGGCGATCCACCACTTGAGGCCCGGGCTTTCGGCGTGCGGGGCGATGGACAGCACGCGGATGTTCTGCCGCCCCCATTCCGCCGCCGCCGCGCGGGTCAGCACGCGGGTCGCCTGCTTGACCGCGCCGTAGGCGCCGTATCCGCTCATGTCCCAGCGGATCCCGGCCGAGGATGCAAGGTTGACGATCACGCCCCCGCCGCGCGCCGCCAGCAGCGGACGGGCCAGCTTCATCAGCCGGAAGGTGGCCAGCGGTCCGGATTCGAACCCGGCCAGAAAGGCTTCGTCGCTGACGTCCTCCAGCTTTCCGTTCGGGACTTCCTGCGCGTTGTTGACCAGGATGTCGAGCCCGCCGAAGCGCTCCACCGTGGCCGCAACCATGTCGGCGAGACTGGCCGCATTCTTGACGTTGCCCGCTACTGCCAGCGCCTCGCCCCCGCGCTCCGCAATCAGCGCGCAGGTCTGCTCCAGCTTGGCCAGCGTGCGCCCGGTGACCGCAACCCTTGCACCTGCGGCGGCGAGCGCAAGGGCAATACCCTGCCCCACCCCTTGCCCTGCGCCGGTTACCAGTGCCACCTTGCCGGAAAGATCGGTCATTTCACGCCCTCAACCCACTAGATTCGTAATTTGATCGTTATTGAATTACGCATTAGGTTGACACAGGCGCCATAACTACGTCAATTGCGTTTCGATTCCGGCACTCCATCAGCCGGACCATGCAAAAGGGAATCAGGAGAGGGCATGAGCCAGGATCTCAGCGGCCAGGTCGCCATCGTCACCGGTGGCAGCGACGGCATCGGCCTCGCCACCGCAGCGCTGCTCGCGCGGCGCGGGGCTCAGGTCGTCATCTGCGGGCGGCGGCAGGAACTGCTCGACAGCGCAAAGGCGCAGATCGAAGCAGAGGGCGGCAGGATCGAGGCCGTCCAGCTCGACGTGACCGACTTTCCGGCGTTCGAGGCACTGATCGAAGATGTCGCCGCGCGGCACGGGCGGCTCGACATGCTGGTCAACAACGCCATGTCGACCCACTACGCCCCGATCAGCCGGCTCAAGCTGGACCATTGGCGCAAGGACTTCGCGGTCAATGCCGACGCCGTGTTCGTTGGCACCAAGGCGGCGATGAAGGTGATGGCGGCGCAGGGCAAGGGCTCGATCGTCAACATCTCCTCCACCACCGCGATCCGGGCGATGGCGAACTATTCCAGCTACTCCGCCTCCAAGGCCGCGCTCATTCAGTTCACCGCCGTCGCGGCGATGGAAGGCGCGCGTCAGGGCGTGCGGGTCAACGCGATCGTGCCGGGGCAGGTCAACACCGCCGCCACGCTCGACTTCGCCGAGAAGGCTCCCGAACTCGCCGCCAAGACCGCCGAAGCGATCCCGATGGGGCGCGGCGGGCGGCCCGAGGAACTGGCCGAGGCGATCGTGTTCATGCTCTCCGACGCGGCCAGCTACATCACCGGCGTCGCGCTGCCGGTTGACGGCGGCAAGTCGGTGCAGCTCTACATTCCGTCCTGAGGGGAGACGCAGGGATGAGCGGGAACTGGGACAGGGAAGTCGACGTCCTCGTCGTCGGTTCCGGCGCAGGCGGGATGCTTTCGGCGCTGGTCGCGGCGAAGAACCATGCCGACGTCCTGATCGTCGAGAAGGAAGCGCTGTGGGGCGGAACCTCTGCCACTTCGGGCGCGGGCATCTGGATTCCGGCGAGCGATCAGGCCGCAGAGGCGGGTTTCAACGACAAGGTGGAGGATGCCTTCACCTATGTCCGCGCGCTCTCGGCCGACAACGTGCCGGACGACAACATCCGCGCCTATGTCGAGAACGCGGCGAAGATGCTGCGCTGGATGGGCGCGAATACGCCGCTTGAATACCACGCCTTCCCCTACCCCGATTACCATGCCGAAAATCCGGGCGGATCTCCCACCGGCTATCGCACCCACATGCCGCTGCCGCTCGACGGCAAGCAGCTGGGCGACGACGTGCGCACGCTGCGCTTCGCCTCGCCCGCGGCATCGCTGTTCGGCTATCTCAACTGGCATTTCGACGAGACCTACCTGCTGCTGTTCCGCGGCCCCGGGTGGTTCACGCACCTCGCCAAGAGCCTGCTGCGCTACTGGCTGGACTGGCCGTTCCGCTTCACCTCGCGCAAGGACCGGCGGCTGACGCTGGGCAATGCGCTGGCGGGAGGCCTCAGGCTGGCGCTCAACCAGGCGGGCGTTCCGCTGTGGCTGAAGAGCCCGCTGGAAGGGCTGGTGGAGGAAGACGGCAAGGTCGTCGGCGCGCTGGTGCGGCATCAGGGCAAGGTGCTGCGGATCGCCACGCGCAAGGGCGTGGTCCTCGCCGCCGGCGGGTTCGACAAGAACCAGGCGATGCGCGACGAGCATGCGCCGCTCTATCCCAAGGCGCTCTTTTCGGGCGGGACCAGTGGCAACACCGGCGACGCGATCCGCGCCGGGCAGGCCATTGGCGCGGGCACGATGAACATGCAGTCGGCCTGGGCCGCCCCGGTGTTCTACGTGCCGGGCGAGGACCGGGGCCGCCTCTGCACCATCGAGCGCGCCCTGCCGGGCTGCATGATGGTCAGCCAGTCGGGCACCCGCTATCTCAACGAGGCGGCGTCCTATCACATAGTCGGCCAGCAGATGGCCCGCCGCCAGCGCGAGCATGGCGATGCCAGCCCCAGCTGGTTCGTGTTCGATCACACCTATCGCCACAGCTATCCGGTCGGCCCGGTCTATCCGCTGGTGCCCGACTGGGCGCAGAACGGCATGGTCAAGACGATCCTCAAGAAGGGCCGCACGATCGCCGAACTGGCCGAGGCGATGGGCGTCGATCCAGCCGCGCTGGAAGCCACTGTCAGCCGCTTCAACGACTATGCGGCCAAGGGCGAGGATCCCGATTTCCACCGGGGCGAGGCAGCCTATGACAAGATGTACGGCGATCCGCGCGTGGCCCCCAACCCCTGCCTGCGCCCGCTGAGCAAGGGGCCGTTCTATGCCATGCCGATCTATCCCGGCGACATTGGGACCAATGGCGGCCTGACCACCGATCCCAGGGCGCGGGTGCTGGGCGCGGACGGCAAGCCGATCCCCGGCCTCTACGCCATCGGCAACAGCGCGGCTTCGGCGATGGGCGAAAGCTATCCCGGCGCGGGCGTGACCATCGGCCCGGCGCTGACCTTCGGCTACCTCGCCGCGCAGGACATGACCGGGAGCAACGCGGAATGAGCGGACGGCTGGCGGGACGCGCCGCCATCGTCACCGGCGCGGGTCGCGGCATCGGCGCGGCGATCGTCGCGCGGCTGATGGCCGACGGCGCGCAGGTCGCGGCGGTGGACCTCAGCGCCGAGGCTGCGGCGGAGAGCGGGGCGACGTTGGCGCTGGCCTGCAACGTAGCGGATTCGGCATCGGTCGCCGCGGCGGTCAAGGCCGCGCGAGAGGCCTTCGGGCGGCTCGACATCGCGGTCGCCAATGCCGGGATCGGCCAGGCACCCAATGACGGGTCGGAGCAGTTTTACGGCGCCATGGCCCGGCGTAACGCCGAACTGGCGGAGAGCGGCAAGTCCGAGGTGATCGTCGACCAGCTGATCCACATGGAAGACGCTGGCTGGGCGGCGGTCCTCGCGGTCAATCTCAACGGCACCTTCTACCTCTGCCGCGAATTCGCCCGCGTGCTGGCAGAGGACGGCAATCCCGGTTCGATCGTCGTGCTCAGTTCGACCAGCGCCCAGTCGGGCGAAGGCAGCGCCCACTACTGCGCCAGCAAGGCCGCCGTGATCGGCCTGACGCGTCAGCTGGCGCGCGAGCTGGCCCCGCGCCGGATCCGGATCAATGCCGTCGCGCCGGGGCCGACCAACACCCCGGTGATGCAGGGCATCCCGGCCGAATGGATCGCCTCGATGGAAGCCTCGGTGCCGCTGGGGCGGATGGCCGACCCGGCGGAAATCGCCGCATCGGTCGCCTTCCTCGCCAGCGACGAGGCGAGCTATGTGAACGGCTCGGTACTCGTCGCCAATGGGGCAAGCTACTTCTTCTGAAGTCTCAGTCCGCGCGGACCTTCACCTTGGGCGCCGCCGCGCCCCGGCGCATGGTTTCCAGGAACTTTTCCAGCGGCGCCGGTTCGGCCACCGGGCCGCCGTGGTCGCCTTCGCGCGCCCAGAATTCGGCATAGCTTGGGAACAGCTTGTGGAAGTTGCCTTCCACCCATTCGGTGTCCGGCCAGCGCATCTTGTTCTCGCCCACCGGCGGCTTGTTGAGATCGGTGGCGTACCAGTAGAGCGGCAGGCGGCGGGCAAAGTACCAGCGGCCATCGGCCCGCACGTAATCGTCCGAATACATCATCTGCATGATGACCCATTCGTCGCCGGTTTCGTGCTCGTTCTTGGAATAGACGACGCCGTGGGCGTGATCGGGATCGTCGAACTCGATCACGTGGCCGCCAATGTGGTGCGAGGTGCCGGTGAAGGGCGAGCGCAGCGTACGGTCCATGTAGGCGCGCAGTGCCTGGCGGCCGCTTGCATCCTTGCCCACCCGCACGTCGGCGGGAAACAGGCTGACCATCGCGTCCATGTCGCGCATGTCGAGCGCAAGGGCGTACCTGGCGGGCAGCTGGCGGATCGCGTCGAGCGATTCCAGGCGATCGATGCGGGCTTCAAGTGATGTCATGGTCATGCCTTCATGGTTACGCGCAGCGGCAGGTGCTTGAGCCCGCCGGTGTGATTGGTTTTCACCCATTCGGGTTCGCCCGCCAGTTCGATGGTCTCGACGCGCAGCGCGATTTCCCGGAACAGCGACTCGACCTCCATTTCGGCCAGAATGCGCCCCAGGCAATGGTGCGCGCCATAGCCGAAGCCGAGGTGGCGGTTGGGATTGCGTTCGATCCGGAACTCGTCGGGCGCATCGAACGCGCGTTCGTCGCGATTGGCCGAGAGGTACAGGATCGCGACCTGCTCGCCTTTGGCGATCTTCTGCCCCGCGACCTCGGTATCCTCGGCCGCGGTGCGCATGAAATGGCGCACCGGGGTAGCCCAGCGGAAGATTTCCTGCGCGGCGCTTTCGACCAGGTCCGGATTGGCCTTCAGCTTGGCGAACTCGCCCGGATTGCGGGCCAGTTGCATCATGCCCACGCCGACGCTGGAACTGGTGGTATCGTGCCCGGCGGCGGCCAGCAGCATGCCGTAGGACAGGGTTTCCATGTCCGACAGCGGCTCGCCATGGATCGTCGCGGTGGCGACGACCGACATCAGGTCATCCCTGGGGTCGGCGCGGCGCTGGGCGACCACGCCGCCCAGATAGCCGAAGAACTCCATCGCCGTGGCCAGCCCGAAATCGCCGTTGGCGTTGCGCTCCGGATCGCTGGCGCCGAACAGTTCCTGGGTGAGCCGCAGCACCAGCGGCGCGTCGCTGTCGGGCAGGCCGAGGATCGAGGTAATCATGATCAGCGGATAGGGAATGGCGATTTCCTCGATGAAATCGAATTCCCCCTTGGTCGAAAGGCTCGCCAGCTTGTCGACGTATTCGGCGGCCAGCAGCTTCATCCGCTCGCGCAGGGTGTTCAGGAACTTCGAATTGAACCACGACTGGGTCAGCTTGCGGTGATCGCGGTGATCGGCGCCGTCCATGTCGAGCAGGGTGCGGACCGGCCCGGTGCGCGTGCCGAACTGGGCGATGGTGCGATCCTCGAACCAGTCGGGCAGCAGGGTCAGGCGCGGGGCGTTGAGCCAGAGCTTGCCGTTGCGCTCGATATCCATCACGTCCTTGTGGCGCAGCACCGCCCAGAACGGACGGTAGGGTTCCTGCTCCACCCACAGCACATCGCCCTGGGCGCGCATTTCCTTGAACCTGGCGGCGATCGCCGCTTCGTCGGCATAGGCGGCGGCGGAGAAGGCATCGATGCTGGTGGCGGGCCTGATCATGGGTCGATCCTTTCGATGGCGGGCAGGCGGTAGCGCCCATCAAGCGCCTCGGCCTTGGGCAGGTAGAGCCGCATCACGGCATGAAACGCGCCCGGCGGCACGGGCAGCCAGTTGGACGTGCCCTCGCGCGGGCGCGTGCTGGAGAGATGAATAGTGAGCGAGCCGTCCCTGCCGTATTTCAGCCCGCGCGTGCGGTCGCCTATGGCATAGCGGCGGATCGGATTGGCGATCAGCTGCGAGGTCGCGCGGTCATAGGCAGTAAGCGACCAAAAGGCACCGACCGGCGGCAGCGCGCCCTTGGCGAAGCGCAGGCGGTAGCTGCGCTTGCCGTCGAGCATCTCGCCCCGGCCATCGGTGATCGCGGCGGGATAGATCGACTCCTCCGGCGCGTTGACATATCCGCCGCGCGCCACCTCGGCGCGCAGCAGGAAGTCATCACCCGGATCGGCCATGGCGCCGGACCACATCCAGCCGTTGTCGATCCGGCGCGGACGGAAGCCCCGCCTGGCCAGCACTTGCGGCCCGACCTTCAGCGCGCAGCCGAGGCCCAGTTTTTCTGCATCGGACAGCTTGCCCGCATCGAACGCTTTGGCGGGGCCGAACCCGGCGAGGTCGAACTGGGCCATCAGCGCCGTCTCGCCCGGCTTGACGGGAACGGCGCGCAGGGCCTGGTTGAGCAGTTCGAAGTAGGCCAGGCTGTCGAACGGCTGCATCGGCGCGGCATCGGTCACGGGCACCCCGGGCGCGCCGCTCATCCGGATCGCCTGCGACAGCCGCCGCGCCTCGGCAAGGTCGGCCTCCCCGGTTACCAGCACCCGGCCCAGCATCCAGGCCGTGTCGGTCGGCAGGCGGAACGCGGTGTAGCCTTCGGGCAGCGTCCCGCCTGACGGACCGACCAACGCGTACCGCATGGCCTTGCCGCCATTGGTCCGCGTGCCGAGGTGCCACGGCTTGGCGTAGAGATCCATGAAGGCGAGCGTGTAGTACCGCCCCCCCATCTCCGGCACTTCAAGCAGGACCGGCCCTTTCGACAGGTCCACCCAGGCATTGAGATAGAGCGTGTCGGAATTGGCCGCCCGCAGCTGGCCCTGCGTTTCGGGGGTCAGCAGGTGCGGATAGATGGCGATGGCATTGACCGGCGCCGCGACCGGCTGGCCTGCGCTGACCCGGTGCGTTTCGTTGAACCGCTGCTTGAGCAGGTCGACCATCGGATAGCCGTAGATATAGCCCTGCAGGCCGATCGCCTGCGCCAGTGCCGCCTCAGGCTCCAGCGCGGCGGCCTGACACTGCGATGCTTCGGGGAGGGCGGAAGCCGCCATGGCCAGCGCGAGTGCAAACATACCCCTCCAACTGCGTAAGCATTATTTATAACACCTACGCTATCGGATTTTGATTTGCCATTCAACTATCATTCGCGTAGTGATGATCGCTGGATTCTACGCATTATGTCCGGCCAAGCGAGCCAGACAATGCGCCTGAGGGAGGGTAACATGATTCGCATGCTCGCTACTGCTTCGCTGGCCGCCCTGGCCACCTGCATCGCCGCTCCGGCCCTGGCGCAGGACAGCGCGCAGGACGCTGCCGACGACGGGCTCGGCGCCATCGTCGTGACCGCGCAGAAGCGCTCCGAAAACATCCAGGACGTGCCGATCGCCATCTCGGCAGTGGGCAGCGAATACCTGGAAAGCCGGGGCATCGACTCGATCGACAAGCTGGGCACCATCGCCCCCAACGTGAAGATCGAACGCGCGCCGGGTTCCAAGACGATCTCGCAGGCTTCGATCCGCGGGTCGGTGACGATCAACCCGGCGATCACCTGGGAACCGGCGGTCGGGCTGTACCTTGACGGCGTCTACATCGCCAAGGCGCAGGGTTCGATCTTCGACGTCGCCGATCTGGAGCGCGTGGAACTGCTGCGCGGTCCGCAGGGCACGCTCTATGGCCGCAACGCGCTGGCCGGTGCGATCAACCTCGTCACCCGCAAGCCTTCGGGCCAGCTCGGCGCATCGTTCGAGGCGACCTATGGCAGTTTCAACGACGTGCGCCTGCGCGGCGTGGTGGACCTGCCGCGCATGGGCATCTTCTCGGCCAAGGTATCGGGCCAGTACCGCCGCCGCGACGGCCTGATCAAGCTGTCGCCCAAGTCGCCTTCGGGCGCGGAGCGGACGGATTCGATCAATTCGGGCAGCTTCATGGTCCAGCTGCGGGCCGAACTTTCGGACAGCATCACCGCCGACTATACCTATGACTACACCAAGTCGGACCAGGATCCGCCGTTCTCGCAGCTGCTGCGGGTCAACCGCAACGGCGAGTTCCGCGACATCTTCGATCCCAAGTCGCCCGGTTATGCCTATGGCGGGGCCTATTTCCCGCTCGACAAGTACACCAGCACGACCCGCGTCACTACCGCTGCGATCGATGCCCCGGCCTATGAAAAGTCGCGCAGCTACGGCCACGCGCTGACGCTCACCGCCGACCTTGGTCTTGCCACACTGAAGTCGATCACCGCCTATCGCGACCTCGCCTGGGCGGACGGGCTGGACCTCGATGGCTCGCCGCTGCCGGTCGCCTACACCCAGCGCATCACCGACTACAGCGCCTGGAGCCAGGAACTGCAGCTGACCGGCGCCACCGCCAATGACCGGCTGAGCTATGTCGCGGGTGCGTTCTACTTCAGCGAAAAGGCGGAGACGCTGAACCCGCAGACCTATTTCGGCGGCGGCACAGACCTGCAATCGAACTACGGCTCGCACACCAAGGCCTTCGCGCTCTACGCCCAGCTCGACTACAAGCTGACCGAGGCCTTCAAGGTCAGCGTGGGCGCGCGTTATACGCACGAATCGAAGGACATCAGCCGCTACTTCCGCATCAATTACGATGCGGCGAACGGCGTTCTGAAGCCGACGGTGATTGCCGACCTGCATTATGGCGCGGTGCCGGACGCGAAGTACAACAACTTCTCGCCCGCGCTGACCCTGGCCTACGAGGTGTCGGACCAGGTCAACGTCTATGCCCGCTTCGCGCGCGGCTTCAAGTCGGGCGGGTTCAACGGCGAAACCAACGTGTTCGTCGCCCCGACCACCGCCTGCCCCAGCGGCGCGCCGGAGCTGTGCAATCCCTATCGCCCGGAAAAGGTCGACAGCTACGAGCTGGGCCTGAAAACGCGCCTGCTCGACAACCGCCTGGTGTTCAACGTCGCCGCCTTCCGCGACGAGCACAAGGACATGCAGCTGTCCGTGTTCACTGCCACGACCGGCGCGGCATCGATCATCACCAATGCCGGCGCGGCGCGCATCCAGGGCCTCGAATTCGAAGCCGTGCTGCGTCCGGTCGACGGCGTGACGCTGAACGGGTCGCTGGCGATCCTCGATTCGAAGTACAAGCGCTTCATTGACGGCGGCAAGGACGTCTCCGGCAACCGCGCCTTCCCGCACGCGCCCAAGACCACGGCCTCGGTCGGGTTCGACTGGCAAGTGATCAAGGGCGACTGGGGCAAGCTGAACCTCTACGGCGATCTCAACTACGTCTCGAAGTACTACACCTTCCCCTATGCGCTGGCCGGCACTTCACCGTCCGACCAGCTGGCGGGGTCGAGCCAGTCGAAGGGCCGCACGATCGTCAACCTGCGCGCCAGCCTGGCCGACGTTCCGCTGGGCGGGGCGCGGGCCGAGCTTTCGGTCTTCGCGCGCAATGTCACCAAGGAAGCCGATCCGTCGAACTTCATCGACTTCGGCCCCGGCTTTGGCGGCATCCTGCTGGGCTACTTCCCCGAACCGCGCACCTTCGGGGTGACGGCCGGGATCAAGTTCTGATCGCGATGACGCTGGAACAACGGCTCCAGCGGCTGGAAGACGACCGCGCGATCCGCGACCTCAAGGCGCGCTACCTGCGCGCCTGCGACGCCAAGGATCCGGAGACGGTCCGCGACTGCCTGCTGCCCGAGGGGGCGGTGATTGCCTATGATGGCTTTCCCGCCTTCGAGGGTCGCGATGCCTTCGTCGCGGTCTATGCGGAAATGGGCTGCGCGGCGGGCGTGTTCGACATCCACCACGGCGCCAACGGAGTGATCGCGTTCGACGGTCCGGACCACGCGCGGGGGCAGTGGTCGCTACTGTTCCACAACATCAACGTTGCCGCCCGCACGCTGACACAGATGGGCGTCGAGTACGAGGACGTCTATCTGCGGCAGGACGGACGCTGGTGGATTGCCGAAACCCGCTCGCGCCGCCAGTCCTGCCTGATCCACGCAGTGGATGCGCAGGGCCAGCCCACGGTAACAGTCATGGGCGAGCCGCCCGCAACATTCGGATAGGGAGACAAGGCCATGCGCTTTGCAGGCAAGAAGGTTCTGGTAACGGGGGCGGCCTCGGGAATCGGACGCGCCACCGCGCAGCTGTTCGCGCGCGAGGGCGCCGTGCTGGCCATCGGCGACATCAACGAGGCCGGCCTTGCCGAAACCTCCGAAATGATCGGCGGCACGGTTAAGGCGGTGCCCTACAACGCCGAGGATCACGCCTCGTGCCGCGCGCTGATCGCGGCGGCGAGCCAGGACGGCCTTGACGTGCTGTGCAATGTTGCTGGGATGCTCAAGTGGGGGCCGACCGCCGACTATGCGGTGGAGGATTTCGAGCGGCTGCTGCGGATCAACACCACCAGTGTCTTCGTGCTGTGCCAGGCTGCGCTGCCGCACCTGCTGGAAAGCAAAGGCAACATCGTCTGCGTCGCCTCCACGGCGGGCCTGTCCGGCATTCCCTATTCGGTCGCCTACTCGGCCTCGAAGCACGCGGTGGTCGGGATGATCAAGTCGCTGGCACTGGAATATGCCGCCGCCGGAGTGCGGATCAACGGCGTCTGCCCGGGCCAGGTCGCGACCCCGATGACCACGATGGCTCCGCCGGCGGGGAATATCGACTGGCAGCTGGTGATGCGCAACGCGCCCAAGCTGGCGGACGGCATCTGCGATCCTGAAGACATTGCCGAGGCGCTGGCCTTCCTCGCCTCAGACGCCTCGCGCAAGACCACTGGCGCGCTGCTGGCGGTGGATGGCGGGCAACTGGCCGGCTGATCGCCTGCTCCCCCCGTTCGTGTCGAGCTTGTCGAGACACGCTGGCGCCAGCGTGTCTCGACAAGCTCGACACGAACGGATGTGGTTTCAGGGGGCGGAGTTGCCGAGCAGCGCCTGCGCCGCGTCGCTGCCATGCAGCAAGCGGTTGTCCCGCCGCGTGACCTGCCAGCCCTTCCCGGCGCGCGCCAGTTCCCAGCGGTTGGCGGAAACGCGCGCAGCCTGCCAGCCCTCGCCCTCCTTGCGGAAAACCACGCTATGGCACCGCGCCGTGGCCCGGTCACCGGCAAGGTCGATGGCGGGTGAGGTCAGGACATGGGCGCAGCCGTCCGCCATCAGCGCGCGGTGAACCGGCCCCTCGATCAGTGCGGCGATAGCCTCGCGCCCGTGCGCCTCGCCCATGCCGCCGACGGCATAGACCGCGTCCTGCGCGAACAGCGCCGCCACGCCCGCCGCATCGCCGCGATCGGCCAGCGGACCATAGCGCGCGATCAGGTCGCGGATCGCCTCGCGGTCCTCCAGCGCGCGCAGGCGCTCGGCAACGCGTTCAACCACGCGCCGCCCTGCGCCCCGCCTGCCGCCCGAAGAAGGTGCAGTCGGCGAGGCTGAGGCCCGACGAATAGCCATGTCCCCAGGCCGGCAGGCCGGACGTGCAGCGCCCGGCGGCGTAGAGCCCCGGGATCGCCGCGCCATCGCGGCCCAGCACTTCCCCGTCAGTGCTGGTCCGCAGCCCGCCAAGGGTGAAGAAACTGAAGTAGCTCGTCTGGAAATTCAGTTCGAGCGCGACGAACGGCCCCTGATCGAGCGGGGTCAGGATCGGCGGGCGCTTGCCGAACAGCGGATCGCGTCCCTGTCGCGCGTGTTCGTTGTAGACCGCCATCGTCGCGGACAGCGTGCCCCTGGGCATTTCCAGCTCCGCCTCGACCTCCTCCCAGCTGTCGCCCGTTCCGGCGATGCTCATGCGGGCGAAGTCCATCGGCTGGACGAAATGGGCATTGTCGAGCAGCAGGTAGACCTTGCCGCCGCCCTGGTCGACCGCGCAGCGGCTGACCCGGCCGTGGTAGCAATCCTCGTTGATGAAGCGCTGACCAGCCACGTTCACGAACACGCCGTAGGCATGGCTTTCCGGCATGGTCCAGGGACAGGTGGTGAAGAACTGCTCCATGTGGACGGCATCGCCGCCCGCGCCCACGCCCAGCTCGATGCCGGAACCGTCGTCCTTGTCGCCGATGGGGTCGTTGAGCTTGAAGGTATCCGGGCAATACTTGCGGCGCATCGCCTCGTTGAACACGAAGCCGCCGGTGGCCAGCACCACGCCCTTGGCGGCCTTCACGAAGCGCGGCTGGTTGTCGATCCGCACCACCACGCCGACGATGCGCTGGCCGTCCTGCACCAGCGCGACGGCGCGGGCATCGACCGCCACCTCGACGCCTTTTGCGCGGGCCGAGGCTTCCAGGATGTCGACCAGCGGACGTCCGCCGCCCCAGCCCATGTGCTGGATCACATGGCCGCGCGGTGCGGGCTTGGCGGCATCGCAGAACGGCGCGGCGGCTTCGCTGCCCGACCAGATCAGGGTCGAATCGTCGGTCGGCTCGATATGCTTGCCGGGCAGGTAATTGCCGCGATAGGGCACGCCCCGCCCCTTGAGCCAGGCGAAATGGCTCAGCGCCTCGCGCCCATAAAGCTCGCACTTTGCCTCGTCGGCGCAGGGACCTCCAGCAAGCTTGAGGTATGCGGTGAAGTCCTCGGTCGAGTCTTCGAACCCGGCGGCGCGCTGCACTTCTGTGCCGCCGCCTCCGCCGATGTAGATTTCCCCGCCCGACAGGCCCGAGGCCCCGCCGCTGCCCGAATTGCGCTCGAACAGCATGACCCGCGCGCCCGCGTCCGCCGCCTCGATCGCGGCGCAGGCACCCGCCGCGCCGAAGCCGATCACGGCGACGTCCGTCTCGAAGTCCCACTGCGCAACTTCAGCGGCAGGATAGGGGCGGTGGAGCGAAATCTCGGGCATGGTCAGGCTCACAGGTAGGCGCCGTCCTGGTAGATCAGCGGGGCAACGTCCTCGCTCACCTCGGCGCTCAGCACCCGGGCGATGACGATGGAATGGGTGCCATAGGCCAGCATGGCGTCGATCACGCAGGACAGGTTGGCCTGCGCACCCGCGAGCAGCGGGACGCCGCCGGGGCCGTCCTGCCAGTCGCCGATCCGGAAGCGCTCTTCCTGCGGCACACCGCCACCGAAGGCCGCCGAAACGTCCTGCTGGTGGCGCGAGAGCAGGTTCACCGACAGCGGCGCGGTCGGCACCAGCAGGCCGTGAAGCAGGGTCGAGCGGTTGACGCAGATCAGCACCGCCGGCGGATCGGCGGTCAGCGAAGTGACCGAAGTCGCCGCCATGCCAACCGGGCCGGAATCGCCCCGCGCCGCGACGATCGCCACCGCCGAGGCCAGCCGCCGCATCGCCGCCTTGAACTTGCCGGGCAGTTCCTCCGGGACCAGCGGATAGCCGTCAGCCACGCAGGAATTCCAGGGAGTGACGGTTGAACTCCTCGGCGCGCTCCACCTGCACCCAGTGCCCGGTGCGGGTGAAGGTCATGCAGCGGGCATCCTGGCACAGGTCCAGGAAATGCCGCGCGCCGCTTTCCGGGCAGAACTCGTCGTTCAGGCCCCACATCACGAACACCGGCACGTTCAGTTCGCCCAGGCGCGGCCCCAGGTTGGGCGTGCGCATCCGCATCAGCACGTCCTTGGGCTGGGTGCGGGCGACGGCGAAGCGTTCCTGCACCAGCGCATCCGGGATACTCGCCGCGAAGTCCGGGTGAACCAGATTGCCGATCAGGCGGCGCTGCTCGTCGAGGTTGAAGTCCGGCCCGCCGAAGTTGGACACCATCTTGGTGATCCCCGGCATCTTGAAGTAGTCGGCCTGCTCCTCGATGCAGCCCGGCGCCATCAGGACCAGCCGTTCGGTAAACTCCGGATGATCCAGCGTCATCTGGATCGCCACCCCGCCACCCAGCGAATTGCCGACCAGCGTGGCCCGCGTGATGCCATGCGAGGTCAGCGCCTGGTAGAGCGAGTCGGTGAACAGTTGGAGGGTGTAGTCGATCCCCTCCGGCTTCGAGCTTGCGCCATAGCCGATCAGGTCGGGCAGGATCACGCGGTAGCCCGCAGCGACGAATTCCGGCCAGTTCTGGCGGAAGTTCGACGCACCGGACGCACCCGGCCCGCTGCCGTGGACGAAGACCACGACCGGGCCTTCGCCCGCATCCTTGAGGTGGATCGAATAGCCACCGTCAACCTCGTAGGTCGCTTCGCGAAGCTCGGTCATCGGGTCTGCCTCAGAGGAAGGGGTTGAGCGGATCGGCGCCGAGCAGGGTGCCGATGGCATCGCCGGTGCGGTTGTTCGGATCGTTGGCGACATGGGCGCGGCCGGCGTGAAGATCGAGCCAGGGCTGGATGATCTCGCTGCTGGTGTAGATCGCGCGTCCGCCAAGCAGTTGCACCACGTCGTCGATCAGCCCCGCCAGACGGCGCACCACGGTGGCCGACTGGTAGGTATAGAACGCGCGCTTCTCCATCGGGATGGCCTCGCCGCGCTCGGCATAGCCCATCAGGTCCTCGAAGGTCAGGCGCAGGGTGGTTTCCATCTCGCCCTTTTCCGCAATCGCGCGGGCGAGCGCGGCGTGGAGGATCGGGTCGGCCTTCGATGCCTTGCCGGTGTTGGTCGAAACGCGGTCCTGCATGATCGCGAGGCCCGCGTTGATCGCCGCCTGCGCGCCGCCGAAGGCCGCGGTCGAGACCGAGCGAGTAAAGACCTGCGCCCAGGGCAGGCGATAGAGCGGACCGGTGTTCACTTCCTGACCGGGGTTCTGGCAGAGGAACCCGTCGATCGAACGGTGGGTGCGGTAATCGGGCACAAACACGTCTTGAACGATGATGTCATGGCTGCCGGTCCCCTGCAGGCCGAACACGTGCCAGGCGTCCTCATCGATCGCATAGTCGCTGCGCGGGAGCAGGAAGGTGCGCATTTCCGCCGGAGTGCCATCGTCCTTCGGCGGGCAGAACGCGCCCAGCAGCACCCAGCCGCAATGAGTCGACCCGGTGGAGAAGCCCCAGCGGCCCGACAGGCGGAAACCACCCTCGACATGGGTGACCTTGCCGACCGGTTGATAGGTGGAGGAGACCAGCATCGACGGGTCCGCGCCCCAGACCTCTTCCTGGGCCTGGTCGTGAAACAACGCCATTTCATAGGGGTGGCAGCCGACCACGCCGTACATCCAGCCGGTCGACATGCAGCCTTCGGCCAGCGTCTTCTGCACATCGAAGAACACGTTGGGGTGCATTTCGTACCCGCCCCAGCGGCGCGGCTGGAGGATGCGGAAGAAGCCCGCTTCCTGCATTTCCGCGATCGTCTCGGTGGGGACATTGCGCGCGCGGGTGCATTGCTTCGCGCGGGATTTCAGCACGGGGATCATTGCGCGGGCCCGGGCGACGAGTTCCTCGGCGCTGGGCACGCTGTTTGCGCTGTCGGCCTGCTGTGCGGCGGTAGCCATTTCTCCCGACTCCTTTGTGTCGACTCAAACGCCGCTCAATTCGACGGCTTCGTAAAATTTTTTATCGTTTGATACGCAAATCGTCAATTGAAAACCCGTTTCGCTTCCGATAATGCGCATTTCACACAGGATTGAAACCGCGATTCCGTGAAGGACGCAATTTGGAAGGGGGAATGGCCAGCTTGGCACAGGCGCAGACCATCGACCTGTCGGGACAGGTGGCGATCGTCACCGGCGGCACGCGCGGCCTGGGGCGGGATATCGCCGCCGCGCTGGCCGGGGCTGGCGCGCGCGTGGTGGCCTTCGCGCGCAACGCGCCGGAGCAGCCCATCGAAGGCGTCAGCTTCCTGCTCGGTGACATCCGCGATGCCGAAGTCGCGAAGGCGCTGGTGGATCAGGTGGTCGCCGAGCATGGCCGGCTCGACATCGTCGTCAACAATGCC
>Ga0208823_1000967_pt1 | contig 23249 bp, 22 predicted proteins | sample AD_UKC075_MetaG_FD_184440 | JGI IMG/M metagenome (GOLD analysis project Ga0208823, IMG submission 184440) | Active sludge microbial communities of municipal wastewater-treating anaerobic digesters from USA - AD_UKC075_MetaG (SPAdes) (version 2) | ecosystem: Engineered > Bioreactor > Anaerobic >... | reverse complement strand
ATCAAGCAGCAGCGGCTCGTCGGTCAGCTGCAGGCCGGCCATCTGGTTCCAGAAATGCAGGTGCTGCAGCACCGCATTGATGGTCCAGCTCTTGAACTGGGTCGGCTGGTCGAACTGGGCCGCATCGGCGGTGTCGAGCAGGTCGAACAGCGCCTGGCTTTCGGCGCGGAAGTCTTGGGCTTGCTGCATGCGGCGGTCTCCTGGCGCCGGACGAGCCCGGCGCGCCGCAGATTAGCGCCTGACGCCGGCCCGCCGCTGTCCGGTGGCGGACGCCTGGCAGCGCCAGCGCTTACGGCCGCAGTTCGTCGATCAGCTTGCCGATGATGGTGCGCGCCTGTTCGCTGTTGTCGGGCGCACCGTCGGCGGTCTGCACCGCGACGCTGGTGCTGGCCGCACCCTGCGACTTGACCAGCACGCGCACGCGCTGCGGGCGCACGTTGTCCTTGCCGCCGCCGAACAGCTTGCTGAAGAAGCCGGGCTCTTCCTTGCCGGCCAGCTTCGGATCGATGTAGCGCACGAAGTACAGGCCGGCGCTGCGGTCGCGGTCCTCGATGGTGAAGCCGCTGCGGTCCAGCGCCAAGCCCACCTGGCGCCAGGTGCGGTCGAAGTTGTCGGGCACGTCCATCGCCGCCGTGGCGGGCAGGGCGGTGCTGCGGGCGCGCACCGGGGTGGTGGCCACCGGCGCGGCGGCCACGGTGCTCCGGGCGGTTTCTTCCTTGGCACCCAGCTTGACCATCAGGCGCGACAGGAACTCGGCCTCCAGCTCGGGGTCGGTCGGACGCTGCTGCCAGACCGTCGCGTCCTTCAGCTCACTGGTGAAGATCTCCACCATGCCGCGGTGGCTGATGTAGACCTCGCTGCCCGTGGCGCTGCGCTCGATGCGGGTGCGGAAGCGGTCGCGCTCCGGCGTCGAGTACAGGCCCTCGATCACCCGGCCCAGTGTGCGGCGCAGCGCGTCCTGCGGGATCTTGGCGCGGTTCTCGGCCCAGTCGGTCTCCATCAGCCCGATCTCGGGGTTGTCGACGGCCAGGGTGAAGCCCCGCTCCTGCCAGAAGTTGCGCAGCAGCGGGTAAAGCTTGTCGGCCGGCAGCGTGGTGACCAGGTAGCGCACATTGCCGACCCGCTCGATGCGCATGTCGCCAACGGCGTTGGGCGCAACCGCCGGGCCGGTGGCCGCGGCGACCGGCCCGGTCGTCTGCTGGCGCAGCGTGGACGCGCTGACCACGCCACCCGGCTGCTGGTAGCGCCCTTCGCGCGCCAGCTGGCTCAAGTCGGGTGGCACTTCCAGCGCGGCCGACTTCTGCGACTGACCGCGGTAGTCCACCTTGTCGCCGGACATCAGGTTCTCGAACGACGAACAGCCGGCCAGCGACAGCGCCAGGGCGAGCGGCAGCAGGCGGGTGGAAGCGAAGGCGGAATTCACGTGGCGGTTCTCCAGGAAGGGCGTGCGGGCCGGTGCGCCGGCCGCTGGCGGGCGGCGGCGCATGCGCGTTGGGGCGGTGGAAGGTCGACCGCGGCGGGTCACAGCAGGCCGGCGTCGCGCAGCGCGGCGTCGACCAGGGCCTGGCCGGCGGGTGTCAGCGGCGTGATCGGCAGGCGCACGTCCGGCCGGCCGCGGCCCAGGCGCGACAGCGCCCACTTCGTCGGCGCCGGGCTGGGCTCGCAGAACAGCTGCTTGTGCAGCGACAGCAGGCGGAAGTGGATGGCGCGGGCCTTGGCCGCCTCGCCGGCGATGGCGGCCATGCACAGCTCGTGCATCAGCCGCGGGGCGACGTTGGCCGTGACGCTGACGTTGCCATGGCCGCCGAGCAGCATCAGGGCGATGGCCGTGCCGTCGTCGCCGGAGTAGATCTTGAAGTGCCCGGGCGCCGCCTTGATCAGTTGGGCCGCCCGCTCGATGTTGCCGCTGGCTTCCTTGATGCCGACGACGCCGGGCACCTGGGCCAGGCGCAGCGCGGTCTCGGGCTGCATGTCGGCCACCGTGCGGCCGGGCACGTTGTACAGCACCACCGGCAGGTCCACCGCCTCGGCGATGGCCTTGAAGTGCTGGTAGATGCCGTCCTGCGAGGGCTTGTTGTAGTAGGGCACGACCTGCAGCGAGCAGTCGGCGCCGACTTCCTTGCTGAACTTGGTCAGCTCGATCGCCTCGCGGGTGCTGTTGGCACCGGCACCGGCCATGATCGGCACCCGGCCGGCGGCATGCTGCACCGACACGCGGATGATTTCGCAGTGCTCCTCGACGCTGACGGTGGGCGATTCACCAGTGGTGCCGACCACGCCGATGCAGTCCGTGCCTTCGGCGATATGCCAGTCGATCAGGCTGCGCAGCCCGGCGTAGTCGACGCTGCCGTCCTCGTGCATCGGCGTGACCAGGGCGACGATGCTGCCAACAATGGGTTTCATGCGGGTTCCTTGCGAATCCGTGATTTTAGCCGTCGGCCGCAGGGCCGAGATTGCTGGGCGGTGTCAGCCGGCCGGCAAACGGTGCCGCGGATGGGCCTCACCCCCGGGCGCCGGCCGCACCGCCGCCACCCGCTGCACGAAGCGCGGCGGCGCGTCGAGGAAGCCGTCCTCGTAGCCGACGATGGTCAGCCCGCTGCAGCGCTGCAACAACTCGCCCGGCTGCAGCAGGAAGTCGGGCCGCGACGGCTTGCCCACGGTCTGGTTGCCATCGGCAAAGGTCTCGTACAGCAGCACGCCGCCCGGTGCCAGGCTGGCAATGATCTGCGGCCACAGCGGGCGCCACAGGTAGTTGGTCACCACCACCACGTCGAAGGCGTGGCCAGGGCAGGGCCAGGGGCCGTTCTCGACGTCGGCGGCGATCAGCTCGGCGCCGGCCACGTCGGCGCAGGCGGCCAAGGCGCCGGCATCGCGGTCGATGCCGGTGGGCTTGAGGCCGCGTGCGGCCAGCCAGCGCAGGTGGCGGCCGGCGCCGCAGGCCAGGTCCAGCGCGGTGCCGGTGGCCGGCAGCAGCGAGGCCCAGCGTTCCAGCCAGGGCGAGGGGGCGCCAGATCCGTGCATCGGGTTCGCGCTCAGAAGCAGGCCCAGACCCGGCTGGCCAGGTCGACCACCAGGTGCGGGCTCAGGTAGGCGGTGAACACCAGCGCCAGCACCGCCAGCACGCCGGCCCAGGCGCCCAGGCGAAGTGCCGGCTTCATGCCGCGGCGGCGGCGGGCAGGCCGCGCTGCACCGGTTCTTCGCGCACCGGCAGGTTGGCCAGGGCGGCGAACACGCCCAGGGCGATGGCGATGCCCCAGACCACGTCGTAGTTGCCGGTCAGCACATAGAGCTTGCCGCCCAGCCATGCCCCCAGGAACGAACCGACCTGGTGGCTGAAGAAGACGAAGCCGCCCAGCATCGACATGTACTGCACGCCGAAGATCTGGGCGATCACCGCGTTCGTCGGCGGCACGGTGGACAGCCACAGGAAGCCCATGGTCGCGGCGAAGATGTACACGCTCATCGGCGTCAGCGGGGCCAGCAGGAAGACGCTGATCACCACCGCCCGCAGCGCGTAGATCGCCGACAGGATGTAGCGCTTGGGCATGCGCCCGCCCAGCCAGCCGGCGGTGTAGGTGCCGAAGACGTTGAACAGCCCGATCAGCGCCAGCGCGCCGGTGGCGACCCCGGGCGCCATGCCGTGGTCCTTCAGGTAGCTGGGCATGTGCACGCCGATGAACACCACCTGGAAGCCGCAGACGAAGTAGCCCGCCATCAGCCACTGGAAGCTGCGGTGGCCGAAGGCCTCGCGCACGGCCGCGCCGATGCTCTGGTGCGCTGCGCCGGTGGCAGGGGCCAGCGCCGGCTCCTTCAGGCCCCAGGCCAGCGGCATGATGGCCAGCGCCAGGCAGGCCAGCACGAACAGCGCGTTCTGCCAGCCGAAGCTGCCGATCAGCCAGGTCTCCACCGGCACCATCAGGAACTGGCCGAAGGAGCCCGCCGCCGCGGCCACGCCCATCGCCCAGCTGCGCTTGTCGGCCGACACATTGCGGCCGATCACGCCGTAGACGATGGCGTAGGTGGTGCCCGACTGCGCCATGCCCAGCAGCACGCCGGCCGAGCCGGTGAAGCCGGGCACCGTGGTGGCCATGGCCATGCCGGCCAGGCCCAGGGCATACAGCGCCGACCCCGCCAGCAGCACGCGGAAGGCACCGAAGCGGTCGGCCAGCATGCCGGCCACCGGCCCGGCCAGGCCCCAGAAGATGTTCTGCACCGCGATGGCGAAGGCGAAGTGCTCGCGCGTCCAGCCGCGGTCCATGGTCACCGGCTGCAGCCACAGGCCGAAGCCATGGCGGATGCCCATGCTGAGGGTGACGATCATGGCGCCGCACAGCAGCACCTGCGACATCGACAGCCGGGGCGCGGCAACGGGCATGGGGGAAGCGCTCATGGGCCGGCATCGTAGCCGGCGGCCTGCCACAGCCTTGCCCGTGGCGTTTGCAGCCGCGCCAACGCCGGGGCGCCGGGCGGAACCGGCTGAAATGGCGGCAAGGGCGGTGGATCGCCCTGCCTAGAATCCGCCGCCTATGCCTCCCAGCCCCGCCAACAACCCCAAGCAAGGCACGCCGCTGTCGACCTACGGCGAAGCCTCGATCCGTGTCCTCAAGGGCCTGGAGCCGGTCAAGCAGCGGCCGGGCATGTACACCCGCACCGACAACCCGCTGCACGTGGTGCAGGAAGTCATCGACAACGCCGCCGACGAGGCGCTCGCCGGCTTCGGCAAGCGCATCGCCGTCACCCTGCACACCGACGGCTCGGTGACGGTGGACGACGATGGCCGGGGCATCCCGTTCGGCTTGCACCCGGAAGAACAGGTGCCGGTGGTCGAGATCGTCTACACCCGGCTGCATGCCGGCGGCAAGTTCGACAAGGGCGCGGGCGGGGCCTACAGCTTCTCGGGCGGCCTGCATGGCGTGGGTGTCAGCGTGACGAATGCGCTGGCGAAACGGCTGCAAGTGGCCGTGTGGCGCGAAGGGCAGTGCGCCGCGCTGGCGTTTTCCGGCGGCGACGTGATCGAGCCCCTGGTGGTGCGCCCGGCCGAGCGCGGCGAGCGCAAGCAGGGCACCAGCGTGCGGGTGTGGCCCGATCCCAAGTACTTCGAGGCCACCGAGCTGCCGCGTGGCGAGCTGACGCACCTGCTGCGCAGCAAGGCGGTGCTGATGCCGGGCGTGACCGTGACGCTGACGGTGGAGAAGGGCGCCGACAAACCCGCCGAGGTGCAGACCTGGCTCTACAAGGGGGGCCTGCGCGACTACCTGGCCCAGGGCCTGCCGGCCGAGCCGCTGATTCCGCTGTTCGAGGGCGAGGGCTACGCCGGTGCCAGCGAGAGCGAGAACTTCGCCGAGGGCGAGGGCGTGGCCTGGGTGCTGGCCTTCACCGAGGACGGCCCGGTGCTGCGCGAGAGCTACGTCAACCTGATTCCGACGGTGGCTGGCGGCACGCACGAGAGTGGGCTGAAGGACGGCCTGTTCGGCGCGGTGAAGAGCTTCATCGACCTGCACAGCCTGCTGCCCAAGGGCGTCAAGCTGATGCCCGAGGACGTGTTCTCGCGTGCCAGCTTCGTGTTGAGCGCCAAGGTGCTGGACCCGCAGTTCCAGGGCCAGACCAAGGAGCGGCTGAACAGCCGTGACGCGCTGCGCCTGGTCAGCCAGTTCACCCGCCCGCCGCTGGAGCTGTGGCTGAACCAGCATGTGGACTTCGGCAGGAAGCTGGCCGAACTCGTCATCAAGCAAGCCCAGACCCGCCAGCGCGCCAGCCAGAAGGTGGAAAAGCGCAAGGGCAGCGGCGTGGCCGTGCTGCCGGGCAAGCTGACCGACTGCGAAAGCCGCGACCTGACGCTCAACGAGGTGTTCCTCGTCGAGGGCGACTCCGCGGGCGGCAGCGCCAAGATGGGCCGCGACAAGGAGACGCAGGCCATCCTGCCGCTGCGCGGCAAGGTGCTCAATGCCTGGGAGGTGGAGCGTGACCGCCTGTTCGCCAACAACGAGATCCACGACATCTCGGTGGCCATCGGCATCGACCCGCATGGGCCCAGCGACAGCCCCGACTTCAGCGGCCTGCGCTACGGCAAGGTCTGCATCCTGAGCGACGCCGACGTGGACGGCTCGCACATCCAGGTGCTGCTGCTGACACTCTTCTTCCGCCACTTTCCCAAGCTGATCGAGCGCGGGCACGTCTACATCGCCAAGCCGCCGCTGTTCCGCGTCGATGCGCCGGCGCGTGGCAAGAAGCCGGCAGCCAAGATCTACGCGCTGGACCAGGGGGAACTCGACGCCACGCTGGACAAGCTGCGCAAGGAAGGCGCGCGGGAGAGCGCCTGGAGTATCAGCCGCTTCAAGGGCCTGGGTGAAATGAGCGCCGAGCAGCTGTGGGAGACCACGCTGAACCCCGACACGCGCCGCCTGCTGCCGGTGGCCTGGGGCGCACTCAGCTTCGACGAGACCGTGGGCTCGTTCACCAAGCTGATGGGCAAGGGCGAGGCGGCCTCACGCCGCGAACTGATGGAACTGCACGGCGACAGCGTCGAAGTCGATGTCTGAAGCCCTGACCGACCGGGTGCGCCTGCGCCCCACCATGCTCAGCGACCTGGACTTCGTGATCCAGGTCGAGACCGACAGCCACAACCTGCCCTTCATCACGCCCTGGGACCGCACCCAGCACGAGGGTGCGGTGCGCTTCCCGGACTTCCGGCACTTCATCGTCGAGGCCGGTGCCGACTGGGCGCCAGCGGGCTTCGTCATCCTGCAGGGCTGCCGCAACCCGCACCGCAGCGTCGAGATGAAGCGCCTGGTGCTGCGCCACGACGACCAGGGCCAGGGCCTGGGCCGCGCCTGCGTGCGGGTGCTCAAGCAACTGGCCTTCCGCGACCTGCATGCCCACCGCTTCTGGCTGGACGTGAAGCAGCTCAACACCCGCGCCCAGGCGCTGTACGCCAGCGAAGGCTTCGTCGAGGAAGGCCGCCTGCGCGAGAGCGTGCGCCTGACCGGCAACATCGCCGACGGTTACGACAGCCTGATCGTGATGAGCCTGCTCGACCGCGAGTACCAGGCGCGGGTGGCGCTGGGGCTGGAGGCCGCCGCTGCGGCCTGAGCGTCAATAGCTCTTCGGCAGGCCGAGCACCTTCTCGGCGATGAAGCACAGGATCAGCTGCGGGCTGACCGGCGCCAGCCGCGGGATCCAGGCCTCGCGCAGGTAACGCTCGACGTGGTATTCCTTGGCGTAGCCCATGCCACCGTGGGTGAACATGGCTGATTCACAGGCCCGGAAGCAGGCCTCGGCGCCCAGGAACTTGGCCGCATTGGCCTCGGCCGCGCAGGGCTTGCCGGCGTCGTACAGCGTGGCGGCCTTGTGCACCATCAGGTGGGCGGCTTCCAGTTCCATCCAGTTGCGCGCCAGCGGGTGGGCGATGGCCTGGTTCTGGCCGATGGGGCGGTCGAACACCACCCGCTCCCTGGCATAGCCCGCCGCCCGCGCCAGCGCCGCCCGGCCCAGGCCGATGGCCTCGGCGGCGATCAGGATGCGCTCGGGATTCAGGCCGTGCAGGATGTAGCTGAAGCCCTTGCCTTCCTCGCCGATGCGGTCTTCCACCGGGATGCGCAGGTCGTCGATGAACAGCTGGTTGCTGTCCACCGCCTTGCGGCCCATCTTCGGGATCTCGTGCACCGCGATCGCCGTGCGGTCGAGTGCGGTGTAGAACAGGCTCAGGCCCTCGGTGCCCTTGCAGTCTTCCTTGGGCGTGGTGCGCGCCAGCAGCAGGATGCGGTTGGCCACCTGGGCACTGCTGATCCACAGCTTCTGGCCGTTGACGCGGTAGTGGTCGCCATGCCGGACGGCGCGGGTCTTCAGGCCCAGCGTGTTCAGGCCGCTGTCGGGCTCGGTGACGCCGAAGCAGGCGCGGTCCTGGCCCGCAATCAGCGGCGGCAGCCAGCGCGCCTTCTGTTCGTCGGTGCCGAAGACCACGGCCGGATGCAGGCCGAAGATGTTCATGTGCACCGCCGACGCGCCCGACAGCCCGGCGCCGGTGGCGGCGATGGTGTGCATCATCAGCGCCGCCTCGGTGATGCCCAGGCCGGCACCGCCAAACTGCGGCGGCATCGCGATGCCCAGCCAGCCGGCCTTGGCCAGCGCCTGGTGGAAGTCGTCGGGGAAGCCGCCCTCGGTGTCGAGGGTCAACCAGTAGTCGGCATCGAAGGGTTCGCACAGGCGGCCGATGGCGTCGACGATCTGCTGCTGCTCGTCGGAGAGGTCGAAGTTCATGTCAGTCCCGCGCGGCCGTTCCGAAGGGACTGACAGCCCCCTTGGGGGGCAGCGAACGAAGTGAGTGTGGGGGCGTCATGCCGCCAGCCTAGGGGTTTGTCGCCTTGCGGCTTGACGCCCGCGTGACGGGATGTCGCCGGTGTTTTCACGCATCATCCGGCCCCGCCTGCCAACCGCCCGGAGACTGTCCATGCAAGCCACGATGATGAACGTGCCGCTGTCGATCCACCACTTCCTGGAACGCGCCGGCACCATCTTCAAGCGCAATACGCTGGTCTCGCGCCTGCCCGACAAAAGCCTGGTCACCCACACTTACGGCCAGTGGCACCAGCGCACCCTGCAACTGGCTGTGGCGCTGAAGGCGGCCGGTCTCAAGAAGGGCGACCGCGTCGCCACGCTGTGCTGGAACCACCATGCGCACCTGGAGGCCTACTTCGGCATCCCGGCCGCGGGCGGCGTGATGCACACGCTGAACCTGCGCCTGTCGGCCGAGGAGATCGGCTGGATTGCCGCCGACTGCAAGGACCGCTTCATCCTCGTCGACGACGTGCTGCTGCCGCTGTTCCGCCAGGTGATGCCGCTGCACAGCTTCGAGAAGGTGCTGGTCTTCCCGTTCAGCGGCGCGCCGGTGCCGGCGGAGTTCACCGACTACGAGGCCTTCCTGGCCGGCGCCGACACCAGCGGGTTCCAGATCGAGCCGCACGACGAGAACGACCCGATCGCCATCTGCTACACCAGCGGCACCACCGGCCGGCCCAAGGGCGTGGCCTATTCGCACCGCAGCACCGTGCTGCACACCCTGGTGGGCAGCCTGGGCGACCACTGGGGGCTGAAGGGCACCGACGTGGTGATGCCGGTGACGCCGATGTTCCACGCCAACAGCTGGGGCATGCCCTACGGCGCGGTGATGGTGGGCGCCAAGCTGGTCTTCCCGGGCCCGCACCTGCACCCCGACGACCTGCTCGACCTGATGCAGCTGCACCCGCCCTCGCTGAGCCTGGGCGTGCCGACGATCTGGATGAGCCTGATCCAGCTCTTCGACCGGGCGCAAACCGAGACCCCGGGCCGCTGGAAGCTGCCGGCCGGCATGCGCAGCCTGGTGGGCGGCGCGGCGGTGCCCGAGTCGCTGATCCGCGCCTTCGACAAGCACGGCATCTGGATCATGCAGGGCTGGGGCATGACCGAGACCAGCCCGATCGCCACCATCAGCTACCCGCGCGCCGAGCTGGCCGACGCGTCGCCCGACGAGCGCTACCGCCGCGCGTCGATGGCGGGCACGGCGGCGCCGCTGGTCGACCTGCGCCTGCTGACCGACGAGGGCACGGTGGCGCCCTGGGATGGCAAGACCATGGGCGAGATCCAGGTCCGCGGCCCGTTCATCACCGGCTGCTACCACGAGGTTCCTGTCACGGAGGACAAGTTCACGTCGGATGGCTGGCTGCGCACCGGTGACGTGGCGACCCAGGACGAGTACGGCACGGTGCGCATCACCGACCGCACCAAGGACCTGATCAAGAGCGGCGGCGAGTGGATCAGCAGCGTCGACGTCGAGAACCTGCTGATGAGCCACCCGGCGATTGCCGAAGCCGCCGTGGTCGCCATCCCCGACGAGAAGTGGAGCGAGCGGCCCCTGGCCTGCATCGTCTTCAAGCCCGGCATGAAGGTGGAACCGGCCGAGCTGAACGCGCTGATGCTGGAACGCGGCTTCGCCAAGTGGCAGTTGCCCGAGCGCTACGAGGTGATCGATGCCATTCCGCGCACGTCCACCGGCAAGTTCTGGAAGCTGAAGCTGCGGGAGCTGTTTCCGAAGTGAGGACAGGCCGGCGCGCCTAGAATCGCAAGCTTGACCAACCCTGGTCAAGCCAGAGCGGCGAGGTGCGCCATGCAAGTCAACATCTACGAAGCCAAGACCCGGTTGTCGGAGCTGGTGGACCAGGCCCACAACGGCGAGACCATCGTCATCGCGAAGAACGGCACGCCGCTGGCGCAGTTGGTGCCGCTGGACAAGGCGGCCAAGCCGAAGATCATCTTCGGGCTGATGAAGGGCGAGATCGAGATCGCCGACGATTTCGACGCACCGCTGCCGGACGACCTGCTCGCGCTGTTCGAAGGCCGTGACCCGGCCGAACCTGCGGCCAAATGAAGCTGCTGCTGGACACCCACATCCTGCTGTGGCTGATGCAGGACGCGCCGCAATTGACGGCGACGGCGCGGCGCCTGATCGAGCAGGCCGACAGCCTGCACGTCAGCAGCGTGTCGCTGTGGGAGGTGGCGATCAAGCGCAGCCTGGGCAAGTTGCGGCTGGACATGGACGCGCTTGACCTGCACCTGACGGCCAGCGCCATTCAGCCGCTGGCTGTCACGTGGGCCCATGCGCGACACTTGCGCGCCCTGCCGCATCACCACGGCGATCCCTTCGACCGCATGTTGGTGGCGCAAGCCCTGGCCGAGCCGCTGCACCTGCTGACCCACGACGTGGCGCTGGCGCCGTATTCCGCTGACCTCGTGATCCTCGTCTGATGCTGTCCTGGCGCTGTGTCCGCCAGGCACGATTGCTTCCCCGATGCCCGACCAACTCGACCTGCTGACGCCTGACCCCGGCAACGACCGCGAGGACAACCCCGACGCCATCACCCTGGCGCACTACGCCGAGCGCGCCTACCTGGAATACGCGCTCAGCGTGGTCAAGGGCCGGGCGCTGCCCGATGTGTGCGACGGCGCCAAGCCGGTGCAGCGCCGCATCCTCTACAGCATGCAGCGCATGGGCCTGGGCCACACGGGGCCGGGCGCGGCGGGCATTCCGCGGCCGGTGAAGAGCGCCCGCGTGGTGGGCGACGTGCTGGGCCGGTTCCACCCGCATGGCGACACCGCCGCCTACGACGCCCTGGTGCGCATGGCGCAGGATTTTTCGCTGCGCTATCCGCTGATCGACGGCCAGGGCAACTTCGGCAGCCGCGACGGCGACGGCGCGGCCGCCATGCGCTACACCGAGGCACGGCTGACGCCCATCGCCCGCCTGCTGCTCGACGAGATCGACGAGGGCACGGTCGACTTCGTGCCCAACTACGACGGCAGCACCGAAGAGCCGAAGCAGTTGCCGGCGCGCCTGCCGTTCGCGCTGCTCAACGGCGCCTCGGGCATCGCCGTGGGCCTGGCCACCGAGATTCCCAGCCACAACCTGCGCGAAGTGGCCGGCGCCTGCGTGGCGCTGATCAGGAACGACACGCTCAGCGATGACGAGCTGTACGCCCTGGTGCCCGGCCCCGACTACCCCGGCGGCGGCCAGATCATCAGCAGCGCGGCCGACATCCGCGACGCCTACGCCACCGGCCGCGGCAGCCTGAAGGTGCGGGCGCGCTGGAAGATCGAGGACCTGGCGCGCGGCCAGTGGAACCTGGTCGTCACCGAGCTGCCGCCGGGCGTCAGCAGCCAGAAGGTGCTGGAGGAAATTGAGGAGCTGACCAACCCCAAGGTGAAGGCCGGCAAGAAGGCGCTGAGCGCCGACCAGGTGCAGCTGAAGGCCAGCATCCTGCAGGTGCTGGATGCGGTGCGCGATGAATCGGGCAAGCAGGACGCGGTGCGCCTGGTGTTCGAGCCCAAGAGCCGCACCGTGGCGCAGGACGAACTGATCACCCAGCTGCTGGCCCACACCAGCCTGGAGACCAGCGCGCCGATCAACCTGACGATGGTGGGCCGCGACGGCCGGCCGACGCAGAAGAGCCTGCGCCAGATGTTCACCGAGTGGATCGACTTCCGCCAGGTGACGGTGGCGCGTCGCAGCCAGCACCGGCTGGACCGGGTGCTGGCGCGCATCCACGTGCTCGAAGGCCGGCAGCTGGTGCTGCTGAACATCGACGAGGTGATCCGCCTGATCCGCGAGAGCGACGAGCCCAAGCCGGCGCTGATCGCCCGCTTCAACCTCAGCGACCGCCAGGCCGAGGACATTCTTGAAATTCGCCTGCGCCAGCTGGCGCGGCTCGAAGCCATCAAGATCGAGCAGGAGCTGAAAACGCTGCGCGAGGAGCAGGGCAAGCTCGAAGAGATCCTGGGCAGCCCGGCGGCGCTGAAGCGGCTGCTGATCAAGGAGATCGAGGCCGATGCCAAGGCCCATGGCGACGAGCGCCGCACTTTGATCCAGGCCGAGAAGCGGGCGGTGGCCGAGATCAAGGTGGTCGACGAGCCGGTCACCGTGGTGATCAGCCAGAAAGGCTGGGTTAGGGCGCTGAAGGGCCACGAGGTGGACCCGGCAGCGCTGCAGTTCAAGGCCGGTGATGCGCTGGGCGCGACCTTCGCCTGCCGCAGCGTGGAGACGCTGCTGGTCTTCGGCAGCGCGGCCAAGGGCACGGGGCGGGTGTATTCGGTGGCCGTCAGCGGCCTGCCGGGCGGGCGGGGCGACGGCGTGCCGGTGACCAGCCTGATCGACCTGGAGGCGGGCACGACGCCGGCGCACTGGTTCGCCGGCCCGGCCGAGACCACGCTGCTGCTGGCCAGTTCGGCCGGCTTCGGCCTGCTGGCCAAGGCCGGCGACATGCACGGCCGCAACAAGAGCGGCAAGGCCTTCCTCACCGTCGACGAGGGCGCGCAGATCCTGCCGCCGCGGCTGGTGCAGGCCGGCCATCACCAGGTGGCCTGCCTGGCGGCCGATGGCCGGCTGCTGGTGTTCCCGCTCGACGAGCTGAAGCACCAGCCGGGTGGCGGCAAGGGGCTGACGCTGATGGACGTGGATGACAAGACGCCGCTGTTGTCCGTGGCGGCCATGGCCGACAGCGTGACCGTCATCGGCACCACCCGCGGCGACAAGCCCAAGGAAGAGCTTCTGAAAAACACCGCATTGGCGGCGCATGTCGGCAAGCGGGCGCGCAAGGGCAAGGCGGTCGACGGCTTCAAGAAGGTGCTGCGCCTGGCATGACCACCGCATGAGCGACACCCCCGCCTTGCCTCCGCTCTGGAAGCAACGGGACTACATGCTCCTGTGGAGCGGCCAGGTCGCGTCCACGCTGGGCGGCAGCGCCTCGGGCATCGTGGTGCCGCTGCTGGTGCTGGCGATGACCGGCTCGGCCAGCGCGGCGGGCATCGCCTCGGCGCTGGGCATCGTGCCCTACATCGTGCTGAGCCTGCCGGTGGGCGTGCTGGTCGACCGCTGGCACCGGCAGCGGGTGATGGTGGTCTGCGACATCGGGCGTGCACTGGCTTGCGGCGTGCTGGTGGCCGCACTGCTGTTCGACGCGCTGACGCTGCCGCTGCTGTACGCGGTGGTGGTGGTGCAGGGCGTGTGCATGGTGTTCTTCAACCTGGCCGAGGTGGCGGCGCTGCCCCGTGTGGTGGCCACCGCCCAGCTGCCGCAGGCCATCGCTCAGAACCAGGCCGGGCACTCGGGCGCGGCCATCGCCGGCCCGGCGCTGGGCACCTGGATGCTGCAGCAGGGCGGCCGTTCGCTGCCGTTCGCGGCCGATGCGCTGGGCCACCTGGTGTCGGCCTGGTGCGTGTGGCGGCTGCGCACGCCGCTGGCATCGGCCCAGCCTGCCGATGCACCGAGGAACCTGCGCGCCGAGATGGCCGTGGGCTTGCGCTGGCTGTGGCAGCAGCCGCTGGTGCGGCGCATCGCGGTGATCACCAGCCTGTCGAACTTCGTGATGGCGGCTGCGCCGCTGCTGGTGATCGTGCTGGCCAAGGGCTTCGGCGCCAGCGAGGCGCAGATCGGCCTGGTCTTCAGCGCCGGCGGCCTGGGTGGCCTGCTGGGGGCGCTGGCCGGCGGCTGGTTCGCCCGGCGCTTCAGCTTCGGCCAGGTGATCGCCGGCGTGCTGGCGGTGCAGGCGTTGATGCTGCCGCTGATGGTGGTCGCGCCCGGCGCCTGGACGCTGGGCGTGGTCTATGCGGTGCTGGCGTTCTGCGGCCCGGTCTACAACGTGGTCCAGCTGAGCCGCCGGCTGGCGATGATTCCCGACGGGCTGCAGGGCCGGGTCAACAGCGCCTTCCGCTTCGCCGCCAACGTGCTGTACCCGGTGGGCGCGGCGCTGTGCGGCTGGCTGGCCGAGCACCACGGCCCGGGTGTGGCGGCCTTCTTCTTCACCGTGGTGATGGCGGGCCTGGCGGTGGCGGCGGTCGCCAGCCAGGTGATCCGCCGCGAAGGCTTGCCCGGCTGAACCGGATCAGGGTGTTGCCAGCGCGTAGGGACCGCCGCGCTGCAGCCCGCGCTGGTAGGCCGGGCGCGCCCACAGCCGGCGGATCCAGGCGTCCATCGCGGGGTATTGCGCCCGCAGGTCGCGCGCGGCCTCGGCGACGAAGCTCATCTGGATGTCGGCGCCGGTCAGGCTGTCGCCGACCAGGAAGTCGCGGCCTTCCAGCGACTTGTCCACGTAGCCCAGGTGGTTGGCCAGTTCGCTGTCGATGCGCGGCTTCAGCGGTGCGCCGCCATCGCCCAGGCGGCCCACGTACAGGCGCAGCATCAGCGGCAGCATGGCCGAGCCCTCGGCGTAGTGCAGCCACTGGTTGTAGACCTCGAAGTCGGGCGTACCCGCCGCCGGCTGCAGCCGGCCGCCGCCGTGGTGGCGGATCAGGTAGTCGACGATGGCGCCCGACTCGTGCACCGTGGTGCCGTCGTCGACGATCACGGGGCTCTTGCCCAGCGGGTGCACCGCCAGCAGTTCGGGCGGCGCCAGCCGCGTGGTGGCGTTTCGTGCGTGCTGCACGATCTCGTAGGGCGTGCCCAATTCCTCCAGCAGCCACAGCACGCGCTGCGAGCGGGAATCGTTCAGGTGGTGGACGGTGATCATCGACGGGCTCCGGGTGGGTGGCGGGTGTCGGGATGCGCCTGATCGTGGCGTCCCGGTGCGGCCCGTATATTGACCGCAGCGCTCGCACCGAGGCGCCTCCCAGGAGACACCCCCATGACCCTGAACGTGACGGCCCAGCCCGCTCCCTGCGGCGCGGTGGTGCGCGGCATCGACCTGCGCCAGACCCTCGACGCCCACACCCTGGCCGCCGTGCGCGCCGCCTGGCTGCAGCACCAGGTGCTGGCCTTCGTCGACCAGACGCTGACGCTGGAGGACCTGGAGCGCTTCGCGCTGTGCATCGGCCCGTATGGACAGGACCCGTACTTCGAGTCCGTGCCCGGCCATCCGCATGTGGCGCAGGTCAAGCGCGAGGCCGACGAGACCAGCACCATCTTTGCCGACAACTTCCACTCCGACTGGAGCTTCCTGGCCCGCCCGCCTGCGGCCACGCTGCTGTACGGCGATGTGATCCCGCCCGTGGGCGGCGACACGCTGTTCGCCAACCAGTACGCGGCCTGGGATGGGCTGTCGCCCGCCATGCAGGCCCTGCTGAAGGACAAGCAGGGCGTGCACTCGGCCCGCCGCGGCTACGCCAGGAACGGGCGCTATGGCGAGGGCGACAAGGGCCGTTCGATGGCGATCCGCTTCGACGATTCGGCCCTGGCCACGCAGACCCAGCCCATCGCCCGCGTGCACCCTAAGACCGGCCGCACCGCGTTGTTCGTCAGCCCCGGTTACACCATCGGCATCGACGGCATGCCGGATGCCGAAGCCCAGCCGCTGCTGCTGGAACTGTTCCGCCATCAGGCCAAGCCGGAATTCGTCTACCGCCATGTCTGGCAGCAGGGCACGCTGCTGCTGTGGGACAACCGCTGCCTGGTGCACGCGGCCACGGGTGGCTATGACGGTCATCGCCGGCTGCTGCACAGGATCACGGTGGGGGAGCGCTGAGGCGGCCTGTCACCCGCGCGACGACGGGTTGCCCCGGGCGGCCAAGGGCCCTGCCGCGGGCTTAGACTGGGTTCATCACAAGGGTGTGCCCATCTTGGTCAGCCGGCTTGAGGCGACCATGCAACGCGGACACGCCGCAGCAGGAGACCGAAGCCAGTGCGTCCCACCAACGTGGCCGACCCGGAATACTTCCACAAGGTCGTCGATTGCCAATGGGCGTGCCCCGCCCACACCCCTGTCCCCGAATACATCCGCCTGATCGCCCAGGGCCGCCATGACGAGGCGTACATGGTGAACTGGGTGTCCAACGTCTTCCCCGGCGTTCTCGGTCGAACCTGCGACCGGCCCTGCGAACCCGCCTGCCGGCGCGGCCGGGTGGAAGACGAGAACCTCGCCAAACCGGAGCCGGTGGCCATCTGCCGCCTGAAGCGCGTGGCCGCCGACTTCAAGGGCCCCGAGGTGCGCGCGATGATGCCGCGCCCGCTGGCGAAGAACGGCAAGCGCGTGGCCTGCGTCGGCGCCGGTCCGGCGTCGCTGACGGTGGCACGCGACCTGGCCAACCAGGGCTACAGCGTCACCGTGTTCGACGGCGACCCGAAGGCCGGCGGCTTCATGCGCACGCAAGTGCCGCGCTTTCGCCTGCCCGAGGCGGTGATCGACGAGGAGGTCGGCTACATCCTGCACCAGGGTGTCGAGTTCAAGGCCAACCACCGCATCGCTTCGATGAAGGCCCTGTTGGCCGAGCCCTGGGATGCCGTCTTCGTCGGCAGCGGTGCGCCGCGCGGACGTGACCTGCAGATTCCCGGCCGCAACGAGGCCGCCGCCGGCAGCATCCACATCGGCATCGACTGGCTGTCGTCCGTCTCGTTCGGCCACATCACCAGCGTGAAGAAGCGGGTGCTGGTGCTGGGTGGCGGCAACACCGCGATGGACTGCTGCCGCTCGGCGCGCCGCCTGGGCGCCGACAGCGTCAAGGTGGTGGTGCGCAGCACCTTCGAGGACATGAAGGCCTCACCCTGGGAGAAGGAGGATGCCGAGCACGAGGGCATCCCCATCCACCCCTGCCATGTGCCCAAGGCATTCATCGTGCGCGACGGCGTGCTGGTCGGCATGCGCTTCGAGCTGGTCGAGTCGGTCTACGACGACAAGGGCCGGCGCAGCCTCAAGCCCACCGGCGCGCCCGACGTGGTGTTCGACTGCGACGAGGTGCTGATCGCCGTCGGCCAGGAGAACGCCTTTCCCTGGATCGAGGCCGATGCCGGCATCGCCTTCGACCAATGGGGCCTGCCGGTGCTGGATGCCAAGACGCTGCAGGCCAGCGTGCCGCGTGTCTTCTTCGGTGGTGACGCGGCCTTCGGCCCGAAGAACATCATCACTGCGGTGGCCCACGGCCATGAGGCGGCCGTGTCCATCGACCGCTTCCTGCACGACGAAGCGGTGACGCAACGCCCGCCGCCGCATGTGAACCTGGTGTCGCAGAAGATGGGCATCCACGAGTGGAGCTATGCCAACGCGCCCACCAACGACATGCGCTTCAAGGTGCCCTGGGCGAATGCCGAGAAGGCCCTGGCCAGCATCAAGATCGAGGTCGAGCTGGGCTTCGACCTGAAGACGGCGATCAAGGAAGCCGAGCGCTGCCTGAACTGCGACGTGCAGACGGTGTTCGCCGACAAGGCCTGCATCGAGTGCGACGCCTGCGTCGACATCTGCCCGATGGACTGCATCAGCTTCACCGAGAACGGTGAGGAAGCCGACCTGCGCACGCGGCTGAAGGCGCCGGCGATGAACCTGGCGCAAGACCTGTACGTCAGCGGCGCGCTCAAGACCGGCCGGGTGATGGTCAAGGACGAGGACGTGTGCCTGCACTGCGGCCTGTGCGCCGAGCGCTGCCCGACCGGCGCCTGGGACATGCAGAAGTTCCTGCTGCTGACGGCCAAGGCGGGCCCGGCCTGCCGCGATGGCAAGGGCACGCCGATCAACGCCGCAGCCAAGCAGGAGGTGCGCGCATGAACCGCATCGAAGCGACCAACGACTTCGTCGTCAAGTTCGCCAACGTCAACGGCTCGGGCTCGGCCTCGGCCAACGAGCTGTTCGCCAAGGCCGTGCTGCGCATGGGCGTGCCGGTGGCACCGCGCAACATCTTCCCCAGCAACATCCAGGGCCTGCCGACCTGGTACGAGGTGCGGGTGACCGAGGCCGGCTGGCTGGGCCGGCGCGGCGGCATCGACATGATGGTGGCGATGAACCCGCAGACCTGGGCCCAGGACGTGGCCGAGGTCGAGCCCGGCGGCTACCTGTTCTACGACAGCACGCGGCCGATGCCGGCCAGCGCCTTCCGGCCCGACATCAACGTGATCGGCATGCCGGTCACCGCGATCTGCAACGCCACCTACGAAGACCCGCGCCAGCGCACCCTGTTCAAGAACATCATGGTGCTGGGCGCGCTCAGCGTGCTGATGGACATCGACCCCACGGTCATCGAGCAGCTGTTCGGCGAGCAGTACCGCGGCAAGGAGCGGTTGCTGGAATCGAACGTGCGGGCGCTGAACGCCGGCCGCAGCTTCGCCAAGGATCATCTGCAGGGCATCGGCCTGAAGGTGCGGCGCGCCGACAAGGTGGGCGACCGCATCTTCGTCGAAGGCAATGCGGCGGCGGCGCTGGGCTGCGTCTACGGCGGCGCCACGGTCTGTGCCTGGTACCCGATCACGCCCAGCTCGTCGGTGGCCGAGGCCTTCGAGAAGTACTGCCAGAAGTTCCGTGTCGACCCCGCGACCGGCGAGCACCACTACGCCATCGTGCAGGCCGAAGACGAGATCGCCTCGATCGGCATGGTCACGGGCGCGGGCTGGAACGGCGCACGCGCCTTCACCGCCACCTCAGGTCCCGGGGTGAGCCTGATGACCGAGTTCATCGGCCTGGCCTACTTCGCCGAGATCCCGGTCACCATCATCAACGTGCAGCGCGGCGGGCCGTCCACCGGCATGCCCACCCGCACCCAGCAGGCCGACCTGCTGGCCTGTGCCTATGCATCGCACGGCGACACCAAGCATGTGCTGCTGCTGCCGCAGGATCCGGGCGAGTGCTTCAGCATGGCGGCCGACGCGCTGGACCTGGCCGACCGGCTGCAGACGCCGGTGTTCCTGATGACCGACCTCGACATCGGCATGAACCAGCGCCTGTGCGAGCCCTTCCAGTGGCAGGCCGGCCGCGAGTACGACCGCGGCAAGGTGATGACCGCCGAGCAGCTGGACGCCGGCAAGGAATTCGCCCGCTACAAGGACGTGGACGGTGACGGCATCCCCTGGCGCACCTACCCGGCCACGCATGCCAGCAAGGGCGCGTACTTCACCCGCGGCACCACGCGCAATCCGCAGGCCGCGTATTCCGAGGCCGGGCCCGACTACCTCTACAACGTGCAGCGGCTGCTGAAGAAGTTCGCCACCGCCGCCACCATCGTGCCGCAGCCGGTCGTGCGCACGGCGGCGAAGAAGAGCCGCCTGGGCGTGCTGTACTTCGGCAGCACGGCACCGGCGATGGACGAGGCGCTGACCGCGCTGTCGGCCGCCGGCATCCACCTCGATGCGATGCGGCTGCGCGCCTTCCCGTTTCCGGACAGCGTGAACGACTTCATCGCCAGCCATGACCATGTGTTCGTGGTCGAGCAGAACCGCGATGCGCAGATGCGCAGCCTGCTGATCAACGAGCTGGAGATCGACCCGGCCTGGCTGATCAAGGTGCTGCACTACGACGGCACGCCGATCACCGCCCGCTTCATCACCCAGACCATCACCGAGCATGTGCATGCCCTGGCCGTGGCCCCGCGCCGCGAGCGCATCCATGGCTGAGGGACACCCACCATGACCTACATCGCCAAGCCCACGCTGCACCACCCCACGCTGACGCGCAACAAGGTCGGCTACACCCGGCGCGACTACGAAGGCAAGGTCAGCACGCTGTGCGCCGGCTGCGGCCACGACAGCATCTCGGCGGCCATCGTGCAGGCCTGCTGGTCGCTGGACATCGCGCCGCACCGTGTGGCCAAGCTCAGCGGGATCGGCTGTTCCAGCAAGACGCCCGACTACTTCCTGGGCGCCAGCCACGGCTTCAACACCGTGCACGGCCGCATGCCCAGCGTGCTGACCGGTGCCAACCTGGCCAACCGCGAGCTGCTGTACATGGGCGTGTCGGGTGACGGCGACTCGGCGTCCATCGGCCTGGGCCAGTTCGCGCATGCCATGCGACGCGGCGTGCGCATGGTCTACATCGTCGAGAACAACGGCGTCTACGGCCTGACCAAGGGCCAGTTCAGCGCCACCGCCGACCGCGGCAGCAAGAGCAAGAAGGGCGCGGTCAACAACGACAACCCGGTGGACATGGTCGGCATGGCGCTGCAGCTGGGCGCCACCTACGTGGCCCGTGGCTTCTCGGGCGACAAGGGCCAGCTGGTGCCGCTGATCGAGGGCGCCATCCGCCACGGCGGCGCGGCCTTCATCGACGTGATCAGCCCCTGCGTGGCCTTCAACAACCACGCCGGCAGCACCCGCAGCTACGACCACGTGCGCGCCCACAACGAGGCCGTCAGCCGCATCGACTTCATCGACCTGGCGCCGGAGATCCACGCCGACCCGGCACCGGGCGAGGTGATCCTGCTGCCCCAGCCCGACGGCAGCCAGATGCGCCTGCGCAAGCTCGACGCCGGCCATGATCCGACCGACCGCGTGGCGGCGATGCACCACCTGCAGACCCTGCAGTCGCGCGGCGAGGTCGTGACCGGCCTGCTCTACGTCGACCCCGAGGCGCAGGACCTGCACGCCGCGCTCAACACCACCAGCCGGCCGCTGAACACGTTGAACGCGGCCGAGCTGTGCCCCGGGCCGGCGGCGCTGGCCAAGCTCAACGCGTCGCTGCGCTGACCGCTGCAGCCGCCCGCGCGGCCAGCCAGGCCGGCGCCTGATTGGCGGGCACGGTGATCACCGCCGAGCTGCGGCCGCCGTTCAGCGGCAGCAGCGCCAGCGTGTTGCCGTAGCGGAAGCACTCGCGGGCGATGCCCTGGTGGTCGGCGCTGTGGGCGACACGGCCCACCACCACGCTGCGGCCGAAGTCGCGCATGGCCGCGCCGATGCCGGCCAGGCGCCGGGTGCCGGAAAAGCGGCTGTCGGCGGCCACCACCAGCGGCGCTTGCAGGTGTCGCCCGTAAGCGAGTGTCAGCTGCGCCAGCGCACGGCCGGTCGGTCGGCCAGCGCGGCCCAGGCCGCCGCGCGAATCAGGTGGTTGGGCACCAGCCAGCCCAGCGGGTCGGCGCCGGCATCGGCCAACCGGTCCGTGCCGAAGCGCAGCGTCTGCGGGCCGCTGCCATCGGTGACATGGGCTGCGCACAGCGGAGCGATGTCGTTTGCCGACAGATGCCGCCACAGGCCGAGCGTCTGTAGCACATCGCGGCCCCGATGGGTCAGGGCAATCTCACGGCCGTCCTCGGCGGGGGCGGCCAGGGCGGCGGCGCTCTGCTGATCGAACCCCTGCACCGCCAGGCCGGCGTCGTGCAGGGCGCAGGCCAGGGCCAGGCCGGCGGGGCCGGCGCCGACGATCAGCACGTCGGCATCGGCGGATTCAGCGGAGGATGGCGTGGGGGTCGCGGACATGGCCGCGATGCTGCGCGGCGCTGTGATCCGCCAGGTTGACGGCGGTCAGTGCCGGGCCTGAGACAACGGGCGCATCATGTCGGCCGCAACACCACCCGAAGCGCGGCAATCGCCAGCACGATGAACAGCCCCAGGCTCCAGAACTCGTAGGGCAGGCCCAGCAGGTCGACCTTGGCGTCGGCGCAGCTGGCGTAGGCGGCGAACACCTCGGGGAAGCGGCTGTCCAGGCCGGTGAAGCCCATCAGCCGGTCGGCCAGCGACATCGCGCAGGACGCCGAGGCATTGGCGACAAAGTGCTGCCACAGCGCCGCGGTGATGCCCGCAGCGGCGCCCAGCAGGGCCAGCACGCCGGCGACGCGCCGCAGCACAGCGCCCGGCAGCAGCAGGCCCAGCAGGCCGGCTGCGGCGATCACCACGAAGCACAGCCGCTGCAGCACGCACCAGGCGCAGGGCATCATGTCCATGCGGTACTGCGTGTACAGCGCCGCAGCCACCGCGGCCAGCGGCAGCACCGTGATGCCGGTCAGCAGCGAACGTGCGCGCAAGATCAGCCGACCTCGGCGATCAGCTCGATCTCGACGCAGGCGCCGGTCGGGATCTGCGCCACGCCGAAGGCGCTGCGGGCATGGGCGCCGGCGGCGCCGAAGACTTCGCCGAGGAGTTCAGACGCGCCGTTGACCACCAGGTGGTGCTCGGTGAACGTGCCGCTGCTGTTGACCAGGCCCAGCAGCTTGACGATGCGCGTGACCTTGTTCAGGTCGCCCACTGCGGCGTGCAGCGTGCCCAGCAGGTCGATGGCGATGGCCCGGGCGGCGGCCTTGCCGTCGGCGGTGACCATGTCGGTGCCCAGCTGGCCGACCCAGGGCTTGCCCTCGCGCTTGGCGATGTGGCCCGACAGGAACACCAGGTTGCCGGTGCGCACGAAGGGCACATAGGCGGCGGCCGGCGTGGCCACCGGGGGCAGGCTGATGCCGAGGGCGCTGAGCTTGTCGTAGACGGACATGGTGGGTGGATTTGGAGGGGGGCGGGAGGAAGCGGCGCCCCCTCGTGAGAGGGCTGCCGACGGGGCGGGCGCCGATCCTACACTGCCGAAATGGCAGGCGACGGCGGGGGGCAGCGCGCAGCTTTGCGCCGCAGCGGCTGGCGCCTGATGGCCGTCGGCCTGGGCTGGTTGACCGGCCTGGCGCTGCAGTTGCAGCAGCCGGCGTTGTGGCCCTTGCCCTGGGTGCAGGGCATCACCGCCGCCGGTGCGCTCGCCTTGCTGCTGGCCCTGCGCTGGCCGCCCGCGCAACGGCTGCCGGCCCTGGTGCTGGTGTCGGCGGCGCTCGCCTTCGGCAGCACGGCCTGGCGCGCCGATAGCCGGCTGGCCGAGCGGCTGGACGCGTCGCTCGAAGGCCAGCAACTGCTGGTCACCGGCGTCGTTGCCAGCCTGCCGCAGACCGGCCCGGCCGGCACGCGCTTCCTGTTCGGTGTCGAGTCGGCCACGCTGCGCGGCACGCCGGTGCAGCTGCCGCCGCGGCTGGCGCTGGGCTGGTACGCCGGCTTCCATGATGAAGCCTGGCTCGACGACCCGCGCGCCGACCTGCGCGCCGGCCAGCGCTGGCGCCTGCCGCTGCGGCTGAAGCGCCCG
>Ga0208823_1000966_pt1 | contig 23264 bp, 22 predicted proteins | sample AD_UKC075_MetaG_FD_184440 | JGI IMG/M metagenome (GOLD analysis project Ga0208823, IMG submission 184440) | Active sludge microbial communities of municipal wastewater-treating anaerobic digesters from USA - AD_UKC075_MetaG (SPAdes) (version 2) | ecosystem: Engineered > Bioreactor > Anaerobic >... | reverse complement strand
TGCCTGTGCCGGGCACTACCAGCCCTGAACCGAAGCCCATGTAGTTGCTTTGGATGAACGAAACCATATTGCCCTGGCTGTCAGCGGTGGCCAGGTAGACTGTGCCTCCCTTGGGCGGGGTGCCGGCCACCGGCATTGCTGCTTCATCTGAAATCAGGCTGCGGCGCTGGGCGGCATATTCTGGCGACAGCAACTGCTCCGCTGTGGGGGACATGGCGCGGGAATCAGTTATGTACTTCATGCCGTCAGCAAAGGCCAGTTTCAGGGCTTCGATTTGGCGATGGAAAGCGAGCGCATCTTGGCAGGGGAAGGAAAAGTCCCGGAGGATGTTCAGCGCCATCAGGGCAACCAGGCCCTGGCCATTGGGGGGAATTTCCCAGACATCATAGCCGCGGTAGTTGACGCCAATGGGTTCCACCCATTCCGGCCGGTAGTCTGCCAGATCCTCTCCGCGAATATAGCCATTATACCGGCGGGAAAAGCGGTCAATTTCTTCTGCCAGTCTTCCTTGATAAAAGGATTGGCCTGCCGTGGCGGCAATTTCCTCCAGGGTCCGGGCATGGTCTTCCGAGCGCCATATTTCTCCGGCGTAAGGGGCCCTGCCCTGAGGGGCGAAGGTATCAAACCAGCTCCTGAATTCTTCTCCCTGCAGGGCATCCTTGTAGATATTAAAGGCCCTTTGCCAATAAAATGCCACCGTGGGGGTAAGGGGAAAGCCATTGCGGGCATAGTTTATTGCCGGAGCCAGGACCTGGGTCAGGGGCAGCACTCCAAACTTGCGGTTGCATTCCGCCCAGGCACCGGGGGCCCCGGGGACGGTGACAGGAATAAACCCGTACTTGGGGATGGCTTCATAGCCGGCCTTTTTCACGGCGGCGGGGGAAATTGATTTGGGAGCGGCACCGCTGGCATTGAGGCCGTGGAGCTTTCCCTCATGCCAGATCAGGGCAAAGGCATCGCTGCCAATGCCATTGGATGTGGGTTCCACTACAGTCAGGCAGGCGGCGGTGGCAATGGCAGCGTCAACGGCATTGCCTCCCTGCTTGAGGATTTCCAGGCCGGCTTGAGCCGCCAGGGGCTGGGAGGTGGCCACCATGCCCTGGCCAGCGTAGACGACTGTGCGCTGGGAGGGGCAGGGATAGTGTATTGGGTCTGAGGCTTTCATGGCATTACTCCTTACCGATGCTGTCCTGAGCACCGATGGCTACGTATTCAACAGGCAAATCCAGGTTTTCAATCCAGACAAGGTCCTGAGGATAGGTAAGGGCGTGGATGACAATGTCGCCGGGAGCCGGGTCGGAATGTTCAACGGTCACTGTGATTTTGTCCTTGCCAATAACTATTTTTTTGACAGAGATAGTATAGCCGCCGGTGGCTTTTTCGCCATAGCTGACCAGGATGTAACGCTTGCCCTCGAAGACTTTTTCCGTGGCGTGATGGGTCATTTTGTGGGCGTTGGCCCACTGCCGCAGATCCTGTGGGTAGGGCCTGGGCACCCGATTAATCTCCACTTCTCCTGCGGGGGGACTGGCAGCGGGGGTGCAGGCAGCCAGGAATAGAAATGCCAGCAGAAATGTTGTCAGGCGCAAAATCTTTCCTCCTCTCTGAATTATTAACATAATTTATTGCCAGCTAATGAGAATAAGGATATAATTATCCTGAAGTAAATATTAGGAATTTACTGATTGTGAGGTGATTCAAGTGTTTGCTGCCATCTTTCCAAACCTTGGCACCACAGAGTTGTTGCTGATACTGTTCCTCGTCCTCCTTATTTTTGGGCCGTCGAAGTTGCCCCAGATTGGCGCTGCCATAGGCAAGGGCATCCGGGAGTTGCGCAAAGCCTCCAAGGATATCAGCGACAATGCAGAGGAAAGCAATGAATCTAAGGAGGAAAAGTCCGGTTAGATTGTCCCCTGCAAGGAGGGAAGGTTGTGGATAAGGACAAGCCCATGTCGCTGCTGGACCATTTTGCTGAACTGCGGCGGCGGATATTGGTGGTGTCTGCCTTTGTCCTCATTGCCAGCATCCTGTGCTTTTTAAAGGCGGAATCTATTCTCGAGTATGTTACCAGGGGTTATACTCTCATCTACACCCACCCCTCGGAGGGGATGATGGCCCATTTTCGCATTGCCCTTACCGCCGGCTTCATTATTGCTTCGCCGGTCATGCTCTACCAGGCAGTTGCCTTTCTGGCTCCTGCCCTCACCAGAAGGGAGAAGCGGGTGTTGCTGGTGGCAGGGTTATTGATGCTGCTTCTCCTTGGAGGGGGACTTAGCTTTGCCTGGTATGTCGCCTTCCCAGTGGCAATGGAGTTCTTTGACCGGTTTGCTTCGGGAAACCTGCAACCCTATATTAACATCAGCGAATACCTATCTTTTCTCAGCGGCTTGCTGCTGGGTTTTGGCTTGACCTTTCAGCTTCCCCTGGTTTTTTGGGTGCTGGGGGCCTTCAGGATCCTCACTTCCAGGTTTCTGCGGGCAAACCGCAAGTATGCCGTCCTCCTGATTTTTATAGTTGCCGCCATCGCCACCCCTCCCGATGTAATCTCCCAGATCCTGATGGCGCTCCCTCTGTTGTTCCTCTATGAGCTGGGAATTATCCTGGTGGCATCTACCGAAAAACGTCGCAAGCGGAAAGAAACAGCAGGGGTTGAGTACAATTAGTGTACCCAGCAGGAAACAGATAAGTCAAGGATGAAAATACCGTGAATCCGCTTTCCGGCCCCAAAGGCCGGTATAGCGGATTATCTTGTCGGCGCAAGGGGGAAGCATGTATAATTGCCTAAAGGGGTGAAGAACTTGGCGAATCGGGTTTTTATCCTCGACGGATACTTAGACGAACCTTCATGCCTGGGGGTACCTCCATATATTTCCCCTCATGTCCGCTATACTTTCGGTGCCTTGCGCGCCGCCGGCCTGGATGGGGAAGAGATTGGGTACGGGACAATTGATGCCCTGCGGCGCAGTCCGGAACTGCTCAGTCAATTGGCTGAGGCAGAGATTGTCGTCATCATTGCCGGCACTACCGTCCCTGGCAGGTACCTGGGAGGCATGCCTATTTCCCTGAAGGAAATCCGGGAGCTGGCGGCGCAACTGCAGAAACCGCGGGTTATTCTCAGCGGCCCCATAATCCACTGCAACCTGGACTTTGGAGATGTAGATTACATCGCCAGGGAAATCCCGGGCCTGGTGGCCTATTACCTCCTTACCGGTGAGGACATGGAAGGTAAGCTTCCCCCTGAAGAAATAGTCGACGCCTGGGCCCCCCTGGGGGCGGAGGTAACCCGAAAGCATCCTGGTTACCCCAATTTGGTATGTGAGCTGGAGACCTTTCGCGGCTGTCCTCGTGGGAGTCACTGCAGCTTTTGCAGTGAGCGCTTTAAGAAGGTCACTTACCAGCGCAGCATTGACGGAATTATTGCCGAGGTGGAGGCCCTGGCCGCCCTGGAGAATACCTGTTTCCGCCTGGGGGCCCAGACTGACCTCTTGCTCTTCCACGCCATCCCCAGGGAGGGGAAATTGGTGCCCAATCCCGCTGCCCTGGAAGCCCTGTACTCCGGCATCAGGAGGGTGGCGCCGGGGCTGAAGGTCTTGCACATGGACAACATAAACCCCTCCACCATCGCCGATTTCCCTGAGGAATCTTCTCAGGCCCTGGCCATTATTGCCAAGTACAATACCCCCGGAGATACTGCTGCCTTTGGCCTTGAATCTGCAGATCCAGTTGTGTTGCAGGCAAACAATATCGGTACGGATCCCGAAAAGACTTTCCGGGCCATTGAAATCATGAATGCCGTGGGGGGCTGGCGCCAGGAGGGCATTCCCAAGCTGCTGCCGGGATTGAACTTCCTCCATGGCCTGCGGGGTGAAAGCAGGGGAACCATGGAGCTCAACCTGGAGTTTTTGCGCCGGGTGCGGGATGCCGGCCTGTTGCTGCGGCGAATTAACATCCGCCAGGTCAACCCTTTGGGGGATTACAGGCTAAGGAAGGACGTGGCCAGCGCTTACCGGTTTCAGCAGTATAAAGATGCTGTCAATAAGGAGATAAACAAGCCCATGCTGCAGAAGGTCTTTCCCCGGGGCACATTGTACAGGGATGTCATTATTGAAGAGTCCAAAGGCCTCACTGCTTACGGGCGGCAGCCCGGGAGCTACCCCATTCTTGTGGGCATCCCCGGCAAGTTTCCCCTCGGCAGCAAACTGGATGTCAAGATAGTCGATCACGGTTACCGCTCCATTACCGGCTTGCCCTGGCCCCTGAAAATCCGGGAGGCAACCCTGGAACAGCTGGCGGCACTGCCGGGAATCGGCAAAAATAGAGCCAGGAAGCTCTTCCTGGCCCGAGATATAGATTCTATCGCAAAGCTGCAGCAGCTGCTGCCCGATGCAGACCTTAGGGGTCTGGAGGAATATATAAGCTTTGCCTGAACAGTCCGGGCCTTGGCCCGGACTTTAGTATTTACCAGCGGGCAAAGTGCTCCTCCGCCCAGCCGATGATATCCTTAAAGTCGTACTTCCGCCCCTCGGCGTCGGTGACAGTGCCGCTGAAGCGGCCAATCATCTGGTGCACCTCGGAGCGCAGAATCTTGGCATCGGTCTTGGCAACGCGGTGGAAAAAGGGAGTAAAGACAATGTCGATGTCATTGCTCTCGGTCTTGAGGGTCCAGGGCTGCATGAAGTCGCTGTCGTAAGTAAATTGCACATCTTCGCTGATTTTAGTCAGGCGCCCGTCGATGCAGATGGCGTTTTCATTCATGCCGGTGCCGTCGGTCCAGCCGGCGCCGAAGTTAAGGCCGATGGTATGACCGCCGCAGGTTCCCGATGCCCCTGCCCAGTTCCAGAAGCTGGAGTAGGGCCATATTCCCCGCCCCAGGTCGAGGCAGCCATAGCCCCCCTGGGCAGTATACACCTTGTCCCCCAAGGCAAGGGAACCCGTGGTGGGCAGGGTGTTTTGCTTGGATGTGAACTGAAACTGGCGCTGGCTCCAGGGGATGACTACATTGAGAGTTTCATGGCCCTGGGGATGGCGCACATCTATGTCTGCTTTGAGGGTGCGGCCGTCGAAATCCGGGGAGTCAACGCGAATTTTTACCCCCAGGGGTGTGGCAGTAAAGGAAAGGTTGAGCTTGGCGGAAGTGAAATTGACATTGCCTTCAGCGGCGTCGGGTAATTTGCAGCCCCTGCCCAGCAGTCGGGACACCGTCATCTCGTGGAAATATCCCGTCTTGAAATCCAGGAAATAGACAAATGCCAAGCCCAGATAGTCAATGTCAGAAATGGTGGCAGAAAAGAGGAATTCGTCGGTTGTGATGCACCAGTAATTCCAGCGCTTTTTGCGGGGAAAGCGCCGGCGCAAATTGCAGTTGTGAAGGGGTTGTCGGGACCAGCCTACTGCCTTTGGGTTGAGAGTTCCCTTGGCCGTGCACAGATCCACTCTCTCCGTCAGTTCCGGTTCATAATAAGCCATTAACATGCACCTCCAGTAAATGCTTTTCTCCGCTCAGGACCAAATTCCTGCCCATAGGAAAAAAGCCCTTGCGGGCTAGTCAGTTATTTTAAAGAGTTTGAGAAGGCGGGCGAAAAAGCCGGTCTTTTCTATTGTAGCCGGTGGCTCGGGAGTTTCATAGGTTTCCCCTCTCAGGGCGGGGGTGCTTGCAACAAACTGCACCGAACGGGGGACCACCTTGTCGGAGACAAAGGACTCCAAAGGGCCAGTCCCCGGAGTCTGCCCAAAATCCTCCAGCAGGCCCGACGCCTGGGCAAAGGCCTCCTTTACCTGGCGCTGCCCGTCAATGAGGGCTTGCACGTCAGCGGGGAGCCGCCGGGCACCTTCCGCCATTTCCTGCATTGCCACTGCCAAAGCCTTGGCTCCGGCAGCCAGCTCCTGGACACCGGGGGCGATATCCTGACTTTCAGCGGCGAGGGTGCTGATGCCAGAAGCCAATTCGCCGCTGCCGGCCTTCATTTGCGTCAGGCCCAGGCTGAAATCCGCAGTGCCTTGAGCGAAATCCAGGGCGCCGGCGTTGAGATCTTCTCCCGCGGAAGCAAAGGCTTCCAGGCCCAGGGTCAGCTCTCCCATCCCCTGGGAGGTTAGGCTGACACCTGCGGTATATTCCTCCAGCCCCTGGCCAAAGGAATTCAGTTGGGGGGTGAACTCTTCGGACAGGTTTGCCATGATATATCCCAGCAGATCTTGTTGCTGGGAATTGAGACCGAGGACGGCAATGAGCTGGGCAGGCAGCTGAGTAAAGACTTCCTCCACTCCTGAGGCCAGTTCAAGATATCCTGCCAGGAGTTCCTCCCCTTCGCTGCCAAGTTGGGCCAGTCCTTGGTTAAGGTCCTGGGCATTGGTGAGAAATTGGGAGGTTGCTGCAGTATAGCCGGCAATTCCCGCCCCCAGATCAGAGGCAGCTGTTGCCAATTCCCCGGCCCCCAGGCTCAACTGGCCCATGCCTTCGTCCAGGGCCAGGGCCCCCAGCCTCAAGCCTTCTACACCCTCCAGCAGGGCGGGAAGGTTTTCTTCCAGGTCAGCAGTGCCCTGGGCAAATTTCCCCGCTCCTGCGGACGAGGCATCGAGGCCGGCAGAAAGGCTGCCAAGTCCCTGTTTCAGTTCCTGGCCGCCGCCAATCAGCTGGTCGAGGCCGCCGGTCAGTTGGCCCATGCCGTCGGCGATTTCAGTGGTGTCGATGTTGAAGGCGTCGACGGCAAAGGGGGTGCAGGCAAAAGTTATGGGTTCGAGCTCGAAATTATTGGTGTCAAATTGCACTGTGAAGCCTGCCCTTTGTCCTGGCAGCACAGTATAGGCCAGGGTGACAGTCCTGCCGGTGATGACAGCCATTGCTCCAGGGGCGACAATGTTGTTGGCTTGATCCAGGTGGAGGGGGACCTGTACTTGGGCCATATAGTTTTCCCGAAAGCTGGCCTTGGCCTTTTCATTGGCCTGGACAGAGATTGTAATGGCAATGGTTCCTGCCTTGCCGACGGCGTCCTGGGCGGCAATGCTTTTGCCGTTGAGGGCGTAATTCAGGGCAAAGGTAAAGGGCAATTCTCCTTCAGCCAGCTGGCCCTGGTAGTAGATGGCTGCACCTGTCTTTTGCCAGCGAATCTCATCGCCGACAATGACGGGCGGTTGGTTGCTGGAGAGAGGGAGAATTGATTCATAGTTGCCGTAGTCTGTATATATTCCTGCTGTTTTGGTCTCAATGCGGTTGACCACATAGATATCTTCAAGGCTGCCGTCGGCACTGAGATTGGCATAAACCGTCTCGTCTTTAATCAGGGGGGGATTAGCCTGGGACAGAGCTGAGGATGCAGTGAGGATGAGGATTAAAATAAGGGAAGCCAAGCCTGCAATTTTTTTCATATTACGCACTCCTTTCTCTTTCTTCGCGAAATGCCTTCCCTATAGTTGTAGCCATGATGATCGGGTCCAGAATCGTCAGCAGCACAGGCAGCAGGGTGAGGACGAGAATCCCGGAAAGGGCAGCCCCCCGCCCCAGCAAGAGGCCGATGGTGCTGATAGCTTCAATAGAGGACAGCAACCCTTCTGCATATCCGGCCAGGGACAGGATCAGGGCGGAAGTAAGCACCGAGCCCCCCGAAGCCCGCAGGGCAAGGACTGCGGCTTCCCGTGGAGAATTACTGTGACGGAAATCCATGTAGCGGTTGCTGAGGAGAATGGCGTAGTCAATGGTTGCACCCAGCTGCAGGGATTTAATCACCAGGTAGCCGATGAACACCAGGCTGGAGCCGGTGAAATATGGGACGCCCATATTGATCCAGACTGCAATCTGAATAACCGCCACTAAAATTACCGGCAGGGAGAGGGAGCGGAAGGTGAGGAGAATGATAATCCCCACAGCGATTAGGGAAAAGGCACTGACCACAAGGTTATCGCTTTCGACTGTAGCCTTGATGTCGGCAAGGCTGGTGGCGGTCCCTGCTGCCAGCCATGCATCGGGGTAGTATTTTTGAGCTGTAGCGGCGACAAAATCTGCTGCCGCATAAGTCTCAGGGGTCTCTCCGCCCTGAGCCAGGTTGATAATAATGCGGCTGTAATCCTGGGAAAGGAAGGGCTCCCGGGCTTCTGCAGGCAGAAAATCCCGCGGTATTGCCGGGTCGGCAACAGTGACCAGGCCCGTGACATTTCTTACAAAGGGACTGGCTTGCAGCTCAGCGCAGAGGGACACTTCTGCGGGGATGTTGTCATTGGGCACCAACAGCATCACGGGGTTGGAGATTCCGAACAGTTCTTCAATGCGTTGGCGCTGGGCCACCGCTTCCCCGGCTTTGTCGCTGCCAGAGGTGTCTCCGTACAGGTAAGTGTTGTTGTTTTGAGCGAGGAAGGAGGGGATGGCGACCAGGATAATGAGCACCAGAATGAGGTAGCGGAATTTCATGACCCCTGCCCCAAACTTTCTGAAGCTGGGGAGAAATTGCCGATGCTTGCTCTTTTCCAGCCCATTGCGGAAGGAGTACAGCAGCACAGGCATTAGCACCAGAACAGTCATAAAGCTGATCAGTATCCCCTTGGCAAGGACCAGGCCGATGTCAGCACCAATGGAGTACTGCATGAAGATTAAAGCCAGGAACCCGGCGATGGTGGTGGTGCTGCTGGCGGCAATGGAACTGAGGGAATTCTTGGCGGCTGCCTTGATTGCCGGCAGGGCTTCCAGGCCATTTTTCCTCTCCTCGGTATAGCGATGGCAGATAAAGAGGGAGTAATCCATAGAAATGGCGAGCTGCAACACCGCTGCCATGGCATGAGTGATAAAGGAAATCCCGGGGAGGACGATGTTGCTGCCCATGTTGAGCACAATGGACACCCCGATAACCGCCAGGTAGAGGAGGGGCTCAATCCAGGAATGGGAAGCGAACATGAGGATGATGATGCATAAGGGGACGACGACGATCATTATTTGCAGAATCTCTTTAGCCAGCACTTGCTGCATGTAGCGGGTATCTGCTGATGCCCCGGCGATGCTGACCTTATCCCCCAGCACCTCTTCAATGCCGTCCAGGGCAGCAGTGGTAATGGGGCTGTAGTTGGAGCCGGCGAATTCCACCTGGAAGAGGGCGCAGTTTTCTTTGTAGTACTGGTCCAGCAAATCCGGGGAGATGAAGGAGAGGGGTTGGTAAATGCTGGTGACGTCATCCAGCCAAGTGACAGACTTAACTCCCTCCACCCCGAGGATGGTCTCTTTGGCGGCAAGGGCTTCGGGGATGGTTACATCTGAGACCATTACGTCGGCCATGCCGGGATAGCCAAATTCAGCTTCCAGAGTCTCAATGGCCCTCTTGGTCATCGACTCTTTGGGAAGGTATTGAGAGAGGTCGTAATTGATCTTCACCCTGGGTATGAAAAAAATGCTGATGCCAAGCAAAACAAGGGTAAAAAGATATACTGCTTTGCGGTGTTTTATCAGCCAGCTGACGATTTTTTCCACTGCAGGACCTCCTACTTAAAGCGGGTATCGATATCGTTGAAGATGATCTTCAGGAACTCATCCACCAGGATGCGCAGGCGGGGCTCATCGCCGCCATAACGATGGAAGATGTTGAGCAGGCCCTCGAGGATGGCAACTGCCAGCCCTTCTGCCAGCAAGGGATCCTGAGCCCGGGGGGGAAGCTTGGGCAGCAAGTCAATTATCAGCCTCTCCCTGATCAGGTCGATTAGCTGTCCCCGGACATTGGTGTATTTCGGGGCACTGTTGTGCATGAGGATGAGGAACTGCTTCTTGTTTTCCAGGAATACTGCCGTGACGGTATCGGCAATGGTTTCAAGGCTGGGGGTTCCTTCACTGGCTTCAATCTGAATGAGGCTGTTAATTGACTCCATCACCGGCGCGACAATGGTCTCATAGAGGTCAGCCTTGCCTGAAAAGTAGGCATAGATATTGCCTACCGTAATCCCCGCCTGTTGCGCGATGTTGCGCATAGATGCCCGGCGATAACCGACAACCAGGAATTCATCGATGGCAGAATCGAGGATTTTTTTGCGGACTTTAGGTTTTGGCACTTGCATAATCAAACACCCGTTCATTATTTAATAATTATATTATGCACCTTGTTGGGGGATAATGTCAATATTAAACGTTAGTTTTTTATTAAAAAAGGCGCCTTGCGGCGCTTTACTTGCTGTTGAGCTCGATTATTTTCAGAATGACGGCGACGGCTTTATTCATGGAGTCGATGGGGATGAATTCGAATCTGCCGTGATAATTGTGCCCGCCGGTGAAGATGTTGGGGCAGGGCAGTCCCATATAGGACAACCTTGCGCCATCGGTGCCTCCCCGGACGGGGGTTATCCTGGGCTCAACCCCGACTGCTTCCATGGCCTTTTTGGCCAGGAGGACGATGTCGAAGACGGGCTCAATCTTTTCCTTCATGTTGTAGTAGGAATCTGTCAGCTGCAGGTCTACTGTCCCGGGGCCATACTTTTTGTTGATAAAGTCTGCGGCTTGCTCCATGATATCCTTTTTGCGGGTGAAGAGATCTTGGCAATGGTCCCTGACGATATACTGCATCTTCGTTTGTTCCACATCGCCCCGGATATCTGTGAGGTGGATAAATCCCTCGTAGCCCTCGGTGTACTCAGGCCTTTCCCCCACTGGCAGCAGGGAATTGTACTCCATGGCAATGAGCATGGAATTGATCATTGTATTTTTTGCTGTGCCTGGGTGCACATTGCGTCCCTGGAAAGTAAGTTTAGCGCTGGCAGCGTTAAAGTTTTCGTATTCCAGTTCGCCCAGGGGGCCGCCGTCGACAGTGTAGGCAAAGTCGGCATTGAATTTAGCTACATCAAAGAAATCTGCGCCTCTGCCAATCTCTTCATCGGGAGTAAAGGCGATTTTTATTGTGCCATGAGGTATTTCGGGATGGGCGCATAAGTACTCTACCGCGGTGATAATCTCGGCAATGCCGGCCTTGTCATCTGCTCCCAGCAGGGTGGTGCCGTCGGTGACAATGAGGGCCTGCCCTTCATAGTCCTTTAATTCCGGGAAGTCTGCCGGGGAGAGGACGATGTTTTTCTCGGGGTTGAGGAGGATGTCGCCGCCCTTATATTCCACCAGGGCAGGCTTGACATTTGCTCCTGAAGCGTCAGGGCTTGTGTCCATGTGAGCGATGAAGCCAATGGTCTTTACTTCCCTGTCGATATTCCCAGGCAGTGTCGCCATGACATAGCCCCTAGCATCCATCGATGCGTCTTCCAGGCCTATCTCCTTCAGCTCTTGAACTAATACCTTGCCTAATTCCAGCTGTCCCTTGGTACTGGGGCAGGACTCCCCTTCGGGATCCGATTGGGTATTGAGCCTTACATACCGTAAAAACCGCTCGACAACCTTGTCCACTCTGGTCACTCCTAACCTTTTAATTCATTATAATTATAGCAGTAAAGAACCTGTGGGGGTATTGTCTTTTGTGCTAGAATAAAGTCACAGTATAAACGGAGGGATGGCCCGTGAAAATTCTCGTCACTGGATTTATGCCCTTTGGCGGCGAAGAAATCAATCCTGCCTGGGAGGCGGTGAAACTGCTGCCGGATACAATTAATGGTGCTGAAATCCTCAAGGCAGAATTGCCTACAGCATTTGGCAAAGGGGCTGAGGTCCTGCGCACCTGCATCGAGGCCCATCAGCCTGATGCCGTCCTCTGCGTCGGCCAGGCGGGAGGCAGGGCATCTATTGCTGTAGAACGGGTGGGAATTAACTGGCGGGATGCCCGGATTGAAGACAATGAGGGCAACAAACCCGTTGACGAAAAAATAATCCCTGAGGGAAGGGACGCCTATTTCAGCAATCTCCCTGCCAGGGCCATTGTTGAGCGCCTGCAAAATAGCGGCATTCCGGCAGCATTGTCTTACTCAGCCGGAACCTATGTCTGCAATGAAGTCTTATATCACTTGCTCTATTGGATTGATACCCTTTACCCGCAAATGCAAGGGGGCTTTATCCACGTCCCCTATGACCCGGCCCAGGCGGCAAAGATGTCTTCGCCGGCTCCCTCGCTGCCCATTGCCACTGTCAGCGAAGGGCTGAAGCTCGCCCTCCAGGAAATCAGCCAGTGAGCATCCCAGGGCTGATTTTTGCCCAGGGCTCTCCTTGCGATATAATATAAGCAGCGTAATACAGGAGGTTAGAAAATGAAATACGAGACTCTTGCTTTCGATGGGGAAGTTCTGCGCTTGCTGGATCAGCGCAAGTTGCCTGGGACAATAGAATTTTTTACGGCCAAGACATACAAGGATGTTGAGTACGCCATTGCGGAGATGGTGGTGCGGGGGGCGCCGGCAATTGGTGCGGCAGCTGCTTTTGGTGTGTATTTGGCTGCGGCAGAGTATGCCGACCTGGCCAAAGGGGAATTCCACGCCAAGCTCGCTGCTGCCTGCCAGGAGTTGGCGGGTGCCCGGCCTACAGCTGTAAATCTCACCTGGGCGATTCAGCGCATGCTCAGTAAGGTCACAGCAATGGAAGGTGAACCTGTAAGCAGCATTGTTGAGCCCCTCCTGGAAGAGGCAAAAACTATAGTCAGGGAAGACGTCGAGATCAACAAGGCAATTGCCCGCCATGGCAACGAGATTGTCGCCCCGGGAGCGACGATTCTCACCCATTGCAATACCGGCTCCCTGGCCACTGCCGGCGGCGGCACTGCCCTGGGGGTCATCATGGCAGCTCATAACTCGGGAAAGAACATTGAGGTTTATGTCGACGAGACCAGGCCGCTGCTGCAGGGGGCAAGGCTCACGGCCTTTGAACTGATGCAGGCAGGAGTACCTGCCACCCTGATTGTAGACAGCGTTGCCGCTACCCTGATGCGGGAAGACAAGATAGACTTAGTGCTGGTTGGGGCCGACCGCATTGCCGCCAACGGCGACACCGCCAACAAGATCGGAACCTACATGCTGTCGGAGCTGGCTGGCCGCTTTGGGGTGCCCTTCTACGTGGTGGCGCCGACTTCTTCCATTGACCTGTCTGTCCCTGACGGCAGCCACATCGTCATTGAGGAAAGGTCTGCCCGGGAGGTCACTCATATTGGCGGTCTGCGGATTGCTCCTGAGGGTATAAAGGTCTATAACCCGGCCTTTGACATCACTCCCCATGGCAATATAAACGGCATTGTTACCGAAAAGGGCATTATCCGGCCTCATTATGCCAGGAACGTCAGCGAGCTCTTAGGGGCTGAGTAGGGGGCCTTAAGATGCAATTCACTGCACAGCGCCGGCAGGTGGTGGAGTGCGGCCGCCAGATGGCCAGGGCTGCCCTGGCGGTGGGCACCTGGGGGAACATCAGCTGCAGGCTTCCCGGCAACCTGATGGCCATTACCCCCAGCGGCATGGAGTACGAGGCCCTGGAGCCTAAGGACATTGTCATAATGGACTTGGAGGGCAACTGCCTGGAGGGGGAATGCAAGCCCTCCACTGAGCAGCCCTTGCACAGGGCAATATATGCTGCCAGGGATGATGTGGGGGCAATAGTGCATACCCACAGCGTCTATGCCTCCGCCATGGCGGCAGCCCGCAAGCCCATCCCCGCTGCAGTGGAGGACCTGGTTCAGATAGTGGGGGGAGATGTGCGGGTGGCTGCGTACGCCTTACCTGGCAGTTCTCAATTGGGCAGCAATGCAGTGGCGGCGCTGGCTGGCCGCAATGGTGCCCTGCTGGCCAACCACGGTGTCGTCGGTGTCGGCACCGAGCTGGGGCAGGCCCTGCTCATCTGCCAGATTATTGAGAAAAGCGCTCAGATTTATATAGCCGCCCAGGCCATCGGGGGCGTGGTGGAACTGCCCCAGGAAGATATAGATATTATGCGGGATTTCTTTTTACATAAATATGGGCAGCGCTAAGGAGGGATAGGGATGGAATCTGTGCTGTTTAAGGGCCCCTGGGTGGCAGGGGTGGGCGAAGCGGATGTGGGAGTCCGAGACGGCAGAATTGCCCTGGTGGGCAGGGCGGAGGCTGGGGACCGGTATGACAGGATAATAGAAGCAGATGGCTGCGCTCTCATACCTGGCCTTGTCAACTGCCATGGCCATGCGGCCATGACCTTGTTCCGGGGCATCGCCGACGATTTGCCCCTGAGACGGTGGCTGGAGGAAAAGATCTGGCCCCTTGAGGCAAAGCTCACTGCCGAGTGCGTCTATTGGGGCAGCATGTTGGCCATGGCCGAGATGATCCGGGGAGGCACCACCACTTTTACCGACATGTATTTTTTTGAAGAGGAGACTGCCCGAGCAGCCGAGGAAGCGGGAATGCGGGCTGTTCTTTCCAGGGGCCTTGCCGTGGGGCCTAATTTACATAATGCTCTTCGCGAAAACCGGCAACTGGCGGAGGAATGGCATCAGCGCGGGGATGGCCGCATTACCGTGCAACTGGGCCCCCATGCCCTGTATACCTGCCCTCCCCGGCAGCTGGAGCCAATCCTCGACCTGGCGGCGGAGCTGGATCTGGCCCTGCAAATCCATGTGGCGGAAACAAAGGAGGAAGTGGAAGAATCCATTGCCCGCTACGGCAAGAGCCCGGTGGCGGTTCTGGAGGAAACAGGCCTGTTTCAGTTCCCGGTGCTGGCGGCCCACTGTGTCCACGTAAGTGAGGAGGATATTGGAATTCTTGCCCGCAACAAGGTGCACGTAAGCCATAACCCGGTGAGCAACCTGAAATTAGGCAGCGGCATTGCTCCGGTCCCCCAGATGCTTGCAGCGGGGATGATTGTCGGCCTGGGCACCGACGGGGCTTCCAGCAACAACAATCTCGACATGTTTTTGGAGATGCGCATGGCGGCTTTAATCCATAAGGGCATAGCAAATGACCCCACTTTGGTGCCGGCGGGGCTGGCCCTGGAAATGGCCACTTCCCTGGGGGCGAAAGCTCTTTTCCTGGAGGATGTGGGCAGTATCGAGGAGGGGATGAAGGCAGATATCACCCTGATAGACCTCAACCAGGTTCACCTCTCCCCCCGTCACGACCCCTGTGCTGCCATTGCCTATGCCGCCAAGGCCAGTGATGTTACCCTGGTGATGGCAGACGGCAGGATCCTTCTGGAAGAGGGCAGGCTTACGACCATCGATGAAGAACGCACTATCTACGAGGCCCAACGCTGCTTACGGGCTCTTCAGGAGCAACTATGAAGGACAAACATTTTGAGACGATGGCTATTCATGCCGGCGGGGGCAGGAAGCCCGACAATTCCCTTAACGATCCCATCTTCCTGACTTCTGCCTTTACTTTTGACAGTCTGGATAAGGCTGCTGCCGCCTTTGCCTTCGAAACCGAAGATTATGTCTACACCCGGGGCAACAACCCCACCCTGCGGGTGCTGGAGGAACGCATGGCTGCTCTGGAAGGCGGGGGCGGGGCAGTGGCATTTGCTTCGGGCATGGCGGCTATAAGCTCCGTCCTCCTCTCTTTGCTCAAGCCCGGAGATGAAATCATCACCCATCGCATGCTCTATGGTTCCAGCCAGGACTTTATCAAAAACACACTGCCGCAGTACGGCATCTCCTCGCGCCTGCTGAATCTTACTGATCTTTTGAGCCTGGAGTCGGGGATTACCAAAAGGACTAAGGTCATATACTTTGAAACACCTGCAAACCCCAGCCTGGAAATCATCGACACCCGGGCAGTGTGCAGTATCGCTGCTGCCAGGGGAATCAAAGTCGTGGTGGACAATACCTTTGCCACACCTTATTTCCAGCGCCCTTTGGACTTGGGCGCCCATGTGGTAGTCCACAGCGCCACAAAATATATCAGCGGCCATGGGGATGTTATCGCCGGCATTGCGGTGGCCAAAGATGTGGATTATGTGCAGCAGCTTAAATTCGGGTATCTCTGCGAATTTGGCGGTGTCATGAGCCCCTTTACTGCCTGGCTGCTGCTGCGGGGCATCAAGACTTTGGCCCTGCGGATGCGGGAACACCAGGCAAATGCCATGGCTGTCGCCTGTTATCTAAAAGAGCACCCCCGGGTGGGGAAGGTATACTATCCAGGGTTGCCGGATTTCCCCGGCCACGCCCTTGCCGCTGCTCAGATGAGCGGGTTTGGTGCCATTATCAGCTTCGAAATTAAGGGCAGCCTTGAACAGTCCAAAGCACTGGTCAACAGCTTAAAGTTGTTTACCCGGGCGGTGAGCCTCGGCGATTGTGAAAGCTTGGTGCAACACCCCTTTGCCATGACCCACAGGGGCTACACTCCTGAAGAGGTCGAGGAGGCGGGCTTAAGTCCGGGATTAATCCGCCTTTCCGTTGGCCTGGAGCATAAGGAAGACCTCATTGCCGATTTGGACCAGGCCCTGGGGAGAATGTGATGCTTTTTTTGGAGAGAACAGCCCTGAAATCTGTCGGGCTGTATTTTTTCACTTAGATTGTAGCAAGGGAACAACGGAATTGAGCAATTCCAGTAAAGCCTATATTTCTATTGTTGAGTATCATGGATATGAGTTACCTTATGGGCAGTTTCCAGAGCATGACTTGCCTATTGATTAAAAGGAGGAACAAAGATGAAGCGTTTCTTGTCAATACTGCTAATTGCAGTGCTGGTATTGTCTGTTGCCGGCTGTAAAATTTCCTGGGGGGACAAGGATCCGGAACAAGACCCCATTAATGGAGAAGAGCCTGGCGACGAGCCTGGCGATGAGCCCGGGGACGAGCCTGGCGACGAGCCTGGCGACGAGCCGGGAGATGAGCCTGGGAACTCAGAAGGTCTTGATGGGGATTTTTACGCCTATGATAGTGAAGCCAATCCCGGTCAGATACTGCTGGATTTCCGGGAAATCAAATTTTCCTGGGGAACAACTGATAATAATGAGACAACTGCCTGGGTATACCATCATGTATATGTAGGCGAAGAAACTGTTGAGGGGATCAAGACCGCTAAGTACGAAATATCTGTTGACGGCGAAGATGATGTCTTCTGTGAGCTGTGGGTTGACAGTGACGGCAATATCGTCAAGGGCGGTTCGGAGGGAGAGTATGCCACTGGTGAAATGGCAGCGATGTACTCTTTCTACTTGGTTTATGCCTTCCCCCTGTTTGCCTACCAGGAAGAATATGCTGACGCATTCATTAATAACGACTTTGATGGATATGGTTGGAATCTCACCAAGCGCAGCTCGGATAAGCAAAACTTCGGTGCTGGTAATGTAAATGTGGAGCGCTACGTGTTTGAGTATGATTGGGCAACCATAGGCGCAGAATATGTGTGGGAGCTTGCCAATATCAAGGGCAAGTACATCTTTACCGCACTGCATCTTGCTGCAACTGACGGCACCACTTTAGATATGGAGGCAGAAACCATAATTCCCTTCTAAATCAGGCAATATTTTTATGAACCGGCCAGGGGCCTTCCCTGGCCGGCTATTTTTTTGCTACTTCCCCTTTTTAAGACCTTTGCAGGAAAAAAGGGGCTGCCAGTGGAAAGATAAGAGTAATAACTGATGACAGGAGAGGTCGAGATTTGAAGGCAGTGGCATTAATAGCGCATGACAGCTGCAAGGATGCTTTGGTGGAATGGTGCCTGGGCCATCGGGAACAGCTATCCCGGTACAAATTGTGGGCTACCGGCACGACGGGGTCGGTGGTCGCAAAAAAATCTGGATTGACTATAAATAAGGTTCTCAGCGGCCCTTTAGGAGGCGATTTGCAAATTGGCAGCAAAATTGTCTCGGGGGAGATAGACATCCTCATTTTTTTCTGGGATCCCCTGGCCTCCCAGCCCCATGACCCGGATATCAAGGCTCTGTTGCGGGTGGCGGCGTTAAAGAACATTCCTGTTGCTACCAACCGGGCAACCGCTGATTTCCTTATTGCCTCCCCCTTAATGGATGGGAAGTGAGAGTAGTTTCCAGACCATTTTGCAGGAAAAATGCTTGTCGGTAAAGAATAGCTTAACTGATATAATCATGTGCTTCCCAAAGGGGGATTTCTGATGGATCTGCTGGTGCAGGAATTGAAGGACTACTTGGACAGCGAGGACCGTCTGATTGCTTTACCTTGCGGGCTAAAACACAGAAACCTTGCTTTGGAGTACTTAGCTTCGCAGTTCGAAACTGGCAGAAGTTATACCCTCCAGGAAGTCAATGCAATAATAAACAGATTCCATACTTTTGACCAGGCTGCCTTGCTTCGTTCCGAGCTCTTTGAAAACGGTTTTCTGGACTGCACTTCCGACGGCTCGGAATACTGGAAAGTTGGACCATAGAGTCAGCCAAAGATGTCAGCCTTTGGCTAATTTTTTTATTTGAACTAAAAGGCCTGCAGGGGCTTCTTATTATTGGCACAGGGAGTGAATACTGTGGATGCTTTGAAGCTGGTGGCACGGGCCAAGGCAGGAGACAAGCAAGCCCTCCTGGACCTAATCCTTGCTCGGGAACGGGAGTTTTTTGGCCTCAGCTACGTCTACATGCGCAATGAGCAGGACGCCGCCGATGCCCTCCAGGATATGATTGTCATCCTCTATTCCCGCATCCAGACACTAAAAAAGGAAGAATCTTTCTACTCCTGGGCAAACCAAATTCTCGTTCGCTGCTGCCTGACAAAGCTCCGCCGTAACAAGCGGTGGCTGTTAACTCCCGATGGCCATGAGGAGGCTGCTGAGCATTCCTGTGAAGCGGGCTTGGATTTATTGAATGCAGTGCACAAGCTTCCGCCGGCCCAGAGGGATGTTATTCTCCTCTTTTACTATGCCGACAAAACTTTTGAAGAGATCAGTGAGATGCAGTCCTGCCCGGTGGGGACAGTTAAGTCCCGTTTGCACCAGGGCCTAAAAAAACTCAAGGGGTGGTTGGGCGATGAGTATCGAGAAGAGACTTAAAGACGACGCCGCGAGAATCGCTGGCATTCAACCCCCGGCCGATTTATCCCGCCGCCTGCGCGCCAGTCTTGGGGCGATGCCTTCAATAACCAGGCGCTGGTTTAAGCCTGCCCTGGCGGTGTTGACCGTTGCAATGCTGGTTGTAATCTTGCTCCCCGGCAACGTAAAGATGTCGTCAGTTTTTCCCACGGTCACTGACAAGAGCATAACCGATTCTCCTGAAATAGTCCCGGAGTATTCTTCCGGTGTTCAGCATGAGCCCAGGTCTGAAGAGAAACCTGTGCCCCCGGCTTCCCCCCCGGCTGCACCTCCCTGGGGCCGGGCAGGGGCTTTCTCCGGCCTGGCACTGCTGGCAGGGATTCTTTGGGCCAGTGAGTACTGGCGGCGGCACATGGCCCTGGCAGTGGTTGTTCCCCTGGTTGTATTAATCCTGGGAAATGCCTGGCTGTTGCGAAGTATTTTGTTTTAAAAAACCTCTGCCTTTGTGGAGCAGAGGTTTTTTTTATTTTCTGTGCTGAGCAATGATATCACGAATTCTGGCCTTGCCCATCTGGGCCACAAAACCGCCAATGCGTGGACCGCTGGGCTTGCCCAGCAGAACCTGGTAGAGGAGTTGGAAGAAGTCCTTGGGGGGAATGCCGTTTTCCCTGGCAATGTCATAAGTTCCCGATTGTACTGCTTCCGCTTCCGTTTCCCTTTCTATAAGGTCGAGGAATAGATCCAGCAGTTGGTTTTCTTCTGGGGTGAGAACGGGGAAACTGCGCTGGGGCAGGATGAAGTCGGTGTAGTAGTTGAGGGCAGTTGTAAGGAGCTCTTCGACATAGTCCCAGTTTTCAGCAATATCCTGGCCGTAGACGTCGATGATGAATTCTTTGAGCACGGGTATATCTGTTACTCCTACCGCCGCAATGATGTTGATCAGGTCGGAGTAGACTATGGGCAACCTGGGGCGGGGACCGGCAAAGTAAATATACTTGTACTCGGGGTCTTCCGGGGCCATTTTCAGCACTTCATCCATGTACTGGATTACCGTTTCGTTGGACAACTTCTTTTGCTGCCGCGGGTTTTTAAACATCAGGTAGTACAGAGATTCCGGGGTTCCCCAGCGGGTAAAGTTTTCCACCGTCAGGCCCTTGCCCACCGATTTGGAAATCTTGCGGCCCGACTCATCCAGGAACATTTCATAGAACATGTCTACTGGGGGACGTCCTCCCAAAATCCTGGCAATTTGCTTGGAGAGCTTGGCGGACTCAATTAAGTCCTTGCCGTACATTTCGTAATTGATGCCAAAGACTGCCCAGCGGGCACCCCAGTCGGCCTTCCAGCCAAACTTGCTGCGTCCGTTGCCTACGGGCTGCCGGCCGTGATGTCCGCAGCCAACGGCCCCTTTAAGCTCCTCGCTGCAGCTGTATTCCACTGTGGCCTTGTCGGCGTCAAAGCTCAGGACTTTGGTTGTGTTTACCCGGCCGCAGTTCTCGCATACCGGCATAATGGGAAACCAGCCTGCCCGGTTTTCGGGACGCAGGGTGGGCAGGATGACATCGAGGATCTCCTGATTGCGGGCCAGGGCAAGCTGCAACACCTCATTGTATGTACCTGATTTGTACTCCTCAGTGGAAGAGATGAACTTGTAGGGAATGCCGGTGTCGTCCAGCATTTCCCGGAGTTCTTTGTTCATATGGGCGGAATAGCTGGGGCAGCAGCCATAGGGGTCGGGAATGGCGGAAACCGGCTTGCCCAAATGTTCTTGAAGCCAGGGGGCATCGATGTTAACGGGAATTTTGCGCAGGCCATCCATGTCATCGGAAAAGACGATGAGCAGGGATTTTTTCCCCAGCTCAGCCAAGGCCATAGCTACAAAATGAGTGCGGACCACTTCCCCCACCGTGCCCATATGAGGGTGGCCGGAAGGGCCGAAACCCGTTTCCAGCAAGTAAGTGTCCGCTTGAGGGAAGCGCTGCACTATGCGCTCGGCCTCGCGTTGGGGCCATAATTTAGTCATTGCATATGCCTCCTTTGCCCTGGGTTAACCATTGAGGTAACAGGCAAGAATTTTACCGTAATAGATAGTGTGGAGGGGGGGCTGCTGCTGGTAGCAGCTGTTGAGCACTGCCGGGTGCAGGGCTGCTTGCTCCATGGATTGGGAGTAGATGATAGAGCATTCATAATGGAGCGCGCATTCGGCGATAACCGGGGTGGCAGTCATTTGAGCCGGCTGCGGGGTGAGGTTGCAGGCGCTGAACTTATCGGTGTCCCGGCCGGATTTGGAGCCGCAAAAGGCCAGCTGACTTTTGAGGTTTCCCAGGGGTACGCTGACAGTGAAATTGTCGGCTTTCTCTATGAGCTCGTATGTATAGCGGTTGTGGCGCACAAGGACGGTGAAGACCGGCAGGCGCCAAATGTAGCCGATGGTTCCCCAACCAATGGTCATGGTGTTGAGCTTATCGCCGCTTTTGACTGTAAGGAATGCTCCATCTCCCTGCAACTGCTGTATAACTTGGGGTGCATATTCGTCGAATTTTACCGGGGTAATCATTGGTCGGCCTCCTTATTACATTCTGTGACTCTATTTTACTCTAAGGGGCAGGGACTTACAAGTTAATGCAGGGCTGGTCCTTTTCTGATAAAATATACTCAGATGCAGGAGGTGGCTACATGCAGCCTACGAGTATGGAACTAAACCAGCTGCTAAAATATGTCAGGGAAATGAAGAAACACAGGGGCTTTGACGGCACCAGCCTGGAACAGGAAATGGTGCTGTTTACCGAAGAGGTGGGGGAGCTGGCCCGGGAAGTGGGACGGTGGATAAAGACCGGCAGCTTCACCGCTGAAAATCGCCGGGACTTGGCGTACGAAGCAGTGGACTGCCTTATTTATCTGCTCTCTATTGCCAATATGGCAGGGATAGAGGATATTGAAAAGTACTTGCTGGAAAAAGAGGCCATTAACACCCGTCGTTTTGAGTAAGCATTGGGAGGGTGAGAGTTGAAGAGGCTTAAAATTGTTGGCGCGGTAATTTTATTTGCGGCGATGGCAGTGTTTCTCTTGCTGCCCGGGAGCGGCAGCATGGAGAGATATGAAGACATGTACCAGCGAGGCCATTATGCTCAAGTCAGCCGCGGTCTCCAGAAGGAGCTCCGGCGCACACCCCAGTGGCATGAGGCCAGGCTCCTGCTCATTGAGGCTGAACTCAAGCAGAACAGGCTGGAATCCGCTGTCAGGCATGTGCTGGTCCTGGAAGGAGAGAAGGGCTTCTCCAGGGCGGTGAGGCAGATCATTAAGTGGCTGGAAATCAATGAGCCATCCCAGGATGTGGCGGCATCGGTCCTGAATTTGCTGCAGCAGCGGCTGCAGGAGAAAAACGCCGATACCCTGCTTTACGAATTATTATTGCATATGGCAAGGTACCAGGATCCCAGCCTTATCCCTGAGGCTCTGCGACTGGCATTGTCTGCTCCCATCGAGTTTAGTGAAGAACTAGAGAACTTATTTTATACTTCCATGGCCAGGATTCATTCCCAAGGAGATATTGCCACCCTGTGGGACCTGGCAGTCGAATATGACAGCATGTTCCATGCTGAAGCACACATGGGCATGCGCGCCTATGTTGTGATGATGCTCTCGGCTGAAGAGGTGGCGCTTCTTTGGCAGCAGCATCCTGGCGAGGCTTTGCTGGCAATAAGGCACGCCTTTATGTCGGAGCCAACTGCCGGCCTGGAGTTGGTCCGGGAATGGGAAGGTACATATACTGTTGATGAAAGCTCGGCTTCACTGTATGCAAATATGAAACTGGCCATATTGGCGGGAGTGGATGATCTGGAGCCGGGGGACTTTGCCTATTTGGACCCCGATCGGCTGATGGATCTCGCCCTGTCCAGTATATATCAGCCGGCCAAGTGCCTGTTTATCCTCGACTACCTGGAAGAACAAAACTATGATGCGGAAGAGATTCAGACAGCCCGCGGAGCGTTAGACGGGCTCCAGCCCGATTTGAGACTGGACCGCTATGTTTTAAGCATTTCCCCCGACGGGGAGAAAATCTTCTGCACTGATGGCCTGGAAATGTATTTGCTTGTGGGCGGAAGGGAAACAAAACTCGCCGATTCTTTAATTCCGGGTGTGGTCTACTGGTCGGCGGATTCCAGCCATTTTGTAATAGTCACTGAAACCTATCAAGTGATCTCAAGTCAAATAATAAACGAAGAATACGGGGATGGGTTTTTGTTCAGTGTTGACGATGGAAAGGTTAAAGAGCTGGGCTTTAGCGACTCCGGGTATAATATTTTGGGCTGGAAGGGACCCGAAACCTTGTGGCTGGAGGACCAATATCCACGCAGCCTGGAACGCTATTATGAATACAATATTAAAACCGATGAAATTCTCCCCAGCCGTATCACTGCCCCTGCCTGGGCTGAGAAATTCCATCCTTCGCCCAAGGGGTATGTTGCCTGGAGCAGCTCCAG
>Ga0208823_1000957_pt1 | contig 23397 bp, 28 predicted proteins | sample AD_UKC075_MetaG_FD_184440 | JGI IMG/M metagenome (GOLD analysis project Ga0208823, IMG submission 184440) | Active sludge microbial communities of municipal wastewater-treating anaerobic digesters from USA - AD_UKC075_MetaG (SPAdes) (version 2) | ecosystem: Engineered > Bioreactor > Anaerobic >... | reverse complement strand
GTGTCTCCTCGACACTGCTGCGTACTAATTCCTTAAGTTCGCTCTTGATGATTTCCTCGTTTAGTTGTACAATCTTCTTGGACATGGTTTGCAGTCTCCTTTCGGTGAATTTTGTGTGTGTATTATTCTACCAAAAGACTGCAAACTTGTCCTCTTTTTATCAGATTTTAAATTTGCGCAATTTATTGTACTTTATCGGTTCTTTTTTGCCCGCTTGAAGCTGTTCAGTTAAGTTTTTCTTCAATCCCTAAGTGAACGCTTCTTTCGGCGAGCTTTGTTAGTGAAATTAGGCATGAAAAAACCACCTTCGCGAAGGAGGGTGGTTATATGTCGAACTCTTCATAAAAGAAATCAATTAATGACTCAAATTGTTTTGCTTTTTGAGTAGGCTCTCCATTTTTGTCAAAACCGTGTTCTAAATAGCTTTCAATCACTTGTTCCTGAATTTTCAACAGCTCATCTTCTGAATAATCATGGTCATCTGAAATATTTATACCCATCTCACATAAAAGGGCTAATTGTTTATCGCTAAACTTACTTCGCAATTTTATCAACTACCATCATCTCCTTTTAGCTTAGCGGCTTTTTTAGAACCCGTTGGCCAAGCAGTAATTATCTTACCCGTATCGACATTAATAGCTACCGTTATTTTCTCACCAATCAGTTGTTGGGTTCCGTCTTTTCTTATGTTACCAAGTTTTAACGGCTGAGTCAAGGCGTTTCGAGCATCCGACAGAGCAATCCCTCTTTCTCTAAGCCGTTTTACAAAATGCTTTGATATCTTATTTACAATAACACCGTTTGCGCAAGTTATACCCAAAAATTTTTGATAGGATTGTAGCTCTCTGTTTATGGCTACAGCTTTTGCCGCTTCTGACCTGCCAAAACCAACAATTTCCTCGCGTTCAGGCTGTCGTTTTAAACCGGTTTGTTCAATGAAATCATCCATCTTGCGGCGCCACTGATTGAGCTTCGCAGCGGCTTCATTAGTAGGCAGTCCCGCAGCCTCCATAGCTTTATATTCCCGCTTCCACCGCCGGATCTGACGCTCAATGTACCGCTGTTTTTGAGTTGCCTCATACTCCGACAGCTTTTCGCCGTTGTGCTCATATTTTGGAGCGTTCATTTTGTCGAGCTCGGATTGGGTGTATGTGCGTTCTTGTCCCTCGAAGAATGGCATAATGCTATGCCTACAATTCCATCCTCCCAGCCCCTCGCCGGTACCGTATCCGGTACCCTCAACCAAGCTAGGATACTTCGGATGAGTACCGGAGCGGCCGAATATCTTACCCTGCCACACCGCATGGGACGGCCGAGCTCCGGCGTGAGCGGAAGTCTCCACCAGATCGCAGCCCATTTCGTCCATCAAGGTTTCCTGGAGCTTAAGTGCAGTGGCGTTCACTCCCGTTACAACCGCCCTGCGGACTGCGAGTGTTCCCAGCATACGCGGGGGTGTTCCTTGAAGCAGGATTTTGTATGTTGAACCAAATAAAAATAGAACCGATACTTGGCTGAACGTTAATAGGCTCTATTTGCCGTTACGCAGTCCCAAGTATGGTCCTTTTGACACTATATCAAAAAAAGATACAGGTGTCAATAGTAGTATACGCAGCGAAAGCGGAAAAGATACAAGGTTGTGTTCCCCGCATACGCGGGGGTGTTCCTGGGGTTACATGACGCGAAAACGCGAGTCATTTTTAGTCAAACACAACGGAAAAGCACCTGACACTGGCCAAATCCATACTAACGCTTGATATTAGGAGAAAAAACAGGTAAAATATTGGTGTGTATGGTTTTGGGCACAAAAACCAGTCAAAACGGTGCAAAAAATCGAAAGCCGCCGTTATTAAAGAAAGGTGTTGTACTTATGCAGGGAAACCCAAAACTCATTGAAACGCTGAATGCATTGCTGGCGGATGAGCTTGCGGCAATCAACCAGTACATCGTGCATGCCGAAATGTGCGAGGACTGGGGATATGGCAAGCTGCATGAAGGCTTTGAGAAACGGTCAATTGAGGAAATGAAACACGCCGAAAAGCTTATCGGCAGAATTCTGTTCCTCGGCGGAAAGCCCATCGTAACCGAGCTTAACAAAATCCACATCGGAGAAGATGTGCCCAAACAGGTGGAATTTGACCGGGCCGCCGAGGAAGCCGCAATCAAGGCTTATAATGAGGCAATCGCGCTTGCCGGTGAGGTGGGAGACCACGCGACAAGGGACATACTTGTTCAAATCCTAAACGACGAGGACCGCCATATGGACGAGCTTGAGGAACTGTTAGACCAGATTGAGCAAATGACTTTGCCCATCTTCCTGACAACTCAAGTCGATTAGTTAGAACAGGCGTGCTTTAGAGGCTGTAACAACTACAGCCTCTTTGTATTCTTATCCGTCGCGGTTTTCAGTGCGTGGCAGTAAAAAAGCGGGGCACATACATGATGTGCCCCCGCAAACGCGAAAAACAAATGTTTTGCGATATATTCCGTGTTTAACCTGCGGCGGAATGCTTAACAAAGCTTTCCATCTGTTCGCGAACCGCCTTCATCCTTAGTTTTGAATCATTTTCTAGGTCGGTATCAATCGGGTCAATCGGTTTTCCTATATAGAGCCGCATAACCGGTTTTCTGCGTATGATTTTGGTCAGCCCTTTCTGGGGCTCAAAGGTTATTGACATAGGAACAATCGGCACCTGCGCCTGCGCCGCCAGATGGAATGCACCCTTTTTAAAACTGCGCAGGCTGGTATCATAGGGCATTAATTCCCCTTCGGGGAAAAAGTGCACAATATGATTTTTCATCAAGAGGAATTCCATCTCGTCAAAGAAGGTTTTTAATTCCATAATACTGTCCGGTATGGCTATCCCGCCGAGTATCCGCACCAGCTTGCCCGGCCAGAGCGTTTTTATGTTCTGCGGGATTGTCGGGAAAATGACCTTGCGGGGGAAAACAGCCAAAGCGACCAGTGCGCTGTCCAGCAGGTGCACGTGATTGCATACTGTCAGCGCGCCTTTCAGGCCGCGCAGGTTCTTCCTGCCGTAGACCCTGACTCCTAATACAAACCTCACCCACAGTAGCAGGAGCGGGGTGGCTATCCCCATGCGGAACAACAGGGAAAAGAGTTTGAATAAAAAGCCACGGTGGTATTCGTTTTTATCACTCGGAGACATTGAAGAATATACATTTTCAATTCTTCTGATACTGCACTTTAAGGCGTATCGCTTTCCGTAACGGGCGTATTTCTTTCCGGCTTCTCGCAACAACTGCGGGTTGTCCAGCCAGTAATCGATTTTTTTCGCTAAAGACTTGGCGGAACCCGCCTTGAAAAGATGCTGCGGGCCGAGCGCAAACTGCGCGGCGGCGCTGCGTTTGCTGTCCGAGATTATCGGAACCAGTCCGCACGCAAACGCCTCGATACAGGATATTCCTTCTATCTCAATATCCGAGGGATGTATGTATAAAACGCAGTCGTGTATCTGCTTAATCAGCTCGTCGCGGTCGTAATACCCGAATACAGGCGGGTTTGGAAGTCTGCTACCCATCCGGATAAGCTTTCTTTTCCATGGCCCTGCGCCGGCGAAATACAACTGAATACGGTCGGCATACCGGCTTTTCGCAACGGCGCGTATCAGAACGTCCTGCCTCTTTTCAGGGGAAAGCCTGCCGACCATAAGCACCTTAATCGGGTCAGAGGTATCCTCTTTGGGCTTGTCGGGCGGGCAGAATGCCGGATGGACGCCGTTTGAGATGACGTGCAGCCGCGCTTTATACCCGTGGCTGCGCAATTGGGCGGCTATAAACTTCGACGGGCAGTGAATATGTTTAAATCTTCTGAAGAAAAGCAGGTAAAACAGAAAATATATCAGGTGGGCGGCCGGGGGGAACCATTTCAGGCCAATGTTGTACGTTATGTTTTCGGGCTGTATGTGAAAAGCCGCGATTGCAGGGATGTTCATCCGCTTAGCGACCTTCTGCGCCACGCTGCCGAGCGGCCACGGCTGATAGATATGTACCACATCTGAGCCAAAGATTGCTTTTTCCATGACGGAGCGAACCGGTTTTGCAAACAGGGTGTTCTGCTTGTGGGCCAACCTGCTCGCAATCGGGACTTTGAGCTCAGGCAGATAAAACATCTCAAATCCGGTCTTTTTGTCCTTACCGCTTTCGGACGGGTCGCCGCATGTAATCACGCGGATTTGGTGCCCGCGCTCCGCTAACGCCTCGGCAAACCGCATTGCCGAAATAGTGGTACCGTTGTTGTTTATATTGAAGGTATCGGTTACCAGCGTAATAACCATTGAAAATACCGCTCCTCTCTCATCTTTTATGCTGCTGGCGCGTACTTTGATAAAGCGAATTAAGATGCTGGTAAAAACAATATCCGGCAATATTTTTTCCTGTCTTATAATTTATTATATATTAATTAAATGTCAAGTGTTATCTTTTTGCAAACGATAATCCCCATAAAATCAGATGTAAAATCTTTATCAAAAGGAGTTCTGTCTTATGCGCCACAGAATTCAAACCACAAAACCGCAGCAGTTTATAGACATAACAGCCAAAGTCGCTGAAGAAGTCAAAAAAAGCAGTGTCCGGGACGGCATCGCGGTGATATTTGTGCCACACACAACGGCCGGCGTTACAATAAACAAAACGCCGACCCTGATGTGGTGCGGGACATGATTTCTGCGCTTGATGAAGCCTGTCCCGCGCACGGGGAATGCCTGCACCTTGAAGGCAATTCCCATGCCCATGTAAAGGCTTCCCTGATGGGCTCTTCCTGTACCGTGATAATCCGCGGCGGGGAGCTGATGCTCGGCAGATGGCAGGGAATTTACTTTTGCGAGTTTGACGGACCGAGAAACAGGGAATTTTATGTAAAAATAATCGCGGGTTGATTGAGGAATAAAGTATGCCGTATGAAAACAAAAATCTTCATAGGGGTTTTGCATATGAACGTAAAATGGAAAACCGCCGTTATCTTTTTAGCAATTATACTGGTATTGGCATTAATCACTATACTTCTGTTATTATACAAAAATAAAGGCGAAAGCGGGGGTGCGCTGATGAAAACGAAGGAATTCAGGCTCTCAGACCCTGTAACAAAGGGAAACATGACGGTTGAAGAAGCCATTGCCAGCAGGCGGTCAATCCGCGCTTACAGCGACAAAAAGGTAAAGGAAACTGACATCTCCCAACTTTTGTGGGCCGCGCAGGGCATCACCGACAAAACAAGAGGGCTTAGGGCAGCGCCGTCCGCCGGGGCGCTGTATCCCCTGGAAATATATCTGGCGGCGGCAATGGTCGAGGGCATTCAGGCCGGGATATATAAATACAACCCTTCTAATCATAGTTTAATCCTTGTAAAAAACGGGGATTTACGAGAGGACATTTACAACGTCAGCCTGATGCAGGACAGCATAAAAAACGCCGCCGCGGTCATCATATACTGTGCAGTATTTGAAAGAACGGTTTCCCGTTACAAAGACAGGGCGGCCCAATATGTTTATATCGAAACGGGACACTCCGCTCAAAACGTATACCTTCAGGCGGAAGCGCTGGATTTAGGAACGGTGGCAATCGGGGCTTTTGACGATGACGGAGTCAGAAGGGTTCTTGAACTCCCGAACGAGGAGAAACCTGTTTACCTCATGCCGGTAGGGAAAAAGTAAAAACCCCGCCTTATTACCATCTGCGGCAGAAATACCTGCTCAGAAATCAGGTGAGAAAATGAAGCAGCAGAAGCTAAAAGAGTGTTTTGATTCGCTGGACCGCTCGTTTTTTCTGGATGACGATATGAAAGAATATGCGGATTTGGATATGCCTCTGCCGATAGGCTTCGGGCAGACAATCTCACAGCCCAGCCTTGTGCTGGAAATGACCCGGCTGCTGGCTCCAAAAAAAGACAGCAGGGTATTGGAAATCGGGACTGGTTCGGGTTTTCAGACCGCCTTGCTGGCCAAAACAGCGGCAAAAGTCTACACGGTTGAACGGATTAAAGAGCTGATGGAAAAGGCCAAAAAAAGGCTTGAGGCGCTGAATTTTACAAACATTCATTTTAAGGTCGGAGACGGCAGCGAGGGCTGGGAAGAGCACGCTCCCTACGACAGGATTATGGTAACCGCGGCGGCGCGCGTTTTGCCGGACAAACTGGTCAGCCAGCTGGCGGCAGGCGGCAGGATGGTCATTCCGGTATTTGTATCAGACAGCCCGCTGGATTGGCAGGAGCTTAGGCTTGTTACAAAGACAAAGGGCGGAAATATACGGACAAAAACAGCCGAGATAGTCAGGTTTGTAGAGCTTGTCGGGCGGTACGGCGGGACGGAATAACTGCCGGCGGCAGATTGAACGCAAAGACAAAGCCTGCGATGCCTTCAATCCCAGTTTTTCCTGTTCCTGTTCAAAGCATGGGTATGCCGCCGTATTATTGCGGCGCTATAGATATATTTTAAATACCGATAACAGAAAGGGGCGGCGCTGAAAAGCGCAGCCCCTTTGGCCTTGCCTGTGATTATAACGCGGCGTTTTGCCTAATCAGCCCGCACGTCTCCCGGTTTTCGTACCAACTGCCGAAAGCCCGCCGAACAATCCGAGCGCTGCGGCGGCGCAGAGCAGTGCCCAGAGGACATAGCCTCCGCTCTCCCCTGTCGGCGGGGAAACCGGCTTTTCATCAGTAGGGGGGGGAACCGGTTTTGTGGGTTCGGTAGGTTCGGTCTTGTCCTCGTGCAGCCAGCCGGCATACAGGGTGATGTCGTCCATCACCGGAGTGGAGAAGTCATAGACAATGGTGCATTCTTCGTCAATATACCATTTGTCAAAGGTGTAAATCCTTGTTACAGTATCGGAAATCGCTTCGCTCGCCCGTGTTGGATTGTCCGGTTCAACAGCTCTGTCGCCGGTGTAAAGGATTTGTGCCGGTATTTCGGAACCGCCGTTGGATACAAAAGTAACGGTGTTTTGCGCCAGCGAGTTGGTATAAGCGCCGTTCCCGCCGTTTATCATCCAGCCTGCAGGCAGCGTGGCCGATAAATCAATGCAATACAAAGTACCTTCAAAAGCCATGGCATAATACTCGGCGATATCGCCATCTTCAAAATCAATTCTGTTAATAAGAATACCTGTATAAGTCATATAAGGCACAAATATGCTGCCATCATTAAGCACGGTCAGCGAACACGGGTATGAACCGTTGCCATTAAGCTGATTTGCCAGCTCGCCGGTGTTTTTATCCAGCAAATAAATATTTGACAAGTATGCAATATAAAGATACTGGTCATCAACCGCAGTGTGGAAAGTGTCATCGTCGTACATGCCGATATCCTTTACCCATTTGACACTGCCGTCCGGATTGATGGCATAGACCGGGCGCTCCAACATCTCGCCGTCGATTTCCACTATTCCGTCGCCCACAAGATAGATTATTCCGTCCCTGTCAACCGAAATATTGCAGTCGGCGGGCCCGCAGCAATCATCAACTTCCACATACCAAAGCTGCTCGCCGTCCGAAAGCCGATAGGCTGCTACACCACCATTCTCTTCGTCGTCGACTTCCATAATAATCGGCATATAGAGTAAATTACAGGGCTGGACCACTCATTATACATCGGAAAATAGCCGTCTCCGGTGAGACTGTGCTCCCATAAAACATCGTCGTTGTTGTTTACGTCGAGGGCAATAAGTATGCAATCATAGGTATAATCGCTATCCGCATGCAGCACCAGCACTCCGCTCTTTGAAAGAGCCATCTGATAATAGAATTCGTAGGTTTTATAAAGTCCATCAACTTCTTCTGCCTTGAATTCCTTGACCCACTTCTCACTTCCGTCCGGATTTAATGCGATGACATAAGACGAAACATCCTCAAGCTCGGTATCATCGCCCCAATTTAAAAATGTTGCGACATAAATCGTCCCGTCAAACCCAACCAGCGGCTGTGTATTTGAGAAGCACGGCAAATCATAACTCAACAGCCTTTCTCCGTCCGGCGAAAAAGCAAAAAGAGTGTATTTGTAGACTTCGTCCTCCTGTCCTTCATCACTAAAGTAGCGGGAATTACATATCGTATATATTGTTCCATCGGGCGCAGACGTCGTAAAACACGAATAGTATATGAAATAAGATATGTCTTGCCGGCGGTGAGGTTGAGGGTATAACCATTATCCACAAAAAAACACCAGTACTCCGTTTGGAGCTTATCATTTTCATCGCTTACAGAGCCTGTAACCGGGTTATTAAGCTGAAGCTCGGTTGAATAATCTACTTCGTATAACTGATTTCTTCCGCGCTTACCGAAATCGGTACAGAAAGCAGGGACAGGGCTAAGATGAAACAGATTGCTGTGGCAAGTATTCTACGCAGCTTTGTATTATAGTTGATGGACATTTTTGGGCATCTCCTTCCCTGTTTTTTTAAATTATACCGCCAATACTAAATGACTGTCAATCATTTTTTGTAATATTAATAATTATTGGGAAAACAACTATATAATGACAGTCTGACATAACCAATTTGAGATGAAAGTTTACGCTTTTTCTGAATGACTGGATATAAAACCGCGCTGAGGTCTGATTAGCCATCAGCGCGGTTTTTTATAGCCGTTTTTAATCTTTCCATTCAGCCTTTGGGAGAGCTCTGCCTGATAATCCCTTCCAAATCCTGACTTGTGAAATAGTACGCCTTATTGCAGAACTGGCAGATAACCTCGGCCGTCCCTTTTTCATCGGGCAGCTCGCGAAGCTGGTCGGGCGTCATGGTCGCAAACACGCGCGAAACCTTTTCGCGCGAGCACATACAGCGGTATTCAGGCCGGTATTCGCCTGTAATCTCAATCTCAAACCCGTTGAGGGCTGTGCGGAAGATGTCAACAAGGCTCATGCCTTCCCCAATCATGGCCGTCATCGGCGGCAGGGATTGGATATTCTGCTCAAGGCGGCTGATGACGCTGTCCGGGCAGTTCGGCAAAAGCTGAATTAACAGCCCGCCCGCCGCTTTGACGGTGAGATTTGGGTTTATCAGCACCCCAAGCGAGCAAACGGTCGGTATCTGCTCGCTTGACGCGTAATATTTGGTAATGTCCTCGGCTATTTCGCCCGATACAAGCGGGGAACAGCCTATATAGGGTTCGTGGCCGCCGGTGTCGCGCATGACGCAGATTAACCCGTCTTTGCCGACCGCAGTGCCCACGTCCAGCTTCCCGTCTTCCCGCAGCGGAATCTCCACAATCGGGTTTGACGCATACCCTCTCGGGTTCCCGCCGCTGTCCGAAACCGCCATCAAGGTACCGACCGGCCCGCCGCCGTTGACCTTCAGTGTCAGGCTGTCGTTTTCACCTTTCAGCATAATCCCCATCATCGAAGCCGCTGTGAGGAGCCTGCCGAGCGCGGCCGTAACGACCGCGGAAGTCTTGTGAATGCGCTCAGCCTCTGACACTATCGCTGTGGAATCCATCACAACAGCCAGAACGGAGGCGTCCTTAGTGATACATCGCAGTATCTTCCCTTTGCTGTCCATTAATACACCTTGTTCCCCTTTTTAGATATGGTTTATCTCTTTTCAATAATCCTCCGCGCCACAAAAACAGCGCGCTCGCTGTCATCCCGGACCGGGTCAAAACTCAAATCGTCGTATACCACGAGTGTTTCAAACCCGGCGACCGACAACAGCCGCCGGATTGTATCCAGCGAATACGCCCTCTCGCACAGCCTGTCGGTCAGCCTGATGTAGCAATCCCCGGTTTTGACGAAAAAATCAAGCTGCATATCCACTTCACAGGTGCGCTTATTAAGCCTGTTTCTCCATATACAGACAAAATCCTCTTCTTCAAACACAAACGAATTGTCGCCGAGCACGTTGTGGTGCTTATGTTTTGTGTTGACGTCAAAAACCAGCAGCCCGCCGGGCTTTACAAACAAAAACAGCCTTTTAAAAACCTCTGCGAGCTCCCGTGTCGAGCAGAGATGATTAAGGCTGTCAAGCAGACAGACTGCGCCGTCAACAGTTCCGTAAAGGTCAAGGCCGCGCATATCCTGACAAACCAGCATCAGTGGCAGCCCCGCGTCCGACGCTTTGGCGGAGGCTATTGACAGCATTTCCACCGAGCTGTCCACCCCGATTATTTCAAATCCGCGCGCGGCAAGCTCAACCGCGATACTGCCGGTGCCGCATGCCAAATCAAGCAAAACCTTAAGTTTGCCCTTCGAATGGTGCCTTTTAAAAACCGAGAGTATATATTCCGCGCGTTTTGGATAATTGACGTCGCGGGTCAGCCGGTCATAAAACGCGGCAAAGGCCTGGTAGCCGCTCATTCTTCAGGGTTCTCCTCCATCCGGGAAAACACCATCTTGTACGCGTCGCAGCCGTATATCAATGAACGGTTTACCCTGCTTATGGTAGCGGTCGAGGCGCCTGTCGCGGCGACAATATCGCTGTAAACCTTTTTATCGCTGAGCATTTTGGCCACCACAATCCTCTGCGCCATAGCCTTTATTTCGGCAACGGTGCAAAGGTCTTCAAAAAACCTGTAGCACTCGTCAAGGGTTTTAAGCTGGAGTATCGCCCGAAACAAAAAGTCGGTATTGTTATCCCTTATTTTGCTGTTCACGGTAAGCCTCCCCTTTTGCTGTTTTTGTCCTCATTTTAGCACGTTACAGCATGAAAGAAAAGAGGTTAAAGAATATTTTTCGCCAAAAAAAGAAAAACTGCCGGAAAACGGCCGGCAGTCTCGCTCGGTGTTATATCAGCATTGGGTGTCCTGCTGGTTGCCCTGCTTTGGTCTGTTGCTCTGGCAGCTGTTTTGAGAACATTGCTCCATTCCGCAGTTTTGGGCACTTTGGGTTTTTTGCTTTTTCTTCTTTGGCTTTTTGCCTCTGCTATCCATTTTAGATTAAGCCTCCTGTGTATATTATATCCAGTAACCCAAAGCTATTGTCTGCAAAAAACATTCGTTTATGCAGGCAAATCGCCAGAAATTTAAGCAGAGATAACAATCGCGCGCCGCCGTGATCCGACTGTTACAGCTTTGCGGAATCTGATACCGGAAAGCTGAACTGCCCAACGTCATACGCCCCGGAAAAAAGGGAGCCCAAATAATCAAGGGATTCTCCGGTGCCGACCGCAACGCAGTCGGCCGGGTTTTCGGCAATCCAGCAGTCGACGCCGGTAAACCTTTTTATCGCCAAATCCATCCCGTCAAGCTGCGCGCACCCTCCGGTCAGGCAAATGCCGCTTTCAATAATATCGCCCGCGAGTTCGGGGGGAGTGGTTTCAAGCACCCGCTGAATTGCAAGCAAAATCTGGCTGATAGGTTCCTGCATGGCTTCATATATTTCATATCTGTTGATTCTTTGTATACAGGGCAGTCCGGTTATGATATTCCGCCCCTTTACCCCCACCACTTTGTCTTCGGCTGGCGGCATGGCGCTGCCGACGGATATTTTCACCTGCTCGGCGGTCAAATGCCCGATGATGTGGTTGTGCTTATTATGAAGGTATCTGACTATCGCCTCGTCCATATCATCCCCGCCCACGCGGATGGAGGTTGACGAGGCAACACCTTTCAGGGACAATACGGCGATATCAGTGGTGCCGGCGCCGATATTCACCACCATTGAGCCGTACGGCTGGTCAATTTTTATTCCGGCGCCGACCGCCGCGGCAATGGCTTCGTCAATCAGAGCGACGCGGCGGACCCCGGACGCCAGCACCGCCTCCACCAAAGAGCGTTGCTCAACCTCTGTAACAGAGGCCGGCACGCTTGCCGCGGCGCGGGGTTTGAGCACCTTGTACGCGCATACCCGCCTGACAAATACCCGCAGCATTTGTTCGGCATAATCATATTCGGATATTACCCCTTTATTAACGGGCCGTACGGCATATATCGAATCAGGAGTGCGCCCCAGCATTGTATATGCTTCAAGGCCGCAGGCAATCATTTTTTTGGTTTCCTTATCAACTGCGATTACCGATGGTTCCCGCAGCATTATCCCCTGTCCGCAAACGTAAATCGTAACGTTTGCGCTCCCAAGGTCAATCCCAAGACTCATACCCGGCATGGTACGCCCTCCTTTCCCTGTTCACTCCCGATAATTCGCCAAAAAACAGTATAGCTTATTTGTCTCAATCTTTCAAGCGGGAGGCAGTGGCGGTTAAGGCGTACACCTTCTGCACGCCGCCAAGCTTCAAGATTTTAGCGCATTCGCTGATTGTGGCGCCGGTGGTAACCGTGTCATCCACCAGCAAAACCGTGTTGCAAACCCCCGAATTAAGGTACTCACGCGCTTTCGGCAGTATGTCGTAAACCCCCAGAACATTTCCGCTTCTCTGATATGCGGGCAGCTGCCTTTGCGGAGATGTTTCAAACTTCTTTATCAATAGTTCTTTCAGCGGTATGCCAAGCTGTTTTGACAGCCTTTGCGCGACCATCTGCGCCTGATTGTACTTCCTTTTTTTATACACGGCAGGGCTGAGCGGTACAGGGACTATGCAGTCGAATTCAATGTCCCCGTACACCTGCCTGACCGTATCTGACATGAAGATGGAAAACAGCTCCGCAGCGTAAGCCTTGCCCGCGAATTTCAAAAGGTGGATTGCGGATTTTGCAGCTTTTTCATGATAAAACGGGGACGCGCACCCGTCGGTATACCTGTGGTGGCCATGGCAACTGCAGTCCCCCTTATTATACCCGCAAACAGAGCAAAAAGGCGGCAGTATCCTGACAAGCCCTTTGCGGCAATCATCGCAGACCACTTTCCCGCATTCAACCGGCTCATCACAGCAGCAACAGCGTTCGGGGTATATTATGGACAGGGCACGTTCCCACAGACTCCTTTTTACCACTCAATACCCTCCATTATTTGTGGTATTTCCCTCCCGACAGGATTTGAAAGGAACGGTATATCTGTTCAAGCAGCATTACCCTTGCAAGCTGGTGCGGAAAGGTCATCCGGGACATCGACAGTCTCAAATCCGCAGAGGATTTCACCTCGTCCGACAGCCCCCACGACCCGCCGATAAAAAAAGCCATGTCCCCCCGACCGCTTACTGCCGCCTTTTCAATAAAGACCGCAAGCTGGTGCGAAGACATGGTATCACCCTCAATGCAAAGCGCCACTTTTACGCTGCCCGCCGGCGCTTTTGACAGAAGCTTTTGCCCTTCGGCTGCAAGCGCCGCCTCGATTTGAGCTTTTGACGGCTTTTCGGGCAGCCTGTATTCGCCCACCTCGACAACCGACAGCCTGCAGTAGCTTTTCAGCCGCTTTGCATATTCCTCCGCCGCGGAGGAAAGGTAGGGCTCCTTCAGTTTTCCGACACAAAGGATTGTGATGGTTCTCATAGTATCATTACCGGCGCAACCGCTGTCCTCGGAGCGACTTTCAGAATAAAATCGCGGTTTTCCTTTAATCCGGCGGAGGACAGTGCAGACAGCGAAGTGTTATACGCAAGCTCAGGGGAATTGTTTTCCCTGCTCAGGTGCCCCAGAATAAAGCGGGTAACCCCGCTGTATGCAAGTGAGGGGAGCTCGGCCGCGCAGCAGTCGTTTGACAGATGGCCGGTATCGCACATTATCCGCTTTTTAAGAAAGTGCGGGTAATCACCGTTTTTAAGCATTTCAACATCGTGGTTTGATTCAATCAACACCAAATCGCTGCCCTTGAGGGATTCCCGCACCTCGCCGGTCATGCATCCGGTATCGGTAGCCACCGACAAAGTCCTGCCGTCCCCTGTGCAAACGCGAAAGCCCATACTTTCGCGGCTGTCGTGCGATGTGCGGAACCCCCTGACAAGCATGTCCGCGAGCGCCACCCCTTCACTTGAGACCACGCCGAAATCTTTGCAGTAGTCGAGCGCGCCGCCGGTTTCAAGTTCTGATATAGTGCCTTTTGAGGCGTAGACTTTGAACCCGTGCTTTTTTACAAGAGTGCGCAGTCCGCAAGTGTGGTCGGTATGCTCATGGGTGATGAAGATTGCTTCAATTGATTTTAAGGAAATTCCCCGCTGGAGCAGAGCAGTTTCGATACGGCGGGCACTGACGCCGGCGTCAATTAAAATCCCGCCGCTCGAAGTTCCTATGTAAGTGCAGTTACCGCTGCTGCCGCTGAACAGCGGACAAAACCGAGCCATCTGGTATCCTCCTTGTTAAACAAAAAGACTGCTGCACTCCCTTTCTGCAACAGCCGGAACAAAAATCGATTAAAGCGCGCGGCCAATCAAGGTATCGGCAACCACCGCCCGTTTTATATCCGCGCCCAATCTGGTCAGTTTCCCAACAATATCCTCATATCCGCGTTCGATATGGCGGATTTCTTCAACTTCGGTTACCCCGCGCGCGCAAAGACCGGCGATGACCATGGCCACGCCGCCCCTGAGGTCTGTAGCCTTTACAGGCGCACCGGTGAGGTATTTCACCCCTTGTATAACGGCGACCTTGCCGTCCACCTGAACCTGAACCCCCATCCTGCGCAGCTCGTCAATATAGCGGAAGCGGTTATCCCAAACGCTTTCGGTAATTATGCTGGTGCCGTCAGCGATTGACAGCAAAACCGCAGCCGGCGGCTGCATATCGGTCGGAAAACCGGGGTGGGGCATCGTCTTTATATTGCATTGGATTAATTCGTTGGGGCGGGTTACGCGTACCGCGTCGTCAAATTCTTCGATAACCACTCCCATTTCCTGCAGTTTTGCGGTAATGGCTTCAAGGTGTTTCGGGATTACGTTTTTAATCAGCACGTCCCCGCCGGTGGCGGCCGCAGCCACCATATACGTCCCGGCCTCTATCTGGTCGGGAATAATGGAGTATTCGGTGCTGTAAAGGGTATCCACGCCGCACACTTTGATGACGTCGGTGCCTGCTCCCCTTATATCCGCCCCGGCCGAGTTCAGAAAGTTTGCGAGGTCAACGATATGCGGCTCTTTGGCGGCGTTTTCGATTATGGTGGTTCCTCGGGCCTTGACTGAGGACAGGATTGCGTTGACTGTGGCGCCCACCGATACTATGTCCAGATAAATCGAATTGCCAACCAGCCGGTCGGCCGTCACCTCAATCATCCCGTTTTCCATCGGCGAAACCGACGCGCCGAGGCTGGTAAATGCTTTCAAATGCTGGTCAATCGGCCGCACTCCGAAATTGCAACCGCCGGGCATTGATACCCGCGCAATTCCGAAACGGCCCAGCAGCGCGCCGATAAAATAATAAGAAGCCCTCATATGTCTTGCAAGATTGTGATGAACGGTATAAAATCTCAGTGAGCTGTTGTCGATTTCCACCGTGTTTTTATTTATATAACGGACCTGAGAGCCTAACGATTTCAAAATCTTTAATGTAGTGGCAACATCTGAAATAGATGGAATATTCTCAATACGGCAAACCCCGTCAATAAGGACGGTGGCGGGAAGAATGGCAACGGCCGCGTTTTTGGCTCCACTTATTTCCACTTCACCGCAAAGGCGCCTGCCGCCGCCAATAATAAATTTTTCCAAGCGACCCACTCCTCCGGAATAACTAACATTCCTATTATATCACCATATTTTCAAAATTCCAACCCTATTTGTTACAATACGCCGGTTTTCGCTGGCTGTAAATAAAATACAGCTCCATTTTGATTATTTCAGAAAAAACTGCCAATTATACAAGACATATTTATTAAAAGGGAGGTTTGCAAATGGAAAAAGGTCTTATACATTTATACTGCGGGGACGGTAAAGGAAAAACCACCGCCGCAATCGGGCTTTGTATCCGCGCCGCGGGAAGGGGAATGCGGGTCGGAGTCGCGCAGTTTTTGAAAAACGGCGATTCCGGAGAGCTGAAAATACTGTCCGACCTTAAAAATGTGCGGATTTTTCCGTTCCTCCCCGATGTCAAATTCACCTTTGCGATGTCAAAAGCAGAACGCAGCCGGGCAGAGAAGTTTTACACAGAACTTGTTGCGCAAATCAAAAGCGAAATAAACGGATTGGATTTGCTCATACTTGACGAGGCGGCGGACGCTGTCGCGGAGGACCTGATTAGCCTTGACGGCCTTTTGAATTTGATACAAAGCCGCCCGCCCGGCACCGAGATTGTGGTTACCGGACGAAAGCCGCAGAAAGAACTATCCGACATCGCCGACTATATCAGCGAAATCCGCTGCGTCAGGCACCCTTATCAAAAAGGAATTCCCGCAAGAAAAGGGATTGAATGGTAGTCAAATCACTTTTTCCCGTAAATCCCGATGCCGCGTGCCCTGCACCAAGCCTCGTGCTCGGCAAGTGTCTTTGAGTACTTGGTCTCCCCGGTCTTTAAATCGGTCGCGAAATAATAACAGTTGATTACAGATTTGTCGTCGGACGGGTCTGCCGCGGCTTTGATGGCTTCAAGGCCGGGATTGTTAATCGGGCCGATTGGCAAGCCTTTGCGTTTATATGTGTCGTAATCCATGTTTTCTATCCTGCTGTCGCCTGCCGGAGGGGTCATAATATCAATATATTTATATGTCGAGTCGCATTCAAGCCGCGGAAAAACCGACGGTTTTGCAAGGCGGTTGTGTAAAACCCGCGAGACCTTATACATATCTTCTGGTTTCGCGGCTTCCCACTGTATCAGGGACGCCAGAATAATCGCGTCGTTCAGCTTCATGCCTTTGGATTTGATTTTTGCGCGCAGTGTGGCGTCAACGCGGTTGTCAAACGCGTCAAAGAATTTGCGCAGAACCGTTTTGCCTGAACTCCCTACATAAAAATCGTAAGTGTCGGGAAAGATATAGCCCTCGTATTTGTAGAAACGCCCTTCATATTCCTCCCCGTCCGGGATTTCACTCAAAAAATCATGGGTAAAATCATGGTTGTCCATCGCGAGCAAAAACTCGCTGGCGGGGCACACCTTGTTGTCCTCAAGCTTTTCTGCAATCTCCTTGATTGTCATCCCCTCGGGGAAAGTAACTCTGACGACTTCACGGATTTTGGTCCTGAGCGCGTTTATAATCGCCCTGTAACCCATGTCCGCCGACAAGGGGGTTTCATTCTGCGGCACAAAACTGCCGGCGGCACCCGTAAACTTGCAGAACAGGCGGAAAATAAAAGGCTGGTCAATCACTCCTGCTTCCTTTAAAACGCGCGAAACCTCGTCAATATCCTTGATTTGCTCCTCGGTGAGGGTTACCGGAACCTTGATGTCGGATTTGAACAGCCCTGTCAAATCCAATACCCCCACAATCGCGAAATAAGCGAGCACCGCCGATACCGCCAGCACAAAAACGGCATATATAATGCCGCGGACACAGCCCCCGGCCCTTTTGGCTTTTGGGGCTTTTTGATTTTCATCAAATTCCCTGCTCTCCTGCGCAAAACCGGTATCAGGCGCGGGCGTGTCCTGATGTCCGCCAACATCCACGCTTTGGTTTTTTTCTCCATCGCCGGCGTCGTCCGGGCGGTTTTGAGCGGTCCCATCCCCGTCATCGTCGAGATTGAGATTGAGCTTAAATCCGGAAACCTTGTTTTTTCGCTCCAACGCCAGTTTTTTTGCGGTTTCCTCATCGATTTCAAGAAGGTCGCGCGTCTTTTCCTCCTCGTATGTTTTCGCCAGTTTATTTGCCTGTATGTCGCTTAGGATTTTGTCGATATCGTCCTGCATAACAACGACCATGCCTTTCCAGTGTTTTGACAAAACTGAGCCTACGCTCTTCTGCTTTTTGCAGTGCGTCTGATATAATCCTCGGTAACCAGCAAATCCACCGGTCTGTCGAACCGCCCGTGGGGCAGGCTGCGTCGGACGCAGCTGCTGTATACTATTCCGACGGTAAACCCGTCGTAGGTGTCAAGGAACCTGTCGTAATACCCCTTGCCGTAACCGAGGCGGAACCCTTTCCAATCATAGCACAAAGCCGGCACTATGCACAAGCTGTCTTTGAAATCTGCTGCCCTGACGCATTTTTGAACGTCCGGCTCCAGCACGCCGAAAGCGCCGGGCGTAAGGTCGCCAAGCCCGCTGATATAGTAAAACTCCAGTCTGGTGCCTTCCACGCATTTGGGCACCGCGACCGCCCTGCCCTCGGCCAGAGCTTTGCTGATTAGTCCCTTTGTATCCACTTCAATGTCCTTCGAAACGTATGTCAGCAGGGTTTTGCAGCTTTTGTACTGCCACAGGCCGGTCAAGCGCTGTAAAATCAGGCGGTCCCTTTCCGATTTTTCGGTTTCGCTCATTTCAAGCCTTATCTTCCTGTAATACTCCCTCAATCCTGCTTTTACCGGCCTTATATCCACTAATAACCTCCCCTTAACTGCAAAAACGGCTGATTATACGCACTGCATGGCCCGCCTTATCTCATCCGCCTTTTCTTTGGACGTAAGCCTTTCCACAATACTTAGCCCAAACTCTATTGCGGCGCCCGGCCCCTTTGCGGTGATGAACTGCCCGTCCGACACCACCGGGGAATCCACGATTTCCGCCCCTTCAAGCTCCCCTTCAAATCCCGGAAAGCAAACCGCTTTTCTTCCCTTGAGCAGCCCAAGATGGCCGAGTATCGAGGGGGCCGCGCATATTGCGCATATAAGAATATTTTTCTCATGCGCGGTTTTTAGAAAACTCTTTACCGCCGGCGAACGTTCAAGGTTGATGGTGCCGGGCATGCCGCCGGGGAGAACCACCGCGCTAATCCCATCTGCTGTCGCCTTATGGTCCTCTATATCCGCTTTCACCGTTATTCGGTGCGCGCCGCGGATATACTGTCCGCCTACGCCCACCGTAACAACATCCAACCCTGCCCGCCGCAGTATGTCAACTGTCGCAAGGGCTTCGATTTCTTCAAACCCCTCGGCTAAAAACACAGCTATCATCATACCCCATCCTTTCGATAATACGGTATTAATCAAACGTGAAACCCATGTAGGGCGAATATCCCGCCGTATCCCGCACCAGTTTATCCGCGCCGGGGGTAAGCGGGCAAATCATCCCGAACTTCTCCCCTCTGTCATCCCGGTTTATATGAACCGGCCGCCTTAGGACAATACTTCTGTCGGGGAAACGCGAAACCACTGATTTCAACAGCAAATCTTCATATTCCGGCAGACAGAGCCATTCGGGTATATATAACCCGCCGTCAGACGGCTCGCATACCGCCCAGCCGCCCTTAACCTCGATTACGGAGCCGCCCATCCGCTCCGCCCCGCTTGCCGCCAGCAGTATCAGTTGCTCCGGCCATTTCACCCATACCGGGTACCCGCTGAGCAGGCTGTTTCGGGTTTCTGGGTTTAACCTTCCGGTTTCTTCAGGAGCGCCTTCCGGTTGACAGGATTGAAGACTGCCGGAGTCAAACGTTTCGGTACAGACTTGAAAATAGTTTTTGTATCCAAAGCGACTGTAATACCGATAAAGGCCACCGTCCGCGGGATGGAGAAAACAGGCGTCGGTCCCCTTTGCCTTAAGATACCGGTGCGCCTCGTTCAGCAGCCTGCCGAATATCCCGCGCCCCCTGTACTCGGTTAAAGTGGCCGCGGCGTAGATATATGCCAGTTTCAGGCTCGCCCGCCCGTTGACAATAAGCTCGGCGGGTAGCATGAATGTCATTGACACCGGGGCGCCGTTTTCCATCCAGATTGCGCAGTAATCCGGCTTTAAAAACTTGGAAAAAAACAGCCTTATATCTTCTTTGCTGTCTTCGGGAAAGGCGCTGAGCCATATTCTCAACAAACTGTCGGTCATGCTGATATCGGCTAATTTAAACGACATTCCGCTTCTCCCTATATCCTTTCGGCGCCAAGGTATTTTTCGGCTATCATAACAGGGCGGTATGACCTTTTGGCGCGCTTTATTCCCTCAATCCCCATATCGTTTTCCCTGTTGATAAGGGAGTATTTCCCCAAAATCTCTTTTGCGGCAAACTCACGGTTGATAACCGCATAGGCTCCGCTGTATTCGTTCAGCGCTTTTTCGGTATGGATATTAAACACCTTATCGTTCAGCGGAGAGCCCAGAGTCATCGCGACAACTCTGCCCGACACCCTTATAAGGCCCCCTTTAAGAGAGAGAGCAGCCATGTTTTTAAGCGCCTCCGCAATCGACAGCCTTTCGTTTCGGAGCGCGGGGTCGCTGCAGTTGTCGCGCTCGCGGCACCATTCTATGACCATCTGGTAGGCCTCGTCCGCGTTGTTCTGGCCGATAACCTCGTAACTCCAGTCGTATTTGGAACTGAAGGACAATATGTGGTTCCGTTTGCTGTGGTATTTCCTGCCCTTTAACAGCGCCAAATCCTCGGTGTTATAGATATAGTCGAAATCGGGTTCGGACGGGCGCCATTCAAACACTCCGGGAAACAGCCTGTCGATTTCCTGTTTAAGCTCGTTATCGGCGCCAAAAAGGGTCAGGGTCTCCCCGCGACTGTGCTGGTAATCCATCAGCAATCTGATGTTGGTTTTCAAATCCCCGCCGACTGGGATTAAATACAGCGGTTCCACGTCCCCCGAACGTATGAAAATGGTATCGCCAAGCCTTGCTATCTGGTTGTCGTAATATCTCCTCCACATCCACAGAGTTGTAAACGAATACTCGCATAATACCGAACTGCTTTTATAAAGTATGGGCGCAGCCCATTCGGCGTCCTTAATCGCAGGTTCTCTAAACTCCAGTTTCACATCATCAGGCATATACAGGTGTTCTCTCCTTATACGTATTCTTCCACTATTCCTGTCAGGATTTGACTGATTTCTTTTTCAGGCAGCGGCCGGCCGTCTTTTGCGCAGGGGATAACGTTCCAGCCCAGTTTTTCTGCGGCGTACAGCGCAGCTTCGCGGCACCGGATTAGGTATGCGGTGTCCCTCTCGTGAATGTCCCGACGCCCCCTGTCCCCTTTGTACCTTCCCACAATCAGCCGTTGGGACACATCGGGCGGCATATCCAAAAACGCCACCGCGTTCGGGCGGGGCAGCCCCAGCAAATCATATTCAAAATTCTCAAGCCAGCTCAAATAACCGTCCCATTTTTCGCGCGGCAGCTTGGACATCTGGTGGATTGCGTTTGAAGTAGTGTAGCGCGCGGCAAGAATAAGGCGACCGGATTTGTAGTCCTGCTCCCAAAAACGCTTGAAGCTGGCGTATCTGTCAACTGCATAAAAGGCGGAGGCGGCGTAAGGGTTGACCGAATCCGGGGAAGTCCCGAACTCGCCGGCAAGGTACATCTTCACCAGCGCCGAAGACGGCTCCTTATAATCCGGAAAACAAATCTGTTTATAGCTTGTCCCCTTTGCCGACAGATACCTGCAAAGAAGCTCAAGCTGCGTTGTTTTCCCGCTGCCGTCCAGCCCGTCTATAACAATCAGCGTTGACATTGGATTTGCTCCTTCATCCGCCTGTACTTTTCCCTGACCTCGGCCGTCCTGCCGCAAGTCATTTTCCCTTCGGGACATTTGCCGTTTACGCAGGGCGGCCCGCACTTTTTAAACAGGTCGGGAGCCACGGCAAGACAGAGCTTAAGCATTTCTTCTGCAAGCTCACGGATTTCCCACTGCGCCCTGTTGCAGCAGCGCAGGGTGAAAAAGTTGTGAAGGCTGCGGGCGTTGAAGGTTACAATCAGCTTGGTCGCGCACGCGTTAGGCAGCACATAGCGCGCGTCTTCTATAGCCTTTTTTTCCGCAGCGCGTGCGGCCTCCTTTTCCGGTATGCCGCTGCTGATTAAATCCCTTGTATGCTTTTCCTTTAAAATCTCGGTCAGCCTGTCATAACAGGACTGATCGTCCTCCATCGCCTTTTTAAAAAGTTCAAGTGCTTCAGGGATATCCTGTATTTCGGGCGGGACAATGTATTCAAAGCTCTTTTCCCGGACATAGCGCTGGCTCTGAACGCTGTAAGAGGCAATCCTGTGGCGGGTAATCTGAGCCAAGAGCGCCCTTGAAACCCCTTCAATCCCGAAAGTGAATACCGCGTGCTCGGTGGGGCTGTGATGACCTATCTCGGCAAGCATGTCCACAAAAGACGCCGCTTTTTCATCGGTCAACCCGTCCCTGAGTTCCTTAATCGAAGAGGGCGAATAACACAGTTTTGCAGCCGAGGCTATTATATGTTCCGGCATTGGCGTATATCCCAACAACTCCACGCGCACCATTGCAACTCTCCTTTTTACTGTGGGTACGGTACAGGCAGATTTTATTAAAACAAGTATAGCAGAAAACCTGGATAGCTTCAACAGATTTCCTGCATAAGCGCGATGTCCGAGACCCCAGAAAATTTTGTGTAAATAATGAATAATAAGCTTCCTTTCAGACAAGAATTAGGGTAAGAAATAATTCAAATCTGAAAGGAAGTTTTTTGTATGGAAAAGACACCAGCCGAATTGATGAAAGAGTATGTAAGAAGCCAGAATTTCAACAGTACAACCGAGATTATGGAAGCAATTAAAGAGATGTTTCGCGATGTTCTCCAGCAGGTTATGGAGACTGAATTAGAAGAAACACTGGGATACGAAAAAAGCAGTCGCATTCCGAATAACGGCGAAACCGGTATGTTGAAAAACTACCGAAACGGGTACTCAAAAAAGACGGTTAAGACACAGCTTGGCGAAGTAGAAGTAAAAATACCCCGCGACCGCAACGGTGAATACGAGCCGAAAATCATTGGCAAGTATAACCGAAATGCTGAGGGCATGGAAGAAAAAATACTGGCTCTTTATGCCTGTGGCATGAGCCAGCGTGATATATCCGAACAAATTAAAAATCTTTATGATGTTGAGATATCACCGGAGTTAGTCAGCAAAATCAGCGAGAAGATTATGCCCGAAGTGGTTGCATGGCAGACACGAGGTTTAGAGCCTGTATATCCATTTGTGTTTATGGACGCTATCCACTACAAGGTTAAAGAAAACCATCAATATGTAAACAAAGCCGCCTATGTGGTGTTGGGCATCAACATGGACGGCTGTAAAGATATACTGGGTATTTGGATTGGCGAACATGAAAGCAGCAAATTCTGGCTCAGTGTGCTGAATGACTTGAACAGCCGCGGTGTAAAGGATGTTTATCTGTTCTGCGTGGATGGATTAAACGGTTTTAGGGAAGCTATTGGCGCGGTTTATCCAAAAGCGCAGATACAGCGCTGCATCATACATCAAATTCGTTCTTCCACTCGATATGTCAACTACAAGGACATCAAAAAGCTGATGGCTGATTTGAAGCTGGTGTATCAGGCAGTCACAGAAGAAGAGGGCATGAATGCTTTGATACAGTTTAAGGATAAGTGGGGCAAGACGTATCCGTCCTGTGTGAAAAGCTGGGAAGACAATTGGGATATTCTCTCCACCTTTTTTGCATATCCCCCAGAGATAAGGCGAATTATATATACGACGAATATCATTGAGGGATTGAATCGTCAATTTAGGAAAATCACAAACAACAAACCGTCATTCACCAATGATGATTCATTAAAAAAGATGCTATATCTTGCATC
>Ga0208823_1000949_pt1 | contig 23497 bp, 22 predicted proteins | sample AD_UKC075_MetaG_FD_184440 | JGI IMG/M metagenome (GOLD analysis project Ga0208823, IMG submission 184440) | Active sludge microbial communities of municipal wastewater-treating anaerobic digesters from USA - AD_UKC075_MetaG (SPAdes) (version 2) | ecosystem: Engineered > Bioreactor > Anaerobic >... | reverse complement strand
CGCCGCTCTACCCTGGGATACCCACCAATACAGGCTAAGCAACCATCTGATTTCATTTGTAAACCCACAGCTTATTTCCCTGTATTCTTGTCTGAATCGAACAACTGTTTACACAAAATTTTACGGAGTGCCCTTCTTTTCGCCAACGGTACAGCATACTTTCCGCAATCCCAAGGTCAGACGCTACCTGCTTGACACTTTTAGGACTTGCATAACTGAGCTTAACAGCATTTTTCTTAAATTCTTCATCGTATTTTGCTCTGATTACAGACATGATTGGTACCTCCGTTTTTTCTTGTGTTCTATCTTACCATCCTGTCCGATATTTTAACATACTCCCACGCCCTTATCGACAGAATGAACGACCGGGACGCAAGCTTTGAAACCGCAGTGAAGTATTTTGCGCTTGCCGACGAGTATGCGCCGCTTTACCGCAAAACCAGCTTTCAAATCCATTGGGCAAAAATGTAGCGTCTTACCTACAGCCTGTTTTTTGCGGACAACCAAACGGAAGAAATAATTCGCGAAATCTTTGAAAACCTTGACAGGACCGGGGCATATTTAAAAAGCGTTGTGCTTGCCAGACTTATGGGGTATTATTGCGCGGTATCCGATTATCCCAATGCCGTAAAATGCGCGAAGCTGTGCATAGAAACGGGAGAGAGAGCCGGTATGCTGCTTCACGCGGCGCTGGCGTACGGGGTGCTCGCAAGGGCGGCGATAGCGGCGAAGGAGATTGAAAAAGCGGCAGCCCTGACAAGTCGTTACCTGAAACTCTGTTCCGACAACGGGATTTATGAGTATTTCAGGCTGCGCAGCGCTTACAACCCAATTCTGGAGTTCGCGTACTGCCGCGGAATAGAAACGGAGTTTACCGCCCGGATGATGGAATTCGTCGGATACCGGCCAAAAAAAGCCTATGCTGAAACACTGGGAGCTTTTACCGTCTATCAGGACAGGGAAAGAAAAAAGATTGTAAAATTCAGGACCAAAAAAGAGCGCGAGCTTTTGGCCTTTCTGCTGGACGCGGGGGACTGTGGGGCCACAAAAGAACAGATATCCAACGCCATCTGGCGGGATTCCGAATCCGGCAATATAAAGAACCTGATTGCGGTTAATCTAAGACACATAAAAAACGACCTTGAGGTCGCCGGCATAAAAGAATCGGTTGTTTGCCGGGAAAACCGCTATTTTATCTGCCGCGATGAAATTGAATGCGATTTTGAGCTCTTTGAAAGGGCGTATGAAGAATTTAAGCTCAACAATGCCGCGGCGCAGGTGAGGGAGCTGCTGTCCCTTTACAAAGGTGAATACTTATCGGATTTTGAAGCGCTTTGGGCTACCGCCAAAAAAATCAGATACCACGAAATCTATGAGAAAGCCAAAAAATCCCTGCGCTGATATAGATTTTTATTGTAATCCAATTTATCTTACTCATAAAAAATTGATATTGTACGCACGTTTTTATCCGCAAACCGTAAAGCAAACTCCCTGCCGGTTTTGACCGGCGGGGGTTTTGTGTTTTAATTTGAAAAATAATCTTTATATGTTGCGGCCGCAACATATCTTTATCGAAAAATGTTGTAATATCGGTATTGATTAATTAATCAACTGGAAAGGGGGCTACAAATTGAAAGCCTATGTAGATAAATCAGGTTGTATCGGCTGCGGCCTTTGCTGCGAAATCTGCCCAAGCGTGTTTGCCATGGGTGATGACGGGTTAGCCGAAGTATATGGGGAGGTAACCAACGAGAATGCCGCCGAGGTGGAGGAAGCCCGAATTCGCTGTCCGGTTTCGGTGATATCGGTCGAAATGTAAGATTGATACCCTAGTATTAAAAGAGGAACTCCTGTCAAACTGCGAGCGCAGGCTTTGCGCTCCCGCCGAGGAGACAAATAAGCGGCCCGGTCCGTGGCCGCTTATTTTTGCAGGATTAAAAAGCGGCGTTGGAATAACCGCGCAAACAACGCACCCTGATAAACGCGCAATAAAAAACCGCATGCCCACTATACGGAAAAATAAATATGGAACTTCCGGGTCAGAAGTGATATAATGAACGCGTTTACAGATAAAAAAGAGGATGTTACTATCGATGCTGAAAAGAATAAAGCCGATTTACTGGATGTTTTACGAAGCATTCTGCAAGGTCCTGTCCACCTTATCGCCTGTGCTGGCCAGCAAGTATTTTTACAAAAAGGCGAACGGAAAGCCGCTGAACCTTTCAGACCCGCAGGGGTTTAACGAAAAGCTGATGTGGCTAAAGCTGAACACATACCGCGACAACCCCTTGGTCGCCCAATGCGCCGACAAATACAGGGTCAGGGAATATGTAAAAAAACGCGGATGCCCCGAAATACTCAACGAGCTGATTGCGGTGTGGGAATCGGTCGATGAAATCGACTGGGACAGCCTGCCCGATAAATTCGCCATCAAATGCAATCACGGCTGCAAATACAATATCATCTGCGAGGACAAAAGCAATCTCGACATAAAAAAAGCCCAAAAAAAGCTTCGGGCCTGGATGAGAGAGGACTACTGGCGCAAAAGGGCGGAGGTGCATTACAGGCATATCCCAAAAAGAATAATCTGCGAAAAATATCTTGATACCGGCACAGGCTCTCTGCCTATCGACTACAAATTCTATTGTTTTCACGGCGAGCCCAGACTGGTGCTGGCCTGCCTTGAGCGGGGGAATAATGTTAAGCTGTTTCTTTTTGATTTGAACTGGAACCTGCCAGATTACGGCGGCACTCCCGACGGCACAAAAGTCGAAAAACCGGCGTCGTTTTCGCGGATGGTTGAGTACAGCAAAAAGCTGGCCGGGGATTTCCCCTTTGTGAGAATAGATTTCTACGAGTACGGCGGAAACCCCGTATTCGGGGAAATGACCTTTACGCCCGCCGCCTGCCTTGCGCGGCATTACACCGAAAAAGGGCAAATAGAACTTGGCAAAATGATTAATCTGGATTTGGCAAAACAGCCCCGCTAAACCGAAAACAAAAACCGTCTTTGCGGCAAATGCCCAAAGACGGTTTTTTGGTATGTTTTTTCTCTTACATTTTATATACTCTGTCGCCAGTGAGGATTTCTACACCGCCCTGTTTTAAAACCTCGATTGCGCGCTCGTTGTCGTTCACCCGGAGGATGACATAGGCCCGATCTTTATCCCTTGAGATGAAGGCATACATGTATTCAATGCCCATGCCCGCGTCGGCAAGGCACTTCATGGCGCTTGAAAAACCCCCCGGCTTGTCGGGAATTCCGATTGCAATCACATTTGTGAGCGAAACTGTAAGCCCGGCGTCTTTAAGGGCTTTTTCCGCCTCGTCCGGTTTATCAACAATAAGGCGCAGGATACCGAAATTGGTGGTGTCGGCGATGGACAGGGCGCGGATGTCAATACCCGCTTTGGCGATAATCTCGGTTATTTCGGCAAGCCGTCCAGCTTTGTTCTCAACAAAAATTGAAAGCTGTTTAATCAGCATTACAATACCTCCCTGTTCTGCGTACTCTTTTATCGGTCTATCCATATTGTACCACGGCACGTGGCTGTCGGCAAGTGGGGTTGTTCGAATTTTTTATATCAAGCGGGTTGATTTATGATATAATACAAAACACGGCTGAAAAAGAGGTCATGACCCCGCTGTCAGTGGTTGTAACCGGCCGGCAATTGTGGTATATTAAAGTGTATTGTAATACATGGTATCGCGCGGAATTTAAAGATTTTTCGGCCTCAGTCCGCTGCCTTATTATAAAACCCTGTTTTTGCCCCAATCCGGGCATAAACACAACCGAAAGGATTGAATTTTTAATGGGCCTTATCAAAGTGCTGTTCGGCGATTACAGCGCAAGGGAAATAAAAAGAATACAGCCGCTGTGCGACAAAATCCTCTCGCTCGCAGACAAATACCGCGCAATGAGCGAGGAAGAGCTTAAAAGCCAGACCGCGCTGTTCAAGGAACGGCTCAGCAACGGCGCCAGTCTTGACGATATTCTGCCTGAGGCGTTTGCCCTGTGCCGCGAGGCTACCGACCGGGTACTCGGCACCCCGCACTTTCCGGTGCAAATCCTCGGCGGAATAATCCTCCATCAGGGCAGGATTGCCGAAATGAAGACCGGCGAAGGAAAAACCCAGACCGTCATCCTGCCCGCATATCTCAACGCCCTTACCGGAAAAGGCGTGCATGTGGTTACGGTGAATGACTACCTTGCAAGGCGGGACAGCGAATGGATGGGCAAGGTCTACCGCTATCTCGGCCTTTCGGTCGGCCTTATTGTCCACGGGCTGAACTCCGCGGAGAGGAAGGCCGCATACGCCGCGGACATCACTTACGGTACCAACAACGAATTCGGGTTCGACTATCTGCGGGACAATATGGTCATCTATAAGGAAGACAAGGTGCAGCGCCCCCACCATTACGCAATCGTGGACGAAGTGGACTCCATCCTGATTGACGAGGCGCGCACCCCGCTTATCATATCCGGTCAGGGGGACAAATCAACCGAGCTGTACTACCGCGCCGACCAGTTCGCGAAAACCCTGAAACTGATAAAGGTGCGAGAGCAGGATTCCAAAGAGGAGCAGGACAACGTGGACGCCGACTATATCGTTGACGAAAAGGCGAGAACCGCGACTCTTACCCGCTCCGGAGTAGCCAAAGCGGAGAAGTACTTCAATGTCGAAAACCTGATGGACCCCGAAAACATAGCCCTGCTCCACCATATAAATCAGGCAATCAAAGCCCGCGGCGTGATGAAGCGGGACGTGGACTATGTGGTAAAAGACGGTCAGGTAATCATCGTGGATGAGTTCACCGGCCGGTTAATGTTCGGCAGGCGGTACAACGAGGGACTGCATCAGGCGATTGAAGCAAAAGAAGGTGTGCAGGTCGAGCGGGAGAGCAAAACCCTGGCCACCATTACTTTCCAAAACTATTTCAGGCTGTATAAAAAACTCGCCGGCATGACCGGTACCGCGCTGACCGAAGCGCAGGAATTTGAGCAGATTTACAAGCTGGACGTAGTCGAGATTCCGACCAACAAGCCGATGATACGGATAGACCATCCCGACAGCGTATATAAAACCGAACGGGGAAAATTCCGCGCGGTAATCGAACAGATTGAAAAATGCCACGCAAAAGGTCAGCCTGTTCTTGTGGGCACCATCTCAATCGAAAAATCCGAGATTTTATCCAAGCTGTTGAGCCAACGAGGGATTAAGCACGAGGTTCTGAACGCCAAACACCACGATAAGGAAGCTGAAATCATAGCCCAGGCCGGCAAGCCGGGCGCGGTTACAATCGCGACCAACATGGCGGGGCGCGGAACTGACATCAAGCTCGGCGGCAACGCGGAATATCTTGCGAAGGCCGAAATGCGCAAAATGGGCATACCGGAGGAAATAATCTCAAGGGCCACCGATTACAGTGACACCAAAGACCCGGAAGTGTTGCAGGCGCGCGAAACCTTCCGCCGGCTTGAAAAGGAATTCCAGAAAGAAATTGATGTGGAAACCGAGAAAGTCTGCGAGGTAGGCGGGCTGTTCATACTGGGTACCGAAAGGCATGAATCCCGCCGTATAGACAACCAGCTCCGCGGACGTTCCGGCCGGCAGGGCGACCCGGGCGAATCCAAGTTCTACCTGTCGCTGGAAGACGATTTAATGCGCCTGTTCGGCGGCGAGCGTATCAATTCTCTGATGGATACCCTCGGCATAGACGAGGACACCCCGATTGAAAACCGGCTGTTGACCAATTCAATTGAAAACGCGCAGAAGAAAGTGGAAGAGCGCAACTTTGCAATCCGGCGCGACCTGCTGCAGTTCGACGACGTGATGAACCGCCAGCGCGAAATCATTTACAGCCAGCGCGACATGGTGCTTAACGGCGAGAACGTGCGCGACGCGATTATCGGCATGATAAAGGAATCAATCGAAACCAACTGCCGGGTTTTCCTCGCAAGCGACGACCAGCACGAAACATGGAATATCGAAGGGCTGAGAAACTTCTACAACGGCTGGCTGACCACCGACGAGGATTTCCGTTTTACAAAACAACAGCTTGAAGACATCACCCGCGAGGAAATCATCGCGTCCCTTTATGAGCGCGCGCTGAAGATATATGAAGAAAAAGAAAAGCAGTACGGCGACGAACTCATGCGGGAGATGGAGCGGGTAGTCCTGCTTAAGACCGTTGACCGCTACTGGATGGAGCATATTGACAATATGGACGAACTGCGCCGCGGCATTCACCTGCGCGCCTACGGCCAGAAAGACCCTGTGGTGATGTACAGGATTGAGGGTTTTGACATGTTTGACCAGATGGTCGCCTCAATTCGCGAAGAAACCGCCCGTCTTATGCTCACAGTACAAATCCGCTCACAGGAGCAGCCAAAGCGCGAACAGGTCGCAAAGCCTACGACTGCGTCCGCCGGCGGCTCGGAACCGAGGCAGCCGGTGCGCAGAACGGCCGCCGAAAAGGTAGGCAGGAACGACCCCTGCCCCTGCGGTAGCGGTAAAAAGTATAAAAAATGCTGCGGGGCGGGCGACTAAAACGCCGAAAACATGTGTAAGCGCGCGCCGCGCAGACAGATTTGCAGAAAGGACATCCAGCATGGAATACAGTTTTGCCGATTCCGTAAAATCTTTAAACCCATCCGCAATCCGTGAAATACTGAAATATGCGGCAGACCCCGAAGTGGTTTCTCTTTCGGCGGGCAACCCTTCCCCCGAAGCCTTTCCGACAGAAAAAATCGCTAAGATTTCGGCGGGTATTCTCGCAGAACGGCCCATCGAGGTTTTGCAGTACAGTACCACCGAAGGGTACCAACCCCTGCGCGACCGCCTGACCGCATATCTTAAGGAAAAACACAGTATCGGGCGGGAATTCGACAATATCCTGATTACGTCGGGGGCGCAGCAGGTTATGGAGCTGGCGGCAAAAGTGCTGTGCAACCCCGGAGACGCCGCTGTCTGCGAAGCGCCCAGCTTTATCGGCTCGCTCAATTCCTTCCGCTCGCTTGGAGTAGAGCTTGTGGGCGTGCCGATAGAGGACGACGGGATGAATATGGAGGCGCTTGAACAGGCGCTTAAAGCCAATAACCGAGTCAAATTCATCTATACCATACCGAATTTTCAAAACCCGTCGGGCATAACCATGAGCGTGGAAAAACGGCGCAGGATGTATGAGCTTGCCAAAAGCTTCGGAGTTATAATCGTTGAGGACAATCCCTACGGGGATTTGAGGTTTGAAGGAGAGGACGTCCCCTCAATAAAATCCCTGGACGAGGACGGGCTTGTGGTTTACTCCGGCAGTTTTTCAAAAGTGCTGGCGCCCGGAATACGGGTGGGGTATGCGGTCGCGCCCAAGCCGCTGCTCCAAAAGATGGTTGTATGCAAGCAGGGGGAAGACGTCCATACGGCGATGTGGCCACAGATTATCTGCGAACGCTTTATGGCGGACGCCGGTTTTGAAGCCCATCTTGAAAGCCTGCGCAGCCTCTACCGCAAAAAAGCGCGGCTTATGCTCTCGCTTATCGAGGAACACCTTGTTCCCGCTGGCATCACCTATGCACCGACACAGGGCGGGCTGTTTGTCTGGTGCCGCTTGCCCGACGGGGTGGACATGCCCTCGTTCTGCAAGCGCGCGGTGGTTGAATACAAGGTAGCGATTGTTCCCGGCAACGCCTTTTTAGTCGATGAGAATGAGCCCTGCCAGAATTTCAGGCTGAATTATTCCACCCCCACCGACGAGGCAATGCGCAAAGGCGTCCAAAGGCTGGGAGCGCTCGCCAGAGAGGTTATTAAGGTTTAATCCCCTGAAAGGATGATTGGATATGGAGAACGCCAAAGACAGTATCGAGGTTGTTGCCGAGCGCAAAAAACGCGCGCTGAGCTGCATACAGCCGACCGGCATACCCACATTAGGGAACTATCTCGGAGCCATGCGCAACTGGGTCGGAATGCAGGACGAGATGGACTGCGCTTTTGCGGTGGCCGACCTTCACGCGATTACTGTGCGGCAGGACCCCGCCCAGTTTAAAAAACAGATTTACGAGATGTTCGCTCTGCTGCTCGCAATAGGCCTTGACCCCGACAGGACCCTTCTTTTCGTGCAGTCTCAGGTACCCGCTCATTCCGAAATGACATGGCTTCTTGCCTGCCATACCCAGTTCGGCGAGCTGACCCGGATGACCCAGTTTAAGGACAAGGCCTCAAAGCACGCGGACAATATCAATCTTGGGCTGTTCGCATACCCGTCGCTGATGGCGGCCGACATTCTGCTGTACCAGCCGGATTACGTCCCGGTCGGCGCTGACCAAAAACAGCATGTGGAGCTCACAAGGGATATTGCCGAGCGGTTTAATAACCTGTACGGGAAGGTGTTTACCATACCCAAACCGTATATCATAAAAAACGCCGCCCGTGTCCGCTCGCTGCAGGACCCCACAAAAAAGATGTCCAAGTCGGACGCTAATCAGAACGCCTATATTTCCTTAAAAGACGACCCCGACACCATCGTCCGCAAATTCAGGCGCGCGGTTACCGACAGCGAATCCCGCGTATATTACGGCGAGGGCAAGGACGGGATTAACAACCTTTTGGAGATTTACTCGGCGATAACCGGCTTAAGCTTTGAGCAGATTGAACAGGAATTCGACGGCAAAGGTTACGGCGAGTTTAAGACGGCGGTGGCGGAGGCGGTGGTTGATACCCTGCGCCCAATCCAGCAAAAGTTTGGCGAACTAATCAAAGACAGACCGTACCTCGAAAAGATGATGGCAGAGGGCGCCGGTCGCGCAGCAGCCGTCGCCAAAAGGACGCTGGATAAAGCTTTAAAAAAAATGGGCTTTGTGGTGATGTAGCTTTATATTGAAAGCAAAAGCCCAAAACGGGAAACGCGCCACCTGCTCTTTGAACAGCTTTGCTGCGGGCATTCAAAAACCGGTATTCCCCGACAGTCCGGGATTGGACTGTCGGGGAATACCGGTTCTTCTTTTATATCTTTCGCGCACGGAAAATGCCCGATTTTGAATATGGGGATATCGGCTGCCGTGCTTTTCCCAAAACAACCCTTTCAATACCGTTCAAGTCTTTCAAAACCTCAACGCCGCCTAACCCCGCGCTTTTGAACATCTTAGCCACCGTAGGCGCCTGACCTTGCCCGACTTCAACCGCGCATATCCCGCCCTTCACGAGTTTAGGCGCCCAGTGCTTTAGAATGGCGCGGTAAAACATCAGCCCGTCCCCTGCGTCCAAAGCCATTCTCGGCTCGTGCAGGACTTCTCTCATCAGGCACGGGATTTGCTCTGACGGGATATATGGCGGGTTTGACAGTATAGCGGCACAGCCGGACTCGAATTTATCATAATCCGCAAGCACATCCGCCATCACAGGGGTTACGTCAAACCGGGGATAGCGCAGGCAGTTGCGGCGCAGGTATCCGAACGCCTGCTCCGACAGCTCCACCGCCACCACCCTGATACCCGGCACAAGGCTTGCAATTCCGAGCGACACGCAGCCGCTGCCCGCACACAGGTCGAGCACCCGCGGCTTTTCCCCCTCGTACGCAGAAGGGATAAAATCCGTCAAGTATTTTGCCGCGGCCTCGCAGAGCAGCTCGGTATCGGGGCGCGGGATTAACACCCCCTCGCCCACTTCCAGCGTCAGGGACAAAAAATCCCAGTTTCCGATGATATACTGCAGCGGCCTGCCGCCCGCGCGCTGCCGGGCAGCGTCAATCGCCGCTTCCGATATGCCGTCCGGCGCTGGCTCACCGCCTTTTACCGGCAGCATGCCTTTGGTTACCCCGGTAAAATGGGAAAGCAGGCAGCCCGCGTCAAATTCCGGGCTGCCGCACCCTGCGTCTATCAGGATTTCGGTAACTTTATTATACAGCTCGCGATAAGTCATACCGGAGTCCCTTTTAATATTTGTCCAGTTCCTGATTGTCGGGCACAACTTCGCCAAACGCCGTTATAGCCACTTCAATCATGTCGTCGGTCGGCTCCCTGGTGGTAATCCGCTGTATCCATATTCCCGGCATGGACAGCGCCCGCACAATCCTGTTTTCGGATTTTCCCGCCAGCTTTATCATCTCATATCCGACGCTCACTACAACCGGTATCGCAAGCAGCTTCAGTCCGGTACGCATAAACGGGTTCTGCGCGGTTATGAAAATCGACACTACAATGCCTATAATCAGCATGAATACCATGAACGAGGTGCCGCAGCGTGGGTGGAACCGGCTCTGCCGGCGGACGTTTTCTACTGTCAGCTCCTCCCCCTTCTCATAGCAGAAAATGGTCTTGTGTTCCGCGCCGTGGTACATGAACACCCTTTTTATATCCTTCATCATGGACACCGCAATAAGGTACAGGATAAACAGCAGAATACGGGTCAAGCCTTCCACCACTGCCCGCCAGATGTTGTTGTCAAGCGCGGGGATAAGTTTTCTCAGCAGATTGAACAGGAATGCGGGCAGAGTGATGAACAGCCCGACCGCCAAAACCGTCCCAAGCAGCACGCTTAGGATTAGGATTATCGTCATACCGATGTTTTTATCCTCAGCCGCCTTTGGCTGGTTTTCCTGATTATCTTCGCCGACCGCGGCTTCGGCCGCCGGAGCTTTTTTATCTTTTGACTCCTCTTCCATTCCCGCAATCTCGGCTGAGCGCATTAAACAGCGGTATCCGATTGACATCGAGTCCACAAAATTGAAAACCCCGCGTATAAACGGCAGCTTGAACAGGCGCGGGCGGCCTTTGCCGGCTGTCGGAAAACTCTCTATCACAATCTCGCCTTCGGGGTTCCGGACAGCCATTGCGGTTTTCTCCGGCCCTCTCATCATAATCCCTTCAATCAGCGCCTGTCCACCTATTGAAGTCTTTTTTTTCACCTTTTCGCACTTCATAACTGTTATCCTTTCTGGGGATTTTGGTTTCCATTCGGAGCGGCCGGCAGAGTAATGGTTACGGTGGTGCCGACATTTTCCTCGCTGTCGATTTCAAGCCGCCCCTTGTGCCGCCTTATTATCTCGTCCGCAAGCGCCAGGCCTATCCCCGAACCCGGCCTGCTGCGGTTTGCCTTGTAAAACTTTTTCTTTATATTCGGCAAATCCTCTTTGGAAATACCGACGCCGGTATCGCTTATGACAATCTGGACATGCTCTCCCATGTTCGCGGTCTCTACCCGTATTTTCCCTCCGGGGTTTGAGTACTTGATTGCGTTGTCCAGCACGTTGACGAACACCTGTTTCAGTCTGTCGCTGTCCCCAAGCACCGGCGGCAGGTTTTCGGGTTCGATATATATGAGCTCGATGTTCTCTCTCGCTGCACGGTTTTTAAACAGCACAACCGCCTCTCCAAGCTCTGCCGAAATGTCCATACGGGTGAATTTGAGCGCGAGATGTCCGCCCTGCATTCTTGAAAAATCGAGCAAATCCTCAACAATGCCCGAAAGCCGCTCGACCTCGCCGGATATCACTTCAAGACCTTTTTCATTAAGCTCGACGTCCGACCAGCCTGCCTGAAGCATCGTCTCGGTCCAGCCTTTAATCGCGGTCAGGGGGGTGCGCAGCTCATGGGAAACCGACGAAATAAAATCGTTTTTCATCTTCTCGCCCGCCGAGATTTCTTCAGCCATGAAGTTTATGGTGTCGCACAATTCCCCTATCTCGTCGTCGGTCTTCTTATTAATCCTGAAATCATAGTCTCCGAGCGCTATCCGGCGGGCCGCGCTGTTTATTTCGGTAACCGGCTCGACTATCGTGCTGACGAAATACAGGTTTATCACCAGCATGAAGAACATAATCGCAATGCTAATCAAAACCATAATCCCGAAAAACATCCAAATCTGACGGTCAACCAGCGTGAGGGAAGTAACATACCTTATTCCGCCGATTGCGGCTCTGTCGCTCCCGCGCAGTGCGAGGGTCATCGACATTACCCGCTCCCCCGCTTTATTCCTCCCGGTCCAGACACCCCTGCCGTTTTTAGAGGTCAAAGCGCTTTGATAATCGCTGCTGTCCATTTCTGACTCAAATCCGGTCGAGGAAACCACAATCTCGCCTTTCGGGTTCAGCACCTGCATTTCGAGCTTCTCCTTGTCTTCAAAGCTCTCAACAAGCCGGCGGGCAAACGAATCAAAGCTCAGCGCCCGCGCATCGGATTTGAACATCTGGCTGAAAACCGACTCAAACGCCTCGATACGTGAGGACAGGGAATACTCTACGCTTTTATAGTAATACGAGCGGATAGAGAGCATCAGCGCAGCGCCGAAGATAAAAAGCAGCACAAAAACCACGCTTATGCTGTTGAGCATCCACCGCCGCATAATGCTTGAACTGCGCGCCATCCCTTATCCCCCTTTATGTAAACTCACTCTATGGGTATCAAGCCCGCCGGCTTATCCCGTCCATTTGTACCCAAGTCCCCAGACTGTCAGGATATGCCTCGGCTCGGACGGGTTGTCTTCTATCTTCATCCGCAGCCTTCTGATATTGACGTCCACAATTTTTTCCTCGCCGTAATACTCCTCGCCCCAGACCCGGTTGAGTATGTCGGTGCGGCTCAGCGGTTTGCCCTGATTTGAAAAAAAGTATTCCATTATCTGAAACTCGACATGGGTCAGCTCAATGGGCTGCCCTTTCTTTTTCAGGGTGCGACTGCGAAGGTCCAAGACAAAATCCCCGCTCTCGATTTTTTCGATATAGTTGACTTGCCTGTTCGCCCGCGCGGCGGCGACACGGCGGTACAGCGCATCCACACGCGCTACAAGCTCGGAGGGGCTGAACGGTTTTGTTACATAATCGTCCGCGCCCATCATCAGACCGCCCACTTTCTCCATCTCCTGAGTGCGGGCTGTTAAGATTATAATCCCGATGTTGTCGTTGCGCTGCCTGATCTCGCGGCAAACGGCAAACCCGTCCATGCCCGGCAGCATAATGTCGAGCAGCGCGACATCTATACTCCCGTTTTCCTCCTCATACAGCCGGAGAGCCTCCTCGCCCGACTCCGCTTCCAACACTTCATAACCCGCCCGTTTGAGGTTGATGACCACAAACTCGCGTATGGAAGCCTCGTCCTCGCACACCAAGACCCTTTTCATTCCGCCAATCCACTCCCTTTTTTCAGCTCATCTGATGTAGGCAAATCTGTAACTCACCCGTTCAAGGTTCAGGTTGAACGGCTTTTTATCGCTAAACCATGTGTAAAACTTTACTTCAGACAAATCTTCAAGCAGCCTGAACCCGGCCTGTTCAAGACCGCTTTCACCTTCTTCGGTTTTATAGACTGCCCTGAGCGTTAAAAACTTTTCGCCTGTTTTGCCGTTATCCAGCGTATAGAACGTCAGAGCGCGGGTCTGCCTGTCGTACGACAGGGTGAACAGGCTGTCCCAGTCGTTGTCCGTTTCGAAATAGTAGCCGTCAGTCATATTGATGATACACGAAAAGACCTCTTTTACCTTTTCGGCTTTAATATCCCAGCCGTACCATTTGGTGAGCCAAATCCGGTCGGTTTCATAGTCCTTGTATCCTAATACGGCTTTGATAATCGGCCATTCGATTTGTCCGTCCCCATTTATGTCCATAGACGGCAGCGCGGCCTCGCGGAATGTCAGGTCGTTCCTGTTTTTCAGTCTGTCGTAAAACGGGGCGCGCAGGAAACTACCGTCCCAGTATATAAGCTCGGTAACCATCCCGCCGGAGCTTCTGACACCATCCACAAAAACCCCTTTTGCGGTATCGGTCAGCTCCGCCACAGCCGCTGACGAAAACTGCTGAATATACCCGTCAAGGCGGACTTCGCCGGATTCCCGCAGTACCTCGCCGGAGCCTTTGTCCGAGTGCAGCAGCCTTGCTGTCGAGATGTTTTCCGCCTTGTCCGAAAGAAGGATTAGCAAGTCGTCCCACCCAGAATTCGTAAGCCCGCCGATAATAAATTCGGAGTAGACGTCCCTGTACCACTCGTTCAGCGCCCCGGTCCTTATGTTATACAAAACCAGCAGCCGGTTGTTTACGTTGTCTACATTCCATCCGGTTATTATTTCGTACAGGCCGTCGCCGTTTAAGTCGCCGAACTCGACCCGGTCAATATCCGGGCTCGCTCCTTCGATGTCGCTGACAGACTCCCACATTCCATCGTTTTTCTTCAGCAGATTGAGTCGGACATTGCTGTTTTCCTTGCCGAAACTGTAAAACACGATTGCCTCGTCAACGCCGTCGCCGTTTAAATCCTGCAGGACAAACGCCGAGCGGTGGTCCCCGAAACGAGGGTATTTTAAAATATACCCTCCCAAAGTGTCGGCGACCTGCTTTTTCTGTTCGCTCAAGATATATTTTTCAAGGGCTTTCTGGATTTGCTGCTGCTCGCCTGCCGGGCGTGGCGGGCGGAGAAGGGTCTCGACATCAATCCCGACACTGCACCCCGACATAAGCGCAAAACCCAGAAAAACTGCCGCAGCCCCCAACAGCGCCCTCAGCTTCAAGCCCAACACATCCCTTTACACAAGTCAATCTATATTATACCGCCGATTTGCCGCTCTTTCAATCAAGAAAAACCGCCCCGCGGTGCCTGAAGTTTTTTGCGGGACCGTGCCCGCCGACGGGTTCAGCGCCGCTTTAAAAACTCGAAATCTCGCTTAAGCCTGTTTTAACAACTCAAAGATTTCGCTTAAACTTGTAATCACCGGAACACCCAGTGTTTTCGGGATGTCGCCGTGAACATCAATGCAAACGGGCTTCATGCCCGCGCCCGACGCCCCCTCAATATCGTTGACATGGTGGTCCCCCACATATACACAGCTTTCGCACGGAACACCCAGACGAAAAGCCGCCCGCCGGAAAATCTCCTTATCGGGTTTACGCACCTCTTCGTCCCCCGAAACCATCGCCAAATCCAAAAGCGGCCTGATACCGGAAATGTCGAGCTTGCGGTTTTGGTTGAGGGAGGGGCCGTTTGTTATCACTCCGACTTTATACCCCATTTGTCTAAGCTTTTTCAGGGTGTCAACCGTGTCGGGCAGCAGGGTGGTGAATTCCGGAAAACGCATTTGCAGTTCACGGTAGGCTTCTTCGGCCGGCGGCGCGTCTTCCCATCCCCAGTCCCTGTACAGCGATTTCAGGTATTCGATATAATTCACATAGCCGTCGTGGTTTCGTTCGACCATGTATTCTACTTTTTCTTCAAGCTCACTCCCGGTCAGCGACGGGCAGTATTTTTTCAGAAAAAACCTGCTGTATTTGGTAAAAGCGGCCTTGCGGTTTTGCAGGGTATCGTCAAAATCAAACAAAACCGCCTTAACCGGGCGGGTGCCGGGCTGTCCTTCGCGCGTCCCGCCGCCCAAAAATACCGCGCGCGCTGTCTTTGCGTCCTCAAGTATTTGCTGTTTCAACTGGTCAAGCGAGTCGAATTTCTTTTCCCCGCGCAGATATTTTACAAGGGTTACCGGTATGTGTCTGCCATACAAATCCCCGTCAAAATCTATAATCCATGTCTCCGCAAGCGGCCTGTCCGCGCCGACCGTCGGCCTTACCCCAATATTCGTAACCCCGAATTTTGAGACGCCGTCAACCACCACAGTGGAAAGGTACACACCGAATTTCGGCCGGACAAAGCCGGCGGGGAGCACCTGATTTATGGTCGGCGTGCCGAGCAGGCGCCCCAGCCGCTGCCCGACCGTAACCTCGATATCCAGCGTAAAGGGGCGGCCGAGCAGCCTTGCCGCCCGCTCAATCTCCCCGTCTTCAATCAACCGGCGGATACGCGAGGAGCTGACAGACTCCCCATCAACTGTTACGGGCGGTGTTACCACGACCTCTATCCCCAGCGGCTGGCAAAGCCGGCGCAGGGTATCCGCGTCCCCCGACCCGTCTTTGCCGAACCTGTAATTATACCCGCAGCACACCCGCCTCGCATCGAGCTTTTCCTTCAGGATATCGCGGACGAACTGTTCCGGTGTCAGCTGTCTGACCGACTCAAAATCGGCCAGAATCAGCTCGTCAACCCCAAGCCCTGTTAGAACGGCTTTTTTCTGCTTCAGCGATATCAATTCCCACGCATTTTCCTTAAACGGGGGGCTGGCAAAGGTAAAAACCGACGAGCAGGCCCAAACGCCGCTCTCAACTTCCACTCCCGCCGAATTCATGATTACCGCGCGGTGGCCCAGATGCGCACCGTCAAACATCCCTAAAGCGACTGCGCGAGGGCGTTTTGGAATGGAGTTTTTATTTAAAGCGTCATAGAAATATGTCCTAATCTGTTCAGAAGTATCCAGCATTTTATCAGCCTTTTCATCCTTTCCGCTCAAAACAGCTTCAGCACCGCAAGCTGATGGTTTTCGGGTTTCCCAAGGCCGAGAAATCCTCCGTCCGGCGCATAAACCCGCGTAATACCGTCAACCCGGCTTTTGAGCCTGTCCAGAGAAAGCGCGCCGCCGTTCTTAAAGCGGACAGCCTGCGCCTGCGAAACGGTTATCTCGCCGTAACAGGTAAAAACAGTGTCAATCGGCTTTATAAACCGCTCAAAATCGCCGCTTTTATAGAGTTCCTCGGCTTTTTCCATGGTAATGCACTCGCCTATGGCGAACCCCGACGCCATTGTGCGCCTTAGCGACGTCATAACCCCTCCGCAGCCGAGAAGTTCCCCCAAATCCGCGCACAGGGTGCGGATATATGTCCCTTTCGAACAGTGGCAGTCTAGCGTAACTTCTCCCGTACTATCATCATAATCTGTCAGCTCAAGCGAATAAACCGTAACCGGTCTTGGGCTGCGCTCGACCTCAATCCCCTGCCTCGCGAGCTCGTAAAGCCGGGCGCCCTGGTGTTTTAGCGCCGACATCATCGGCGGGGTCTGGAGGATTTCGCCCTTAAAACGGGCAAGCGCCTCTTTAATCTCGTTTAAAGAAGGCAGCGCACAGCCGGTAGCTGAAACACTGCCCCAAATATCCTGAGTATCGCTGACAAATCCAAGGCGCAGTGTCGTGGTATATCGTTTGTCCTGAACCGGCAACAGGCTGAGCGCCCGGGTGGCGCGGCCCACAAGGATGGGCAGCACTCCGGTGGCCATCGGGTCAAGGGTGCCGGCATGTCCGACCTTTTTTACCCCCAACAGCCGTCTGAAAAAGGCGCAGCACCCAAACGAGGTTATGCCTTCGGGCTTGTCAAGACAAATGATACCGTTAACCTGCAACTGAAAACAACCCTTTCCAACACCGCAGGCCGGTTCAGTCTATTACCGAGCGGACGGCCTCAACTATGGTTTTTACAGCTCGCTCCGCCGGCCCGCCGACGGTACATCCCGCAGCCCTGATATGCCCGCCTCCGCCGAGTATGCTGCATATTGAGGAAGCGTCGGCGCGATTGTCCGTCCTGATACTGACCTTATATGTCCCGTCCTGCCTTTCGCGCATTGTAACCCCGATATGAACCCCTTCAATCTGACGCGGGATTGGGGCAAGCCCTTCAAGGTCCTCCTCGCCGGCGCCGCTTTTTTCTATCATCTCGTGGGTAATCAGCATTATCGCGCACCGGTCATTCAGGAAAAACCTCATGCTCTCCAAAGCCATCCGCTCAAGCTCAATCCTTGCCCTTGATTTGATGTCGAACATGGTGCGGTTTATCATTTCGGAGTTAATGCCGTAATCCAGCATGTCGGCAGCCATTCGCATGGCATACGATGTCGTGTTTGAATATTTGAAACAACCGGTATCGGTCGCTATGCCGGTGTAGATACAGGCGGCAATGCCGCTGTCGATTTTAACGCCGAGGGCGTTGATGATTTCGGCGATAATCATCGCGGCAGCCGAGTATTCGGGTATCAGCACGAGTTTTTTGGCGTACCGGGTATTTGAGCCGTGGTGGTCAATGCACAAATCCACGCTTTCGGCATAGGTTTTAAGCTTGTCGCCCAGCAGAAGCGAGTCCGCGACGTCCACAGCGCAAAGATATTCTGGCTCAAAATCTTCGGCGGGCCCCATATCCTCGAACATAAACCTGTATTTGTCGGGGATTATGTCAGAGCATTCGACCCGCGCGGACTTGCCCATCTTGTGCAGCGCCCTGCACAGGGCATATCCGGAGCCGAGGGTGTCCCCGTCAGGGTAGGCGTGGGTCAATATCAGGATATTATCCGCTTTTTTCAGCTCTCTGGCAGCCTGTGCAACCGTGATAAGCTTACTCATCCTTTTTTGAATTCCTTTCAATCTCGCTGAGCTTTTTGGCGATGTTGATGCTGTATTCCATCGAATCGTCCGCCACAAACCTGAGTTCAGGCAACTGGCGCAGCTTAAGCGCCCTGCCAAGCTCCCGCCTAATGTAGCCCTGTGCGGACACAAGGCCCTTTACGGCATTTTCCGCCGCTTTCAGCCCTTCCATCGCGCTGATATAGACGGTGGCATAGGCCATGTCGTTAGATACTTCCACCCTGACCACACTGAGCATGTACGGCGTTACGCGCGGGTCCTTGATAGTGCGGAGTATTGCGGTGAGTTCCCTCAATATGCTTTCGCTCACCCTGTCAATTTTGTAGCCAGCCATAAACTTCCCGCCTTTCAGCAAAGCCGGACAGATTTGCAAAGCGTTGCGACTGCCTTGCAAATTCTGGTCGCCGTTATTATTCTTCAAACATCAATCGCGGTATTCCTCAATGACGTATGCCTCGAAAATATCCCCAACTTTAATGTCGTTAAACCGCTCAAGGCCGATACCGCATTCGTAGCCCTGAGCCACCTCTCTGACATCGTCCTTGAACCGGCGCAGGGACGCCATTTTGTCGTCGGCAATCACTATGCCGTCGCGCACTACGCGGATACTATCGCCGCGCATGACCTTCCCTTCAAGCACATAACAGCCGGCAACGGTGCCAATGCTCGAAATCTTGAAAACCTGACGCACCTCAATCCGCCCGTGCATGACTTCACGTGTTTTGGGAGCCAGCATTCCTTTCATCGCCGATTCGATTTCCTCAATGCATTCGTAGATGACGCGGTACAGCCTTATCTCGACATTGGCGTTCTCGGCTGCGGCCTGAGCCATCGAATCCGGACGAACGTTGAACCCGACAATAATCGCGTTGGACGCGTCCGCGAGCATGACGTCGCTTTCACTGACGGCGCCTACCCCGCCGTGGATGACGCGGACGGCAACCTCGTCGTTGCTGAGCTTTTCAAGCGACTGGGTTACTGCCTCGACTGAGCCCTGAACGTCCGCCTTGACGATTATGCAAAGCTCCTTCATTTCGCCCTGCTTCATCTGCTCAAACAGGTTGTCAAGAGTAACCTTCTGATACTTCTTAAACTGCTCCTCTTTTGCCGCCTGCTTGCGCTGCTCGACCAGCTCGCGCGCAAGCCGCTCGTCTGAGACCACATTGAAAACATCGCCGGCGACAGGCGCCTCGTCCAGCCCCATAATCTCGACCGGGACGGACGGGCCCGCTTCTTCAAGATTTTTGCCGTTTTCGTCGGTCATCGCGCGGACTCTGCCGACGCTGGTGCCCGCTATCACTATATCTCCGACGTGCAGGGTTCCGTTTTGCACAAGAAGTGTGGCTACCGGTCCGCGCCCCTTGTCAAGCCGCGCTTCAATCACAGTGCCTTTTGCGGGCCTGTCGGGATTGGCGCGCAGCTCTTTCATCTCAGCCACAAGCAATATCATTTCAAGCAGCCTGTCAAGCCCCTGACCGGTGCGCGCAGAAACAGGGACGCAAATGGTCTCGCCGCCCCATTCTTCGGGCACAAGCCCGTGTTCGGTCAGCTGCTGCATAATCCTGTCGGGGTTGGCGTCGGGCTTGTCAATCTTATTTATAGCGACAACAATCGACAAATCCGCTTCTTTGGCGTGGTTGATAGCCTCCACAGTCTGCGGCATAATCCCGTCATCGGCAGCGACCACAAGCACCGCAATATCGGTAACTTTTGCGCCGCGCGCCCTCATTGACGTAAACGCCTCGTGGCCGGGGGTGTCAAGGAAGGTAATCGACTGGTCGCCAAACTGACAGCGGTATGCGCCGATGTGCTGGGTAATTCCGCCGGCTTCCCCGCTCGCTACGTTTGTGCGGCGGATGGCGTCAAGAATTGAAGTCTTGCCGTGGTCGACATGCCCCATCACAACAATTACCGGGTCGCGCGGTTTGAGGTCCTGTTCCGCGTCCTCGCTGTCGTCTATAATCATCTCCTCGATAGTTACCACCACTTCGCGCTCGACTTTGGCGTGAAATTCTTCCGCCACAAGAAAAGCGGTGTCAAAGTCAATCTCCTGATTGACGGTTGCCATTACCCCAAGCTGCATCAGCTTTTTGATGACCTCCGCAGCCGTGGCTTTGAGTCGGCTCGCGAGTTCTCCAACCGTGATGGTATCCCCTACCGTGATGGTAATCGGCTTGCTCTTGCGCTCCATCTGGATACGCAGCAGGCGCTCCGCCTCTGTTTCGCGTCTGCCCCTGCCCCGCCTTTGCTGCGAGCGTTGACCAATCTTCTGCTTTCTTACCCCGCCGATTTCGTCCCGCACGCGGTTTGACGACTGCGCAAGGACGTCGAACTTTTCGTCATACTTGGTAATCAAAATGTTCTGCGGCATACGGGTATCTATCATCCGGCGCTCAATCTTAGGTTTGGCCTTCTCAGGCTGCTTTTGCTCCTGCGCCGCGGCCTTCTTGTCCGCCGCAGGCTCCTTGACAGCCGTTTTCGCAGCTTTCTTTTGTTTCGCGGCGGCCTCTGCCTCTTTTTTTTCGGCGCGCAGTTTTTCCTCGGCGGCCTTCTGTTCTTCCCTCTTGGCCTCGCCCTGTGCAAAGTACTCGTCAAAGCTCTCTACCTGGCTCTCCTGAGTGAAATAATCAAACAGCAGGTTGAGCTCATCTTCCTCAAGGTTTGACATGCTCTTCTTTTCGGAATTAAGGTGCTTTTGAAGAACGCTCAAGACCTCTTTGCTGGTCTTGCCAAAATCCTTGGCAACCTCATTGACACGATATTTTACTAGCATTATCAGATTTCCCCCTTCGAATCCCCTCATAGCCCAGGCACAGCCTGCGGGCGGTTTCTGCAAGCCCTTTTTCCTCGATTGCAAGTACTCCGACAGGCTTGGCAGACCCTATTGCCTTTCCGACTTCATCTTTTGTGAACGGGATTTTGAATATCTCTTTATTTTCCCCTGCGGCATAGCGCAGCTCTTTCTCGGTTTTTGCCGACAAGTCCATAGCAAGCAGCACCAACACATCCTTTTTGTCACTGATTAGCTCCCTGACGGCGTCAAACCCGGACGTGATTTTGCCGCCCCTTCTGGCTATGCCGAGAAGCCCCAGCAACCTGTTTTGCTCAGCTTTCATCTTCCGGCAGCTCCTCCTCAAGCCTTTGGTATATTTCGGCGGGTATCGGGCCGGAAAACGCTTTTTCAAGCCTTTTTGCCTTTCTTGCGTTTTTCAGGCATTTCCGCCTTGGGCAGATATAAGCGCCGCGCCCCGGCTTGCGCCCCGTATCGTCCAGTGAAATCTCACCATTTGGGCTCTTAACCACCCGGATTAATTCCTTTTTAGGCTTCATTTCACCGCACCCGGTACACATGCGAAGCGGTATTTTCTTTGCTCTTTTCACAATCCCGCCATCCTTTCCTGAAGACCGGCTGCACCTGCTACTCCTCGGATCCGCCTGTCATATCCTCTCCGAAATAGCCGCTTTCGGGGCGGATGTCAATCTTCCACCCGGTGAGCTTTGCGGCAAGGCGCGCGTTCTGCCCCTTGTTGCCTATTGCGAGGGACAATTGGGAGTCCGGAACCCTTGCCCGGCAGGAACGCGCCTTTTCGTCCTCTATTTCCACGCTCACCACCCTCGCCGGAGCGAGAGCGGCGGCTATAAACTCTTTCGGGTCGTCGCTGTACTCGATTATATCAATCTTCTCGCCGCCGAGCTCCTCCACGATATTCGCGACCCGCGTGCCGCGCGCGCCGATACATGCGCCGACAGCGTCCACGTTTTCATCATGGCTCATCACGGCAATCTTGGTGCGCGAGCCCGCCTCGCGCGAAATCGCTTTTATCTCTACAATTCCGTTGAATATTTCCGGCACTTCCATCTCAAACAGCCGCTTCACCAGCCCGGGGTGGGTGCGCGATATCAAAACGCGCGGCCCTTTGTCCCCTTCGCGGACATCCACGACATATACCTTTATGTGGTCCCCTTCGCGGATGACCTCCCCCTCAATCTGCTCGGAAACCGGCAGCATTGTCGCCGACCTGCCGATTTCGACGGTCGCGGCGCCCGTTTTCGGGTCCACGTTGGTAACAACGGCGGTGACAAGCTCCTGATTGCGCCGCTGCAGCTCGACAAGCTGCTGGCCGCGCTCCGCCTCCCTTATGCCCTGACGGATAACATGCTTTGCGGTCTGTGCCGCAATCCGCCCGAACTGCTTTGTCTCAAGCTGGATTTCAACGGTATCGTCCACTTTCGCTTTTTTCGAATAGCGGCGCGCCTCCTCAACCGTAAGCTCGGTGTCAGGGTCGTTCACCTGCTCCACAACCTTTTTGAGAAGGGAAACGCTGAATTCGTTATTCTCCGGGTCCATAACCACCTGAACATTGTCTTTCGCGCCGTAGTCGCGCCTGACCGCTATTGCTATCGCGGCCTTAATCCTTTCCATCAAGTAGTCAATCGGAATGCCTTTCTCCTTCTCAAGCATCCGCAAAGCCTCGAAAAATTCAGTGTTTGAATTACTCATTTTCAGTTTCTCCTCCGTATTCGAAATCGTCCCAATCCTCTGCAAGGCGGACTGACGACAATTCTTTTTTGGCAAACGTGCGGCTGGCGCCGTCATCTGTCTTTATGGTAATGGCGTTCTGGTCAAAACCGGCAAGCGCGCCTTTAAACTCGCGCATACCGTCGACCGGGCGGTGAAGACGGGCAATTACCGGCCTGCCCATGTACTCTTCAAAATGTTCCGGCCGGGTGAGCTCCCTTTCAACGCCGGGCGAGCTTACCTCAAGGCAGTAAGAATGATTTATGGGGTCGGCCTCGTCAAGCACTTTGTCCATCCTGCGCGACATCGCGACGCAGTCTTCAATTGACACGCGCGCGTCTTCCCTGTCGATAAATATCCGCAGGTACCATGTCGGCCCTTCTTTTACAAAACGGACATCCCACAGCTTTAAGCCGAGCGCATCCGCCTCAGGCTGTGCTAACCGGTAGCAGACTTCTGCGGTACTGCCGGGGCTTCCTCCTTTCTTTTTGGCCATTTACAAACCATCCTTTCGCGGTCTGCCGCTTTATATGCCGCGCAGTCTACCAACAAACATAAAAGAGCGGGTCGCCCCACTCTTTAGCCTACACCTATAAACCTAATAGATTATACCACAGATTTTCCAATAATGCAAGCAGGTTTTTATTGTTTGTCTGTGTCAAGTTAATGTTGGTGTTTTAAAAATATTTCGAGAGCGCCAAAAAGCATAGAATTTAATCAAACAAACAATTTGAGGATTTTTTGTGTCCCGTTGACTTGTCCATTAATGGGCAGTCTG
>Ga0208823_1000948_pt1 | contig 23497 bp, 22 predicted proteins | sample AD_UKC075_MetaG_FD_184440 | JGI IMG/M metagenome (GOLD analysis project Ga0208823, IMG submission 184440) | Active sludge microbial communities of municipal wastewater-treating anaerobic digesters from USA - AD_UKC075_MetaG (SPAdes) (version 2) | ecosystem: Engineered > Bioreactor > Anaerobic >... | reverse complement strand
TCTCGGTGCCGTCGCCGGCGGTTCCGCGCGACGCGGTCTGCCAGTTCATCAGGCGCACCCGCAGTGCGGCGCCGCCCTCGATGCCGCTGACCAGGATGTTCTGTGGGCCCAGCGCGCGGTGCACCAGGCGCTTGGCATGGGCGTGGCGCAGCACCTCGGCGATGTCGCGCACCAGCTGCAGGCGCTGGGTGACGGTGAGGCGGGCGCCGTGGTCGCGCAGCAGGTGGTCCAGCCGCTGGGCCTGGGGGTCGAAGTCGTACAGCAGGGCGGGGCCGCGCTCGGTCTGCGAGAACAGCGCCGGGCGCAGGATGCCGGGGTGGTCGATGCCCTGCAGCACGGCGTATTCGCGCTCCGCCTGGCGCTGCAGCGCGGCGCGGGCGGCGGGGCTGGCGGTGGCGCCCAGCGTGTAGATGCGAACGCGCCGCACGTCACCGGCCAGGGCGACGTGGCGGCCGGTCCAGTCCTGCCAGCCGTCGCCTTCGGCGAGCAGCTTGTCGAGGGCGTAGTCGCCCACCTGGCGGTGCTTGTTGCTCTGGCGGATGCCGGCCTGTTCGAGCCCGCGCCCGATGGCGCGCACCTGCGCGGTGTCGGGCGGGGGGCCGTCCGACGGGCGCAGGCCGCTGCGCAGCACGGCGACGATGTCGTCGTCCTGCTCGTGTGTGGGGCGGCCCCGCTGGACGACGCCGGACCGCGCGAGCCCCTGCAGGCGGCAGTCCAGGCTGGTGGAGGAGAGGAAGACCAGCGGCTCGATGAATGGCACGCGGATCTTGGCCTTGACCACCGCGCTCTGCCGGCGCAGCAGGCTGGCCAGGCGCTTGGACTTGCGGTCGGCCAGGCGCAGCGGGTTGTCGACGGTGAGGATGCGGCCGTCGGTCTGCCAGGTCCAGGTGTGGGTGTCGCCGTCCAGGGTGCCGGAGCGGCTCTTGATCTCGACGAGGAACAGGCCTGCCGGCGACAGCACCAGGGCATCGCCCTCATTGACGCGCCCGCCGTCGTCGACGAACTCGAAGTTGGTCCAGACGTGCCAGGGCTCGCGGTCGGGCAACTGCGCGCGCAGCCAGGCAAGGGCCTCGCGCTCCCAGGGGTAGTCGGACGGCGCGACCTCGTGCCAGCGGGCGGGGCCGAGGGTCATCCGCGGTCTCCGGGCTGGGCGTCGGGCACGACCTGGAGCAGGTCGCCGACGCTGCATTGCAGCAGGGTGCAGAGCCGTTCGATGGCCGGCAGGTCGATGCGGGTGGCGGTCTGCCGGGCGAGCGCTGTGACCGTAGAACGGTTCAGCCCGGTGAGCCGGGCCACATCACTGACCCGCAGCTGGCGGCGGGCCATCAGGGTCGACAGATGACAACGGACCACGCGGCGCCTCCCTGCGCTCTTGGGGTGTTGCGCAGAATAGCACCGGAGGGGTGCCCGGAGAGGCGGCGGCTTCGCTTTGCGGTGGCAGGCGCCGTCCAGGGCAGGCGGCTGAGGGCCAACGCCCTGGCGGGTTTGCGAAGATGGGGGACAAAGCGGCAACACATGGTGGTCGCGAGGGCAGGGCGAGAGGCGGGTGCATGCACGGATTACTTTCCCAGGCAATGCCGGGGACGCATGGGGCGACCGGCCTGTTCTGGTCGGCACCGATGCCGTCGGACAGCGACTTCACCGCCGAGGATCCGCTCGCATTCGACTATCTCGGCCAGCAGATTGGCCTGTGGTTGTTCCCCGGCTTCACGACGCGTACCAGCCGCGCGCAGTACTACGCGGTGGTCCTGTACGGGCTGCACCTGGCGCAGCGGGCGATCGAGACGTACGGGCTCCCGGCGGACGACGACACGCGCACGCGATTGTTTGAACGCTGGGAACGCTTCTGGGCGTTGGCGACGCTGGAATCGCGGGAGGGTGTGATCGAGCGCGGTCACGACGACTCGATGCGGGGCATTCGCGGCGCGCGCCGCGCCTGGAAACCTGGCAACGGGCCGCTGCCGCTGGACTTCGAACTGATCTCGCGGCAAAGCGAGCTGGGAGGCCTGGGTGCCTATCTCAGTTCGCTGCGCCTCCACCAGCTGGTGGGCCCCGGCTCGTTGCGCGTGACGCCGCTGGCCGGAGACATCGTCGATGCCTTCTGGTCGGAGAAGGGCGCGCGCGACATGGCCAGGACGTATGAAAACCACGTCCTGACCGCGATGAATCCGAAGGCGACGACCTGGAAGCGCGTCGGCAAGTCCGGCTTGCTGACACTGGCGGGCCTGGGAATCCGGTCACGGTTGTCCAGTATCCATGCGCCAGAACGGGCCGCCCAACGTGAGCGCCTGTGGAACGTGCTGTTCAAGCATGCGAAGGACGCGGGCACGCCGCAATTGGCGAGCAGCCTGATCGCCGCCCATGCCAAAGGCATCAGCGAACCGGAGCCGCTGCTCGCCGGCATGGCCCGAGGGCAATGGGGCCTGCATGCCGCCGACCTGCGGCAGCGGGCCGAGCTGGGCCTGGCCTTCGGGCGCCTGGCGCGCTGGCTGCTGGATGCCTTCAACCGTGCCTACCGGCATGTCGACGAGCACGGCTGGAACTGTGAGACCGCGTCGGCATCCTCAGCCGCATTCCCACGTGAGCAAGATGACCTGCTGCGCACGCTGTCGACCGCGCTGACCGGCTGCGAACTGGGCTCGCGCCTGGACGGTCTGGCATTTCACGGACAAGGATTCATGGCGCTTGTGCGTTCGCTTGGCCGGGGCAGCGCCACCGACCGATTGCGCCGGCTGTTGCACTACCACGGACAGGTGCAGAAGACGCGCCGCGGCGCGGCCCCCTGGCTTCAAGAGGATGGCGGCCGACTGGTGATGAAGTTACCCGGGTACACGGGCCACCGCGCACCGGCGGACTTTCCGCCATTGAAGCTGCACACGGTGCGACAGCTGCTGTTCGACCTGGACCGCCTGCGATGAACATCGTCCCTCAATGCGTGCTGGACGTGCTGGCAGCGCAGGAACCCTGCCTGGGTGCCTTCTTCTCGACCTTCAGCTTCGACCCGCTCTTCTTCGAGAACCATGTGCTGCGCGCCGTGTTGCGACTCGCGTCGGACCCGATCGAGCATCCCGAGCGCTACCACCAGGAATGCCGGCGCGCGCTGCAGCAGGTGCCAGTGGCCGTGATCACCGACGCGGGCCAGCGACAGGGTGGACGTCGGCTGCCCTACGACCTGCTGGAAGTGTCCGCCACCGTCTTTCATCCGAAGACGGTGCTGCTGCTCTACCGCCACCACGCGCGCCTCGTGGTTGGATCGGGCAATCTCACCTCAGGCGGCTACGGCGGCAATGTCGAGCTGTTCTTCCACGCGGACCTGCAGCAGGACCAGCCCGCCGACGCGGGTGCGCTGGCATGGTTCAGCGCACACCTGGCGCGCCTGAAGCCCTGGCTCCGGTGCGATGGCACGCAGCTGGCGTTGTTCGAAGAAGCCCTGCAGCGCGCGATCGGTGATGCAGCCGACAGCGCCAAGCCCGCCTCGTTCCAGCTGCTCGATTCCACCGTCCAACCCATCTTGCAGCAACTGCGCGGGCTGCTCCCACCACGCGCCCGGCTTGTGGCGGTCGGTCTGGCTGCGCCGTTCTTCGAACGCGACGACGATGGCGACTTCGACAACAGGTCAGTGTTGGGCGCGCTGCTCGCCAAGGACGCAGGCCAGGTCGACGTCGACATTGCGGTGGATTGCGACAACGTGCACTTGACGCCCACCGACCCGGCCGAACTCGCGCAAGGCACCGAGCGGCTTTGGACCTGGCAGAGCGACGGACCCGACGCGAGCCAGGAACACCTGGTACCGATCTCGATGGGGACGGGTCTGCTGCGCTACCGCAATGCGCAAGGCCAAGACAAGCGCTGTTCAGTGGTCGACGCACACCGGGCCGTCGAACGGCGCCAGTTGTGGATGCAGCCTACGCCCGTGGCGCATGTGCCAGCCAAGCTGTTCGAGGCGACAGCCGGGGTGGCGCGCGAGTGCCGGCTGTGGCTGCACCCATCGGCACGGCTGGTGGAAGGACGGTCGCTGCGTCGGCCCCTGCATGCCAAGCTGCTGGCATTGGCCTACGAAGTGAACGGCAAGCCCAGCACGCTGCTGCTGATGGGCTCACCCAACATGTCGCGTCGCGCCTTGCTGCAGGCGGCAGGGCAAGGCGGCAACATCGAGGTGGCGGTTGCCTTGCGTCTGCCCGGCTTGCTGCGGCTTGCCGACCTGATGCCGGGCATCGTCCGTGCGCCGACGGACTGCGTGCAGATGCAGGAGCGCGAGTTCCCGGCGACCGGCAGCAACCATGCGTTGGCAGTGGAGCGTGCCGTGCATGACGCCAAGACCGGGAGGCTGGTCGTGCATTGGTCGGACCGCGCGGCTGCGCTGCCGGCATGGGCGCTGGCATACCAAGGCGAGACACTTGCGACGGCGTCGGGCCCACCAGCCGAGGTCTTGACGGTGGCGCACTTCGTCCTGCAGCCGGCGTCGGCGGAACTGACGTTGCGGGTCGGCGGCGACAGCTTCCAGATTCCGATCCTGGTGTCGGACCTGGTGCACCTGCCTGCCGACGCCACCGCGCCACCCCTGGGCCTGGAAGAACTGCTGCTGCTGGCGGGGCGCCGCCTCGGCACCGAGCGCGTGGTGGGCCTCGCCAAGCAGCGCGCCGCGCGCGTGCCGCCGGGGAACGACCTGCCATCCTTCCTGTCGGACCGCTTCTCTCCGACCGATGTATTCCGGGCATGGTGGTGCGTGGCCGAGGATCTCAGCGAGTCGACACAGTCCGTCACCGCCTTCCGGCTGACGTTGGAAGGCGCAACGGGCACGGCAGCCGTCTGGGCAGCCATCCTCGGGGCTGCGAGATCACGTCACCTGCCCGCGGAAGAGGCATGGCTGTACGGCGCCGAACTGCTGCGCACGCTCAGCGCTGTCGACCTGCCCGAAAGCGCCAGGCGCGAGACCGCTGCCAAACGTGCAGTACTGGCGGCCTTTCACGACCGTGTGATGGCCGACCTGCGATCCCTGCTGCATGGCGTCAAGCGCAATGACATGCTGCGATGTTTGGAGTCGTTCTACGTCGACGGTGGCCTCGTCGCTCCAGGGAGTGCCGCTTGATGAATCTGAAGACCCTGCGGACCTTCCTGAAGCTTGGCGCGCGGGCGCAGCGCGACGGGATTCCACAGGCGGACGTGTTGCGTCAGGAACAAACCGTGCTGGCAGCCCTGCGCAGGCTCGACAAGCGCCCCGGAATCTTGCTGGCCGATGAAGTCGGCATGGGCAAGACCTACGAGGCGCTGGGCATCGCGGCCGCCGTGCGCCGCGCCGATCCCGACGCCCGGATCGTGATCGTGACACCCGGCCCGGAGTTGAATGCGAAGTGGGCGAAGGACATTGCAGGCTTCAAGGAGATGCACGACTTCGGCTCGGCCCAGGTGCGCGCGGCCCGCCATCTGCGCGATTTCGTCGAAGCCACGCGGACCAGCCGGATCGTGGTGGCGCCGGTCACCATCTTCCGCACCGGGCGCGCCCAGGAGGAGCGCGCCTGCATCCTGGCGCTCTACTGTCGCTGGAAGGGGCTGCCGCACCAGACGGTGCATGCAGTTTTCCGACGCGTGTTCCCAGACAGGCGGCCTGTGCCCGATCTGGACGGCACCCCGTTCCTGGGCGCGTTCGGATGGGAGGATCTGGAAGCGCACCTCGACTCGGCGTTCGGCTGCAATGACGGCAGCGATCGACGCGGCACCCTGGATGCGATCTACACCCACGATGGGATAGAGGGTTTCCGCAATGGCGATGCGGTGCGCCGCGGGATGTACCACGCGCGCTTTGCGCTCTGTGCCGGACTTCTGCCGGTCATCCGCCTGCTGATCGTTGACGAGGCGCACAAGCTGCGCAATCCAGGCTCGCTGCAGACCAGCGCGATGCGGCAGGTGTTCGAGAAGCGCTTCGACAAGGCCCTTCTGCTCACAGCCACGCCGTTCCAGCTGGACGTGGGCGAGTTGCGTGAGATCTTTTGTCTCTTCTCGCAGGCGACGACTGCGCCGCCGGACCTGATGGGTGAGATCGACGACCTGCTATCGAGCATCAACATCTACCAGGAGCGCTACGACCTCTTCCAGCAGGTCTGGACGCGGCTGGACCCGCTGCAGGCCAGGGCGTTCAGCGAGCGCTACGAGGCCGACGGCCTGAGCGCAAGCTTCGAGGATGCGAACCTTGTCCTCGTGCTCGAGCACGTCAAGGCTCTGCATGGGCTGAAGACAGCAACCATCCAGCCACGACTGCGCGACTGGATGATCCGCAGCCTGCGGCCGGAAAAACGCGACTACCGCCAGGGAGTGCCGCAACGCGTACGCGCCAGCGGCACGGGGGTGCTGCCCTTCCTGGTGTATGAGCGCTTCATCGCGGAGCTGTTCCGACAGAACCGGCCCACACACAAAGTGGCTGCCGAGATCAACATGGTGTCGTCGTATGCGGCCGTCGCGGGTAGCGCCTTGATGACGGCGGATGAGGCGCTGCCTGCTTCCGCCGAGGAGTACCGGGACTTGCTGCGGAAGATCCTGCCTGCGGGCAAAGTGGCATCCAGCGGCCACCCGAAAGTCAGCGCTGTCGTGGCCGATGTGCTCGCCGCCGTACGGGTGAAAGAAAAGACGCTCGTGTTCTGCGCCCGCACTGAGACGATCAGGCAACTCCAAAACGAAATCAGCCATGCGTGGGAGGCTGAACTCGTCGAGCGTTGGCGTAGGGTGTAACCCGGTGCGAAGGCAACCGACATCTTCGACTCCACCGAGGACGAGATGCGGCAGCGCGGCCGCCACTCGCTGCTGCAGGCGCGGTTCCACCGACCGCAGGATGCGTTGTATCTGGCGCTGCGCCAGTCCTGCCTGCACGAGCCAGCACTGGCGGCATGGACACTGAAGCGGCTGCCTTCGCTGTTGTCAGATGCCAATGCATTGTTGGCGGCACAAGTCGTCAGCCCGGCAGCTGCCGACCGGGTGGACCACGCCCTTGCGAGCAGGTGCATCCGGCAAGCCGCCCTGCACATGTGGAAGCAGCACCATCCGCAGTCGACTGCACTCGGAGACATCTCGGAGATAGAACCAGCCGACGACGCTGCCTCGCAGATCGGCGACGGGCCAAAGAGAACTGTACCGACATGGCGCATCACCGCGCCGCTGGCGCGGCTGGTGGTCGGATCCGGCCGCTCTCTGTGGGGCTGGCATGCCGCCATGCTGTCGCAGTTCCCATCGAAGTTGCGCGAACGCCTGGTCGAGCGACTGGCACGCTACCTCACCTCCAAGCAAGTGCCGTTTCTCGTCGACCTGCTGGTCCATGCCAGCGCTTCCGGCATCAAGGTGGACCCTGTCGAATCACTCGGGCTCCTCCGGGCGATGCCTGGCTTCTGGCGCACGCGCGTCGGTCAAGACTGGGTTGGGCGCCTCGGCGACTTCCTGGCTTGGGTGCTGAACCAGACGACCGAACACCGGGAACTCATCCTGGCGGACCTGGACAAGACGCGCAGCGGTGGCTTCGTGCGCCACACGCTCGACACTGACAGCCGCGAACGACTGCGGCAACTGTTCAACACCCCGCTGTTCCCCATGGTCCTGGTGGCCAACGCCGTGATGCAGGAGGGCCTGGACCTGCACCGGCAGTGCCGCCGCGTGGTGCACCATGATCTGGAGTGGAATCCGGCACAGGTGGAACAGCGCATTGGCCGCGTCGACCGATTGGGCTCCCTCACGAGCCGTCTCCGCGAAGCAGACCCGACACAGAAGCTCCATATCCTGTATCCAGCGATCTGCTCGACGATCGACGAGCGCTTGTACCGAACGGTGAAGATGCGCGAAAAGTGGCTGGAGTTCCTGCTCGGTGCACAGCCGCAATTCGAAGGCTTCACATTCTCCGACGACATTCCAGCGGCACTGCCATCAAGGCTCGCGGATGAACTGGCCATCCGCCTCGCGCCTGGTCCGCTGACAACGCCGCCTGTCAGCGCCTCATCGATCGACTGACGATCGGGTGGGGCTTCCCACGTGATTGGCAGTGGACACCCGTCGACGAGTTCATTGCCGCCGCGGACGCGTGCCGAGATGGCCAAAGCGGTGCACGGATCTTCAGCTCACTCGGCTTTCGCTGCCTCGCCAAGCACCTCAGCGATCTGGCGATCGCTGCATCGCCATTCCCCATTGCTGCCCGCGATCGCTTTCGACCGTCTACAGGCGATCCGCAACCTTCCTGGTGACTTCAAGCCCGTGCAGCCTGGCCAACTTGCTCAGATGCACTGGTGCCTGCTTCCGGAACCGGGGCAGACTTCTTCGCGGCAACGCGCTTTGCCTTCTTGGCAGCAACGGGCTTGGCCGGCGCAGAAGCCTTCGATCCCTTGGTTGCCTTGTCAGCTGGCTTGACCGCGGTGGCCTTCTTCTTGGAAGCCGCCTTCGCGGGCGCGGATTCAGTGGCAGCCACTGCAACCGATCCGCCATCGATCAGCAACTTGCTGCGGTCCTTGGCATTGGCAATCCAGGCCGGCGCACGACCCACGCCAGTCCAGGTCTTGCCGGTGGCCGGGTCGCGGTACTTCGCAGCATTGGCGGTGGCGGCCCCAGTCTTCTTTGCGGCGGCCACCCGGCTGCGCTTGCCAGCCTTGCCCAAGCCGACGTCCTCGGCCACCAGACCGAACTTTGTAATCAGATCGCGGACCTTGGCGATCGCCTCGCGTTTCTCGGCCTTGACGATCGCGTCGGCCTGCTTCTTGAGTTCTTCGATCTTCTTGTTGATGGCAGTCAGGGTGGTCATCGTCAGGCCCGGGTGGGTAGGAATTGGAAGCTTTGCAGTGTAGGACTGCGCACGCAGGCACCACGCATAGATTCGAATCAATCGTACCGAATTCCGGCTCGCTCTGCGAAACGGATGCAGTGTGCTCCCCATCATGGAAGCATCGCGCCTGATTGAACGACAGCTTCGCGGCTTTGCACTGCGCCAGATTCTGATTGGCGTACCGTTGGACTTTGTTGCCCATATCGGCCGCTGCAGGTTTCTTTGCTCGGCTCTGCAAACTCGGCTTAGCCGCAACCCTTGAATTGCCAAAGTTGTCTTTGTCCCAACGACAAAGGAGCAAGGGCATGAGCAAGGCATTGCGCTACAACGAGATCGAGCGCCGCGTGCACTCACATGGTTTCGAACTGATCACGGCGCGCGTGGCCGGGTTCAGACCGCTGTTTGCGGCGGGCGCCTACACCGGCATCCAGCAGGAGTTGGACCGGCAGTGCCTTCGGAACGCCAGCCATGTCGTGCACGACACGCTGGCCCACATCCAGGAGCGCGGCTGCATGCACGGCCGCGGGGAAGGCAAGGATGAACAACGGCAGGCCGCCGAGTTCGCGGCCGTCTCGAAACTGCTGGCAGAGCGTGGCGACGCGGTGCTCTCGACCCAGGAGCAAGACCGGATCCAGGACTCCAGGATCCGCTACCGATGCAGCCTGTACGGCGAGGTGGGAGAGCAGGCATCGGTCAAGATCAAGCTCCGGCAGCGCCACGCGTGTCAGCGGCATGCGGCGTCGCAGACGACACGGCGCGCCAGGGAGTTCGCCCTGCTGGTCGACCAGATCCAGGCCCTCGGGATCGAGCTGCTGACCACCGCCGACACCGACGAGGGCAACCGCCCGCCGATCCCGTACCGCAAGCCGGGTCGGACCGAGATCCTGTCCGCGCCGGCGTATTGGCTACGTGCCTGGGCGAAGGAGACCGACAGGCTGGCTGCCTGAGCGCCCAGCCCCCGGGGCCCAGCACGCGATCTGACTCGGGTGGCGTGCTGGTCGCCCGATCTTCGATGCGTCCTCCGCAAACCTTCTCAGGGAACCCTTCCATGACAACTCAAGATGCCGCCCTCGACGAGGCGGCCTACCCGATCCGCCTGTTCCTGGGCGCGCTGCACATCGAGGTGCAACTGCGGCAGCCCTTGGATGCGCCAGCGTCGCGGCGCTGGTTCAACGCCCTGCACGCCTTCGCCAGGGCCCACCACCTGCTCACCGACGAGGCCGACGGCGTGATCCTGGTGTGCGGCGCCGGCAAGGCTGCGCGCCTGGCGTCCGGCCACATCGTCCACCCGGAGGTCATGCCCAGCATGGGCCGCCGGCTGGTGCTGTGGATCGATGCGCACGACGCGGTCCACCGCATGCGCTTCTGGTGCTGGCGCGACGGGCGGGGGTATCGGATCGCGGTCTGCGGAGGACCGCATGGCTGCGCGGGCTGACCGCGCCGCATCGCGGGGCAACCAGCCCCCACCCACGTCAGCCGATCGATCAACACAAGGAGCTCACTGCATGTCTACAACCATTCGTTTCGTCACCCTGTCGTTGGCCGCCGCCCTGGCAGGGTGCGCCGCCACCACGCCCACCCGCGAGATGTCCAGTGGCTACGCCATCATCGACATCCGGGGTGGGCAGGAGATCGGCCATGCGCGCATCGCCGAGGCGGTCAGGACGGCGCTGCAGAAGAACACGACGGCTGTCCGCCTCCACAACGGCATCCCGCCGTCGCCGCTGCCGGAGAAGGCGCCGCGGTTCCAGCTCGTCTCGCCGTTCAAGGGCAGCGCGCTGGGCGCACTCGCGGCGTCCTCGGGCCAGAACATGCAGGTGCCGACCTGCGAAGGTGCGATCCTGGTGGCCAACGCAGCCGACACGTCCAAGGTGCGCTACGGTGAGAGCACCACCTTCTTCGCCTGCGTGATGCCCTACGCGGGCGGCTGGTCGCTCAACGTCTACACGACCTTCGACAAGGCGTCCGGCGCCTTCAACGCCGCGACGTTGGGCGCCACGCTGGCGCGCACGGTGGTCGGTGATTCCAGCCAGTTCATCCCGCGCACGATCGCCTCCATGGTCGAGGCGCTCAATGCCACCGGGGCCAGGGCGACTGTCGTCGAGTCGTATCCCTGAACAGCGCTGGCGCCTTGAACAACAAGCACCCTCATCTGCGGCCGTTCTTTCCTTCTAGACTGTCCTGCCAACGCGCCCAGCCCGCCAGAGGCTGGCGGTCTAGCCACGGGAGACAGACCGATGCGCCACAGAGCAGCCACCTTGCTTGCGGTCATGCTGGTTTCAGCACTGACCGGCATGCCCGCCGATGCCAGAGGCCGGGGCGGACACGGAGGTGGCGGACTTGCAGGTAGGGGCCACTCAGGTGGCGGACATGCATCGGGAGCGGGGCACTACGCCGGCCAGCATCACGGAGAGGGCCACAGCAGCGGAAGCCACGCTGGCGGCTCGCACAGCGCCGACCACCGCAGCGAACACCTGGCTGCGGGCAACCACCACAACGGTGGTCCATCGGGGGTCGACCACGGTGGCGGGCGCAGGACAACTGCAGCCGCCGGCGTTCAGCGCGACCAGGACGGTCGGATCCAGCGGTCGGCGGCGGCCAAAGGCGAGTTTCGACGGTCTCATCCGTGCCCGGCGAATGGCAGCACCTCCGGTGCCTGCCCTGGGTAAGTGATCGACCACAGGATCGCACTGAAACGCGGCGGTGCCGATTCACCAGACAACATGCAATGGCAGACCACTGCCGCCGCCAAGGCCAAGGACAAGACGGAATGACTGGCCCACGGCCGAGCCAACTGGCACCTCGCACAGTCGGCACGGCCTGAGACTGCCGGCGCTTGGCGGTCACCGGACTTTGGGCCCGGGGTCGGTGATCAGTCCGACGATCGTTTCCCGCCGGGCAATCAGAATCCCGGGCTGCCGTCGACGTACAAGACCAGCGCCTGCCAGACGGTGCTGTGGGCCGGTGTCGGCACGCCCAGTTGCTGACCCAATGCGTGCACGCGGCCCGACAGCCAGTTCAGTTCCAGCGGCTTGCCTCGCGTGAGGTCTTCCGACATGGACGATCGGAAGCTAGCGGGCATGCCGGCGAGCTTCGCCATCACATCGTCGACCAAGCCAGCGCGCTGCGGCACGCCAGCGGCCCCGGCCACGGCCACCGCTTCCTCGACGAGCTGACGCTGCAGCGCTCGGGTCTCGGGGTGGCCCGGGATCGCGCCCATCGGCGCGCGCAGCAACGAGGTGGTGGCCGACAGCGCGGTCAGCGCGATGAACTTCTCCCACAGCACCGCGCGAATGTCGTCGGCCGGCCTGGCCTGCAAGGCGGTTGCAAAATGCAGCGAAGAAGGCCGCCATCACGGGGTCGCCACTGCCGGCATCGGCGACGATGGCATGCAGGCCGCCTGGACTGCGGATCACGCCGGGCCGGTCGATGACGGCGGACACGTAGATGACGCCGCCGCACACCAGCGTCGCACCGACATTGGGCCGGATCAGGTCGACGCTGTCGATGCCGTTCTGCAGCGTCAGGATGCGTGTCTGCGGGCCGAGCAGGGGACCGAGCGCGCGTGCCGCCGCCGCCGCGTCGCCCAACTTGACGGCGAACACGGCGAGGTCGGCCGGGCCACCGCGGGCCAGCTCGGCAGGATCGGCGCTGGCCTGCACCTGGAGTAGGTGCAGCGGATGCTGCGGATGTTCCAGGCGCAGACCCTCGGTCTGCAGGGCCTGCAGATGGGCGCCACGGGGGATGAAGGCGACGTCCTCGCCGGCCGCCTGGAGCCGCGCGCCGACGTAGCCGCCGACGCCACCACTGCCCATGATCACGACCCGCATCGGCTGTCTCCCTCGTTCCGGCCCAGCCTGCAGTGGGCCGCTTCACCAGACCCGCACGATGATGCCATTGCATCCTAAGCGCTTCCCGGCGTGGCTCAGTACCGGCTCACGCCGTTGCATAACTCGGATCCCGTGCCACGACCGAAGGGGGGACTGCATCGTAAGGACGCGTCGGACCGACGGTCGGCAGCAGGCACCACCACTCTTGGACATGGCGCTCGTCGCCGACCTGCTCCACGCCGGCCAACACCAGGCTGCCCCTGGCGATACGAGCCACCGTGACCCGCTCCATGCGTGCATGTTCGGCGCCGGCCAGCGTCAGCGTGGCCACCAAACCGTGGCGTGCGCCTGTGTCATCGGTGGCCAAATCACCCCTGACAGGCATCTCGCGCAAGACATCGGCGCGCAGGCGGCGCCGGCCGGCGATACGAAGTTGCACGACGTCAAAGATCATGCCGCAATGGTCAGCTGGCGGTAGCTCAGCACCTGCACCAGTCGGCGTAGTCGCGCGCTCACGGGATCGCCGGGAAGGGGCGTCGGTCCGCGGTCCTGCTCGCTACAGTCACGCCATGTCTCAGGCCACTGCGATCGTCGTTGCCGCACTGGCCCTGCGCCGCAGCCACATGGCTGCGCAAGCACTCGATTTGCTCGACCTGGCGATGCGGCGGTACCAGGGCAAGTCCACGGACTTCGGTGACGATGGCCTGCCGCCTGCGCCCTTTGCTTTGCTCGTGGCAGAGGCGATCGACACTGCGATGACGCCCGCCGAATGGGCTGCATGGACCGCCCTCGATGCAGACGCCCAGCTTCGGGCCGGACTGCTTGCGGTCTGGAGATCGGAGGTCTGGCCGCGCTTCACCACGCGGTTCAGGCTAGTGACGTGAAGCGACCTGTGGGCTCAGCGTGGCATGCCCCTGCGTCGGTTCCAGTTCTAGAAGCAGTGGGGGTCAGGCAAGCGCAGCAGGGCGCGGCCGGTACTCAACGCGTTCACTTGGATCCGGTCACGCAACATCGTTCGATGCACGAGCATCGTGCTCATCTGAGTGTGAAGCTTGCGATGGGCTGATTAGTCATGACCCTCAGCCATGCCCCGAATCTGCCGCTCGCGCGTTGGTGCGGTGAGTGCTGCATGGCCGAGCAGATTGCGCATCAGTTCGGCGAGGTCGAAGCGCGAATTGAATCGGTAGGCGAATGCGCCGAGGTACTGTCGGGCGTACTTGCCGAACTTGAAGGCCTTGTGGGCGCCGTGAATCATCGTCTTGAGGTTGCCCAGGATGGTGTTGACCCAGGTGAACTGCGGCAGCTCGCGGGGCTTGCGCGCGGCCACGACGACATAGGAGTGGGCGCAGCCGGCGTCAATGACGCCGGCAAAGCAGGCCAGGCCGTCGCTGCGCACGTCGGTGCCGGGCAGCAAGTTCAGCCTCGCCCAGCGGGCGATGGCCTCGCGGCTGAAGGTGGGCACGGGTGAGACCTTCAGTCGCAGCGGACGACCAAGGTCATTGGTCTGCACGGCCGCCACGATGGGCACCTTGTTGGGCGAGCCGCGCCCGCCCACGCCAGGGCGCTCGCCGCCGAGGTAGGCGTCGTCGAGCTGCACGTTGCCGCTCAAGGGTTCGTGCGAGTCGTGCTCGGCCATGGCAGCCATGAGCTTGTGATGGATGAGCCAGGCCGTGCGGTAGCTGGTGCCCAGGTGACGCATCAGGGCCAGAGAGGACAGGCCCGTCTTGTCCTGGCTGACGAGGAACATCGCCAGAAACCAGGTGCGCAGTGGCAACTTGGTGTTGTCGAGCACCGTACCGGCAGTCAGCGAGGTCTGATGCCGGCACCCACGACACTGGAACAGCCTACGCGAGCCATGGCCGACGATGTAGTGTGCAGACGAGTCACAACGCGGACAGCGGAAGCCCTGCGGCCAGCGCAGCGCCGTCAACGCTGCAACGCACTTCTCTTCGGTGCCGTAGCGCTCGAAGAACTCGGGCATGGACACCCCGGGCTGGAACTGGACTCGGTTCATCGGCATGGCACGCTCTCCGGATGGGATGAGCGTCAGCCTACGAGGTCACTGGCTCAGGGCGTGAGCCTGGCTGAGAGTCGTGACGAATCAGGTGCGATGGTGGGCTTGCCAGGCGTCGCGATACGCTGACGCGGGGGCTCGCGGCCCGTAGCCACTTGTTGTCCTGCGTCGCCTGAAGACTGATCTGAGCCATTCGCGGTTTCATAGTCTAGACGAATGTTCCTGCCAAAGCCGGCATTTGAATGCTTTGGGTCTGAGCGGCAGACACACCGTCGAAACCGGCCGCTCGCCTCCGGCGATAGCTCTTTGCCTGCCTCAATGGCCGCTTCGGTAGCGGTACGACTGGTTCAAGTCGGCTCAAGAGCGAAATTCTCGCTACCAGTTTGGCCATCTGCGAGCGAAGCGTGAAGCTCCGGGCTGCCAGCAGCCTACAGTTCCCGGCAGCCTAACTGAAGAATCTTCTGTTCGAGTTCGTAGATGGGGTTGCTCAGCACCTGCCCCGGCACCTCTCCGGGCTTGCCCGTGAGAGGCGCGTACGTGATGGGCATGAGTCCCTTGAAGTCGGATGGCAGCTTGAGGTCCTCCCCCATCTTCGGCACGAGCAGAATGGTGCGCTTGCGACCTAGGCGCGACATAAAGAAACCCAACTCAAAGATGACGTTGTCACGGGGGGCTGCAGATTCGTTCTTCCTGGATCGCACTATGTCGTCTGGATGAGCAATCGCAACGCCGAAGTCGGCCTGATTGACCTCGTTCTCCAAAACTTCCAGCGGATACATGCCTGGGGGGAAGATGTCTTCGTCGGACCAGATAAGGGAATCGGACTCGGTGTACTTCAAGCCATGCCGAAGTGCTTTCGCCACGGACAGACTTTCAGCAGAGCTGATGAAAAAGACGCGTGGCCGAGCATTGGGCGCTCGCAGGAGTGAGTTGCGCTGCTGCAGACGCGAAGCCAGCTCGGCTGCGATGAGTCGGTAAACGCGCGGTTGCGTCATGGCGACCTTGTCGAGTACCGCCGGGGACACCTTCAAAGCAACTGTTCGCTCCATAGCTGTGACGGTCGCGGCTCGCGTCAAGAGAGGGTTCACAGCGGATGCCTCGCCTACGGTGACGTTCTTTTCTCGTGAGTACAGGAACTTGCCTTTGACCGACAGCCCCGCTTTCCCGGCGAGGAGGAAGTACGTGTCGCGGTCAGTCGCGTCTTCTTCAATCAGCTTCTCGCCAGCCTCGAACTCCACGACTTCACTTGCTTCAGCAAGCGCTTGAGCGACCGCACGGTCACCTTGGACAATAGCTTGTGCAAGCAACGCTTCTATAAGCACGGCACGATCTTGAAATCGCTCTTTAAGCGTCATCTTTTTCCCCTCCTTCCCAGTATCACGATGATGGGTTCGAACTCTTCTTGAACGGGGGCGCTTTCCGAGCCTCTGAGGCGGCCACGAACTGGAGTTAGCTGCGGTCGGAATCCGTAAACCGATCCGCGAAGGCTTGCATCCGCCCCTACTTTTACAACCATGAGAACCAAGAAGGTCGATGCCTGCTCATCATCTTCAACCAAGGCCTGCATCTGCCGAATATCTGCTTCGCTCGGTATCGCAAGGTAGCTCGGATGAGAGTGCCACTCGCCCAGATAGTTGAATCTTTCCGGGATGTTGCCCATTCGGTCGTGAAACTGCTGGATGAACTTCCGATGTTGAATAGGGTCGCGCTCGAAATTTGAACTCGTGCCATCGTCCTGAATCGACAGGTCGACCACAACAAAGCGGCCGTCACCTACCTGCTCTGCAGCCAAGACCCCACCGATTTCCTTCGAACCAGCCGCTCGCAGAGCGCGTCTCAACTTTTGCGTGCAACGGTCTGCAAGGGTGACTTCGATCACAACACCATCTCTTGAGAGGTGACCACCCGGGCGTGCTCATCAGCTACGTCGCTGGTCTTGACCGCCGAAACGTCGACGGGTCTGGTGTCGAAAGGCTGCTCGAAAATCCACTCCTTTCGAAATCCAATCACGTATACCGATTGAGGGTAGTCGGACTGCTCTACTGAGCGAAGGACGTCGGCAGCGAACTGGGTCAGATGTGCAGAGACGGCAGAGACGGCAGCGTCGTCCGCGATCATCGGCGCCTGGTCATCGGGGCCCGCACCGTAGTCAATCGCAGCGTCGGCAGGAGGCTCTGGAAATCCTGGCGTCTTAAACCAGTTGAAGATGGCGCGGCGCACATCGAGCGCCGAGGCTTCAATGTTTGGTCGACTACGGGCGATGTATCCGCCAAAGCCGCCTCCGAACACGCGCCCCCAAACGATGGGCACGCCAGCATCTTCGGACACCCCGCTGGCATAGACGAAGCCTTGTCCGCTCCCTGTCGTCTCAATGATTAGGTCGCATGCGCTCAGCGCGGAAAGGCACATTTCCAAGTTGGCGCTCGTGGTCTGGCCGCCGAGGTGATTGACCCATAGGTCGACAGTGACTTGAGCGTTGATGCGCTTCAAAAGCACTTTCAAGGCGTCGGCCTTGTGGGCCCCGACCGCCGCCCAGTCAAGTTCATTCCGCTCAATGTTTCCCGCCTTCATAACATCCGAGTCGACGAGGTAGAAGCTACTTACGCCCATTCGAGCAAGCGAAGCAGCGACCTTGCTACCCATGGACCCACAGCCGACGATGGCAACGCGCTTTCCCTTGAAAGCCGAATTTCGATCTGGCGCGCGCTGATGCTGGTCCATGAGTACCTTGATGATGTCGTGGGTGTGGTTTTCGGAGCCAAGGAACTTAGCAAGGACTTGAGCTCCGATGAGACCAACAATAATTCCATAGCCTGAGAACGGGATAGACGAGAAGGCTGCCCACCGCTGTTTGCACGACATGTCAGGAGAGGCCAGTGCCTCAAAGCGTGCGTCGCCAACTTGCACATTTGCAATGCGTGCCATGCCTTCTCGCGACAAGCCAATCGAGGTCGGAACTGTCGGGTCCGTCCAGCGGTTGTGCTCCGGCGAACCTGACAGGCCGATGCCGAAACTTACACACGCCTTGTCCTCGAAGAAGGTCGTGTGAAGGTCAAGAATCCAGGTGCCTTCGCCGCGCCGCCGCACCTCGACCAGCAACTCGTCGCTGACAACCAAGCGCGCGTATTCCCAACGAAGCAGTTGTCCGTCAGTGAAGTTGTGCTCGGAGCGAACCTCGCGACGCTGACCCGTTTCATCCACGGAGCCTTCTGTGTCGAGGAGTTCTCTTGCGCTCCTGAGCATGTCAGCCCCATCCAAGGACTTGACCCAGGTGTCCGCACGGACCTGCAGGCACAGCTCCTGTGTCCCCCACTGATGATTTGTCCAACGCTGACCGTCCGCCCTCGGCACCAGCCGAGGCGGCGCCGAAGGGTAGATGAACGGGTATTCGAGGCGGGCTTCGCGTAGCTTGCCTCCTCCCATGAAATCAATGTCGACGCGCGCCGTACCAGCTTGCTCGTCTAAAACCCAATTGGCGGCTGTGACCCAGCCCTCTTGAACAAGGGCTGCGAGAGCGTCGCGTTCATGAGCCAGCCGGCGAGGATGCCGCTCGAACCAAGCCATCAGGAAAAGCCAGCGAGGGTGCGGGATGGCTCGGCCGCAGCCTTGAAGCCAAAACCTGACGAGGCGGCAGTAGCTGGCTTGAGCAGGGAGCCTGAGCTAGTGGCCTTCTTTCCATCGTCCTTTGGATTCAGCGTATCAGCGGCGGTCGCGTAGTCGAAGTCAGACCGCTTGCGGCTGCTGCCGAATAGATCGCGGAAGGCCTGAGGCGCGTGTTTCTCGAGTTGAACACCGATGGAAGTTTGGCGACCGTTGCACTTCAGCTGCTCAGCTTCGGAGGCGAGCACTGAACGGCTGATGCAGCAACGAACCATTTCACTTTTCACACCGAGCCTAGTGACGGCAATGAAGCCGTGCTCCAGGCCGATGGCCAAGCCGAGGTCGTCGGCGTCGATGCCGGCCGCCTTCAATTCGTTCTGCGCCACGGCGAAGCTGCTGCGCATGGCCGCAGCACACAGCATGGCATTCTTCGCAGTCTCGGCGTCGTCCGTCGTCGACGACGTGCCTTCCATCAGGATACCGTGGATGCAATCGCCGATGAATCGCACCTTCTTGCCGGCAAAGTCTTCATACAGGACGGCGTCCAGTTCACTGCGCAAAATATGCAGTGCTTTGACAACATCAACCGCTTCGTCGTCATCGTCGATGCGGTCGGCGACGTAGCGCGTGAAGTTGTCGATGTCGGCGTAGATCGACGTGGCTTCCTGGCGACGCGAGTTTCGCGGCGACAGCAGCTCAAGGTCCAGGTCGCGATAGGGGGGCGTGTGGCGAGTGAACTCGAACTTGCCGATGGGATTGTTCGCAAGATCGGTCTCCCAGTCTTTGACGACCTTTGCGACTGTCATGGGCAAGTCGGCCTTTTCTTGCGACTTCGACAACTGCTCGGTAGTCAATGCGGTGCTGTAGTCGTTGAGGACCTTGTCCCAGCCTACTGCTTTGCGGGCTTCATTGGTGATGAAGATGCCTTCAACGGTGGTGTCGTAGCCTGCGCGCTTCGCTGCTTGGTTGGCAGGGTTGCCGAGGAAAAGCGGTTCGCGGCTGCTGCGCCGGCCGTTGTTGACCGCAAGCGCTTTACCGGTGTCGATGCCGACTCGAGTCTTCGCCGCGGGCAGCGGATCGTCTTCGTTTTCGCCAATCTTGGCCAGGACGTCGCAGACCAACTTGGCGGTGGCGATTGCCTTGTGAACGCGGGCTGCCTCGTCGCCGTACGGCTTGGCGAACACTGCATGCAGGCGCTGGTTGTGGAAGTCGACTTGTATGGCGCCCACATCTACCAGGATGTTGCGGACTGCGCGGTAGTGGTTGTTGAGGAACCGCAGCGCGCGCTTGTGCGCGCGCTCGCCATCAAAGGTCGTCGTCTCCAGCATCTCCTCGATGTTGATGATGTCAATGTAGACATGGACGCCATCGACTCGGTAGGCGACGCTGGTCCCGATGCCGTCGAGGTTCGTGTCCTTGACGTAGTCCTTGATAACGACGCACGCGACTTCCTTCAGCCGGGTCGCGATGCGCTTCTTCGCTGTGTCTTCGTTCCAGGTGCGTTTAGCCATCTTTGCCTCGTCGTCACCCGGCTCGGGGTGACCTATTCGCCGATTAGGGCTTCTTGCGGTTGTAGGGGGACTGGTTGGTCGGTTTGAGGGTGACGCCTTCCGCCGAAGCCTTGCTCTGCACGGCCGTGGGGGTGCGACCCATCTTCAAACCGATGACCCTCGTCGGAGTGTTCCCCGCCGCCAGCGTCTTCAGCTGCTGGACCTGAGCGGGGGACCACGGCTTGCCACTGTTTTTAGCGGTCATAGAGACTCCTTTCTTTGAGTGCGTGGGAGCATAACATAAAGTTCGGAATACCGAACTTTTGCACCCCGCGATCACGCTCGGGATTTCCGTACGAAAAGTTCGGACTAGCAGTACACTCATCCGTTTGCTCGCAACAGGAGTGATTCGATGGCTTCCAAACTTGGTGAAAAGCTCCGGGCCTGCCGTACCGCGCCGAACATCAACCTGACGTTGGACGAAGTCGCGCGCAGAGCGGGCGTCAGCAAGAGCTACCTGTGGGAACTGGAGAACCGTGAGTCGCTGAAGCCGTCGGCTGAAAAGCTGCAGGCGATTGCGGGCGTTCTACAGGAGGACCCATCGTACTTTCTTGACGATGAAGTCGACACGCCTCAAGAGACCCACAAGGACAAGGAGTTCTTTCGCAGCTATTCGAAGCTGGACACCGAGGCAAAGGCGAAGCTTCGACAGATACTAGAGGTCCTCAAAAAGACATGACAGGGAGCGCATGCCAGAGGAGATCTTCACACCTACTAGTGCGGCGATTCGGCTGACCCACTGGCTTGATGCCTTGGGTTCGACGGGACTTCCGAGATTTCCAGTAGACGTCGAGCAACTTGCGCTTGGGGTTGGAGACCAACTTCGGTGGCCTGACCCAATCTCCGCGGTGCAGGCAGCGGACATCAACAAGTTTGAGGGCGGACTTTTCTACCTTGGCCCACAGGGTTGGGCTCTGCTCTACAACAAGAAGCTGAAGTCTCCTGGTCGAGTTCGCTTCACGCAGGCGCACGAGCTTGGACACTATCTTGTCCACCGGCTGGCGCAGGAAGAGTTTCAGTGCTCACAAGCCGACATGGTGCATTGGGGCCCTGAGCAGAAGTCCATCGAGGCAGAAGCTGATGATTTCGCATCGAACCTACTGATGCCGATGAAGCAGTTCCGTGCGGCCACTGGCTCGGGAACTATCGACTTCGATGTGTTGTCGGCCGCCTCAGCAATGTTTGGGGTCTCGCTGACTGCGGTAGCGTTGCGGTGGATTCGGTCGACGACGGAGAGCGCTCTGCTGATCCTCTCGCGAGACGGCTTCATGGACTGGGCGATGTCCTCCGACAAGGCTAGGGCGAACGGCGCCTTTTTCAAGACCAAGGGGCGAGTTGTGCAATTGCCGCCTACCACTATCGCGGCCGACGATAGTGTTGGCGTGTGCCGCAATGGGCGGAACGTGTCACTTCAATCCTGGTTCAAGCATGCACACGCTGAGGCTTGGGCTCGGGAGATGAAGCTCACCTGCGAGAACTATGGGTACACGCTGACGTTGCTACACCTGTCTCCGGGCGATAAGGGGCGGCCTCAATTCTGAAATGCAACACCCGACCAGGATTGCAATGTCAGTGGATTGTGGACTGAGCCATTTGCGAATTGGCTTCGACCAGTTCGCGGAAGGCCTGGATGGGACTGCGCCAGCCAAGGGTCTGGCGCGGCCGGTTGTTCAGCAGGTCGGCGATGGAGTCCAGCGCCTGCTGGTCGTGCACTGACAGGTCGGTGCCCTTGGGCAGCATCTGGCGCAGCAGTCCGTTGGTGTTTTCGCAGGTGCCGCGCTGCCATGGGCTGTGCGGTTCGCAGAAGTACACGCGCATGGCCGTGTTGCGTGCAAGCTCGCGGTGCCGGGCCATCTCCCTGCCTTGGTCGTAGGTCAGCGTCTGGCGCATCGGGGCGGCAATCGAGTTGAGCTTGGCCGTGAAGCCGGCCAGTGCCGATTCGGCCGTCGCGTCGGGCATCCAGGCCAGCAGCACCAGGCGCGTGGTGCGCTCGACCAGCACGCCCACCGCGGACTTGTTGCCCGCGCCCTTGATCAGATCACCCTCCCAGTGCCCGGGCATCAGCCGGTCGTTCACCTCGGGCGGGCGCAGGTGGATGCTCACCATCTCAGGCAGTTGGTCGCGTCGATCCTCGCCTGCAGAGCGCGGCTTGCGCGTGCTCCTGCCCTGGCGCAGGCAGGCGATGAGCTGCTTGCGCAGTTCGCCCTTCGGGTGCGCGTAGATCGCGGTGTAGATCGTCTCGTGGGACACATGCATCTCCGCCTGTTCAGGCCACATGCGTCGAAGTGTCTGCGCGATCTGCTGGGGCGACCACAGCCAGCCCAGCAGATGCGACACCAGCGGCCACAACGGGCCATCCGGATCGAGCTTGAGCGCGGGCCGCGCTGCGCTTCGTCTGGCCTGCGAAGCAAGCTGCGCATGCGTCGACAGGTAGGCCCCTTCGCTGTCGGCATTGCGCCGCAGTTCCCGGCTCAGACTGCCAGCGTTGCGCCCCAGCACCTCAGCAATCGCCCGCAGGCCCATCCCCTGCTGCCGCAACGCCGCCAGCGTCACGCGTTCTTCGGGCTGCATCTGTCGGAATCTTCTCGTCATCTTCACACCTTACCGGGGTGGCACGGTGTTGCATTTCAGAGTTGAGGCCGCCAGGTTTGGGAGCCGCGTTTTTGGGGTAGTTAACTGTTCAACTTTCCAGGCTAGAACGCCCGAGGCGACAACCGACTCATGCCATTGGCGCAGGGCTATGCTCGTTTGGGCCGAGAGCACCGGTTCGACCTACCCGAGCAGCGGGCATTGCCATGGGGCAGAGCAGTGAGCAGCAACCTGGCCGCCTTGATGACCGCTCCATTTTCGACGGTGGTCATCGCTCCTGAAACGGTGATGGGCGATCCGATGACGGCTCCGTGCACCAGATCGTAAATTCAGCAAGCTACTGCAGATGGGAGACGCTGCTCAGCGGAAGTTCAGGTCTGCGCCGGCTACGGCCGTTGAGGGTCATCGGTGTCAGTTCGGGCCCGCGGAGCAGTCGGTCGGGCAGCGCCTGACTGAGCCGCACGCGGCCTACGGCCGCGTTTCCTTGTACTGCCGACATTGGTGCGTGTATTGGACGCGGGATCAACGACTACTTGATGGCAATCAGCGTACGCAGCGGCAGCAACCGCTGCAAGCCGGTCAACCAGACGCGAAGCGCTGTTCTGTCCCCAGTTGCTGTGGACAAGCCTGTGGCGCCGAGTGGCAAATCGCTCGCAAGTCGCTGTTGCGCCTCAGAATTTGCTTGTCTGCCACACATTGAAGCAGGGCCAGCTCGCTCCCTCGTGCACGTTCGCGTCTTTACCGCCACGATAATGTTTATGTCAATAAAAGGTAGGTGTACACACGGATTGGCACCCACATCACTGCCGCCTGCGGCCCGTGGCCGAGTTGAAGGCCGCGCAGAAGAAGTTGGTGCAGTACCGGCAGTCGTTGCTGAAGACGGAGGTGGAAGGGACGCTGACGGCCGACTGGCGGGAACGAAACCCGCCGAAGGAGACAGGCAGCGCAGATGCTGGCGCGCATCCTCACCGAGCGCCGCACGCGCTGGGAGGCTGCGCAATTGGCCAAGTTCGAGGCTCAGGGCAAGCCTGATTCGTCACAAAGCTCAGCAGGCTCATTTCCTGAGCTACCCGGCCGCTACGCTGGCAGCAGCCAAGTCGCGGAGTCCAGCATGCCGATGAACCGA
>Ga0208823_1000945_pt1 | contig 23544 bp, 19 predicted proteins | sample AD_UKC075_MetaG_FD_184440 | JGI IMG/M metagenome (GOLD analysis project Ga0208823, IMG submission 184440) | Active sludge microbial communities of municipal wastewater-treating anaerobic digesters from USA - AD_UKC075_MetaG (SPAdes) (version 2) | ecosystem: Engineered > Bioreactor > Anaerobic >... | reverse complement strand
GAAAACAGCTTTATGTCTTTGACGGTTTTGCCGGCGCCGACCCCCGTTACCGGCTTCATTTACGGATCATCAATGAATATGCCTGGCAAAACCTCTTTGCCCACCAGTTATTTATCCGGCCTACGCAAGAAGAATTAAATGGTTTTAGCGCTGATTACCATATTGTTGCCGTCCCCGGCTTCAAGGCCGACCCCCAAAGACACGGCACCAATTCCGAAGTGGCCGTGGTTTTGAATTTAACCGAAAAACTCATCCTGATTGTAGGCTCTTCTTACGCCGGAGAAATCAAGAAATCAGCTTTCTCTTTGGTTAATTATGTCCTCCCCGTGGAGAAAAATATACTCTCCATGCATTGTTCGGCCAATGTGGACGCTTCCGGCAACACGGCTCTTTTCTTTGGTCTTTCCGGGACCGGCAAAACCACCCTTTCCGCCGACCCGTCCCGCCAGTTAATCGGCGATGATGAACACGGCTGGTCGGAAGACGGGATCTTCAATATCGAAGGCGGCTGTTATGCTAAATGTATTGGCCTCAGCGCGGTGGATGAACCACAAATCTATGGGGCGATCCGGTTCGGTTCCGTTTTGGAAAACGTGGCCTATGCTCCCGCAAGCCGGGAAGTGGATTATGATGACGCTTCCATTACCGAAAACACACGGGTCGCTTACCCCCTGAATTATATCCCCAATGCCAGGATCCCCAGTGTGGCCGGCCATCCGAAAGTAATCTTCTTCCTCACCGCTGATGCTTTCGGGGTTCTTCCCCCTATTGCTATTCTTGACAAAAATCAGGCTATGTACCACTTCCTTTCCGGCTATACCAGTAAACTGGCCGGTACCGAAAGGGGAATCAAGGAGCCACAAGCTACCTTCTCGGAATGCTTCGGAGCCCCCTTTCTCCCCTTGTCCCCTGTAAAATATGCGTCTCTGCTCGGGGAAAAAATGACAAAACACGGTACGCGCATCTATCTTTTGAACACAGGCTGGACCGGTGGACCCTATGGGGTAGGAAGCCGCTTTAAGATCCCGCATACCCGGGCCATCATCAAAGCCGCTCTGGAAGGCACGCTGGAAACTTTACCCTGCCGGGTGGACCCCGTTTTCGGCTTTAAAGTGCCCCTCTCCTGCCCCGGGGTGCCTGAAGAAATCTTTACCCCGGAAAAAACCTGGCCTAACCCCGAAAAATACCAGGAGCAAGCCTTAATGCTGGCCCGCCGTTTCCGGGAAAACTTCCAAAAGTTTAAGGATATCCCGGCGGAAATAAGCATCGCTTCTCCTCAGGAAGCTAACTGAAAACCCAAACTCCGGCGACGGCTCAAGTCCACCGGAACCGATGAGGAAACGGGTGAAGGAACCCTTGACGGTTGCTGAGTGCGCAGGGGAAAAATCCAGGGGAAAATCCACCTTGACATAATGACCTTCCCGTGTTAAGATAGTTTTTGCTGATGAAATCAGCACCACTGCGGAAGTGCTGGAATTGGCAGACAGGCACGTTTGAGGGGCGTGTGTCGCAAGGCGTGTGGGTTCAAGTCCCACCTTCCGCACCATTATTTTAGTAAGCAAAGCTTTGCATGTTTCTCTTTGAAAACAGGCAAAGCTTTTTTCTTGTCAACGATTTTTCCTTGCTTAAACAGTTCTTTTCTTCCTTTCCGTTCCCTGGGCTCAAGGCAAAACAATCCTAATGGATGGCCTTGAGTCTTAATTATTCTCTACATAAACATAATATATCCATTGTTTAAACTTTGTGAATTAATTTTGTGAATTAATGATAAAATTTTCGTAAATTCGTATTATTTTGGAAGGTTTTGGCTCCTCGAGGTCGAAATATATTATTGAAGCGGTATGGCTTTAAAAACCCATATTCAAAACGAAAGGGGGCGGAGATTCATGAGCAGGCGGAAATTCATTAGTATCGGTTTGGCAATGATGTTTATTATGGTCTTTTCCTCACCTGCCATGGCCTTTGGCGGCGGGCCTTTTGGTGACTTCGGTGGCATGTGTGGCCCTTGCGGTGATTTTGGTGGCTTTGGCGGGCCTTCCTTCTGTGACTTCGGTGGTTTTGGCGATCCTTTCGGTGACATGGGCGGGTTTGATCCATTCTCCGACTTCGGCGGTTTCGGCGGCTTCGGCGGTAGTCCCTTCGGGGGCATGGGCGGGTTTGATCCATTCTCTGACTTCGGTGGCATGGGTGGATTTGATCCATTCTCTGACTTCGGCGGTTTCGGCGGCTTCGGCGGTAGTCCCTTCGGTGGCATGGGTGGATTTGATCCATTCTCTGACTTCGGTGGCATGGGTGGATTTGACCCATTCTCCTTTTTAGAAGGCATGGGATTCCCCAGCTTTGAAGAGTTCATCGACATGGCGATGTCCGGTAACCTGCCCGGCATGAACGGCATGGGGATGCCTGACTTCGGCGGATTCGGCGGCTTCGATGATGATTATGGCTACGGCGGCTATGGTGACTACGGCTTCGGCGGCTTTGATGACTACGGCTATGGCGGCGGTCGTGGAGACCGTGGCGGCTACGGCGGCGGTGGACCGAGCTTTGGTGGCGGCTATGGCGGAGGCGGACCCTCCTTCGGCGGCTTCAGTTGTGGTCCCAGTGGCTGAGGCTAGAAGAACGTGCTGACTCCGGGAGAGTCAGTACCAAAAAGCTTCATTCTCTAAGGTTTACTGAAAAAAGACTTACGGATCCTTCCCACAAAAAAGATCACGTAAGTCTTTTTTTGTTCCTTTTTCTGGCTAATGTTTAAGCATTTTTACCACTATTAAAATTATTTTCTCCTTTGCAAAATCTAATCCTATCCGTTACAATTAGGTGTGTGATATAATAAATGTTATTATAAAAAAAGTGTATTATTTGGAGGAGTGTGAAAAATGTGGTCAGAAAAATGAAAACTATGGATGGGAACACTGCTGCAGCACATGTCGCTTACGCTTTTACCGAAGTCGCCGCAATCTATCCAATCACTCCATCATCGCCCATGGCTGAGCTAGTTGATGAATGGAGTGCCCATGGAATGAAAAACATCTTTGGTCAGCCAGTGAATGTCGTTGAAATGCAATCAGAAGCCGGTGCTGCGGGAGCTGTTCACGGATCTCTTTCCGCGGGAGCTCTTACCACCACCTTTACAGCGTCACAGGGACTCTTACTGATGATCCCCAACATGTACAAAATTTCGGGAGAGTTGTTGCCTGGTGTCTTCCATGTCACCGCCAGGGCATTGGCTTCCCATGCCCTCTCGATCTTCGGTGATCAATCAGACGTTATGGCTTGCCGGCAAACCGGTTTCGCCTTATTAGCTTCCGGCAGTGTCCAGGAAGTAATGGATTTAGGCGGCATTGCCCATTTGGCCGCGATTAAATCAAGAGTGCCCTTTTTGCATTTCTTCGATGGATTCAGAACTTCCCACGAAGTGCAAAAAATTGAAGTCCTCGAACATGAAGAATTAGCCAAACTATTAGACTGGGATGCTCTGGAAGCTTTCCGGAAGAACTCCCTTAATCCGGAACATCCTCATGTCAAAGGCACCAACCAGAACCCGGATATCTTCTTCCAGGCCCGGGAGGTTGCCAACCCCTTCTACGAAAAAGTGCCTGACATTGTCGCAAACTACATGAAGGAAATCACGAAACTTACCGGTAGAGAATATCATCCTTTCAATTATTACGGCGCACCCGATGCTGAACGGATCATTGTGGCTATGGGTTCGGTCTGTGAAACAATTGAAGAGGTTGTTGACTACCTCATGGCGAAAGGTGAAAAAGTCGGGGTTATCAAGGTTCATCTTTACCGGCCTTTCTCGGAAAAATACTTCTTTAATGTTTTGCCGAAGACCGTGAAGAAAATTGCCGTGTTGGATCGCACCAAGGAACCGGGCGCACCGGGCGAACCTCTCTATCTTGATGTCCGCAATCTCTTCTATGAAAAGAAAGACACGCCCATCATCGTTGGCGGACGTTACGGCCTGGGCTCAAAAGATACCACGCCCGCCCAGATCCTGGCCGTCTTTGACAACCTGAAACAAACCACTCCGAAAAACCTCTTCACCATCGGCATTGAAGATGACGTCACCTATACTTCCCTGCCGGTTAAAGGCGTTGTCTCCACCGCTCCAGCCGGAACAACCCGCTGCAAATTCTGGGGCTTTGGTTCCGACGGCACGGTTGGCGCCAACAAGGATGCCATCAAAATCATTGGTGACAACACCGATTTATACGCGCAGGCCTATTTTGCCTATGACTCCAAAAAATCAGGCGGTGTGACCATCTCCCACCTGCGTTTCGGGAAAAAACCGATCAAATCCACCTATCTCATTGACGAAGCTGATTTCATCGCTTGTCATAAACAGTCTTATGTTTACCAATATCAACTGTTGGAAGGATTGAAAAAAGGCGGTACTTTCCTCCTCAACTGCACCTGGAAACCGGAAGAACTGGACGAAAAGTTACCGGCCGGTCTGAAAAAACAAATTGCCGACAATGACATTAACTTCTATATCATTGACGCGGTGGATATCGCCAAAAGGATCGGTTTAGGCTCGCGGATCAACATGGTTATGCAGGCGGCCTTCTTTAAGCTGGCCAATGTGATTCCTTTAGATCAGGCCGTTAAGCTGCTGAAGGAAGCGATTGTCAAGACCTACGGCCGCAAAGGCGAAAAAGTTGTCAAGATGAACCACCAGGCGGTGGACGAAGGCCTGCAAGCCCTCGTCAAGGTAGACGTGCCCAAAGCATGGTCCAATAGTGTGGAAGAAGAAGTCGCGGCTACCAATGACCTGCCGGAATTCGTGAAAAAGGTGGTTATCCCGATGAATGCCCAGCAAGGCGACAAATTACCGGTCAGCACCTTTGTGGGCAGAGAAGACGGTTCCTTCCCCCTCGGCACCACGGTCTACGAAAAACGCTCGATTGCCGTGGACGTGCCGGATTGGATTCCGGAAAATTGCATTCAATGTAACCAATGCTCTTATGTCTGTCCCCATGCCGCCATTCGGCCTGTCTTAACCACGGAGGAAGAAAACAAAAAAGCGCCGGCCGGTTATGTCACGAAAAAGGCAATTGGGAAACAACTGGAAGGTCTCTCCTTCCGGATCCAGGTCAGTCCTTCCGATTGTACCGGCTGCGGCAACTGTGTGGAAATTTGCCCGGCAAAACAAAAAGCCTTAGAAATGAAACCCCTGGAAGAAATGACCGCCAAAGAAAGCGATAACTGGAACTTCGCGATGAGCATTCCTACCAAGGAAGGACTCTGGAATCCGCATTCGGTCAAGGGCAGCCAGTTTGTGAAACCCTTGCTGGAATTCTCCGGAGCATGTGCGGGCTGCGGTGAAACACCTTATGCAAAACTGCTCACCCAGCTCTTCGGCGATAGATTGATCATCTCCAACGCCACCGGCTGTTCTTCCATCTGGGGAGCTCCGGCACCCAGCATTCCTTACTGCACTAATGCGGAAGGGAAAGGACCGGCTTGGGCCAACTCCCTCTTTGAAGACAATGCGGAACACGGCTTTGGTTTGGCAATTGGCACTAAACAATTACGGAATAAAATCGCGGGCTACATGGAAGAAGCCCTCACGCAGAACCTTCCTGCCGAGCTGAAAGATGCCTTTGAAAAATGGCTTGCCGTGAGAGAAAACGGTGAAGAAAGCAAAAAAGCGGCCGCCCTTGTTCGTCCGCTCTTGAAAAAATACGCCGATCTGCCGGTATGTAAAGAAATCGCCGCATTTAACGACTACCTGGTGAAACCTTCCACCTGGGTGCTCGGTGGTGACGGTTGGGCGTATGATATCGGTTACGGCGGTTTGGATCATGTGATCGCTTCCGGCGAAGATATCAACATCCTCGTTTTCGATACGGAAGTCTACTCCAACACCGGCGGTCAATCCTCCAAAGCCACACCTACCGGCGCCGTCGCGAAATTCGCCGCCGGCGGAAAGAGAATCAAGAAAAAAGACTTAGGGATGATTGCCGCTTCTTACGGCTACGTTTACGTAGCGCAGGTATGTATGGGAGCCGACCAAAATCAATTAATCAAAGCCTTTACGGAAGCGGAAGCTTATCAAGGTCCTTCCCTGATTATTGCTTATGCTCCCTGCATCAACCACGGAATTAAGGTCGGAATGCGGTATTCACAACAAGAAGGCAAGAAGGCCGTCGAATCAGGCTACTGGCAGCTCTATCGTTTCAATCCGCTGCTGAAAGAACAGGGTAAGAACCCGTTCGTGCTTGACTCCAAAGAGCCGACCGGTAACTTCAGAGACTTTATCATGGGTGAAGTCCGCTATACTTCCCTGGCGCAATTCTTCCCCGATGTGGCCGATAAGCTCTTCGAGCAGGCCGAAAAGGAAGCGAAAGAACGCCTGGAAGGATACAAACGGCTCGCCGGACAATAGGCGCAAAAACGCAACATCTTGGTGGACACTCAGAAACAGAAAACCCGTGGCATTTGCCACGGGTTTTTTTTGCGCCGAAAAAGAAACTTATCCAACTGTCTTCTAGCTACGATCGTACTTATCTTAAGAACCCTTCAAGAATGGTTTCCTCGGCTTCCTTTTCCGAAAGCCCTAAAGTCATCAGCTTGATTAACTGTTCGCCGGCGATGCGACCAATCGCTGCCTCATGGATTAACTGGGCATCCGCATGATAGGCCGTTATTTCCGGAATGGCTCTTACCGTAGCCTGGTCCATAATAATAGCATCACATTGCACATGCCCCCGGCACCGGCAGTAACCGGACATGCGGGGATAAAAGACCTGCCTGGACTGTTCCTGGACCACGGAGCGGGAAATAATCTGGGCTACCGCAGCTTCCCCTCTTAATTCGATTTCCATTTCCGATTCGGCGGTTTGCCGGCCGTGGGTCAGCACCTTTTCCGTAATCAGGATATGGGCCTCTTTCCCGAGCCTGGCTTTCGTCTCCCTTTTGGTCGAATCCACCCCCCGGATTTGCACCATTTCCAGTTCCGCGCTGGCTCCCTCTTCCAGTTCCAAAAAAGTTTGCGGATTAAGAATTCTTTCCCCGGTCCCTTCGCCTTCCCCATAGTGCTTTTCCACATAACGCAGCCGCGCCCTTTTCCCCACATAAAAGGTATGCACGCCGTTATGCTGCGCTTTTTTCTGCCCCGGGTTATGGATGCCGCAACCGGCCACAATCAGCACATCGGCGTCCTCCCCGATATAGAAGGTATTATAGACCAGGTCGTCCAGCCCTTCGGCCGTAATAAGGACGGGAATATGGACGCTTTCCCCTTTGGTACCCGGTTTGACAATAATATCGATGCCCGGTTTATCTTCCTTCGTCCTGATTTCAATATTGGCCGTAGACCGTCTTTCCACTCCCTGCCCGTTTTTCCGGATATTATAGGCCCCTTGCGGGGTTTCGTGCAAATCGGCTATTTTGATTAACATTTCCCTGTCCAGCTTGTCCATTGCTCCATCAGACCCTTTCCTGACATTCTTTTCGACAACTACATGTATCAATAATATTTTCCAGGAAAGCCGCTTGGGCCTCGTTTTCCTGAATTCTCCCGTTGGCGACCAGGATGATTTCATCGGCGAGCCTTAAAACCCTCTCCTGATGCGAAATAACCACCGTGGTCAAATTCTTTTTCTGTTTAATCCTTTCAAAAATCTCGGTTAAGCGGTTAAAACTCCATAAATCGATTCCCGCCTCCGGCTCGTCGAAAACGGCGATCCGCAAGTCTTCCCGGGAAAGCAATGTCGCAATTTCAATCCTCTTAAGCTCCCCGCCGGAAAGGCTCGCGTTAACCTCGCGCTTTTCGTAATCCTTCGGGCACAAGCCCACGTCATATAAATAATGGCAACCGGCCCCTAAACATTCACTACCCGTTGAACAGCCACAGGACAAACTGAGCAGCTTTTCCACGGTAATGCCTTTAAACCTGGGGGGCTGCTGAAAAGCGTAACCAATGCCCAGGCGCGCCCGCTCCGTAATACTGAGGTCGGTAATTTCTTTTCCATTAAGGAAGATCTTCCCGGAACTGGGCCGGTAAATCCCCATAATAATCTTCGCCAGGGAGGATTTGCCCCCGCCGTTAGGGCCGGTAATCACATAAAAACGGTTGTTCTCCAGGACAAGATTAATCTCCTTTAAAATCGCCTCGGCATTTTTTTCGCCCTCGGGATAATAAGAAATGTCTTTTAGTTCGAGCAAGCTCTATTCCTCCTCCTTAAATTCGGTATAGATGCAATATTCTACTATTTTAATAACAAATATTTGCCATTTTCTCTATTTTGTTTTATTATAACCTATAGATATTATAGTAAAATATGGGGGATATTTTTATGAATTTGAAAGGAAGACAAAGGCAATTAATTGAAAAAAACGCTAAAATCCTTAAAGCCTTAGCCCATCCGATCCGGCTCTGTATTATTAAAAATCTAATCGAAACCGGCGGGTCCAATGTCTCCACTATCCAGGAATCCTTGCTCCAGCCACAATCAACAATTTCCCAGCATTTATACAAATTAAAAGCGGCCGGCCTTATTGAAGGCAAAAGAAAAGGGACGGAAATCACCTACAAAGTGGTTAATGAAGACGCTATCAAGCTGACTGATTTGCTCTTCCCCGAAAAAGTAGGATAAGCTTCTTCTTTTAACCATTATACCACTTCTCATCCTTTGTTTCATATATTGTAAAATCAGCCGCAATTTCTGTCAATATCGCAATTTTTCGCTAGCCTAAAGAACAAACATCCTAAACAGCCCGCCCCAAGCCAAAACTAAAAAGAAAAAGAATACGAAAAAGAGAGGATGAGGCGTCCTCTCTTTTTCGTATTCTTTTTTCCTCATTGACTGGAAGGGGTTATTCTCCGGCCAATTTCATTTAACTCCTCAAGAAAGCCGGTGATGGGTTTCCCCCGCTCCACTTCCCGCGCAATTTCCTTTAAACGGGATACCGAATCAGCGTCGGCCACCACATACACCCGGTCAATCCCTTTCTCTTCCCTTTTCACAAGGGACGTAATGCGGTTTTTCATCTCATTGGTCAATTTGTTTTCGCTTCCCGCCGCTAAATCAACGCCGACCCAGGCGCTGTTGCTATAGAGCACCACGGTGGCCGAATGGATATTTTCCAGGTCACTGATCGCTCGGGCCAGTTCCTGGGCGCGGGACGTTTTCTCATTAGGCAGATCCGGCGTGGTTCGCCCTCCCGGACTTGGTTGGGTCGGGGACGGGGTCGGCGTAGGACCGGGTTCTACCGGCCCGGGTCTTCGCGCCGGGCTGCAGCTTGCCGCCCAAAGCAGCACACTTAAAATAAGTATGACCGAAAGGCTAACCCCCAATTGCTTCCGCTTTTGTTTCATCCTCATTTTGTGAAAGCCTCCTAAGATCTAAATTGAGATGGTATTGCTTCTCTCTTTAGTATTTTCTTATCCACGGGAAGCTATGCAACAAAATGAAGGGGTAAAAACAACAAAGGTAGGCAGTACGAATACCGTCTACCTTCCCCAAAAAGCACGGGTTAAGAAGTCTTTTTTAAGAAGTCCTATGTAAATTATCTTAGATGGGCAGCTTTTTTTTGCCGCTTTCAATGATGTTGATACGAAGATCCTGTCTTTCCACCTTCCCGGCAAGGGCATCATTTTTCACTTCCACCCGGTCCAAACGATCCAGGACAAACCTCTGCGTATCAAGCAGGGCTCCCATTTCGGTTTTTAATTCACTTTCCACATTGACCATATGGTTTTCTACATCATCTAATTGTTCGCCCAGTTGCCGCATCTGCTTGTCCATGTCTGCCACGGTTTTATTAGTGTTCTCCATTTGGTCGGCCAGTTGCTCCAGTTTATCGGCGAATTCAGCATACATTTTCTCCAGCATCGCAAGGATTTTCTCTTCCAAACTGTTCAACCACCTTTTATAATGTCTCTTTGTTATTATTTTAACAAAATTGTTTAATTATTTTCCAGTAAAATTTTTCCTTTTACAATATTATATATATTTTCGTGAATTGCCCTAATACTTTTAATTTGTCCATTCTCAACACAACTTATTTTCGTCCACTGGTATTTTTCGGCCACCCAACAGGCATTCCGGTAGGATTGTTCCAGAAACTGCTTGTTTTTCTCGTGAATATCCTTCTCCTGTTGCCCGGTCATTTTGTTGGTCCGCTCCTGAATCAAGCGGCCGCTGAAACGGGGCGGAAGATCAAGAAAAACAACCAGGTCCGGCACGGGCAAGGCAAACAGCCGGAACTCAAAATCCCACAGCCAATCCAGGTAAAGCTCCTTCTCTTCATCTTGTTGGAATTTGACGGCCTGATGCACCATGTTGGAAGTGGTATAACGGTCGGCGATAATTATCCCGCCGGCTTCATAAAAATCCTGCCATTCCGTCCGGTAAGTCGCATAACGGTCCACCGCATAGAAAGTAGAAGCCACATAAGGATTGACGTCATGGGGTTCTTTGCCGAAGGCCCCGTTTAAATACATTTTCACCAGTGCCGAAGAGTCACTGCGGTAATTAGGGAATTCCACTTTTTCTACTTTTCGCCCTTCTTCCTGCAGCCGCTTAAAGAGCAACTCCGCCTGGGTCTTTTTGCCGCTACCATCCGGAGCCTCGATGACGATTAACTTCCCCTGCCGCTCTTTCTTCTCTTTACTCTCCTTCTTCAACTGCTTCTACCTCCATCCCGTGTCTCACTTTGGCCGGCCATTCTTTCCCCTCTTTCCGCCCGATGCCTTAGACGTTTTCCCGTTTAAAACTTGCTTTAGGCTTATTTCTTTTCCTCAATGGTAACTGTGACATACATCGTCTTGTCCTGCCGGTGAATCAGCAGAATCGCCTTGTCGCCGATCTTGGATTCCCGCACCAGTTTTTGCAGTTCTTCGGGCTCCTGGACCGGTTGTTTATTGTATTCCAAAATGATATCGCCTCTCTCCAGACCGGCTTTCTCGGCAGGAGAATCATTCTGGATGGCGCTAATCAACACCCCTTGGGGTTTATCCAGCCCGAAATAGTCCGCCAGTTCTTCGGTTACCGGCTGCATATACACACCCAGCCAGGGACGAACCACTTTCCCTTTCTCCATCAAATCCTCGAGAACTTGCTGCACCGAAGAACTGGAAATGGCAAAACCAATCCCCTGGGCTTCCGCATTAATCGCCGTATTGATTCCGATTACTTCCCCCTGTAAGTTCAAAAGCGGGCCGCCGCTGTTCCCGGGATTAATGGAAGCATCCGTTTGAAGCAGGTCCTTAAATTCTTTCCCCTCAATAGCTACCGGTCGGCCTTTGGCACTGATGACGCCTACGGTTACCGTATGGTCCAGCCCAAAGGGATTACCGATGGCAATTACCCAGTTCCCGACCTTAACCTTGTTGGAATCACCTAGTTTCAGCAGGGGCAAATTATTGCCCGCATCAATCTTAATCACCGCCAAATCCAATTCTTCGTCCGTGCCGATGACCTTGGCTTTATAGGCCTCCTTCCGGGTGGTTAGCGTGACGTTGATTTCGCTGGCCCCCTCAATAACATGGTTGTTGGTCAGAATATAGCCGTCTTTGGAGATAATAAAGCCGGAGCCCATGCCTTGCCGCTCCCTTAGTTCCGGCTCAAACCGGAAGCCATCGAAGAAATCCCGGAAAAACGGGTCATCAAAGGGAGTCCTGAAATACCGGCTGCTCCGGGGCTCCTTGGTTACAGTTTCAATCATTACCACAGCCGGTCCACACTTTTCCACGATTTGATCAATCGCGCCGGACTCGATGAACGTGTTCATACTCGCCGGCACAACCTGGCCGTTGGCGTCCGTTTGTTCTTGCGCAGGAGCAGGATTCCACGGCACATTATATCCTTTAATCGTCAGATAAAAAGCGGCGCTGAACATCCCCCCCAGGAAAACCAGTAAAGTATAAAGGACTAACAGTTTGTTCACTCTTAAACGTCTCATCTTGGCTGCCCCCTCCTCCTAAAAAATGTCATCAGAAATTTTTCATTCTGATTAAACTATAACCCACAAAGCTTAAAATAAAATGAGAACGGATTTTGCCGCGAATAGCCTTATTTTTGTTGGTGCATCGGAAAAGTAATGAAAAAAGTTGTCCCTTTATTTTCTTCACTTTCCACTTTTATTTTACCACCATGTTGTTCAATAATCCATTTGGCAATCGCCAGCCCCAGGCCGGCCCCTTCACCGGTTCTAGATGCTTCGGAACGATAAAAACGTTCAAAAATGTGCGGCAGGTCCTTTTCCGGAATCCCCGGCCCTTCATCCTGAAAAATTAAGCCAAGCTCCTCTCCTTCCCGTTTGACCTGAAAAGAGAAGCTTTGACCCGGGGGGGTGTATTTGAAACCATTATCCAGGAAGATATAAAGCATTTGCTTGAAATAGTCCGGATCGACCCGCAAGACCACCCCTTCCGCTGCTTCGAGGGAAAGGATAAAGTTTTGTCCTTTCTCTAAAAAACGAGCTTGACGGACTACTTCCTCCAGCACCGGAGCGATTTTTAACTCCGTTAGATTCAGTTTCAAACCGGAGTCGGCCTTTGCCAGGGTCAACAGCTCTTTAACCAAACGGCTTAAACGCTGGGTTTCCGCGGAGATATCAAGCAGGACTTCCTTTTGCAGCTTGGGGTCCTTTTGGTCTAATTGCAGCAGGAAATCCACATTCCCTTGAATCGAGGTCAAAGGAGTGCGCAATTCATGGGAGGCATCCGCCACAAAACGTTGTTGCAGCGACAAGGAATCAGTCAACTGTTGGTAGGCCTCTTCCAGGCCGGCCAACATCTGATTAAAAGTAACCGCCAGTTCATTAAGTTCATCAGGAGGCCCACTGTACCGGACCCTTCTCTGAAAGTCTCTTTCCTTGCCAATCGATTTGGCTTCGGCGGTCAAATGCTTAATCGGCGCCAGGGCGCGCCCCGACATGAACCGTCCCAAAACCAAAGAAAGCAGGAGGGACAAAAGACCCCCCACCAGTAAAATCGTTTGCAAGCGCCGCATGGCCAGATCCACCCCCTTTAAGGGGCGGGCGACCTGCAGAATGCCCACGATTTCCTCGTCCACCCGGACCGGTTTGACCAGTACGCGAAACTCTTCATTATCGATATTAAAAGTATGAAAGATACTGTTTCCCTGAAGAACCGACCGGAAGATCTTTGGGTCAATGGGCAGGCTGTAACTGCCCAGGTTTTGCGAGCGGGCCACGATTTCCCCACTTTTAATTACAATTTGCAAATAAATATCCGGCGCCGCAAAAACCTCCACGTCAGGCAGAACGATTTGGCGGAGGAAAAAAGGCAGCGTGCTTACCACCTTCGTGGACTTCAAAACCTCGTCGGCTTTGGTCTGTAATTCCCTTTCCATTTGGCTCATTAAAGAAAAATGCAGTAACACATAGACCAAACTGCCCAGGATGATGAGAATTGCCATTAAGATGCCGGTATACAAAACCGTTAAACGCCAACGAATCGACACCGTTCTCACCCACTTTTCCGTCCTTCCTTCACCTTAAGACATAACCCACCCCCCGCACGGTTTGCAGCAGGCGCTTTTCCCCGGCCTCCTCCAGTTTTTGACGGAGATAGCCCATATATACTTCCAAAACATTGGATTCTCCCTCGTAATCATAGCCCCATACCGCATCCATGATTTTTTCCCGGGGCAGAATCTGCCGGGGGTTTTTCATAAAAAAGGACAGCAGTTCAAATTCCTTGGCCGTAAGAGTTATTTCCCTTTCGCCACGCCAGACCTGATAGGTGTCCAAATTTATTTTCAAATCCTCATAAACTAACTCTCTTTCCGCCATTTCCTTATAGCGGCGCAAAAGGGCCCGCACCCGGGCCAGCAATTCCTCCAAAGCAAAAGGCTTGATTAAATAATCGTCCGCCCCGCAATCAAGCCCTTTGACCCGGTCCTTAACATCGTCCTTGGCGGTAAGCATCAAAATCGTGGTCTCCACTTGCTCCTTCAAGAGCCGACAAACTTCAAAGCCGTCCAACTCCGGCAACATGATATCCAAAATGACCAAGTGCGGCTTTTCCCGGACGACTAATTCCCAACCGGCCAGGCCATCTTCGGCCGCGAGAACGGTGTATCCGGCATAGGTTAAGCTGCGGACGAGCATTGCTCGAATCTTATGGTCATCATCAATCACCACTATTTTCTCTTTCGCCACATTCCATCATCCTCGCAACCAGCGCTGGAATCGGGATTGTCCCGGTTTAACTCATTCTAATCAAGCGATCATTGGGAATGATGCCGGGAATCCTTCCCCGTTTGGCAATCGGCTTCCCCTCCACTTCCTTGATATCCATGGTCATTTCGATCGGCGCCGCGGCCGAAATGTAACTGCCGACTCCAAAGGCATCGGCCCCGGCCTCGCTAAGGAGCCGGATCCGCTCCGGATTCAGGCCGCCTGAAACAAAAATTTTCACATGAGAGAAACCTTTTTGGTCTAAACGGGCCCGCACTTCACTCACTAAATGCGGGGTTACCCCTCCTCTTTCACTGGGGGTATCCAGGCGCACGCCCTGCAGGTTTTCCCCTAAGGCTTCCGCAACCCGGACGCTCTCCTCCGCTTCATCTTTGAAGGTGTCAATTAAAACCGTCCGCGCCTCCCCGGGCGGCATAATTTCATGATAAGCCTGCGCCACCTTCACCGAATCACCCATAATTAAAAAGATGGCGTGGGGGACCGTTCCGGCCGGTTCCCTTCCGGCCAGTTTCGCCCCTAAAATACAACTGGCTCCGTCGGCGCCGCCAACGATGGCTGCCCTTTCCATCACCGGCGCGATGGCCGGATGAACATGCCGGGCCCCAAAACAAAGCATTAACTTGTCCCCGGCCGCCTCTTTCGCTTCCCTGGCTGCCGTGGCCCAGCCGCTGGAACTGGCCAGAATCCCTAAAATCGCCGTTTCATAAATGCCAAACTCCGAATACTTGCCACGAATCCGCATAATGACTTCTTTAGGCTCAAAGCAATCGCCTTCTTTTAAAGACCACACGTTCACGTCGCAGTGTTGGAACAGCGAGAAAACTTCCGGTAACCCGGCCAGAATCCCTCCCCGCCGGGCAAAGACTTCCACCATGACCACCGTGTCCTGTAAACCGCGCCTTGCTAAAATTTCCTGTGTCTTGACAAAATACACATCCGTCGTGGCCCCTTGCACAATTTCCTCATGTTCGGCCGAAAACAACACCCTGTCTTTTTCAGGTTTCAAAGCACGAACCTGCGCCAGTGACTTTAATCTTTCTTTCATTGCTTTTCCCTCCTGATACTTTTCCCCAGCAAATAACCTTTCTTTGATCCGCTCATTCCTTGCGCATAGTTTGGTTAGCTCTGGTATATTTTTTTGTATATTTGATAATTAAAAAGTACCCGATTCACATAATCCCGTGTCTCTTTGTACGGGATGTTGTCAATGCTGTCCAACTGGCCGGTCCAGATTCCTTCGTTCATCCACCGCTTAATCTTATGTTCCCCGGCATTATAGGCAGCGATTACTTGCACGATGTTGCCGTCAAAGGTGCGTTTCAAGTAAGAAAGATACCAAATCCCCATGGGGATGTTGTAGCTTGGGTTGTATAAATTGTCGGTCCTGAAATCCAGAATGTTCATCTGCGCAGCGATCCACTTCCCGGTCTCCGGCATAATCTGCATTAAACCGCGGGCCCCCACGGGCGATTCGGCGTTGGTATGAAAACGGCTTTCCGTTTTGATAATCGCCAGTACCAGATATTGTTCCACTTGATAAGCGGCGCAATTCTCCAGCACTAAATCACGATAGGGAAAGGGATACAGTTTTCGCAAAAACCAGGGACTGGTAAGGATATATATAAAAAGCAAACCGATAAGGAGGACCAAGCCCACCTTATTGAGCAGTGTTTTAAACAATCTCTTTCCTCCCACTTCTAACTCTTCTGCACCACTTCTACCACTAGCTTCCATAATTTTTCTATCTGTTTTCTGGTTTCTTCGAGCTGGCCACTGTTATCGATAATGCGGTCCGCATATTTGCGCTTTTCCGCCAACGGCATCTGGGCTTGCAGCCTCCGCCGCGCTTCTTCTTCCGTTAGCCCGTCCCGTTCTCTTAAGCGTTTTATCTGGAGCTCTTCCGGGACATCGACCAACCATATTTCATCAACCAGCCGCGCCAGGCCGGTTTCCAGTAAAAGGGCAGCATCTATAACGATTAACGGAAGATCCTTCTGCGAGCGGCATTGTTCAAGCTCGAGGGTGATTTGGGCATCGATCCGCGGATGCATAATTCGATTCAAGATATTTCTTTTTTCCGGGTCGCGAAAGATCATCCGTCCAAGCTCTTTTCTTTTGAGGGAGCCGTCTTCATTGACCAGGTCCTTGCCAAAATGCCGGATGATTTCCTGCAGCGCGGGGCTATGGGGATATACGATTTCCCGCGCAATTTGGTCGGCATCGATAATGTGCGCCCCCAACTCATGTAAATAACGGGATACAACACTCTTGCCCGAGGCAATCCCCCCCGTCAGGCCCACAACCAGCATCCTGCAAACTCCCTTCCATGAAACATTATTTTTATAATACCGATTAATCCATCTGATGGCAAGAACTATTTCCGCACGGCAATAGTGACAAAGGCAGCCGGCCGAAGCGGCAAGGGTCAATGCTGGCACCGGGGGCAAAAAACCGTTCCCCGTCCGGCCGCCTTGATTCTTTGCAAGGTCGTTCCACAGCGTAGGCAGGGCTCGCCCCGGCGACTGTAGACATTCAGCTTCTCCTGAAAGCCGCCCTTTTCCCCGCGCCCATCCACATAATCCCGCAAAGAAGTTCCCCTGTAGCGGATTCCTTCCGCAAGCTTATGGCGGATGGTATGGTAAAGCCGGTCGCTCTCCTCCTCCGTCAAGGTTCTTAAATCCCGTTGCGGATGCAAACCCGCCTCAAACAGGATTTCGTCGGCATAAATGTTCCCAATCCCGGCAATTTTGCTCTGGTCCAACAAAAAGGCCTTCAGAAAGCCTTTTTTCCCGGCCAATAACTGACGGAAGCTTTCTAAAGTGAATTCTTTCGATAAAGGCTCATAACCAAGGCCACTTAAGCCTTTGATTTCTTCAAAGCGTCCGGTGGGCACAAGGTAAAGCAGCCCGAATTTGCGCGGATCAGTAAAGCGCAGGTCTTCCTCCGACCCTAAATGAAATACCACGTAGGTATGTTTATTTAAAGGAACATTCCGGTCATTAACCGTTAGCTGTCCGGTCATCCGCAAATGCACAATCAGGGTCAGCCCCGCATCGAGCTGAAAAAGAAGATATTTCCCACGGCGAGCCAGGGCTTTAATCGTCCGGCCGCGAAGCTTTTCCCGAAAGGCGACTGGTTCGAGGTTTTGGATTAATTTCGGGCAAAACACTTCTACATCCCTAATCATTTTGTTTTTAACCAATGGCTCCAAAGTTCTTTTTACCGTTTCTACTTCGGGCAGTTCCGGCATTTCTTTCCCCCCACAATAATTTTATGCCTCTAGGCGCTGTTTAAAGATCTAAGGGCTGTAAATCGTACCAATTGGCGCCCATTTGCAAATCCACCTTCAAGGGTACCTGGAGCGCATAAGCCTCACACATCATTTTTTTGACCAAACGTCCAACTTCTTTCACCTGTTTTTGGGCCACCTCCAGGATTAATTCATCGTGGACCTGCAAAAGCAAAAACGCATCAAAAGCCTGTTCCTGCAAAGCGTTCTCCACCTTCAGCATCGCCAGCTTCATAATATCAGCCGCGCTGCCCTGAATGGGCGAATTCATCGCCGCCCGTTCCGCAAAGCTGCGCAGATGGTAGTTCCGGCTATGGATATCCGGCAGATAACGGCGCCGGTTTAAGATGGTGGTGACATACCCTTTTGCTCTAGCCTGCTCTACGGTACGGTCCAAATATGCCTTGACCTGTGGATAACGGGCGAAATAATTGGCAATGTACTCCTTGGCCTCGGCCCGCGAAATCCCGATGTCACGACTTAAACCAAAATCACTAATCCCGTAGATAATCCCAAAGTTCACCGCCTTGGCCGCCCGCCGCATCTGCGGAGTCACCGACTCCATCGACACGCCGAAAACTTCGGCGGCGGTGCGGGTATGAATATCCTGATTAGCCCGGAAAGCCTCGATTAATCCGGCATCCCCGGCTAAATGAGCCAGCACCCGCAGTTCGATTTGGGAATAATCGGCGGACAATAGCATTTTCCCATCAGAAGGCAAAAAAGCCCGTCTGATGCGCCTGCCCTCCTCCATCCGGATGGGGATGTTCTGCAAATTGGGTTCGGTACTGGACAACCGTCCGGTGGCCGTAATCGCCTGATTAAAAGTAGTGTAAACCCGTCCCATCCTGGGCTCACGCAAAGCCCTCAGACCATCGATATAGGTGCTTTTTAATTTCACCAGTTGCCGGTAATCCAGGATTTTCGCCACAATTTCATGCTCCGGGGCTAATGCTTCCAATACTTCGGCACTGGTGGAATATCCGGTTTTTGTTTTTTTGCCTTTGGCCAGCCCTAACTTGTCAAAAAGCAAGACCCCCAGTTGTTTCGGCGAGTTGAGATTAATCTCTTCACCGGCCAGGCGGTAGATTTCCCCGGTGAGCTGATTAATCCAGCTATCAAATTCATGCCCCATTTCTGCCAGGATTGCCTCATCCAGGCTGATGCCCGTCCGTTCCATTTGGGCCAGCACAAAGGTTAAAGGCAGTTCCACTTCCTGATACAGCCGGCTCATCTCCTGTTGGGCCAATTCTTCATCAAGCAGTTTTGCTAATTTCGCCATTTCCTCCAACAGATAAGGAATGCGCACCTCCCCCGAAGGGAGTATGGAACCATTCAGCTTTTCCTGTAAAAGCGTCCCCAAATCCTGAGTTGCGCGGGAAGAATTTAAGAGATAGGCCATCAGCAAGGTATCTTTTATTTCTTTTTTTTGAAGCTGCCTGGCAAACCGCAACTCCTCTTTTGGGGGCTTGAGCGACCGGGAGTTTTCGGGGTTCTGCGTTGCCGCCAGCAAGTCAAAGGCCAAGGCCAACTGGGTCCCGGTTGTCGCCTCCGTGGCCGTCTCCGTTGCTTCCTCTGTAGCCGTCACGGCTTCACTTTCTGTTTCTGCATACAAGGCAAGCAGCGTGGCCTTCCAGTCATGTACGATGATTTGCTGCGCTTTTTTCTCCAGAAAGCCCCTGATTAATTCTACATAGCCCTGCAATTCCGCCTCATCCTGCCAGCTTAACAAGGACGGCAATTGCCCGGCCACCTTTAAACCACCAGCGGTAATCGCCCAGTGCCGGGGACTTTTTCGCTCCGTCTCCAGGTAAAGAACGACCGGGGCGTTTTTTGCTTCGCGCAGATACTTCTTTACCGCCCCTTGATTAGCAAGCAGAACGTATTCGGTCAACTTCGCCTCTTCTTTTCCTCCACCCTCCGTAGTTTCGCCCTGCTGGGACTTTTCCCATTGTTTCTGCACGTTTTGCAAAATATTGCGGAACTCCAGTTCCTTTAATAATTCAACTAACCGGGCATAATCCGGTTCTTGTTTCCGAAATTGCTCCCAATCAATCTCCAGGGGCACGTCAAGCATAATCGTGGCCAGGTTTTTGCTTAAGAGGGCCTGGTCCGCATAATTACGCAATAGTTCCCCCAGTTTTTTCCCTTTAAAATCCTCCCAATGGGCCAAAACCTGTTCCAAATCCCCGTATTGCTTGATAAGCTTCACCGCCGTCTTTTCCCCCACCCCGGGAATGCCGGGAATGTTATCGGAAGCATCGCCCATCAAGCCTTTCACATCAATCATTTGGCAGGGACGCAAGCCATATCTTGCTTCTACTTCCTTTACATCAAGCACTTCAGTTTCCGAAATTCCTTTACGGGTTAAAATAACTTTGGTCTGAGGTGAAATGAGCTGAAAGGCGTCCCGGTCCCCGGTCACGATCAGGTTCTCCAGACCTGCTTTTTCGCCCTCTTTCACGATGGTCCCGATCAGATCATCGGCTTCAAAACCTTCCCTCTCCACAATGGCAATGTTCATGGTCCGCAGTAAATCCTTTAACACAGGAAACTGGAGGCGCAACTCTTCCGGGGTTTCTTTCCTGGTCGCTTTGTAGTCCGCATAGACTTCGTGACGAAAAACCTCTTTCCCCTTGTCAAAAGTCACGACCAGGTAGGCCGGTTTTTCTTCCTCCAGCACCTTCACCAGCATATTATAAAAGCCGTAGATGGCATTGGTGATAAAACCTTGCGAATTGGAAAGCATCGGAATCGCGTAAAAAGCCCGGTTGGCCAAACTGTTCCCGTCGATAACCATTAACTTGTCCGCCAAAATATTTCACCTCATTTTCTCTTGTTCCCACTGGACACATTTCCATGTATACAACCATTATACAAAAAAACAAGGTGCAGACCAATGAATTCTTCCGCACCTTGTTGATTAATTGATGATTCTCGATAGCTTATCAAGCTTGATTTTCATTTGCTTTCGTGCGCTTTCTCTTCCTCCAGGCACGCACAATGATGATGATAAAAGGTACCGCAACCACCAGATAGGGGATAAGGGTAACAAGCGCAACCACTAACTTGCCCAAACCTACCAGAATGTTATTGATGGCCTCGATGAAACCTTCCTTCGCCCGCTGTCCTACTCCTTTCAGCCCGCCGGCGGTTACTTGCTGCGTAGAGACCACCGCTTGTTTTAGCGTAATAGTTACCGTGGAAAAGTCCGTTTGATTAGTAAGGAAGCGTAAGCGGCCTTCGGTGCTTTCGAGATCGGCCCTGGTCTGGGCCAATTCTTTTTCTACTGCCAAAATCTCTTCCAGTTTCCCGGACTTGGTGAGAATGGCCAGCAACCTTTCTTCCTTAGTCCGCATCGCTTTCAGACGACCGGTGATATCAATAAATTCCTCGGTCACATCCCGTGCGTTAATATCCTTATGCTCCATCTTACCTAAAGCATCGATTCCTTCAAGAAAAGCCTCGAATTGGGGTTGCGGAATTCTTACCTGCAGGGAGCCGCGTTTTGTGCCAAGATCATCAACGATGCTTTCCGATTCATTAGCAATATAGCCATTGAGACTAAGCACTTTTTCCCGAATCGCGTTTAACGCCTGGTCATAATCATCCACCACCAGATTGAGGTTGGCGTTTTTAATGATTTTCCGATCCAGGATTTCCCCGGCACCGGTCTCAGGAGAAGTCTCCGGTTCGGTGGGTTCATTAACCTCAGTGCTGCGGTCGATTCCGTCCGCCGGTTCGTTCATGGTCTTGGCGACCGAAAAAGCGGGCGAACCGTCTTCTTGCATCAAGGCACGGTCTTGCAGCACCTCTGAGCTGGCGGTGGCATTTAACTCAAACGCTGTGCTACCTACGTCCGGCGCAGGAACAGCATTAGGAGCAACCGAACGGGCGACCGTATCCTGCTCCGTGGTAAAAGCAATTTGCTCATCAGCAGCATCCCGGGAGAAGAAACCGGTCAGGCCAGGGCTGTGGTAACCGGCCTCCGGGGCACTGCTGCCACCATATCCTACAGAGTATTCCGGTGCCACCATATCCCCGCCCTGCCACTTTACGCTATAAAAAAGACTCAATAAGGACGGTGAAGCAAGTAAAAGCACGACTAAAACAAGGGCAACAGGAATCAGGGCGGCCGGCGCCTTGGCGCCAAAAGCCCTCTGACTTAACCTTGCCCAAAAACCTTTTTTCTTTGGCGTCTCCGGTAAGTTAACCGGTTCATTCGGTTGACTCTGCTCTAATTTAGCGAATAAATCAGTACGAAAACTGGCCGGAGGGATGACCTCGCCGAGGGAGGAAAGCTGGGCACTGACATTCTGTAAACGCTGCAGCTCTTGCTTACATGCCGGGCAATTAGCCAAATGATCTTTTATGGAGCAAAGTTCACTGGCCTCCAATTCACAATCGAGATAAGCCGATAAATGGTCCTGGAAGTCTTTACAGTTCATTCCCATCCCTCCTTTCATATTGATAGACGCTCTTCTGGTGATTTTTGTTCCCGCTGACTATTTTGTTCCTGTGCTGACAATATTTTTTCCTTTAAATAATTTCTTGCCCTGCTAATGCGGGATTTTACCGTACCTAAAGAACATTCTAACTGTTCGGCAATTTCCTCATAGGAAAGTCCCTGGATATCTCTTAGAATAAGGGCCATCCGGAATTCCGGGGTCAATGTATTGATCAGGTCTTGCAATTCGTGTTGCAATTCTTGTTGTTCGTAAATTTCGGCCGGTCCCGGGACGTCCGCCGGAATCTGTTTTTTCATTTCCCAGTCGCCAAAACTTACTTCCTGCTCGAGGGATTCCAGCGACACCCGATAGCGTTTCCGCAGTTCGTCACGGCACACATTAGTGGCAATGCGGCAAAGCCAGGTGGAAAAAGAGGCGTCACCGCGAAACCCTTTGATCGATTGAAAGGCTCTCAAGAATGCTTCTTGAGCCAAATCATTGGCGTCATGGTAATTACCGGTCATCCGGTAAGCTAGTGTATATATTTTCCGTTCATAACGGCAAACCAGTTCCTCAAAAGCATGCAGATCGCCGGCTTTGCTCTTGGCCACCAGCTCAACGTCATTGTACACGACATTGCCTCCCTTCGTTTTACAATTTTTTTATTATCTAGTTATTTATTTTATCATATTCGTCAAGCAAATTGGGAAAAAGGTTAAAAGAAGTGAAAAAGGATATCTTGCTGAAAAAAGGGGAAAATACAACTTAGAAAGGAGGCTGATTTTTCGTAAGAGGAAATATTTACAGGATCATCAATTCCCATTGAAGAAACAAGGAGGTCTATCAAAATGCCTAACAATCAGAACACAAAGAATGCCAACAATAATGCTCGTCAAAAGGCCAACCTGAATCAGCAAAAGGCCAATCAGTATCAGCAGGAGGCCGCTGAAGAACTGACCAAGGCCAATAAAACCTTCCAAAAATCCTATGTCACGCAGCCCCTTGGGCAAAATAACTATGCCCAGAACAACAATGCCCCCAATAATTGGGCCGGTTATAACAACCAGTATAATCAGGAAGCGGCCAATGAATTCTTGAACAACAATGGCCCGCAGCAAAACCGTTCCGGCTACATTGTGCCCGATTTGAACGAAGAAGCCGGTTACCGGAAGAACAAAGCCAACAAGAAAAATCAGCAGAACAACCAGGAATAAGGGTTTAAAAGGATACCCGGGAGAGAAAGATGTGCTCTTTCTCTCCTTCTCTTTTTCTCCTGTTTCTTGCCCTCCTCTTGTCTTTTATCCCCATGGAAAGCTTTCCGGCAAAAGCCGGCGGAATTTTTTAGCATCCGCCCTCATAGTGTAAAATTGTTGTAGGAAAAAAATAAGCAAGAGACATCCTTCTTTGATAAAATGGAAGTCATCACACAAACCATTTTTAAGAAAGGAGTGTCTCTTGTGAATCATATTTTACTACATATCTGCAAAAATTTCATTGGTGAAGTTACAGATTTTTTTAATGAAGGTCAGATTAGGAGTTTAGAAGAAATGGTTTTAGATAGGTACCATTTAAACCGTGCTATAGTAGCAGCTACCGGGAATCAACCGGAACATAGGAAAGAAATAT